>PJEL010000914.1_pt1 | contig 32520 bp, 27 predicted proteins | sample 1853271 | NCBI WGS metagenome assembly PJEL01 (sample SAMN08108733, study PRJNA415343) | Invertebrate metagenome, whole genome shotgun sequencing project. | host: Globobulimina | place: Sweden: Gullmar Fjord | collected 2015-08 | reverse complement strand
ATAATAGCCGTTCTTCTAATGATAGAAGAAAGGCAGAAATTGATTTTACTATTGCAGAGAATGATCTGTTTTTGGCAAAGGAAAAGCTGAAATACCAACGGAACAATAAAATAGTTAATTTAAAATTAGCGCAAGGAAAAGTTGAGCGTATTACTGCTGAAGTGAATGATTTTAAACGCGATATTGAACGTTTGAAAGTCAAGGCACCGATGGATGGCATGGTTATTTACAAAAGTGATTGGCAGGGAGAAAAGCCAGCGGTAGGGGAAAGTGTGCAATTTGGTCAGCCTATTATCGAGCTTGCTGTAGTTGAAAAAATGCAATTAAAAGCTCAGATAGCCGAGCCAGATAGCGGCAAGGTAGCGTTAGGTCAAAAGGTAAAAATAACCCTCGATGGTACACAAGAGTTAGTTCTTCAAGGTGAAATTATCAGCCTTGGCAAAGTATTCCGTGATAAGTCATCTCAAGATAAACGCAGAATTTTTGATGCCATTATTACCTTTGATAAAGTTGATACTACGGTTATGCGACCTGGCATGACTGCACGGGTTGAAGTGGTGACCGCTGTTTTAGATAAAGCCTTAACAATACCTTCATCTGCAGTAAAAAATATTGAGGGTAAAAATATAGTTTACCTTGCTGGTTTATTTGATGAACAACCCAAACAAATCGAGATTAGTCATATTGTCGGAAGTAAAGTGGTGATATCTCAAGGCTTATCTTTAGGTGATGAGGTGACACAATGAAAAAATTAATGATACTCGGTGTATGTTTATTAAGTGCTTGTGGAGAGGCGCCATTATCACCGCTGCTGTACCAATTAAAACCACAACCTTTTGCTATAGAAGTTCCGGCTGAGGGAGAGTTATTCGCCGCAAAAGCAACGATTATCAGTGCGCCTGTTTCCAGAGGCGGAGTACAGAATATTGCTTGGTTGGCGCCTGAGTTTTCAATCGTTAAAGCTGGCGATATTATTGCTCGTTTTGATGGCGAAGCCATGGAAGTGAAAAGCCGAAATAAACAAAATGAAATGGCGATTACTCAACAGGAAATCATTGAAAAAACAGGACTGTTAAATAAAGAGCTTGATGCCATCAATAGAGATATAGGAATGGTTGGACAAGAAAAACTCTTTGCTGATAACTTTTCAATAGACGATGTACGTATTCGTTCAAAGCTTGAAATTATAGATTCATTGCAAAACACGGCTTACCTCGGCTCTAAACAAGAATATCTGCACTGGAAAAATGACAGTTTCAGCGATAGCTCTGCGGGTGATATGGGTTTGCTTGAAATGAAGCTTAAACAAAAACAAGATAAGTTAACACAGTTGGCGGCTAGCCTAAATCAACTTGAAATAAAAGCGCCGCATGATGGGTTGCTCGCTTATAAAGCAAATTGGCGCGGTGAAAAACCTAGAGCAGGGCAGTCTGTCTGGCCAGGTCAAAAAATAGCTGAATTACCCAATATCAAAGAGATGAAAGCTAAGCTATTTGTTATTGAAAGCGAAGCAATCGAGTTGGCAGAAGGAAAAGAAGTTAATCTATATTTGTTTGCTCATGTTGATAGACCTTTTACAGGGAAAATCTCCTCTGTTGCGCCATTCCCAAAATCGATTAAACGTGGCAATCCACAAAAGTACTTTGAAATTGAAGTAGTTCTTGAGCAACAAAATACAGAGTTGTTTGTTCCAGGAAGAAAATTGCAGGCGCAAATATTAGTAGAGAAAACACAGGACAAACTTGTTGTGCCATTGCAGTCGGTATTTACCAAAGAAAATAGTTCATACGTTTATTTATTTGAAGAGAATGAATTTAAAATGACTGAGGTTGTTTTAGGGCAAGCAAACTTAAGCCATGTAGAAATTGTCTCAGGGCTAAAAGCAGGACAGCAAATATCGTTAACCGATCAGGAGCACAGTTAAGTGAAGTACATTGATATTTTTAAGGATACTTTCGCTGAGCTAGCGCAGCATAAATTACGTACGCTATTAACACTATTGGGGATGATTTTTGGTGTTGGCGCTGTAATTGCCATGCTTAATATTGGTGAAGGTGCAGAGCGTGAAGCACTGAAAATGATTGATACTATGGGTTTACATAACCTTATTATCGAAGCTAAGAAGTTTGAAGATAAAGAGTTAAAAGAGCAAAGAAAACACTCTTCAGGCTTAACTATTCGAGATGGTGAAGTAAGTGCGCGCTCACTACCTTTTGTTGAGTCTTTTAGTGCACAAAAGGTGATTGATACCTACAGTATCTTTAGTGCCCAAGGCAAAAGTGATGGCGAAGCGATGGGGGTTAGCGCAAGCTTTTTCACCTTGTCTAAATTTAACCTTGAGCAAGGTCGCTTAGTTAATGAAAGCGATAACTTAAGCTTTTCACAAGTGGTGGTGCTTGGCTCAACCAGTGCAAAACAGTTATTTCCCTTAGGCGGTGCCTTAGGAAAAAATGTAAAAATAAATCATATATGGTTTAAGGTGATTGGCGTTTTAAAAGCACCTTTTTTGAAAAAAGCAGAGTTTCAAGGGATAAAATTAGGTGGCGATCAACATAGAGTCTTTATTCCGCTTAATACTGCTATTCATAAATTTGCCAGTAAAGAGCTCGCCAGTGAAGTTAACAGTATCAAACTAAGATTAAATGATGCTGTAGACCCTATTGAAGCAGCCAAAGCGGTGAGTCACTTACTGGAACGTCGTCATAATGAAGTGGATGATTATGAAATAGTTATTCCAGCAGCCTTATTGGCGCAACAAAAACAAACCCAGCAAATTTTTAATATCGTTATGTCGTGTGTCGCCGGCATTTCTTTACTGGTGGGCGGGATTGGCATTATGAATATTATGTTAGCAACTGTATTAGAGCGTACTAAAGAAATTGGTTTGTTAAGGGCTGTTGGTGCAACACAAAAAGATATTCAATTACAGTTTATTGCTGAGAGTTTTACTATCTCTATTATGGGCGGAATCTTGGGTGTTTTCTTTGGCATATTATTGTCAGAGTTGATTTCTATCTACTCTCAGTGGGCAGTTTCATGGTCACTGACAGCGATTATTTTATCTTTTAGTATTTGTGCCATGGTTGGACTTACGTTTGGGGTTTATCCAGCAATTAAAGCATCTAAACTAGACCCTATTGATGCGCTGCAAAGTGATTAGTATCTAGCACTAAAACTTGATTAGACACGCTTAAGTCTCAAAGCTTAAAAGTGTCTAATGGATAACAATAAGCTCATTGTTGCCAGTGACAACCCTCCCAAGAAAGTTAGCTTGGAGTTTTGCTTTTCTGCTTGACGTCGCGGTGGCGACTACACGAAAAGGGGAACGACCGCTCCGCTCCCCTTTTCAATCCCCAGAGCGCCCTACTCAGCAGAACATTCAACCTCCAACTAGCGTAGCCCACGATTCCTGCCGATTTATCGTCCCTGAACAACGGCAGCCCTCGACGTCCTGTCTCGGGTCGAGGTCTACCTTTGCTCGTTGGAGGTTGAATTGCTGAGATGGGAATAAGTGATTTTGGCAACTGCTCAGAGTAATCCCAAACAAAGAACTCTTGATTCGTTAGGAATGACAATATTACAAAAAGCACCAGATCTACGTGATAAAACCCTGAAATGATTGAGAGTGCGCAGGTGTTTTCATCAGGGATAATGAAAAAGCGGCGTGTACACGGACGTACATTAACGCGGCTCCTTGAACCACTTGATTGAATGCAAGATTAGGTTTTATTCGTAGCGCCGAGGGAGTCCAGAGGGAGTCCAGAGGGAGGTCGGCGTAATCCTCCCTTTGGGTGTCGTCGCCACCGCGACAAAACGATTAAATTTGCTCTGACTCTATTGATTCCTTGATTCAATAAAAGGCTAAATCATACCTATTTAATTACTTAAGCTTGGATTATGTGCTTTCACAGGTGTAGCTTTAATCAGATAAGCATATTCACTAACTTGTGGGTTATCAATTTCAATAGTCATTTCTTTACCATATGGTGTAGTTAATCTTGGCTTAGCCACTATTTTTTCATTTGATTGTGTAGATTCAATTAACTCATATTCTAGAGTGACTTTTTCACCTAAATCATTAGCTTTAAAGTTAACAATGAAATCCTCACCAATTTTGAAAGTTGCCTTATTATCAAAAGTTACCCAAAGCATCATCTTGTCATGATAAGTGTCTTCATTATTGCCTTTTTTCTTATTTGTTATGAGTACATCAAAATCCACTAAAGTCCCAAGTTGATTTTGATCAACTTTAGTCTGTGTAACCTTTTCACTGCTTGTTGCTGTTGCAAGCGTATTCCATGACATTGTTGTAACTGTGGTAAATGCAATCAATGTATATGTTAGTTTTTTTCTGAACGTCATTTTCCTTTTCTCCTTTAGTAGTTTAATTCTTGCTATATTATTTTTGCTATTGGATGTCGCAGTGCATACGAGGCTACTTGGTCTATCATGTTGCTTTAAGAGGATTAAAGCTGCTAAGTCCTCGATGTATTCACTATGTCCATATTCCTTACTAGTGCTTTCGTCACATATTGCTTCAATAAAAAATCGGTTAGTATTAATTAATTTTCGAACAAAAGGATTCCACCAAAATAGGCATTCGACAATTTCCAGTAGCAGTAACCTTAAGTTATCTTTATTAACTAGATGTTGCTTCTCATGTGCAATAATCAGCTCTATGTATTTAGGTTCAGTGATTGATTTCGAAATGATTATTGCAGGGTTGAATATGCCTAATAACAGGCCGCTTGATACTTTATTAAGTGAATAAATAGGCAATTGATACTTTGAGCTAAGCTCACTCATAAGCGTCAAAGAAGAATCATTTTTAATTTGCTTGTTCCATTTAACGAACCTTATGATTCTATTGATTAAAAGTAATACTCCAATACTTATCAATGCCCATAAGCCCCACTTGAGCCATAATTCCAGATCAAAATAATGATTTTGCTCACTACTTCCGATGTTTTCAGAACTTATTTGTGAAAAAGCAATTACAACAGGCTCTATTAAAATTTCTTTTGGTATAAGTTCAGCCATGTATGAGTACGGGATAAACCACGATGTTATAGCCAGTGACGATAAATAGTAGTTGGCGTTGCTGGTGCCTTTCCCATATTTAATAATAATTAATACGATAAGAGAAATTGCGGTACTTATATAAAAGTAGTTTTCCATTTACTTAAAATCCTTTTTTCTTTCTTTCAAAACTGACTCAAGATATTCAATATCCTCTAGATTAAGTTCTTCTTGTTCTAAAATATGTGCAGCTAAAGGACGGCTTTTACCCAAAAAAACTTTATTTATAAAGTCCTTAATTAATGGTGCTCTAACACTTTGTTTCTCATTAATAGGCGAGTAATAAATTGTTCTTCCTTGAGTTCGGCATCGTTTAATAGATTGTTTCTTTTCTAATCGATCTATTATCGTTTTAACCGTTGAATATTTAGCTTCTCGCCTTTGCTCAATTATCTTATGGATTTGCGGGGCGGTTGCCTCATTCATTTCCCAAAATAACTGCATAACTTCAAGCTCGAAATTTGATAATGACATTTATATTCCTTTAACGATCAACCTCTACATTTGTAGAGATACTATATCTACAAATGTAGAGAAAGCAAGAAAAAATAACTATTGTGTAAACTTGACTGAAGCTAGGTCTAAAATGACCTGATGTTTAAAAGCAACAAATTCTGATCTTTGAATATATAAAGATTAGCTACGGAGAGGTTTGTTATGTGTTTTAGGCTCAAAATTAACGTTCAATAGTCAAATATGGAGGCAGCAATGAGCTTGAAGCGGGTAATAAGGGTTAACGAGTAGCTACATTCCGCTAAACGCACTTTGAAGTCACGCCAATCCGATAAATAGCTTAGAGATAAAAGTTATGGCGTGAGCACTTAGGCAGGGTTTACCTAAGTGTTTAGATATTTTATTGTTTTTTAATCGAAGTGATTAGGGTGAGCAACTTTACTATTAGTTATCTAACCATTGAGTAAAGAGTAATTTTTTAATCAGTGGTTGACCGGTTTCTTTGATTAATAATTCTTTTACTTGCTCTTCACACTGTAATTGAATTTCAGCACGACCTTTCATTGATTTTACTTTTGCTTCAGCTTGCTGACCAATAATGTTGATGATGGCATCACGTAACAAAGGTGCATGGTGCTCAACTATGGTCAAGTTATCACCTTCAACCATTAACTCTACCGTTAAGCGAACATAGCCCATCTTCTTTTTTACCGCGACATAGTTAGTGACAATGTCAGGTTCAAAGCCGAAATAAGCATAATCACTCGCATTTGCTCGAAAAACGCTAGTAGATAAGGTAACTAAAAAAGAAAAAATAACTAAGTATTTAAACATAAAATATTGGTCGACTTGAGATGAATGTTCTTATCCTTATCATAACCTTATTTTAGTCTTTTGCTTGAGTATTTTTTATTAAATAGTGATTTTTCTATTCTGTCGCTTGAGATAAATGAGATCATCGCCAAGGTCTGCTACTATAGCGGCGATTTTAGCCATCTTTTAATTTTATGAAGCAACAAGTATCACACTTTCCGGTAACACTAACTGGCCACTGGCAATTTCCTTGTCAGCAAGTATTAGCACCAATAGCCTTGTCGCTAAAGGATTGGTTACTCGACCAAGGCTCTCTTACGGCGCGATTAAAAAATCATAGTTCAGCTTTTAGGGTTGAGTTATTAGGGCAAGAAAAGCAAGTTTGTAGTTTAGATGAAGCCAATGAGTTCATTAAAGCGGGCGAGGCGGTTTTAGTCAGGGAAGTACTTTTATATTGTGATGATGTACCACAAGTCTTTGCCCGTAGCTTGATTCCGCTATCGAGTTTAACGGGAGAGGAGCAGGCATTAGCTAATCTAGGTACTCAACCCCTTGGACAAGTACTTTTTAATAATCCCTCACTCAAGCGTCAACAAATAGAAGTATCAGCGTTTGATGAATCATCCAGCGTTGCGCAACTTGCTAAATTATTAGTGAATGATTTAGTTAAGCCGCTGGAAAACGATGTCCAGCAGCAAACTGTTGAGTTATGGGGTAGGCGCTCAGTATTTATTGTTGAAAACAAACCTTTAATGGTGGCTGAGGTTTTTTTACCACAAGCTTTTGCTTATCAATAAATTGCTAAACCACGATAAATTATTAAATCAGGAAGCGTGTAAATAGATGCTGAAAACAATTCAACAAAAATGGTTAGCAATAAAGCTAATCACTCGTATGGATAAACCCATAGGTACATATTTACTATTATGGCCAACGTACTGGGCGCTATGGATCGCTAGTGATGGTTGGCCAAGCATGCACTTGCTTATCGTCTTTAGTCTTGGTGTTTTCATTATGCGCAGTGCTGGTTGTGTGATTAATGATTATGCTGATAGAAAAATTGATGGTCAGGTCGAGCGTACTAAAAATAGACCCTTAGTGAATGGCATGATGACCAGTAATGAAGCTATTAATTTATTTGGCGTACTAATCGGCATGGCGCTTGGTTTAGTCTTAACGCTTAGTTTGCCTACTATTTATCTCTCTGTTGTTGCAGTATTTCTAGCAGCACTTTATCCCTTTATGAAGCGTTATACGCAATTGCCACAAGTTTTTTTAGGTGCCGCTTTTAGTTGGGGCATGATCATGGCCTTCCAAGAAGCGCAGGGTGAAATACCTATGATTGCTTGGTTACTCTTTATTGCTAACCTCTGCTGGACTGTTGCTTACGATACCATGTATGCCATGGTTGATAGAGAAGACGACCTTAAGATTGGGGTAAAATCTACTGCGATTTTGTTTGCTGATAACGATAAGCGTATTATTGGTTTTTTACAGTTACTCACTTTAGCTTTATTGTGGACAGTAGGTGATATATTAGCTTTTGGTTGGCCATATCAAATATCCCTTGTTATGGCAGCAGGCTTATTTAGTTACCAACAGTTACTTATAATCAATAGAGAACGAGAGCAATGCTTCCAAGCTTTTTTACATAACCATTGGGTCGGTTTAATTGTCTTTGTTGGTATCTTGTTTGAGTATTTATAGTTGCTAAGTAATAAGTTTGCTGGAATAAACTTAGTTTAATAGCTCCACAAAACCCTCAAAGGGCTGTGGAGCGCTAAAGTAAAAACCAGCAAGTTATAATAATCAAGGTTTTGAAAAAGTAGAATTCATTTTTGTATTTCTACACCATCTGCGAATATGTTTATATTCAACACCTTTCCTACGCTGATAGCCACCCTGTACTAAGCTTCACTTCATATCAACTACATAAATCAAATATCTTTTATTTTTCAGATAGGCCATTTGTTACTGTTTTTCCTGTCGTTTTTTATTCGCTAAGCTGGTAATTTAGATATAGCTACTACTTATGTCTAGTTGCGTTGTTCAATAAAAACACAGTACAACTAGTGAGCACAATTGAACCTTTACAGTGTTACATTCTGAAATAAACAATTAATAACAATAAGTTAAAAGGAAGGAACAGATGAAAAAATCAATTTTCGTAAAAGCGGCACTGGTAGTCTCGCTTGGACTCTCTTCGCTGGGGCTTTCGGCTGCAGCAATGGCTGATGATGGTAAAAAGTATCGTTGGAAATTAGCTGAAACCTGGGGGCCTAACTTTCCTATCTTTGGTGATGCTACGAAGAATATGGCCAAAATGGTTAAAGAAATGTCCAATGGCCGCTTAACTATCCGTATTGATTCCTCCAACAAACACAAATCAGCACTTGGCATCTTTGATTTTGTTAAAAGTGGTCAGTATCAAATGGGCCATTCAGCTTCCTATTATTGGAAAGGTAAAAACTTCAACACCATGTTTTTCACAACAGTGCCATTTGGCATGATAGCGTCTGAGCAACATGCTTGGTTCTACTATGGCGGCGGTATGGAGTTAATGAAAAAGGTTTATGACCAATATGGCATCATGTCATTTCCTGGTGGTAATACCGGTAACCAAATGGGCGGCTGGTTCAAAAAAGAAATTAACAGCGTAGAAGACCTGAAGGGTCTGAAAATGCGTATTCCTGGTTTTGCAGGTGAAGTATTAGCAAAATTAGGAGCTAAACCGACCAACATCCCATCAGGTGAGCTTTATACAGCATTAGAGCGTAATACTATTGATGCACTGGAATGGGTTGGTCCATCATTAGATTTACGTATGGGCTTTCATAAAATAGCGCCATATTACTATACTGGTTGGCATGAGCCGGGTACCGAATTACAATTTATGGTTAATCAAAAAGCCTACAACTCACTGCCAAAAGATTTACAAAAAATCCTTACGGTGGCGATGAAAGCAGCAGCTTATGATATGTATTCTCAATCAATGCATGCCAGTGCTGTAAATTTAGCATCACTGAAAAGTGATTATCCAAATGTACAAATGCGTTCTTTTCCTAAACCAGTAATGAGTGCGATTGTGAAAGCTAATGATGAGCTATTAGAAGAGTTTGCTGCGAAAGATCCTATGACAGCTGAAATTCTGAAGTCGTTAAATGATTATAAGCAGAAGGTACGCGCTTGGACTAACTTGTCAGATAGGGCTTACCTTGATAATTTTGATGCTAAGTAGCGTTTAGTTACACACGAAATATAATCATGAAAGAAAAAGCCAGTGAGTGAAGTAACTCACTGGCTTTTAGTTGTTTTTAAGCTAAGGAATAAGTTAATACCAATTGCACTAACTAAGTGATCATTTTTAAATGGTCTAAATATCCAATAACATCGTTGCTTTCAATCCCAATAGCCAGCTATTACTCAATCAAGCGCCTTGTTCTGGAAAATTTATTCTCATTAAATTCTGTAACCTTAATTAATACAAATGGTATAAGTTATTCAATTAAGTCTTTTCATTAATTTATAAAATAAAGCTACCTACAGAGAGTTTACATGGATTCAGTGCTAAAAATTACGGGAAAAATTATCGATGGCTTAGGTAATTTTTGTAGCTTGTTAATGATACTCATGATCATCAATGTTTTTTATGATGTCATCATGCGTTACTTCTTCAATGATGTCAGTATCGGTATGCAAGAGCTTGAGTGGCACTTATTTGCAGCTATGTTCATGTTTGGTATTGCCTATACCCTTAAAGAGGATGCGCATGTAAGAGTTGATATTTTTTATGATGTTATGTCAGTTAAAAAACAAGCACTCATCAATATTTTTGGCTCGATATTTTTTGCACTACCTATCACTTTAGTTATTCTTTATTACAGCTGGGACTATACCTTTGAAGCTTACCAAATGGGTGAGGGCAGTGGTGATCCAGGTGGCTTACCACATCGTTGGATAGTCCGTAGTGTTATTCCGCTCTCTTCTATCTTTCTGATTTTAGCCATTTTTCATATGTTGTTAAATAATATTCAAAAACTTCGCGGTATTAATAAAGATAATACTGACCAAGCAGATAGCGAAGGAGACAAATAATGACTGGTATCGTACTTTTTGCCATTGCGCTTGTTTGTCTATTTCTCGGTTATTCAGTCGCTTTTACCTTTGCTGGCGTTTCCTTAATTGTCGGCACTATTGTTTTAGGGGCAGACTTATTTGCCTTTATGCCTTATCGCATCATGGCGATAATGGAAAACACCATATTAATGGCTGTGCCTATGTTTATTTTTATGGGCGTGGTTTTACAAAAAACAGGCTTGGCTGAACGGTTATTAGAATCCTCCGCTAAACTTTTTGGTGGTATTGCTGGCGGCGTTGCTGTTTCCACCATTATTGTTGGCGCTTTATTGGCAGCATCTACGGGGGTTGTGGGTGCAAGTGTAGTGGCTATGGGGGTCATCTCTTTGCCTGTCATGCTTAAAAATAATTACCATCAGCCAACTGCCACCGGTGTTATCTGTGCATCAGGTACCTTGGGTCAAATTATTCCGCCATCAATCATATTAATCATTTTAGGTGATGTTATGGGGGTGCCTGTGGGCGACCTATTTAGAGCAGCCGTAGTGCCGGGCATGTTACTGGTAGTTTTTTATACCGTTTATATTTTGATTTTAGGAAAAATAAAACCTGAATTTATGCCTCCTATCACGGTGACTGAAAGTAAACGTGAATTATTAGTTCAAGCGCTAAAAGATATTGTGCCACCCTTAGTATTAATTTTTGCTGTATTAGGCTCAATCTTTGCTGGAATTGCAACACCGACGGAATCAGCAGCGATTGGTGCCGTTGGCGCAGTTATTTTATCTATTTTTTATGGCACCTTTTCCTTTGGAAAAATGCATGAGGTATCTAAAGAAACAGTGAAAGTTACTTCAATGGTTTTCGCTGTGTTAATTGGCGCAACCGCCTTTGCTATGGTATTCAGTTATTCTGGCAGTGAATATTTAATTGAAGACTTCTTTATGGAGTTACCCGGCGGTAAATGGACTTTCATCATTTTAGCTATGTTAGCCATTCTTGTTTTAGGCTTCTTTATCGACTTTATTGAAATCGCTTTTTTAGTGGTGCCTATCTTACTGCCCGTAGCGATTGCTTTAGACATTAATCTAGTTTGGTTTGCTATTTTAATCTCGATGAATTTACAAACCTCGTTTTTAACGCCGCCCTTTGGTTTCAGTTTATTTTATCTGAAGGGGGTCGCGCCAAAATGGATGAAAACTACCACTATTTATAAAGGCGTAATCCCCTTTATTCTAATGCAAATATTTGTGCTGTTATTAGTGCTCTTGTTTCCAGAACATTTAATAATTTCTTAGTTTTTTGATCATAATCAAGTGCTTAAGCGCTTAGTGTGAATTTAATACACCCTTAGATATTTTATAAACTATAATGTATTCAGGTTGTAACTTACTGTAATGGGACGATATAATTACTGTTACATATTTGTTATGCGATTTTTACGTATTTATTTAATTCACCTTATCTTGTTCATCGCTTATAGAGGCGTGTTTTATAGGTAAAGTGCAATTTACTTGGGGTTTTATGTTCTTAGCTCTGCACAAGTATACTCTATGCTGTTTCCTCTTAATTTTCACCTCATCTGCTATAGCAAATGAGGAGGGAAATGAACAGTTTCAATTTAGTGGTTTTGCTACTTTAGGTGCGGTTATTTCCGATTCTGATCATCATGGCTACCGCAAAACGGTTAATTCAGATGAGGCGGTATATTCAGGAGAAGTAGACTTTAAACAGCATTCATTACTTGGCTTACAAGCTGACTGGAATATTTCGTCGAATTTTGATTTTGTCTATCAAGGCGTACTTAGAGACTTACCTGAACCCTCATTTGACCGATACACCACACTGGCTTTTTTGCGCTATGAAGTGAATACTAATTGGAGTGTCAGAATTGGCCGGACAGCGCCCGACCTATTTTTATTGACCGAATACCGTGATGTTGATTTTTCTTATATCTGGGCAACTGCGCCTAATGAAGTCTATGGCATTGTCCCTTATAGAAGCATTGATGGTATCGATGTTACTTATAATAAACGAGGTTTAGGTGGTGTTTTTACCGGTAAAGTTTTTACTGGCTCTAGTGAAGCTGAAATCTCAGCAAGTTCAATAGTAGAAGAAATAAAGATTGAAGATATTATCGGAGTCTCACTTTCTTTTGATCACTTTAACTGGGTAATTCATGCAAAACATAGCCAAGTAAAAATTGCTAATGAGCCTGAATCTAATGCTTTGTTAGCGTCAGGTATAAGTCAAATTCCTGATTTCTTATGGCCTAATTCACAGGCATTTGCGCAATCAATACTAATGAAGGGAAAAGAAGTCACTTACTCTTCAATCAGTGGTCAGTATCAGTGGAGCAATTGGTTAGCTTCTGCAGAAATGTCGAGAATTGCTTCAGAAAGCGAGGTCGTTCCTGAAATAACCAGCGGTTATGCAGCCTTGTCATATCAGATAAACTCGCACCAATTTTATGGAATCTATGCTTATACAGATTCTAGAACTTATGATTTTAATGAGCCAGGAGTTAATGAACCAGTACTAGAAGAAGTTATTCATGCTACAAATACTCTGATGAATTTCTATGCGCCTAATCAAGATACCATTTCATTAGGTTGGCGCTGGGATATTACCAATTATATGGCATCATCACTGCAATGGAACTATACAACCTTGTCTGAAGGCGGTAGTACTTTATGGATTAATAAATCTGAACATCATGATGAGGAAGATAAAATTAATACCTTCTTCCTCACATTAAGCATGGTTTTCTGATGAAGCAGTTCAATCATATACTCACTATAGCCTTATTAATGCTATCTATCGCTTCAGTGCAAGCACAGGAGCCCCTTGCTGTAGTGGTCAATAAAGCAAATCCTATTGATAAACTTACTCGCTCTGAACTTATTGATCTATTTATGGGCAAGTATGTCGCCTTTCCTGACGACAGTAAGGCGATGCCTGTAGAGCTCAAAGGTGAACATGATATAAAAGTTAATTTCTATCAAAATCTTGTCGGTATGCCGTTATCTCGCGTTAATGCTTATTGGTCTAGACTACGCTTTACTGGCAGAAAACGCGTTGCGGTATTTCAGTCTAATGAAGCTGAGTTGGTAGATTATATTATTGCCAATGAGCAGGCAATTGGTTATGTGCCACAGTCACTTATCACCAAAGATTTAAAGGTTGTTTATATATTAAATGAATAAATCTGGCTTAGTTATTCGATTAGCGATAGTTATTGTCTTTACAGCAGTTATTGTTGGGCTTATTACTACACAACTTTTTTATCGATTCACCTTCCTTAATGAACAAGCGCTTGGTGAGCAAAGTATCAATCAACTGTATAACACGGTTTCACCTACGGCTTCTATTGCGAGTTATTTGGGTGATAAAGAGCTTGCCGAAGAAGTTGTAAATGGTTTGATAAGTAATGATATTGTTACTTCTGCCGCCATTAAAACTGATGTACTTATGGTGAAGAGTGATAACTATCAGCAATCAACCGGTACCCTAGAATTTGTACTTTTTTCTCCTTTTCAAAAAGAGAGAAAAGTGGGTATTCTTTTTGTTAAGGCAAATAAAGAATACCTTGCTGAAAAAGCAAATAAAATAAGTGCTACTAATACTTTTGTCGTTGCCATTGAAGCCTTTATTATTACCATAATTTCAATTCTGGTTACTTATTATGTCATTACTCGCCCTATTTTAAGTATTGGCAAAGCACTACATTCAATCACTCCAGGTACAAATGAGCGTATTAATAAACCAACTTCCCATCAACAAAGTGAAATAGGGCAATTAGCTGATGATGTGAATGATTTATTAGTGAAAGCTGAGCAACAAATGCTTAGAGAGAAAAGTCTTAGAAGTGAAGTACAAGTACTAGAATCAAGGTTTAGAATGCTATTTGAAAATGCAACGTCAGCCATCGTACTTGTTGAACCACAAGGAGACATTCTTCTCTATAATGAGACCTTTGAAAAGCTCATTGAAAAACTGCAATTACCCTTAAAAAAGAATTATGGTAATTACTTGCAGGACCTTTTTATCATGAAAAAGGAATTACACGAGCAGGTTAAAATTGCCTTCGTTAACAATGAGTCCGCCACGGCAGAGTTAGAATTAATATCCTATCGAGAAGATAAAATATGGGTGCAAGTTGTGGTGACGCCACTCATCACCGATGATTACCAAGAAAACTATCAAATAACTCTGCACGATATCTCCAAGCGGAAACAGCAAATATCATTACTCGATCAAAAAGCGAATTATGACAGTTTAACTAACTTACTTAACCGTCACGCGACAGATCAGCACTTAAAGCAGCTTACTGCTACTAAGGTACCATTTGCCCTGATTATGATGGATTTAAATGACTTTAAGCCAATTAATGATATTTTTGGTCATGATGCGGGTGATGAAATCTTAATCCATGTTGCCAGCCAGTTATTGAAAAATTTAAGAAAAGCGGATGTATTGTCGCGTTGGGGTGGTGATGAGTTTGTTATTATTCTACCTGATGCCAATAAAGAGGAGGTCATTAATGTTTGTGCAAAACTGGCTTCAACCTTGAGTAAACCTCATAATTTATCTCAGCATAATAAAAGTGTTTTTGTTACCGCAAGTATGGGCGTTAGTTTTTATCCAGATGATCAAGTGGAGTTATTGGAACTTATTAGAGCGGCAGACAAAGCTATGTATCAAGTGAAAAAAGAAAAATCAGCTGATAAAGAACTCTATTTAGCATTTGCTAGCGAACTATCCCAGTCAACAAATAATAGTAAATCATCATGATGGCAGCAACGGCTGAAGTAAATCGATCTTCTATCACACTCTTTTCACCGCAAGCAATAGTGCACCGGCTTAAATTAACGCTGAAGATTTTACTTACCATTATCTCTCTGCTTTTGATCGGTGAACTTTTTTCCAATGGGTTGTCGGCTTTAGCGATTGCAATGTCTTCGTCTATAGTCACTTTAGTACTATTCTTCTTTTGGGCATCTCCCGACACTAGTAGTGTTATTACGGGTATGGTGTTGTGGTCTATTGCGGTCTTTATTACTTATGCCTGCTGGTTAGGCAATGGTATCTTTGATGCGATTATCTTTGGTTTCCCTTGTTTATTAATGCTAGCTATCGTCTTATCAGACAAGCTGATTTTTATTTCCTTATACGGCTACCTAGTTGGCGCTATATGCTTCTTTGCATTCGCACAAAATCATAGCTTATTAATTTCGGCATTGCCTTTTGATACGCTGTCTTTGTGGGGGCGTGTTTTTAGTTATGTTGTTATATTGACTTTCTTTTCTGTCGGAGTGTTATATATTTTTTCGGATATAAGAACACGATTTAAAAATATTTTGCAAAAAAATGCTTCACTCGAATTAGGTATAGCGCAATTAAGAAAACAGAGTCGTTTTGATCGATTAACTCAATTGCCCAATGAAAATAGTTGTAAAACTGACCTTGAAACAATGCTGCAACAGCAGAAAGCATCAGGTCATATTTTAGCTTTTATTACCTTGAATATAGGTAATTTACACTCAATAAAAATGGACTATAGCCATAGTCTTTGTGATGAAACGTTAAAGCTTCTGGCTAAAAGGCTAACAACGTTTGTTAATGAAAATACCGTTATTTATCGCTTCCAGCAAAATGAATTTGTTATTTTGAAGCATTCCTTAGATTATCGGGGGATCAGCAGGTTTGCTGAAAAAGTAAACCAAATTTGCTCTCAAACATACCATGTCACCGACTTTGACATTTCTTTGCAGCCAGATATTGGTATTGCCCTTGCTCCTTTTGATGGGTGTACCATGGAAGAGCTAAGACATAACTCACATCTAGCGATGCACGCCAAAGATGCAAAAGCAGACTTTAATTTCTTTGACCAAGAGATGGCAGTGCAAGAGCAAGAAAAGCTACAACTAACCAAAGCATTAAAAAATGCAGTTGCGAATAACGAGCTAGTTTTACACTTTCAGCCAAAAACCGATTTAGCAACAGGACAGATCATTGCGGCAGAAGCTTTAATTCGCTGGGTTAGCCCTGAGCATGGTTTTATACCACCAACAGTATTTATTCCTTTAGCTGAGCAAGCAGGGGTTATTACCGATATTACCCATTGGGTCATTGAGCACTCCGTTATTGCATGTAAAGAATGGCATGAGCTAGGTTTCAGTAAACTATGCATTGCCGTTAACCTGTCTGCAGAAGACTTTAAACGTGGAAACCTATCAGCTCACACCATGAGTTCATTGCACCAAGCCGATTTAAAGGCACATTTTTTAGAGTTAGAGCTGACAGAATCTATGTTGATGGATGATATCAATTATATTCAAAAACAAATTAATGAATTGCGTGCTGTTGGCATTTCATTTTCTATTGATGACTTTGGCACGGGTTATTCTAACCTAGGTTATCTGACCAAATTTAATGTCAGTACACTTAAACTCGATCGCTCTTTTGTGATGAATATTTGTCATTCCAGCAATGAATTACAAATTGTTAAAGCAATAATAGAGATGAGCAAAAGTTTAGGTATTACCAATGTTGCTGAAGGCGTAGAGGACAAAGAAACAGCAACTATGCTGGCTGAATTGGGTTGTGAAATGGGTCAGGGATACTTTTGGTCTAAGCCACTACCGCAGGAAGATTTCATTGCTTTATTGTCAGAAAAAGCAGGGCAAGTATATATTTAACCTGAATTGTATTTAGTCGATACTCTTCTAACAGTAAATCTTCTTACTTGCCAAGCTTGGCTTGCACCTTCTGCATATGTTCTCGAAAGCTCTTATCAAATTTACTCTCCCCACAGCCAAAATAGGATGTTGTTGCTTCTACAGGACTACCTAATATTTGTTCACGATGAATTGTACAGGTGCCGTTATCATTTTTGGTGATAGAGCCGACATGAGACTTACTGGTATTTTGTATATATTTTTGCTCTGTAGTGAGTGGCACTATGGTCTTTGGTACAGGAAATGGTTCACCATCCATGACTGAAGCTGAGCGCTGCTGAGTTAAGTCGGTAAACGCTTGTTCGCGCTGTTGCTTGTCTAGTTTATTTCGAAGTCGGGATAGCCGGTCATAACTAGAAAAACTCCCCCTGCTTGTACCTGATACCTTATTTTTAGTCGTACTAGTGTCACTTTTAACGGCATTAGTAACCCGTGTCGATTTTTCCTTCGATGATGGCTTATTAGGCAGTTTATTTAGCTTTTTGTTAGATAATTCTTTGGCATTTGTCGGCTTTGAAGTGATCGCTTTTGGAGCTGCTTTTTTTGAGGATGGTTTTATAGCAGGCTTTGTTTCAACGACAAACTTCTCACTAGTGACTTTTTTAGCTATAACTTTCTTCGGAGGTGTTTTTTTTGGTGCCGAATATAAAAAACTCTTAATTACCGTGACTTTAGGTTTGTCTTGTTTAATGGATTTTGGTGTTTTTTCTGCGCTGAAAATGAGTGCAAGTAATAGTAATACATGCACAATCACAGAGACAAAAATTGCAGTGTAAGATCCCTTTAACACAGAGTATATATTTCGCTTGGCTTTAATGAGTAATGTTATAGACCAAAAAAAACACCACTGGTTCAATACTCAGCGGTGTTTTTTAAAAGTGACGATAACTTAGATTTTATCTAGCGATACTTTGTAGCACTTCAATATCAACTAGGTTAATCACTGTTGCTTTGATATCAGCCATAGAATCACTGGCAATGAGTAAACCCTCATCATTCATGTCAATATAGCCTTGTTCACGTATTGTCGCAATTAACGTTGATTGAGCACGCTTGTCGATAAACTCAGGGGCATTGATGTTGTTTAATACTGATAAACGTTTAGCAATGGCTACTACCTTAGTTTCCAAGTCACGTTTACTTAGCGGCGCTAAACGGCTAGTAAGCGAGGTGATAATGGCAAGGCGTTGCAAACTCTCATCTACACACTCAGCTATGGCATGCACTTGACTTAATAAGGCGGTGTCGTCAGTAAGTGACCAAAATCCAGCCTTACTTTGTTTGGCGATATCCATGTCTTCTAATACAGCTAGGGTATCCATAGTCTGTCTTTTAACTTGTAGTGCATCTTGATACAAGTATAAATCTTCTTTTAATAAGGCGGTTAAATCTTGTACTTTCGTCACCAACTCGTCTTGATTTATTTTGCTGTGTTTTTCAAGTAAACGACATACCATCGCCGGTACTACATAGGTGTGCAAAATATTATTACGGTAATAACGCATTTCTAAGTTGGCTGTTTCAGAGAGCGACACTAAACTGCCAAAACTGTCTTCGGTGATTGTTACCTTATTAAGTGAAACAACATGTGCCAGCAGTTCTTTTCCTGACTCTTCAGGTATGGTCAACTGCTCACTAAATGGCGCTTGACGTTGTAGGTTTAAGAAAAAGTCTAACTGGGTTTCTAATTCTACTTTCGATAGTGCTTTATTTTTGCTGGCATGTAAGATCAATGCGATTAAGGCGACACCATTTAATGCGGCACTTTTGTTAATGTTTTCCATAACTTGACCCGCTAGTACATTCACTGTTGGTGTTAACCAAGTTGGTTTTTGTGGGTCAATAGGGTCGATTGAGTCTTTCCAATCAGGTACTTGTTTATTTAAAAATTCATTAATGTTCATCGGCTCGCCAAAATTGACATAACCATTACCATAGTTACGTAAACTCTTAATGGCTTTTAATACGCCAAACATTGATTCGCCTTTTTTCTCACTACCACTTAACTCTTTATGATAAGTACCAACTTCCATCACGTGTTCGTAACCTAAGTACACAGGCACTAGAGTCAGCGGTCTATCAATACCACGTAATAAGCTTTGAATAGTCATCGCCAACATGCCTGTCTTCGGTGCTAATACTCTACCGGTACGGCTACGACCACCTTCAGTGTAGTACTTAACACCATAACCTCGTTCAAATAAAAGCCCTAAATATTCGCGGAAAATTGTTGAATATAAACGATTGCCGCCAAAACTACGGCGAATGAAAAAGGCGCCACCTTTTCTAAAGACAGTGCCAGCAGGCCAAAAGTTTAAGTTAATGCCAGCAGCTATACGTGGCATTACTAAACCTTCTTGTAAAATCACGTAAGAAAGCAATAAATAATCCATGTGGCTGCGATGACAAGGCACATAAATTATTTCGTGCCCATCTTGTGCTAATTTACGTAATACTTTGGCATTACTGACGTTAATGGCACTATATAAACGGGCCCATAACCAGTGCAAAATAATCTCACCAAAACGTAGCCAAGAAACACTGTAGTCACCAGCAATTTCGTTCATTATGGCTAAGGCTTGTTTTTTTATTTCTGCTTCAGATACTTTTTTATTTTTTGCTTCATCAGCAATCATTCGTTTTACTGATGGATTGGCAAAAAGGGCGGTAAACATTTGCTTGCGGTGCATTAATCTTGGCCCTTTAGCCGCAATAGTCTGACGGTGAAAGTGAAAACGAGCAACACGCAAAAATTTATGTGCAGCAACTTCATCAGTACCATGGTTGTCTGATATATCTCTAAATGAAAAAGCTTCGCTGAAACGTATTAACGTATCGCGGCCCAAAAATAGCACAATAAAAAACTTACGTAGCCAACTAGGCGATTCTTGATCTGCTAGTAAGGTTCCAATATTAAGGTTTTTACGTTCTTTGGTAGGTGTTTTACCCCAAATTAAATTGGCAGGGATTAACTTAGCATCAAGGCTTTCATCAAGGGCATGTTGATTTAATAGCTCTAAACCTTGAGTGGTTGCCTTTGTTTGACTCGCTTTTCGCCATGAAAAAATAGGTGTGGGTTTTGCCAAACATAAAGTCCGATTAAAACTCTTTCCGTTAATGCTCACTTGGCCAAGTGGATCAGGCAGATTTTGTTTTTTACAGGCGCCTTGCAAAGCGATTAAATCGGATGCCGATTGATGACGCACAATATAAAAAATCGGCTGGTTTGGCTGTTCGCTAACACCTTGAGTGTCAGTAATAATCTTACAACGAACGAGTAACTTAAGCGGAAATTTTAAGAATAAATAGAAAAAAGAACGTAAGGCTAACATGTGGTATCGCTCGGATTAGTCAAAACAGCTATAAAAGAAAGATTTTAACACCATTAGATAAAATTGTCTTGGTTTGTAAGTGATCTGATTGCACACTAAAGCCAACGTATTCACTAACCCAAAAACTTTTAAATCTTAGGAGTTCACATTGAAAAAAATTGCTGTATTTGTTGATGTACAAAATATTTATTACACCACAAGGGATGCTTTTTCTAAGCAGTTTAATTATCGCTTATTATGGCAAGAGTTAATGGCGCAGGGTGATATTGTTACCGCTAACGCTTATGCCATTCAACGTAGTGATGATCAACAGCATAAATTTCAAAAAGCACTTAAGCACATAGGTTTTGATGTCAAACTAAAGCCCTATATTCAACGTAAAGATGGCTCGGCAAAGGGAGATTGGGATGTAGGCATCACTATAGATATTATGGAAACAGCGGCGGAGGCAGATACTATTGTTTTGCTCTCTGGCGATGGTGATTTTGATTTGTTGCTACGCAAAGTGCGTGAAAAATATGGTGTGACTACGGAAGTTTATAGTGTCGAGGCCTTAACTGCCAGATCACTCATTGAGGCGGCAGATATTCATCATAAAATAGAACAGAGCTTATTAATGTAATGCTATAAACTCAGTTTGATTTTATTTTCTCATGCTAACTTCGCGGCTTGGCGTTTTTTATGTTTTTTGACTAAATAAGCGCTTATCAATAGTGCAATGACAAATAAAATACCACTGGCAATCAGTTCATTTTGTGCGCCTAAACGAATGCCGCTCCCTGCTAGTGAGAAAATAATCATCTGTGGAATAAAGCCAACAAAAGAGCCACTGACATAGGCGCGCATTGATACTTTGCTTACACCAGCGATAATATTGGTTATAAAATTACTGCCCAAAGGAAGTATTCGAATGACAATGGCTTTTAAGAAGGTTTGTTCACTAAGAAAGTCTGATAGTTTTGTTAGTTGTTCGGGGTATTTCTGAGTGATTTTATCGCTCAATAGATAACGTGAAACAGTAAAGGTAATTAAGCAACCCAGGGTGGCTGCCAGAGTGGCAATAATACCCCCTACCAATGCCCCAAGATTAATGCCAGCAACTAAAGCAGCAATTTGTCTGGGTAAACCAATGCTGGTGCCTAGCGATAAAAACACAAAAAGTAATAGTGTACTCAGAAGTTGGGCGCTACCTTCTTGTTGCCAATTAAGCTTCTCAATTAAACTGATAGTCCAGTCACTTAAACTAAAATTATTCTCAGCAAGGGCGGGTGTTAGCCAATGAAAGAGCCCGATTAAAACCATAACTATGATAAGTAAACAGGTTAACCTTTTGACTTTATGTATATGGGAAGATAATAGGGCGGACATTACTACTCAGTATTTTGTAAACTAGCTAATAACTTAGTTTTTGCTTGTGCAAATTCATCGGCAGTTAAAAAGCCTTGCTGCTGTAGTTTAACCAATTTTTCTATCGCATTCACTAAATCTGTTTCTACTTGTGCTGAGGTTTGTGACAATGCAGGGTCGTTATGAGGGTCATGTAAATCAGGGGTAACCATGCTTAGTTGTAAACTCGATAGTTCATCAGCTTGTGCCTGTTCACTCGCTTTAGCGGCAAGAGTAGAGTGTGTTGCTGGGCGAATAATAGCGGCTTGGGCATGCAGTGGTGTGTCATCGTGCGACTTATGTTCTGTATGAGCTACTTCTACGGAAGCAAGTTTCGGCTGTTTTACAGATCGCTGTTCTGTATGCTCATTATTAATATCTGTTGCAATAAGCCAACACCAATCTATAACATCATCGATTACTTCAAAGTATCCCTTTTTGGTTATCCGGTCGCTACCCTTTCGTAAATATAAGCAAATGGTATGACTATTTTTATCAAAAGTATTAATCACTAAACTAATGCGGCGTACTTTACCGTCGATCATTTTATCTATTTGTTCAGTATGAAATATTTCACGAAGTTCTTGCTCTTGTTGATTATTAAAGCCGTGACCTAATGTAGTGTTAATGGTGGCAATAGCCAAGTCACCAAGCAACAGCTGACATTGACGGATACAGACGAGTTCTATAACTTTGTCAACTTCATGCTGGTGGCGTCTAAATAGGTTTAGTGCCAATTTATCTTCGGTTAAAGTAAGTGTGGAAAACTCTCTACGTACCAATGATTTTGCTGAGTTTTGTTGAGTTTTGATCTGATAAAAAATATAGCCAGCTAATAATCCTAACATGATAACAAAGAAGAAAATGATGCTGCCTAATGCACTTTGCTTTTTTTCTTGTGAGCCCTGAATATCTTGCTGAAATAACTGATAAATTGCACCAGTATCTTTATTGAAAAAGAGTAATTCTCCACGGTTATCTCGATAAAGACTCAACTGACGAGCTAATAGTGCGGGTTGTGTTAATTGCCATTCAATTTTTGTTGATGAAACCGTATGTTGTTGCTGATTTGAGCTGTCTTGCTCAACAATAATTTCATCTGAGGTTAGTTCGTCAGGCAAGGAGCTAAGTTGCCATTGTCGCTTATTCTGCGTTAACAATAATAACTTGTTACGCAAGGTTGGAGCATTCTGTCCTCGATACACTAATAAGCTATCGGCCGATAATCGCTTTTTATTTTGATAGATAAACTCTTTAGGTGCATGTTCACGCCAATCGTCACCACTATCACCGTAGGATAATAAATGTCTGCCTGTTTCACTAGCGTCATATTGATGTGATATTAACAAGCGAGCAGAATGTTGCTGTGGCCAAATAAATTGCTGTATGTTGCCAGCACCAAGTAAATAGAGTGTTTTTTCAATCTTTTCATTGGCGTAATAAGGGTTGCTATGTGAAACCGTATAACTATTGGTAGCATTTTGTTGTGGGTGAATACGCAAGATAACCCCAGAATACAGCGGATATTGCTTCAGTTTTCCACTCTGAGACAGTGATATGTATAGTTGAGAAAAATCCTCATGCCATGATTTACTGTAAGGGTTGAAGCTTAATTGCTTAATGCCATTGTCAGGTGAAGGAATCGCTATCCTCAGTACTTCACGTTTTTTTGAGGGATTTATTTGTTTATCGGTGGTTAATTGCCATTCAGTTATCACAGCATCAAAGCTGAATGTCATGTTGACATTTGGGTCATCTAATCGCTTGGCTTTGCTATCATCAGGAGACTTTTCAACATGTGCAGTATAAAAAGTTGCGTAGCCAGTGTGATCAAATTTTGAGAAGTTCGGGTGTAAAGTGAAAGCATTTAAATGCAGCACGGACTTTGTAGGTAAAAGTTTTGGTAAATCTAATAATAACGTTGTGCTTTTGGGATTATCTTGCTCAAGCTGATAAATTTCTCCCTGTTTATTAGCCAAGTAATAGTGCTGGCTGTTACCGGGTTGTTCGAATAATTGTAGCCAGCCGCTATTGTTACTTGTTACTTGTGGTGCTTGAGCTACTTTTTGTAGCAAATACTTACTTTGTTCGCTATTGCTGCTAACGGGGCTATCAGCAATGCTTCTGGCACAAAAAAGTATTAAGCATAAAGATAAAAGTAATAAGATTGTGTGTTTTACAGTAAGCATTAAATTGAGTCATCCATAGTTCAGTGTTTTGCTAACGAGTTGTATTTCTTTTTATGTGGACTTAAATAAGTGCGCTTTTTTTACTTCGATAAATTGATCTTTGTTTACGCCGCTGGTGTAACTTAACTTACCTTCTAACATGACCTCATCGCCAATGCTGCCATGTTCTGCTAAGTTTTGTGCTTGTTTACCCCAAACATGAATGGCCCGGTCTACGGTAATTATCTGCCATGCTTGTTTGTCGGTATTATAAATATGTTGATGAATAACTACATTTGCTTGGGTAATGCTTTTGTTTTGTTCTGTTAACATCAGCTTTGGTTGCGATGTTAATTGGGCACTACAATGTATTTGGTTGATTGCTTGAGTATAGCCCTTGGTAAATTTTTGTACGAAGTTAGCGTGAACAATGCCTTGATGATTAGCATTTTGAGTGCTCGGTGCTGGCTTGATATTACTTAAATAGCCATGCAGTAAAATAATGTCGCCTTTATTCGCGAATTGTAAGGCTTGCTCTACTAACTCACCTTCCACCTTTACGTGATGATAACTTGTCCACTCTTTATATTGATTCGTTTTTTTATCTAACCACTTACTCGATGTCGCTAAAACAATTTCAGTCACAGCAGTGGCAGGATTAGCCCTGTAGCGAATATCTGGTGTAGCGACTAAATTCCCCAACAAGGTTACCGCACAAAGTTGCGGGTTAGGTGTTTTTAGGTGTTTATTAACCGTATCAGATAATGACAAAAGTTTTTCCTGTGAACATAATTGTTTATAAACTAGTAATTTTTCTATTATCTCTTTGCTCTATTAATGGAGCAAGTATTTATGTGTATAATTCATGTAGAAGAGGAAACGTGAGTCGAATTTTGAAGTTGTTTGGGTATATAATAAAGACAATATTTTAGAGTTAAATCAAAAAAACTTGTCTTTCTTGGATGAGTATATAGGAAGTTAATGAGCCATATTTCTATCGAAAAGCCAAACAACATCGCCTTAGGTTATGTAGATAGTGTTGATAGTGAACACGCTAAACGACTTGCTAAAAAATGGCATTTTGCTTACTTAGGGGATGTTGCCGCTGCCAATAAACAGCCGCAACTTGAGTTTGTACTGCAAATGAATCAGCATGTACTAGAGTTATGCAAATTGGATGAACCTAAACTCGGTGCTATCAAAGTTGATTTTGTTGAAGGTGCAGTTGCGCATCGACGTAAGTTTGGTGGTGGTCGAGGGCAAGACATTGCCAAAGCCGTTGGTTTAAAACACGGTTTTACTCCTCATGTATTAGATGCCACCGCAGGTCTTGGTCGAGATGCGTTTGTTTTAGCTGGTTTAGGTTGTCAATTGACCTTATTGGAACGAATGCCTGTCGTGGCAGCACTGTTAGATGATGGCATTGAACGCGCTAGACTAAATCATGAAGTTGCTGATATCGCCAATAATATGCAGCTAATTCACGGCATATCACTAGATAAACTGGACTTAGCTAATGAACCTGATGTTGTGTATTTAGATCCTATGTATCCACATCGAGAAAAATCAGCGGCTGTTAAAAAAGAGATGCGTATTTTCCAATCTCTTGTTGGTGAAGATCTGGATGCAGATGATTTGCTTGAACCTGCACTTGCCTTAGCCAAATACAGAGTGGTGGTGAAACGGCCAAGTTATGCTCCTCCACTGGCAAATAAAAAACCATCGATGAGCATCAATATGAAAAAAAATCGTTTCGATGTGTATGTAAAGCAAGCTATCCCTAAGCCAACTTCGTAGTACATAGCTTTTGCACGCTACATAAATCTGTCATACTTTTGTAACTGTACTGTCATACTCATAAGTGATTATTGCCTTTATTTTATCAAAAAGGCACTACGTCATGCGTGTATCCAGCTTTTCTCGCCTATCAATGGCAGCAATCAGTATATTTGCTGCTATTTTTATGGCAACTATGTATCACGTCGGTGCATCTTTAAGTAAAAGCCAAGAACAATATAAAGGCTACCAAGCACTCATCTCTCTAACTACTATTCAGTTTAATCGCACTATTGTTGAATATTTACAAACGGGTGACGCCACTTTATTGAATAAAGCACAACAACAGCTCAGTAATATTGTAATACAAACCCACCATTTGAATATTGATAAGTTATCGAAAAAAATAGATATTCAAGCCAAAGACCTTGCCCATAATATTGACACCAAATTTCGTGCTATGGGGAAACTTAGTGGTGACCCATTAGTACTGCTGAGAAATGGTGAACAAGAAATGTTTGCTATTACTAATGAATTATCTCAATACGTGAAAAGCACACAGGCATTACCTTTATCACTACAATTTAATTATCTACTAACTATACAAAAGGTAAATAAATTACTGGCTGATTTAGTGAGTAGTCGAGAAGCCATATTTACCCAGCAGTTGCTTAGTATTGAATCAATAACACCGTTACTAACAGAGTTACAAAGTGTGGGGGCACTGTTAGCAATACAGCCAGTTTTAGCAATTTATGAGCAAGCGGATGAAGACTTATTTAATGATAGTGATGATTTATTAGGTGAGAGTGAAGAGCAGCAAGATTTAAGTGTCGAGGCTATCAGTGAACTACAATCTTTATTCAGCCGCTATCAACGAGAATTAGAAAATACGCTAAGCCAACAGCAACAACGAAAAATGGGCTTTTCATTATTAGCCAAGCAAGTTGGCAACATTGAAAAAGCCATTATGCAGGGTGAAGAAGACATCACTTTGCAACAGACTCAGATAAATGAACAACTATATATTATTGTTATTGGTTTGTTAGTGTTTTTAGTCGCATTTTTATTAACAAATTATGCCCTGCAACACAGTGTTATTCTTCAGCCGTTGCGCAACTTGCGAGACAGCTTTGTGCAGTTAATGGCGCAAGGGAAAGTGGATACCATCACCAATATTGATACCAAGACTGAGTTTGGTGAGATTTCAATGAGTTTTAACCATATGGTTAAAAAATTAGCGCAAGATGATAAAGACAAAGCACAGCAGCTTGATCTTGTGGCTAAAGCATTAACAACCATGGAAAGCCAAGTGAAGAGTATCTATCAGTCATCAAATTCAACTAGTGAACATGTACAAGGAGCAAGAGAAATAATGTTTGCTCTGGGGGAGGCTACTGAAATGGTAAACACCCTATCTGGGCAGGTAGTGAGCAATGCCCAAGCTACCAAGCAAGCGATGGAAGTGAGTCAGAATCAAGTGTCACAAGTATTAGCAGCCAGTGAATCAACCAATTTAGCGGCGCAACAGAGTAAAGCAGCTATTACTTCACTTTTTCATTCTGTAGAGTCGGTAACTTCTATTGTGGATGTGATTGGGGCTATTGCTGACCAAACTAATTTATTAGCACTCAATGCGGCAATTGAAGCGGCAAGAGCTGGTGAACATGGTAGAGGCTTTTCTGTAGTCGCTGATGAGGTACGCCAATTAGCCGGAAAAACCCAAGAGTCACTGAAACAAATATCTCAACGTTTAAATCTTTTGCAAGGCGCAAGTAACTCCATTGAAGGTATTATTAACGATATTGAGAAGGCGTCACATAATCAACGTGTTATTGCTGATGGTTTGCAAGAAACAGCGTTGGTAGTGTCAGGTCAAGCTGAGGCTTCAGCAACCGTTGCCCAAGATACGCTTGAACAAATAACCCGCCAACGAAGCCACTTTGTTGCTTTTGAACAAGCTATGGCAAATGTTGATAAAGAAGTCAGTGACTCACAGAAATTATCTAATGTGATTTCAGTCGATGTGGGTAATCAGGTAAAAGATATCAGCCTGACACTGAACAAAGCGAGTTAAGTCGTTATAATAATAAAGGACAACGATAAGTGGCTCAAAAGCTTCTTTGAAAAATTAACATACTAAAGGTATTTTTATGATCGAACTTAATAGTTTAATGCCAGTTGGCGAACTGCAAGAATTAAAAGACGGTGAAATGATCACCCATAATACCGCGGAACTTTTTTCTAATAAAAAAGTTGTGCTATTTGCTGTTCCGGGGGCATTTACACCAACATGTTCAGCGGCACACTTGCCGGGTTATGTAGTGTCAGCTGATGATCTTAAAGCCAAAGGTGTTGATGCTATTATTTGCCTCTCTGTTAATGATGCTTTTGTAATGAGTGCCTGGGGTGAATCACAAAATGCCGAAAATATTATGATGTTGGCCGATGGCGACGGTAGTTACACTAAAGCATTAGGCTTAAGCATGGAGACAGCTAGCTTTGGTGGTATACGTTCTCAGCGTTATGCGATGATTATTGATAAAGGCGAAGTCATAAGCTTGCAAATAGAGCAGCCTAAATCGTTTGAAGTGAGTAAAGCGGAAGTCATTCTAGAACAACTTTAGTTATAAGAAGCAATCAATATAAGAATATAAATAAGAATAATTCACCTTATTAACTACTTGGTTAATAAGGTGTTTTTGTTATTTGGCATACATTAAAACTATAGTTTTTACTTGAATCAAGATCAATAAAAAGGCAAAATCACCGCAATTAAAATCTTTAAGGCAAAATCATGTTAAAAGCTGAAATGGTAGAAAAGTTAAATCAACAACTTAATTTAGAGTTTTACTCTTCAAACTTGTACTTACAAATGAGTGCATGGTGTGAAGAGAAAGGTTTTGCCGGTGCTGCAGAGTTTTTACGTAAACATGCTAATGAAGAAATTGATCATATGAACCGCTTGTTTACTTATGTAAGTGAAACAGGTGCATTACCAATTATTGGTGCTATTGATGCGCCACCACATCAATTTGAAAGCTTAGGTCAGTTATTTGAATTAACTTATGAACACGAGTGTTTAATTACTTCTCGTATTAATTCATTAGCGCATGAAGCATTTACCGGCCAAGATTACTCTACTTTTAACTTCTTACAGTGGTATGTTGCTGAGCAGCACGAAGAAGAAACTTTATTTAAAGGTATTCTAGATAAAATCAACCTAGTAGGTAACGATGGTCACGCCTTATTCTTCGTTGATAAAGATTTAGCAGAGCTAGCCAAAAATGGCAGTACCAGCATAATGACTGATACTACAGCATAAGCTCAAATAAGTTATTCCCCCAAGTATTCGTTATTATTTTTGGGGGAACACATACCTTAATACGTCAAAAATATATATCCCTGTCCCTTTATCGTTTTAATAACAGGTCGTGAAGAAATAACGATAAACTTCTTTCTCAAGTTAGCTATATGACTGTTAATGCTTTTATCACAAGCACTTAGTTTACGCTGAAAAAGGCTTTCAGCAATAAGCTCTCTTGAAACTAGTGAACCTGCGTTATTTATAAGTACAGCAAGTAAATTAAACTCTAGTCCTGTGGTTACAACAGATTTGCCGGTAAAAAGTACCGTCCGACTTAAAAAATTTAGCTCTACTTGTGCAATTGATATCTTAGCCAATAGCTTAGTGTCAGGCACCATCTTACTCTTGTACTATTGTTTGGCTAATTAAGGTTGCTTTGTAACCTGTGGGCGTGTCCTCATGAGCTTCAAGCACTAAAAACTGCTCTTTAGACTCTTCGTTAAGTATTAATTCAAATGAGTTTAGTATGATAGAACTACCATTATCTTGAGCGATAACAAAAACTTGATAGCTGTTGTTTTTCAATAATATAGCGCTCGTGTTTTTGTAAAGAATTTCTCGGTGATAATCTGCTGATGCGATATCTTCATCTTGTCTAACAAAAAACACTTCAACTTGAGAAAAGTCATCAGATTGAATTAAGTTAACTATTTCAATTTCATGTTCATATATACCGTTCAACGGGCTATTTTCAATGATTAGGGAAAATATATTAACTTCGATTTCATCTATTATGCCGTCTCCGTTTTCGTCAATATTACCGTCATTATCACTGTCGATGTACTCTTGCTCGGCATAGAAAAATAGTGTTTTATTGGCATTTTCAACGAGCGACAATAAGTGATTACTTAATAACGGCGTATTTTCTTCAGTTGTCGTGAGATCCAAGCTGTAGTCACCGCTGGCAAAGCGTAGTGTATTACTTATTTCGCCATAGGGTAAAAATGCGACGGCAGGGGCGTCATCAACACCATTTATATGTAAAGCAAATGCCTCATTATAATCAACCAAGTATTCGCTATTTGCCACAGCATTATAAGCGCTGAATTGTGCTTCGGCATCGGCGTCAACGTACTCAATAACCGTTGAGTCAGATAGCTTATCTACTACATAGGGGGATGTGCCAGCACCTGAATTATCTTTAACAACCATTATGTTTTGAGAGGCATAAGGAAAAGGAATGCTACTCGACCTGAATAGTATTTCATCACTGCCAGTAGTGGTGATATAAAAAACATAATCATCCTGATCAAGTTTTTGATTATCGGATAACTGTTGATATTCAACTTGGCTGACTAAAATGGCTTCATTAAAGCTTTCATTTTCTTTAGATAGGTAAAAATCGACCGCCTGCTGGCCTGAGTGCATATTCAATACCCTAAGATTGAAAAGGTCATTTGTGCTGTCATCTTCTTCATCAATCACTGGAATACTGTGCACCATTACTTGTGGAGACAAGATACTACCGCTTAGCACTATCATTTGAATTGTATCTTCAGCTAAGGTCAGTGTGCTTTCATAAATGACTGATAAATCTTCAGTAGATGAACTATCGTCATCTTGCCATGCTAGCTGATAGTAATAATCTTGACTTGATAAACTGATATTACTATGGACATCACCATAGGCGATACTCGAATAGGTTTGTTCGTAGTGTTCGTCATCTTCATCGCTTCCCACCGCTAGGTTTTCATCTACCGTTAAATAAATGCTAGGGGAATTTTTTGATAAATTGTAGAGCTTAACAAAGCCTTCTCCACTACTGTCATCACTAGAGCCACAGCCTAGTAATATAAATAATAATAAACTTGCAGCAAGGCAGCTTTTTAAGGTTTGGAGGATGTTAAGTGTTTTCATATGTTTCCTATAAAGTAAAAATGCAATAATTTGTTGGCGAGTGTTATGAAGCAATAGATGGTTTTCTCAGGGAAGAGTTCCTACCTTTCCACAACCTTGCATATCTTTATTTGGGCAATAGTAATTACTTTTATTTCGGTAGGTTTAAAGCGTGCTGAAAGTAATAAAGTCGATTCCTTCACCTTTTTGTATACGCACTCTTGGCATAGCGATTATAATAGCGGTGAAATTTTAGAGCTTATTATCAGGCTTCTCTTTTTAAGGTGTAACAGTGATCACAACAGACGTATTAATAATTGGTGCCGGTGCGGCAGGCTTAATGTGCGCAGCGCAAGCAGGCTACCGTGGTAAAAGTGTTGTTGTGGTTGATATGGGTAAAAAGCCTGCGCGAAAAGTTTTAATCAGCGGCGGCGGTCGTGCTAATTTTACTAATGAAGGCGCAAGTCCTGAAAACTACCTTTGTCAAAATCCACATTTTGTAAAGTCCTCGTTAAGCCGCTATAGCGCACAAGACTTTATTGATTTAGTCGACAGGCATGGTTTGCAATACCATCATAAAACGCTTGGTCAATTATTTTGTAATGATAGTGCGCAAGATTTGGTTGATATTTTGATGACTGAATGTGAATGGGCAGGTGTGCAAGTGAACTTACGCACTGAAGTACTTTCAGTTAGCAAAGACGTTAATGGCGATGAACAAGGCTATCTAGTAAAAACTTCTGATAAAAACTATCAATGCAAATCCTTAGTGGTAGCCTCTGGAGGCTTGACGATGCCAAAACTAGGCGCGTCTCCTATTGGTTACAAAATCGCGGAGAATTTTGACTTAAATGTGCTTGAAACTATACCAGCACTTGTTCCGTTTACCTTGCATGACCATGATAAACAGCGGTTTGACGGTTTGTCAGGTATTAGCCTAGCCACAGAGGTAACAAGTGAAAACGGTGTTACTTTTAAAGAAAATATCCTCTTTACTCATCGTGGTTTATCAGGGCCAGCCATATTACAAATCTCCTCATTTTGGCGGGCAGGACAAGCAGTAACGATCAACTTATTACCTGAGCATAACCTTAGCGAAACGTTAAACAAGTGGCAGAGTGAGCAAGGTGAAAAGTCAGTGAAAAACTTACTTGCAACCTTGTTACCTAAACGCTTTGTTGAAGTACTGGTAAAAGATGGCGTTATTGCGGATAAACCAATAAAACAATTGAATCATCCTGAAATTTCCGCATTAAGTGAATACTTACATGCTTGGACAATCAAGCCAAATGGCACTGAAGGATACCGAACTGCCGAGGTGACTTTAGGCGGAGTCGACACTGACGAGCTATCAAGTAAAACTTTTGAAAGTAAAAAACAAAAAGGCTTATTCTTCATCGGTGAAGTGATTGATGTGACTGGCTGGCTCGGAGGGTATAATTTTCAATTTTGCTGGGCGAGTGGTTATGCCTGTGGACAGGTAGACTAACTAG
>PJEL010000913.1_pt1 | contig 32575 bp, 32 predicted proteins | sample 1853271 | NCBI WGS metagenome assembly PJEL01 (sample SAMN08108733, study PRJNA415343) | Invertebrate metagenome, whole genome shotgun sequencing project. | host: Globobulimina | place: Sweden: Gullmar Fjord | collected 2015-08 | reverse complement strand
GGTGTTGACGTTCCAAAAAATCTAAAATTCTATCTAGATAACATTTTTTCCTCATAGGTTATTCCTGAATTGGTTTTCAGGATACATAGGTAGTTCTGCACCATTTATTCTCAATATACAAGTATTTCATAGGTAAAAGAAAGCGTACAATTCCATAGCCATGGGATTTGGGCATCGTGGGCACGTGCTAGTCAGTTGGCTCTGATCACTAACGCTGTTTAGAAATTATTGCCACGCCCTTCTTATCAGATATCTATTGATCCTATACTTCTATCAGAGTATGATTTAGAATAAGACCAGCAAAGAAAAGCCACACGGATTTAACCCTGCCTAAAAAGTGGGAACGACATGTCGACCCAACAACAACAGCAGGGCAATATGTCCTTTACAGACTTTCTAGACGCAATGAAGGATCCTAAAGCATCAGACCTAGTGAGATCCATCAAGATATTTATTAGAAATTTCGAAGAACAACAGAAAAAGAGACGGAGGCGACTGACGAGTGAATCAGAAGCACTGCAAGAAGATGGTGTCATGGTGCAAGAGTTTGTGGAACGGATGCAAGGTATCATGTATGGGCATGTCCTGTGGAAAGATGGTGCCTTGATTCGAGATGCAGTAGAAGGGTTAGAAAAGTATGTCATGTCGAAGATTTGGGGTACCACTTTTGGGACTGCAGACGAAGATCGGGATAAGGATGAACGGTACAAGAGGTTGTGTGATGCACTCGAATTTCTCGACTTGCATACAGTTATAGGCGATGGTGTCGTTTTCGACGATACCGTGATAGACTCTTTAGATGCGTGTGTACTGAATGCACAAGAGCATATGAGCAAAATGGACCGATACAAGGCACCTCGTGATAAGTTGCTGTGCTTGGTGAATGTACAAAAGATTCTTGAAGATGGCATTGAGGGCGTGAATTCGAATTCATTTGGGGGAGCAGATGCATTTTTTCCTCTCATGATTCTTACTGTTGTGCGCACAAAACCACCATGTTTGTGTAGCAATATAGAATACATTCGGAGGTTTAGGGGCAGAAGAATGTCGGGAAAGTTTGATTTCATGCTGTCTTACCTCGAATCCGTCGCAATGTACCTCGACACTGTTGATTGGAAAGACTTGAAAATCTCGCAGGACGAATTTCTCGCTCGATTGACAAAAGCGGGCATCCCAGAGGCTGAGCTACAACTGAATGCAGTCAAGGACAAGGTGGAAGACCTCAAGACTATTCAAGATAGACATGGCAAGGGAATGAAACAGGAAGACTTGTTGATCGATTTAATTGATGGATCAACAACACCAGTAGAAGACAATACTGGTCCTCTATCTCCTATTCGGGATACTGAAGAGCTCAAAACTGCAGGACAAGTCCACAATGCAGTTGGCTCTAATCTAGGAGAAACATTCAATTCGGTCAAGGCATTGATAGAAGAGGGAACGCCACTTGTGCTTCATGAAGAAAGTGAAGGACTACTTCAACAAAAGTTTCCCTGGATTTACGCAAATGCAGGCGATTTACGTGTCGGTGAAGTGGCACAACTGCTGTCAGACTACAGGGATCTGGTGTTGCAACACGAGGCCCTTAAACTCGCACTTCGTGATCATCTCCCGATTGTATCGTCCGCTGGAGCATCTCAGCAGGAGTCGAAACTTGAACAACCAACTAGGATGACGGCTGTATCTGATGCAGCAGGATCCTTAATGCAGAAACTTAGCCTCTATGGTTGGAAACGAGACCAAACCCCTGCTGCTGACGGTACTGGGCACCAACAGCCTACACTGTTGCATTCATTTTTTGGTAGGGCTCCAAATCGTCTAACTGTCCCTTCTGAGGCAGACGCGACTCCGACGTCTGGATTGAGTCCAGTTGTTGGCATTGAGAACACACCCATATTGAAGAATCCTTCCTCACCACGAGAGGATTCTCTCTTGGATCTAGATACAACTGGTCCGGGTGATGACAAACCAACGACACATGAATAAATAAATCATTTACATATTCTGCAATACGAATAAAACAATACTCCAGATTTTCAAATGTGAACATCGTTGGGTGCCATTGGATTTGAAACGACATGGAGACGATCGAAGACGAGGGGGACCCATCATTCTACAAAGCTACTGCATTTGTAGAACATAATTCATCAAAAATCTCTGATACTGTGTTACTGGAACTCTACGGGTATTTTAAACAGGCAACTCTGGGTCCCTGCACTCTACAAAAAAGGCCAGGTATTTTTGATTTCAGAGGACGAGCCAAACACGATGCGTGGGTTCGAGTAGGATTACATGTAACAAAAGATCAGGCACAGCGTCTCTATGTAGATCTGCTCACAGAAACTGTCCCAGAGTGGAAAAAGTCCAAGAAGCAGGCACATGGACCTGTCTTCAGCATGCCAATGGCTGTAGAGGGAGAGGATAGTGGTGGAATAGACGAGGAATTCCCCATGATTATACAACTAGTACAGCAAGGTGACGTAGATGCACTCGATGCATTCTTGGGTAAATCCCCAGAGTCTATTGCTGACAGAGATTCAGAAGGGTGTACAGGACTTCACTGGGCTGCGGACAAAGGAAATCGAGATATGATACGAATACTTCTTGACCATGGTGCAGATGTGCATGCTGTCGATGTCGATGGCCAGAGACCACTCGAGTATGCCCTGGCAATGCCCCGAACAGGTGAGGATCAGGCATATCTAGAATCAGCACTTGCATACAACAATAGTAGACTACACTAGTATGTACACACGAATATACATATAAAGATGTACAATATCAAGACGTTGTTTTACCACCAGGAGGCCCATTCTGAGACTTCATGAACCCAACATAATCCTCTTCAATCTGCAGATATACCTGTTGCACAGTTTCTATGTTCTCATTCACCTCTGAAAGCAGTGCAAAGTTCTTTGCCAGTGCTTCAGGTCTCTGTGAATCATGGTTTACTTTAATAGTATGCAAAATTCGTCTACACATACAACACAAAATATGATTGGCTCACCCAACCTGAACCGTACTCGTATACCGGTATTCATCACTCAAACATCACATCAACGTACTTGTTACGATCTAATATATCTTGTGCTTTCGTCAATTTTGAAAAATCAGGAAATTTTGGTTTGTCGAGACCCGAATGACTTCGGTCACTCCCATTCTTGTCAAGAAGATTCCCCGTGCTTTCTTTCACAGGTTCATCAACCATTGTTATTATGATTACCTTGAAGTATTTCTTTTTTTAATATAATACATGTATTAAATACGTTATATGACGCAGTGCATTATCCACGGCACAGTCTCTAGCCTCTTCTCTACAGGGCCACGACACGTGGTACGGTGGTCACTCTTGAATCAAGAGGATTATGGCAATATTGCCATTCATGGCCATCGACACGCTTTGTACTACATATCGTCGTGTGTAAACAGTATCATTTGTACGTGTTTCTACAGCAGTATTGTACACTATCCTCTAGGGTTTGTGAATGATGATGATGATGATGATGATGATACTGCTACTCGTACTGTTACCAAATCTTTGCCTTCCCTATGTACGTCTGGTCAAAATATGACATCCATGTATGTATGTATAGTACGTAGTAGTAGTAGTAGTATTACGAGGTTTCAAATGGAACACCCAACCTCCAAGATGCAGAGGCAATGGTATTATGGACCAATGCAGCAACTGTCATGGGACCTATACCACCAGGTACAGGTGAGAGGTACCCTGCTTTACCCATGAGAGATGCAGCATCAACATCCCCAACAATAGAGTGCAAATGCTGATCATTCCTGACACCCTCTAGTAATTGTTCATACATTGGTTCCTCGCCATCCACCTGTACAGATGACTCGTTGTGTCCATCCACCATGGGTGATGAATGAACAGAGTTTATACCTACATCAAGAACAACAGCACCAGGTTTAATCCATGTATCCGTCACAAGCTCTGGATACCCAACAGCAATCACAAGAATGTCTGCAGTACGGGTAATCTTCTTGATATTCCAAACATCCTCTGGAGAAAAGGGATTCTCGTGAATCTCATACGTACTACTATATGTCACTTTATACGGATGAGGAGGATCATCGACGCTTCGACGCGCCGTCTCTTGTGCTCTATATGTGACAGGACCTTTACCACAGTTGCTATCATTACTTGTGCCTCTCCTCATCGTCCCAAAAGACGATCTATGTATAATAGTAACTGAACCAGCCCCTTTATCTCTAAATAACATTGCCAACGGCATCCCTACGATATTACTATCACCCACAATCACAACAGTCTTGTGATGCACATCCACACCACTGCGCTGCAACAGTTCCAAACATCCCAGAGCCGTGCAAGGAACAAAACTCGCCGTGCGACCCCGCATCAACGTTCTCCCTACATTCAAGGGATGGAATCCATCCACATCCTTTCGTGGGTCAAAGTGTTCAATCACGTCCTCTTCATCTATATGACGTGGCAGAGGCAGCTGCACAAGAACCCCATCAATACTCGGGTCTCTACACATAGACTGCACTGCCTGTCGAACATCATGTTGTTGAACATCATCTCCAGGAAGATATGCCACTTTGGACACAATCCCAATACTATCACATGCCTCTCTCTTCCTCATCACGTATACATGACTATCCAGTCGGTCTCCAACCAGAACCACCCCTAGTCCAGGAGGCCTCCCCGTCGTAGACACAATCTTCTGTACCTGAAGACCCAACTCTTCTTGCCATTGCTGTCCACATGTCTTGCCATCCAACAACACAGTCTCAACAACACGGTGCTGTTGTTCGTTTTGTTGTTGTTGTTCGTTTTGTTGTTGTTGTTGTTTTTGTTCGTTTTGTTGTTGTTGTTGGTTTTGTTGTTGTCCCAGGGTTTGTATGCCCCTTTGTACTCCACCACCAACACCACCAACAACAAAAGGGTTTCTCCCAGAGAATCCATGACACGCATCTACACCATTGTTCATCATACGACTACTCCTCAAACACCATTGTTCAATTGTCATCAGAGAACCCAGTGTTCTTTCCAACCACCACGTCGTTGTCAAAGGTAATGACCGTGATAGGACATGCTGACGAATGACGCTTTGATACCACATCCTATCTGCGTGCTATTGAGAATGATGCCATACGTTGTTGTTTGTTTACAGACGTATGTTGATAAAAACATAGAAACATGCAAGAGTCTGAGTTCTCATATGCATAGCTGAGATGGATCCATATATGTGATGATGGAGATTGATCTCGAGCTCCTCCTCCTCCATGGAGAGTCACGTATCATTCATAGGTAGGTAGGTAGGTATACATACACAAATACATTGTAAACATACATCATGTGGAATCGTGCATTGTCGTGTCTACTCTCCAAGACAACCTCACCACCACATGTCCACCACCACACGTCTCAGAAACGTATCAAGAGACACCTAACCATCATGGCTGGATCATCTCAACCAGAGATATTTGGAGATAAAAACACTCCAGAGAGTGAATGGAAGAATCGACTCACTGCACAGGAATATCATGTTCTCAGACAAAAGGGCACCGAGGCTCCAGGGACTGGAGAATATAACAATTTCAAAGCTCCTCCAGAGGGTGGTGTGTTTGTATGCAGGGCATGTAATGCACCATTGTATGATTCAAATACAAAGTTCAATTCTGGATGTGGATGGCCTGCTTTTTATGATGAACTTCCTGGTACTGTTGACAGACATGTGGATATGTCCATGGGGATGAAGCGAGTGGAGATTACCTGTACAAACTGTGGTGGACACCTTGGTCATGTGTTTGAAGGGGAAGGTTTCAATACTCCAACGGATCAAAGACACTGTGTGAACTCTCTGAGTATCAAATTTGTCAAGAATTGTTGACATCTATACATACAATGCGTGTAATGATGATGATTGGGAATTTCAAACCAACCAACCAACCAACTTGGCAACCAATACTAATAAAAAGGTTGAACTACTCGATCGAGTACGGGATATGGTTCATTCATATACTAATTAATGTAGTATAGTATAGACACGTTGATATATTCCTATACCAACCATACTACTTCTAGAAGAAGAAGAAGGGATACTACACTGTCAGCGAGTCATGGTAAAACTAACGTTGATCGCACGCGTTCGTGATGGACTTCCCCTTGCAGAGGGTCTCGATACGGATAAAGAACATGAATTATTTACATATAAAAGTCAGGCAAAGGCTATATTTAAAAAGATTGCATCAAACTACCCGTCTCAGAAACCACCTCCACGGGTGTCTATAGAAAGCGGAAATTATGTGTTTCATTACATCACTGATACGAATAATGTCATGTATATGACGCTGACGGATAAGCAGTATCCTCGGAAACTTGCATATCAGTACCTGGATGAGCTGTCGAAGGAATTCTCAATGTTGTATGGGACGCAGGTGGATGGTGTGACAAGGCCGTATGCCTTTATCAAGTTTGACACGTTTATTCAAAAGACGAAAAAGGTCTACCTTGATACGAGGACGCAGAGGAATATTGAACGATTGAATGCGGATTTGCAAGAGGTGCAATCTATTATGACGAAGAATATCCAAGATGTGCTGGGACAGGGGGAACGGTTGGATAGAATGACAGAAATGTCAAACATGTTGTCACAGGATGCCAAACAGCTGGCAGTCAAGGCAAAAGGATTATATCACCAGGCGTTGGTAAAAAAGTACCTTCCATGGGTTGTGGTTGTAGGAATTCTCTTGTTGGTGACATTGATACGATGGAAATTCTACTACTATTCATTGATTCATGTATTCACTCATTCATTGATTCATTCATTCATGTATTCACGTCGTGGCATTCTTCTTCAGCCTGATCATCATCCTCTGTCGTGGCATCATGCATGCGCACCAAGGTACCTGCATCTTCAAACTCACCAGTATCTTTCCGTCGCAGAACGATGTACACGATGTCATCGTTTTCTACTTTACTATCTACAAGAGTCTTGACATCATCCAGGAGAGTCGTTTCAAGGCGTTGTTGATCTTCCTGGGCAAGAGAACTCGAGTCTTCCTCACCACGGGTGCACCACCGACAATGAACCAAACCTATATCATCAGCACTCTGAACTCTATCATACATAGTCGTGCCATCATAGGATATCGTCGCCAGAGCTTCACTACGGATTCCTGAGGTCTCATCGTCTATGGCTCTACGAGAAAATACCAGAGAATCAAAGAGCGATCGCTTGATCTTGTGAATGGTATCAGTGGCCCCGACCTGGGCGAATATGGTCAGTCTATCTCGTTTCACTCGAATATGCATCTTTATTTGTAAGATGATTATGATTATTATGTAGGGATAGTACGACGTACCAGTAATTATTTAGCATACTAGCTATAGCGATTTTTGATATTTTACTAGGTACCTTTTTTTTTACAGCTGGAAGAAAAAAAATGTACATTTTCTCTCACTCTGTCCAAAATCCTGGATACCACGACATGAATGAAACTATACAGCACTACTGTACTATAAAAAGACTAGAGATTCGTGTTTTAATTTCTGTAGGATATATCTCGTACAGTCAAGTCAGTAGAAGAACAGGTCACACAGATCATTTCTCAGATTCAAATTCAAATCAGACTTGCAACAATTGGTGTTGTGTGTATTTTCTCACTCTCCTCCCAGAATATCATTAGGAAATATAAATAGAACTACTCTATCATACATACATCATGGATGCATCGACGAGTACAGGGCAGAAGGGACGTGCGCTGCTGCCGTGGGTGGAAAAATACAGACCTCTGGAGATTAAGGATATTGTTGGCAACGTGGAGGCGGTGTCAAGGCTGCAGATTATTGCAGAGGAAGGTAATGTTCCGAATATGATTCTTTCTGGTCCTCCTGGGACTGGAAAGACGACGTCGGTGCTGTGTCTTGCGAGGGCATTGCTTGGGGATAAATACAAGCAAGGGGTCCTGGAACTGAATGCGTCGGACGACAGGGGTATTGACGTGGTGAGGAATAAGATCAAGATGTTTGCGCAGCAAAAGGTCTCTCTTCCTGCAGGAAGACATAAGATTGTTATTCTGGATGAGGCGGACTCTATGACTGCTGCTGCGCAGCAGGCACTGAGGAGAACAATGGAACTGTACTCTGCGACGACGAGGTTTGCGTTTGCATGCAACATGTCGTCAAAAATCATCGAACCTATTCAGAGTCGGTGCGCTATAGTGAGATTTCAAAAGCTTCAAGATAAAGATCTGTTGGATCGATTGGTAACGGTTTGCTCGGCGGAATCCGTGGCATATACACATGATGGTCTGGAAGCAGTCATATTCACTGCAGATGGGGATATGAGGCAAGCCTTGAATAGTCTGCAGGCTACCGCGAATGGATTTGGATTGATAAATCAGGATAATGTGTTTAGAGTGTGTGATCAGCCTCATCCTCTGTTGGTGACTGATATTATTAAAAAGTGTCTTGATGCAAAGATTGACGAGGCGTATGATGGGATGAAGGCACTGTATGATATGGGATATTCTGCATCGGATATTATCACGATTATGTTCCGAGTCGTGAAGAATTATCCTGCTATGAATGAATATCTAAAGCTAGAGTATGTGAAGAACATTGGAAACTGCCACATGAGGATTTCGGATGGGATTGATTCAAGATTGCAACTCAGTGGTCTGTTGGCTGGACTCTGCAAGTTGACGATCAAGAGTCAGACTTCCTAGATAGATAGATACCACAATCTGTAATAGATGGATGCTATATATATTGTACAAATGAATCAATTGTATCTAGGACGACCAAGGTCATCATCATCATTTCGTTTCTAGGATCACCACCACACATTGACACGACGTAATGCAATCTGTCAGAACAATCCGTGTTGGAAGGATCGGTCATCAACAACATGGTACATTGTTGTTACCATCAAAGGATAATCATGTATCACGCATGTATAGAAGAGGTGTCTTTGCTGCTGCCGCTGGTGGTTTGAACAAACAGACTGCACCACCAAGGAAGGATTCGTACATCAACATTACTGGATTTCCATTCCCTCTAGGACCATTGACAGAGAGGAATACAATACGTCGAGAGATTGTCAAGGATACGATGTGGGTGTTTGAACAGCCTCAGTCTCTGGGCTTTAGCAATGTGACGACCAATATTCGAATGGTGGTCATCAAATTGAAGAGTGGTGGACTATGGGTCCATGCACCGATTGCTCCTACGAAAGAATGTATCAGATTATTGAAAGAATTAGAGTCTCCAGTTGAATACATCATTCTGCCAACGTTTGCGTACGAGCATAAAATATTTGTTGGTCCCTTCTCTCGTCGTTTTCCAAAGGCTCAGGTGTATGTGGCACCAAAACAGTGGAGTTGGCCCATCAATTTGCCTGCACAGCTCTTTGGTATTTTCCCCACAAAGAATGGTATCCTTAAGAATAATGATATGGAGACTCCTTGGGCTGATGAGATTGAACAAAAGGTGCTCGTGTCAAGTGTTGGGATTGGGCCATACATAGAGGTGGCCTTCTTTCATAAAAAGAGTCGGACCCTGCTCGTCACAGATGCCGTCGTCTCGGTACCATCACAGCCTCCAAAAGATATTGTCGATGACGAGAATTTAATTGATGCAGCAAAATCCAACTTTTTTGTAAAGGTGCTTGCTGGGGACAAGGCTGACGAGCCAGTCGGGAATGTCCCATTGCAGCCTGATACCCTCACACCAGACGTGAAAGCTCTCGGTTGGAAAAGAATGGCACTTCAGATTCTATACATTGTACCAGGTGATCTTCGAGATCCCTCAAAGGGATTCTCTGCCATTGCAAATCGCCTCATTGTCGGTCCAATACTCAAAACACTTGTCTTCTCCACAGAACCAGAGCTCAGTAGAGAGTGGATTGACGATATCTGCGCCAGCTGGAACTTTCGACAAATCGTACCAGCCCATTTTTCTGCCCCCATACCAGCAGGACCAAAAGACTTGAAAAAAGCATTTTACTTTTTATATGATGATGATGGCAAGGCATCCTTTTTCTCCTCTCTATTCAGAAATCCTTCCACGGGAGCCAAAGAATATCCAGAGGAGGACATCAAGGCCTTGAACGCTGCCAGAAAATTCCTCATCAGCACAGGAGCAATCAATGGGAAGTAAAAAGTATCTTGGTTACTTATAGATAGATACAAGGTAGTAGAATCAATAGATAGATGAATGGATATATCCACATTACACGTATCAATCAATGAAGAAATAAATAATCACACGAGGCATGACACTTATGTCATGTTGACATCAGTACTCGCCCCTGACATCAAGTCAAACAGAATATTATTCAGCTGTTCCAACTTTTTCACATCTGACAGCTTGTCAGTCTTATACTGCAGGCACGTGACATCATCCGTTATCTTTGCTACCAGCTTCTGATCACAATGACGATATTTAATGCTATAACGAGTCTGTAATGGATTTGATCGAAACAAGTCTTGAGCTTGAACGAGAAATGACTCGACCGTCTCCAAGTACATGTCGCCCTTCCCTCTCCTCCTGCTATGTGCTCACGTATACACAAAACTATCACTCTTACTAGGAAATACTATATAGATATATACATGGCGACATGCTACGGTATATATTTGGACAATCCGCGCGGATTTTTTCATGTCTAGATACCTTTTTTTAATCCTCGATATTTAAAAAAATTCCATCGATTTCTGACGCCGTACTTTTATAACACATCCCATTCTCGAACAGTTGTATTTATTATTTTTATATATGTAGTAATAAAAATATACAAGAGGAGTACCTGAAGAGTGGTATCACAGTCATGTATCACGTTACATCAGAACGGTAACAACAGAGAGAAATTGGGGGCAGGTCTAGACAACAACAACAACAACAACAACAACAACAACAACACAAGCAATAGGATCATCATCCAGAGATGAACGATACATCCATTGTCATGGATGAAACAGACACACATAGTGATGGAATAGGAGCTATATTTCACAATGGAGCATTTGTTGCATCATTTCTAGGATTTCTATTCGCTCAAATAGCAAAGGTGTTTACCCACTATTATGTACATCAAGAGTGGGATATTTCAAGGTGTTACAGCTCTGGAGGAATGCCATCGTCGCATACATCTCTTGTCATGGGATTGACTACGGCCATTGCGACAATGTATGGACTAGGTAGTCCATTCTTTGCTATATCAATCATGTTTTCCATGATTGTCATGTATGATGCTACAGGAGTGAGGCTTCATGCTGGAAAACAAGCATCCGTTTTGAATATGATTATTACAGAATTACCACCTGATCATCCAGTAAGTTCAAGTACTGCTCAACTGAAGGATACAATAGGCCATACACCACTTCAGGTTCTGATGGGGGCAATAGTTGGTATTGTCATTGGATATGTTGTTGGCCTGCTCTATGGATGATGATGAAATGTATTTTTTGAAAGAATACACACCTAGATTCATATGTAGAATGAATGTGTAATAGAATGTAGACATTAGACATAATTCTATTAGTATGATGATGATGAAACAGAAGCCATACCACCTTGTATGCTTCCAGCTCATGGTGGTGGTTGCTGTTTGAATGACACTCGTAGAGTATTATGATGTTGGTTGTATCTGTCAGTAATGTATTATTAATAATATAAAATTACTGTACTAGATATATGTAGATGTACAACATAGAACGACAGAGAGAAGGATTGAAAAAAATGGACAACAATCTGTGCGTTCGATTTCTGGAAAAATCTGATTTCTCCAAAGGTATGGCATGGCATGGCATGACATGGAATTCGTGTAGTATAATATAGTAATGCTATTGATGATACCATCTACTACAGGATACCTAGAGTTGCTGTCTCAGTTGACAACAGTGGATCCTTCCACAACCCAACAGACATTTGACAAGAGATTTGATGAATTATTTCCTCAAAGATCATGTCTTTGGGATGTATTCTCCAAGAAGAAGAGAGGAGCAGTGAAGGATTCGCCGTATAGGATTGTGGTGATTGAGGATATCACATTGAGTAGAATTATTGGCACGGCTACTCTTTTCAAAGAGATCAAGTTTATCAGGGGATGTGCGGCATGTGGTCATATAGAGGATGTTGTGGTTGATTCTGGATATAGAGGTAGACAGTTGGGGAAGAAGTTGCTGGAGAGATTACGACAGGAAGCGGTGGAGATGGGATGTTATAAAATCATACTAGACTGCTCTGAGGAGAATGAGCCTTTTTATGAAAAATGTGGGCTGACGAGAAAAGAAGTTCAAATGGTAGAATATATATAATAATCATCCTCCAAGTTTGATGGCATCTGCCAACATGGAGAGAACAACACCTAGTTTAAACCAATTTGCAAACCATAGCTTCAAACTCGGTCGCGTTGCACCATAAAACAACCTACTGACTATCTCATAAAATAATAATGTTACCACACCTGCAAACACATCGTTGATTGCAAGAGCACCAAAGGACAATGTCACAATATTCCCAGCATAGAATCCTGCTCCAGCTGATATCCCGCACCACAAGGTTTGTCTGGTTCGAGGATATTGACCAAAATATGTATCCAATTGCAACGGGATGGATAGTATCCGTGAAAGCAGTCGACGATCTTGTCCAATAGAGCGTGAAGGAGACTCTGCAGTACTATTCCCTGAATCATTTCCATCGCCTCCTGGAGGAGGAGGAGAAAATAGGGCACGAATGGGTGGTCTCACTATTCTATACCATGACCCATGTCGTCTTCTGGAAAGACGTATAGGCTGGAGAGTACCACCACCAAGATGGTGTGATACTATCATCACGTCTGTATTCTATCTATAGAGTTTGGTTCCTACACGGTGTATTCTTGTCGAGAACCAACCACATATGTTGGTTGGTTGGTTGGTTGGTTGGTTGGTTGGTTGGTTGGTTGGTTGGGTAGTCAGCCAGCCAGCCAGCAAGTCAGTCAGTCAATCAGCCAGCCAGTCAGTACACGTACGGGCCAATCATCTGCACGCGTTGGTCTCTACACTATGTATGTTGTTTTGTAACTACTGTCTATTTCTGTATACTCAAAGAGGCATGAAAGAGACTCTGAAATGAACCAGCTGCAGAAACATGTATACGTACCATTCCCAAAAATAAAGAAACTATCGATTGAAATCTATACACGTGTATATCACTCGATGTTTCTATTTTACCTGTACATACATACAACATGTAACGTATATTTGGTTTTTTTTCACTTGTAACAGTGGAAACCACAAATTTGTGGTTTCCACCTCTTTCTCTCTTGTGTTCAAGGAGGAAATTTCCACGTCATGCTTCTCGACGACGACTGGGTGTCACACTCCCATTTTTAAAAAATACACCACCTTGTAGAACAACGAAAATCATTCACGGACGGTCGCTATCTTGTAATAAACCGTAGTGGATCACTGTCAATTTGGACTACCCATCACAGGTATATCGAAACGGAACCAACCCCATCACATTCTCACCATGGATCCGAGGCATGAACGTGTATTACATAAACGTATAGATATGATATCACGTCACGTGTGTTGTTCGAGTGGTGATGGTAGCACGGTGTCTCGTTTCAACGTGGCCGTTTTGGGTGGGGCTGGAGGTATCGGTCAGCCTCTCTGCTTGCTCCTGAAACAGTCGCCTGCCTGCTGTCGATATATGAAGGAGCTGAGGGTGTATGATGTGGCAAACACGGCTGGCGTGGTGGCAGACTTGTCTCATATTAATACAGATGTATGTGTCAGTAGCCACACAGGTCCTGATGCTCTGTCAGGTGCTTTGTATGGGGCAGACCTTGTTATTATCCCTGCAGGTGTCCCACGAAAGCCGGGTATGACGAGGGATGATTTATTCAAGATTAATGCGGGCATTGTCAAGACATTGGTGGAAGGCGTTGTGGCGTGTTGTCCAAGGGCATGGATTGCCATTATATCGAATCCTGTCAACAGTACTGTTCCCATAGCATCTGGAGTATGCAAACAGGCAGGAGTATACAATGATAGAAGATTGTTTGGAGTTACGACGCTTGATGTCATCCGGGCGAATGCATTCGTAGGGCAGGCACTTGGTATCAACCCTATGCGTGTGTCTGTTCCTGTCATTGGTGGACATGCTGGGCAGACAATTTTGCCTCTTTTGTCGGGGTGCGTGCCGCAGCTCGGTCCTGAAATATCTTTGCAGGATAGAAAGGCATTAGTAACAAGGATACAGAATGCTGGGACAGAGGTTGTGGAGGCAAAGGCGGGGACTGGGTCTGCTACATTATCCATGGCGTATGCAGCCAAAGAGTTTGCCACATCGTGTCTCAAAGCCATGGCTGGGGAACAGGATATTATTGAATGTGCATATGTATCATCAACGTTGTATAAGGATGTACCGTTCTTTTCAAGTCCAGTTCGTCTTGGTAGAGATGGAGTTGTAGAGTTTGTTGGTGGAGAGATGATGAAAAGGATGACACCAGTAGAAAAGGATGCTCTGGAGGCAATGCTTCCAGAGCTAGTACAAAGTATACAAAAAGGCACCGACTTCATCTACCAACAAAAGTAGATGGATAGATAGGTGTCGATTGCAGATGCATTGTTTTGACTCTTGTAGTTGCATGATGGATAGAGAACATAACACTAGAACAATTATTTTGTACACGTACACTCACTTGATCACAAGTAAGACTGGTGATCACGTCACTATCATGGACGTTCCTGGGCCAGACTACATCCCATCTGAAGGCAACAGCTCCAAGGGGTCCTGTACACGAGGTCAACCAGTTACAACACATAGAAAGGTACCTCGAAAACGAATCTCCTACAATGTGGACAATACATTCATCTAGATGAGAGATCTAAGCAGTAGTCAACAATTATTTTGTGCTTACATGCACAAAACTTGAAAATAGATAACACCAAACGAATCAAAAAGAAGAATTAAATCAATCGTATTCTCAAGGTTGCATAGATTCTGTGTGATATCCTGTTGCCACCAACAAGGCGAGTTGCGTATTCCCCGAGTCTACGTCGACGTTTGTTGACTTTGGAAAACATGGCCACAATACATACCAAACCGTTACATGGATCGATAGCATCTAAAAATAACATACTTTTTGCCATCGCTGTGGTTAGTTTGCTTGTTTTCCTGGGATATGGGAGACTCGGCGGTGACTTGGTTTTCTCTCGTTTTGACCCGTTGCCCACGCTTCCCACCCGCGATGCCATAGGTAGTCTCCTTCAACAGCTCAACATGACTGTTGGAGCAGAATTGGGAGTCCAGAGGGGGGATTTCGCCAAGACAACGTTGGATCAATGGTCACATGCAGAGACATATGTGCTGGTAGACCTGTGGGGTCAGCAAGAGCATTACAAGGATCTTGCCAACGTGGATGATCAGGCACAAGAGAATTTCAAAAAAGAGGCACTGACCAAACTGAATGCTCATGAGCAGAAACTTGTGGTGTGTAGGAATTACACGAGTGTGTGTGTCACACAATTTAAAGATGGATATTTTGACTACATCTATGTTGATGCCAGGCATGATTATAAAGGAGTCCTCGAAGATATCAACCTTTGGTGGCCCAAGTTGAAGGTTGGTGGTATTATGGCTGGTCATGATTATATTGATACTGAGGAAGTAGCAAAGATTTCTGGACAGGATTGGTCAGTGTCTGCTGATGGTACAGTGAATCCTGAGGGCAAGGCTGTGAAGAGTGCCGTGGATGAATGGGCAGCTGAGAACAGACAGGTGTTGCAGATAACATTCAGGGATGCTCCCTGGAATACCTGGGTGACCCGTAAGATACGGATGTGATATCATTCAATGTATATATTTATACAGTCATGTAACGTAGTATCATCATACGTGTGATAGTAGCATGGTGTTGAGTGATCAATCGCGTAGACATGGCAAGGGAATCCTCCAAGACCTTGCAAGAAAAAGTTGGTGCATATTCTCTCTTGGGTGTCTTACTGGTGTTCTCTTTAGTAATTTCAAACATTTGAACAGTTCTGATGGCGTAGTAAGCACGAATAGACCTGTATACGGTTTGCCTTTTGAACAGAACTACTCCAACCTGGACTATCACAAGAAACTCATAGATATCATACATGGTGCCTCAAGGCCTGCTGGAGGAGAAAGGCGATCCATCCATTTTACGCCAGAAGAGTTGTTTCATCTCCTTATGTGTGAGAGATTTGACTGGACCACACTCCTGGAAGGATCTGATGTGTTTCGTAAGATGCTTGCACCATACAGTACATTGTTTGAGGAATCTCACGGGTTGAGTCATGACGAGGTGGTGTCCTTGATGAATTCGTTTCAAACAATGCTTGATACAGGGACAGTCGTAGATGCCTGGGAGTATTGCGTGTCATTCCGGAGGAAGAAACTCCCTGGTAGTCATAGAAGCCATGCACCTCCTGGTACTGGGCCTTCAATTGCCATCCTTATGGTAAGTATTGGGTATAACGCGAATAAGAATGCGCAAACATCTATTGATAATAAGAGAATGTATGCCGAGAGGCATGGGTATTCCCTGCACGTGCTTGACCGTGCACCCAAGGGTGGGGAAAGACTCAGGCATGCTGCATGGTACAAGTACTCCTCTGCACTGCAGAGACTATCTGAGTATGACTATGTATGGATCATAGACGTTGATACAATCATTACAAATATGGATCAAAGGTTGGAAGATATCGTCAATCCCTCGTTTGACATGATTGTTGGGGTTGACCCTAATGGATATTCCAACACTGGAAGTGTGATTGTCAGGTCTTCAGACTGGAGCAAGTTGTTTCTCATGTACCTCTGGTCAATCGATAATAACGAGAGATCAGATATCGTCTGGGACCAGGCTGCATTCGAGCATGCCATAAGTAGCCGTGTTCTATCAGCCAACCCTCATCGTGGTGATGAAAGCCTGAGATTGGCCACCCACATCATGTTTGTGGGGCAGGACGTGTTCAATTCTGATACTAAGCAACTGATAGACCACATCCCTTTTGTGGTGAACTTCCATGCCAAAGCAGCTGGACTCGGTGAGATGAAGACGCTCGCTGAGTTGGTCTCGTCGACGTTTGGAATGACCATACACCAACCCCAGGCAGTTGGTTGACAAACTGACACGTGTTGACTCAAAACGATATATTCAGACGAATATGCATCTTATATCCTTTTATATCATATTGTGTACGACTATAAAAGTAGCATACGTTAACTACTATCTCAAGCAAGCATATATACGTACGTGTCCTTGTCAACGGTCATGTTGAATGTCCTTTCTATGTGTCCATTCGTGGTACTCGTGTGCCCATCTTGAGGTATTTTTGTACTGCAGTAGAATATAAAATCATTCTGGATGTCCTCAACCATGGGAGAGATTGACGTGGAAGGATTGATCAAACCGTTGATGATCAAGGATTTGAGGATACAATGTCGTGCGAGAGGATTGAATCCTGGAGGAGGAAAGGAAACACTTGTGCAACGATTAAAAGAGCATATGATGCAAACTGGGGATGTGACGCTTGTTTCGGACGTGCCAGTGGAGGGACAAGGGTCTGAACGTCCCAGCAATATTGCTGGGAGCTGTTGTGGAGGTACCCTGAAGAATAACTATGTGAGGCCAGAGGGACAGAATGTAGGAAATTTCATTACAGATCGACCTAGCTCTCGTGTGCTTGCTCCACCTGGTGGTGGCAGTAAGATTACCCTTGGATAAATTTGCATTTGTAATACTACACTAATACAGTTCAACTGCGCAAAGGTTTGATAGGACTCCATTGCTGATTCCATGCCTGTGCTGGGTTTTTGGCCGGTGAGGTGTGGGGAGATGTGCGCTTCGATGCACCGAATGGACTGCTTTTCTTGGTTGCTAGCTGAGCTGCTGCCTTGAATGCTAGCGCCTGTTCTTCTTCTCGTCGGAGTGTGTGTAATCTTTCAGCGATTTCCTTCATACCAGGACGTAGTGCGGGATTATGTCTCCAACATTCACGTATAATACTCGCAAGGGGTGCGGGGATCCCTCTTGGAAGAGGAGGTCTACGTCTTTCAACTCCCACAGCCATGACAATTTGCATCAAATTGTTGCATTCTTCCCATGGTTGGCGACCAGTGATGCACTCCCACAATATGCACCCGAAAGCATATGAATCACACTTGGCATCTATCTTACTCGCAGAAAATTGCTCCGGAGCCATGTAGCTGGAGGTGCCCATAACTGAAGATCCCCCAGACAACATTGTATTTGAATCCATGTTGACAGCAAGGCCAAAGTCTGCAACCACCACCCGGTTGTTGCTATTTAACAAAATATTGTGGGTTTTCAAATCTCTATGCACGAGATTCTTCTCGTGGCAGAATGCAATTGCATCGGCAATCTGTGAACTAATGTCGAGCAAGGTCTTATACTCTGGGCGGAGGCATCGCTCATGCAACACAGAATGCACTGATCCCTCCTCTGCCAACTCTGTTATGATGCACATGGTTGGTGGTTCCAAGCATGCTGCAAGGATTTTCAGTACTCCTTTATGGTCTGTCATACCTGACATGAACTCAACTTCCTTCTTGAAAGTCTCTACTGAGCTAGCGCTCACTTGCCTGGATGCATGCAGGATTTTGACTGCACACAGTGTCCCTCTCCAGATAGCCTCATGCACAGAGCCACATGCTCCAGTTCCAATAAGTTTGATGAGGACAATTTCATTCTGGAATTGATTCTGATCAAGCAGTATGACATCTCCAAGCTTGGTATCTCTCCTCGCAACCTCTGATGGTTCACAATCAGCTGGTTGGATTTCTTCAATGGCACCCACTGAAAGCTGTGTAGCATCCTGAGGCCCGATTGACAAGGCACTGGTCAGAGTCTTTGGAGAATTCAGCCCAGTACTCATTGTGATTCCATTATGTATAACCATTCTTTCGCTCGCATTAATCCCATGCTGCTGGGATGCGGTGAAGAGTCTAAAGTCGTCTCCTGTTGTTGATACAGTATCCATTGTTCTGCCAAGAGTCACATCACCACCATTTGCAGGTGTTGCAGCGCCCATACTATGTTTTCGTGTTGCATGTGGATTGAATAGCCATCCTGATTTTGAGATATCCCTTGCTTTGACGGAATCAATCACTGTAAGGTCCGTTGCAGTCAGTGGCTTGACAATAGCTGCATGGTCATTTGCACCAAATGTTCCCTTGCGGGCGACTGATCTCTTACGAACCGTCATTTCTACACCACTTGTCGCCCTTGGACTAAAGTTGCTTGATTTCCGCAAGACATGAGATGTCACTAGATTGGGTGACGCCTTCAATTTAAGGTTCAACTGCCTCCTAGCTCTTTGAGACTCCACAGTCTGCTCTGATGAATAGTCAGTAGACTGATTAATCAATAGTTGGACTCCCTTGTTGTTTGCTGATATTGATTCTAATATTTCGTGATTTGAGGACATCTTGACTGGACTTTCTAAATCTATTGATGCGGGTGTACCGACAGGGGTCCCTATCTCCACATTCTTCTGAGAACGATGTTGCACCCTTCTCCCGATTGCTTCTGCAACCCATATCAATGCTATAAATGCTACCACACATATACTTAATCCTAGTACTATAACTACTATTGCTTGATTCAGCATAGAAGCCCCCTGAAATGTTGTAGCAATGTATGTCCCTGCCCTTGATATGAACCCTGTGGCTTCAGTGGCAGTGCTTGCCTGCTGCAGCAGCCTTGCAGCCATCCTCGACTCTACATGATACCAGTCCATCAATTACACCTTAATTTTAGAATAAATGTAATAGATCATGGCATACCTGTACCCATCACGCGTTCAATGTTGACAAGGGCAAGATGGTTGGAATAACGACTTCCTGTCTTGGCATTAACCGAGACACGTTTCTCCAGACCGTATCGGTCAAAATATCACATAAAATTCGTTGAAAGAATAAAACCAATTGATTTGACACCATTATCAGGTGAATTTCGAACTGAACCCCGAATGGCCGTTGAGACGAGTGCGGTTCGATTTGTCGATGGAATCGTACAGGTCAACGTACCTTGACCCATCCATTGAGACGACAGTCTAATTCTGTAGGTAACATTGCATTGTATGCCTATTGCATATACACGACGTGGGTATGGATAGTGTTACATACTTTCTGGTAAGATTTAGTAATGGCATGGCAATAGACACTATTGTTTTAACAAAAGACATGTATCATAGGCATGCAATGGTTAATGAATGGCCACAGCTTGTGTATCCTTTTGGCTACCAGCCTTCTTTGCTGCGCTGATTTTAGTCTTCATTTTAATGAACAAATGCGGTGTTGAATGATCCATATGAGGTCCAGGGGATTTACTACAGGTACCCTGTTCAATATTGCAGATTGGCATATCACTTGGACAGCAGTGGACATTGTCCTCACAGCAGGTAGCCTCTGGCATTGGACAACATGCCCATTGGTAACAAAATCCGAAAAAGTCCTGCATACAGCAACAGGTTGATCCTGGAGGGCACTCTGTTGTGGCGTCACAATCCACTGGTTGAGGCGCTGGTGGGGTTGGAGGTGGTGCAGGTGGTGCTGGTGGAGGCTCTGGTGGATTTGGACCAGTTTTCACAGGGTAGGATGCCATCATGGCAACACCACACTCACCTTCACCCATTTTGGTGCTTCTAATTAATTTGACAAATCCACCTTCGCCCCAAGCCGGCCCCCACGAGTTCTTGACCTTCCAATAGGGGATCGAGGTGCCATTAACCTGAGCTGTTCCATACCCAACAATCAAAACTCCATGGTTCAAATCCGTCCCACATGTGACATCATCAAATACTCCACCAGCATAAAGCTGGAATGCCCGCTGATCAGCTTCAATAGCCACACTTACAGGTTGATGACTGACTGCCTTTTTCAGAGCAACCTCATCATTCTCTGGAACATCCTCATACCCATCAATGGTGACAACATGCCTTCCCAACCTGTTAAGATCACATTGTCCTTCCGATGCCGTGTATGGATAACTTTCTTCTGTATCGATCCCTCCATTTTCCAGGACAAAATCAAATGCAAAATCCATGAGGCCTCCCTCACACCCATGATCGCGAGATGTATCACAATCAACAAGCATCTGCTCGGATAGGCTCACCGTTTCACCAGTCGTGATGGCATTAATACCTTCTATTGCTCCAGTTGTAGAGAATGCCCAGCAAGATCCGCACATCATCTGATTCTTCACAGGACCAACAGCTCCCTTTTCTGTCCAATCAACACTTTGTGGCAACTGTGTTTCGTCCACGGAAGCATACATGAAAGGCTTCTCAATCATATTTTCGTTCTTCTTCTTGACAAACTTGGTTGAATCCAAACCGGTGGAACGTCTCCATTGTTCGTGGGACATGTCAGCAAATGAATTCATGCCCACCCAATGAGACTTGGATCCATCATTGTACTGCAGCACATACTCCAGGTTATCCATCCAAGATTGGAATCTCGCTTTATACTCTTCTGAACTTTGATATATTTTCCCTGCTGCCTTTGCCCATCCATCAAACACACGAGTCGAGTGCTCCTTAACTTGGCCCTTGTCCAGCCATACAAACCCTTCCTTACCAAGGGTGGAAACCTCACGGGATGTCCACTTATTTCGGCACATTTTAATACAGTTTATCATATAATTCCATACTGAGGATATAATACCTGATTCCGAGCCCTCCAGACTGCCACGTAGGAGTCCACCACTCGACGCGTGGTCTCGTTCGAGTTGAAAGAGAACTGGAACATGCGTTTCCACTTTATTTGCCTCGTTAAAACTGTTTGAAGTAGCACTTGTGTTGATAACGAGCAATATCAGCACAAACGAGAGAGATATCTCAGATATACGTGTCATGGTGAGTCACTCTACCATGAAAAACAAAAAAGCCTCTCCAGAATTGTCCAATAGATACGAGGATAGACTCGAAAGTAATACAATGTATAAGAAATGTTTCTAATTAAGAATGGACTAGGAAATACAAGGGTATTCTATTTTAGGTGGTGGTATCACCGGTACCGGTGAATGGTTGCCATATACGATACGGTTTTTCTTTTCAATTGTTGCTGAAACCATATAAAGGTGGTTTGCAGGTCGTTGATAGATCGATGTGAAAATTCCATTCCCCTCTATTAGATTACGTTTATTACTATTCATGAATCAATATGTGTTATTATTTGTAGTACTTCTAGCATGTATGTGTCATATGAGTCTGCCTGTTGTCTCTTGTCTTGACCCGGTCATTCTGAGGGAGTGGTAATGACTTTACATTGCAGACAGCGATCAGCGTTTCTGTGGTCTTAGATAGTCTTATATTCAACATTTGTATTGATTAGTGAGGTTTTCATCCAAAACACTGGGGTAGAATCGGGGTGGAGCCCTGTAGAGAGTATGGCTCAGAGAGTGCACTTGGGACGAGGTGCCTGGGAGTATGATGCTCCCATGTATCATGATTTCGAGCAGTCGTCTCCATCGTATGAAAACTGTAGTGTAGATAAATGGTTCGACACGTCTGCTACAAAGGGGCTGAGAAGTCCTGTGTCTGGAGGAGACAAGGAGAATGATGGGACTGTCCAGGAGGTGAGTTCCAAAGCCGGTAAGCCTGCAACTGGAACGAGAAAAGCGCTAGGCAATGTGACTAATACCATACAAATGGTGGATCCTGTTTTTACCAAAGCGAAAGTCGTCAAGAATGCGGTGGCCACTTCTGCCAAGACTGTTCAGAGTGAGCAAAAGGGTAATGCACGGCCTGCTGCTTTGAAGAAGCAAGTACTCGTGATGGAGAAAAAAGTTCACAAGAATCATGACCAGTCAGTTGAAACTGCACACAGACCTGTGACACGATCCCAGAAGAAGCAGTCTTCCCTAACAGTACCCAAAAGCCCAAAGCTGTTGTCAAGTTTGAGGTCTGGCATGCATAGAAAGGTAATTAAATCCAGCGAAGAGCTGGAATTAGAAGAAATTGAAAGACAAAGAATGGAAATTCAGTCGAAGAAAGGAAAGAAGAAACATATAGGAAAGAGGAAGGATACTGTACTAGATGAACGACCAGCCAAGAGAACAAGGAATGCCGAGAACAAGGATAATTCCTTGACTCGTGAAACAAGGTCATTCACTGTAGGAAAGTCAGTAGTCAATACAAATGAAGCAACAAAAGCGTCTCGAAAACGATCGTCGAGGCCCAAGCTGACAATGCCAAAATCTCCAAACTTTGCTACAACAAGAAGGGCAAGACCACCTAGATTTAAAAGCACTGAGGAACTTGAACTTGAAATGATTGCCAAGGTCAAATTCAAGGCGAAGCCTCTGAACAAGCGAATGATCTCCAAAGAATCTACTGATAAATCTGTACATATGCAGAAAAAAGCGTTCACAGTCCCCGAGCCCTTTTCTTTCGCAACAGACAAGCGACTAAAGCAGCCAAGTACGCAGAGGCATGTGGTGCCCCCAAAACCGTTTATATTTGGTGATGGGCCAGTAACCCGAAGTAAAGCTAAGCATGTTATTACGACGGGGACACGGAAGAAAGAGCCACAAACTACTGTGCCATATATCGTCAACCCAAAGCCGCAATGTGAGGAGAAACCCGTAAAAGTGGTGAGTTTGGCTAAGACTGAGCCCTCAAAAGCAGCACAGCCAGAGCCAGTGATCAGGCCGGTTACCCGTGGATCTCTGCTGAAAGGTGGTGCCATGAGAGTTGTTCGTAAAGATGAAGACGTCTTTGATTCACCTGTGGGAGAAATATCTCTAGCGAGTGAGGAACGTAGAATTGAAGAGAACATAGAAAACGAGGAGGGCAGTTGTACCAAAATAGAGTACAAACCATTGTCAACCTTTGATAATCCTTTATTCAGGCCGTAGGCCAATAATTTAATACTAATAGTAATGATGTAATAGACAGAATACATAAATTAATCCTCCTCGTCACTGTCACTTAATTCTTGGAATGCCTCGTCGCCACTTGAATTTTCCTTTATGCATTTCCATCCATCAAGCTTTCCCAGATCAAGGCACCACATGTCATCTAGAACTACATCCGTATGCCCAATCTCTACCATACCGCCCCAAAGCCATAACGTATTTTTCAAGACAAACAGAGTGGGGGCAGATCGTGCACGAGGCCTAATGAGCTCCTTGGAGTCCCAATCGATTCCATATGTTGCTGGAGAATACAGCAATTCTGAAACTTTCCCTCCCACTTTATATGTCTCATACGCTTTCCGGACAGCATATCCTCGAAACGCGGCTTGAATTAACGTTGCGGCTCTAGAGACAGCTTCATTTTTATCTGCCTTTGCTATTGATAATGCAGAGTCGAGTCCCTGCTTTCCATCACCATCCCCTGGCCCATTACTACCCTTTACCTTCGGAGGCCTCACAGAAACTGGAAACCATCGCTTTGAATTCATATTGAACTGATATGCTTCGTTGAAAAGTTCAGAATACATTTTATCTCCAGATCCTTCTTGGTCGAAGACTCCACCAAAAAGAATGGCCTTCCCCTTTGTTGCTTGTACTGCAAGACCAAATGAGGTTCTCGGTGACGGCACCATGCCCTCTTTTTTTACCTTTTGCCACGTCCATGTTTTCATATCAAGTGCCCAAATATCATCATGCACTACCCCTTTTTCATCTGAGTCATCACTCGGTTTCTTTCCTACGAGAGGCTTTGCGGATATATTCTTTTTGACGGAATATCCACCAATGACATACACAGTTCCAGTTTCTTGATGCAAGGCCAGTTGACATCCTCCTCTTGGTGATGGTCCTGATGTGCTCCCCTCTTTCTTTTCCCATGTCAATGAATCGAGATCAAACACCCATAAATCATTGTAGTACTTTCTTGTTTTACCTGAATCATAAAATCCACCGAACAAAATGATGACATTCTTGTATGTAATCATTCTGTGTCCACTCCTTGGAGAGGGGGAATTCCCCTTCACCAAGACCTGCTCCCATACATACGTCGACAGATCCAGTCTCCACAAATCAGAATAATGCCGAAATTTATCGTGATTGCGAGAGGTGAATTCCCCACCAAACACATACATGTACGATTTTGTCACAACAGACTGATGGGATGTTCTTGGCAGTGGCCCCCTTGGGCTTACCACCTGTTTCCATTGAAGAGTTTGCGTATTCAACACATATATATCAGCGTATACGTGCATAGTATCTTCTTTTGGATCCAACCACTCGCCTCCAAACATAATAACCTCTTTATCATTTAAAGGAATCACAGATGCATACACCCTTGCTGAGGGAGGCTGGCTCTTCTCAAGCACCTTTACAGAATTGTTCGCGTCATCATCTAGTTTGAACTTCGCTAGCAAGGCATCTATATCGTTATCTTCTTCTTTTGTTTTTCGTGCTTCCCGTCGTTCTTCCTTTGCCTCCCTCTTCTGAGTTTTCTTCTCAGTTTTTGCTGCCCCCACACCGGGTCTGGGGCCCTTGTTTTTCTTTCTCTTGTCTCTTCCAGAGCCCATGTCCAGATTCACAGTATCTTCTATGACATGTACTTTTATTATACAGATAATATAAAGAATTGAGATGGGAGCTTTGGTTGATCTACGAGAAGCGTCGCAAGAGTCTTACTTCCTGTAGTGGCTGCCTATCAATATGGAAAGATGATCGTTTCAAATTCTTTCGAATTTGATTCTCGCAGGATACTGATAATATTTTGTTGCTAATATTAAATGGTTTTTATCGATCCATCTGTGCCTGCACTTTCTTCTCTCAATCTTGATGTTCCCTCTGATTGTAAGATTGTGCTCCCAAGGTACCCACAATGAAAAGGTTTCGTGTATGTGTGCAATATCCAACCAACCCTACATAAAACCATTAAATTAATTTATTTCAATCTATCAGAAGAGTAATCAGAGAGAGATAAACTACCTTGATGCGTTCTGGAGAGAGTGGACTTTGGCGTAAAACTTGCCCTCTTTTTCCACAGAGTCCTTTCACCTAATCGGTTCAGAATCATCCACAATATAACAATTACTTGATATAGATTAAAAATCAATAATGATGTATATCGCAGGGTTTTTCCTAGGGGCTCTTTTTTCCGCGTTCGTGATAGGGCTGGTGCTTGTTTTGCAGGCCAAGTTTTCAAGGAGGCGAAAGATGAGCTCACTAGCATCTGATGGAGCAGAATATTCTCGCGAAGCTTTCAAAAAGATATTTTCACAAGAAAGAGGAGGATTACCTCCATGGCTAGGTTCTCCTGACTTTAATAATCCTACATTTGTGAACGCAATAACCAAGTTGTTGTGGCCAAGGATTGATGCTGCTGGTACTGAATGGGCGTTTCAGGACAGGCGACTCGAAGCAATGCTTAATGCAGAGACATTTTGGAAGCCAAAATGGCTCGCTGCGAGTGGGATTGTTCTCCAGAGTGTAATGCTGGGCCACAAACCCCCAATGGTGACTGATATCAAGGTGTACCAAAAAGGCTCATCAAGTTCTGGCATTGTGGCGGACATTGCCTTTGCATGGAACTCAAAAATGGAAGTAAAAATTGCAATGAAAACGTTGGAAAATGTGAGTGAAAAGTCGATACTGGATCGATTGCTGTCTCTGGTGTATAAAACAATCACAGTCAAGGCTGTTGTCAGGAATCTGATTGCAAGGGGCCACATTCGGGTGACACTTTCCCCCTTGATGGACTCTTTGCCTATAGTGGGAGGGGTTCACGTGAGTTTCTTACAACCCCCTTCAATAAGCTACGAAGTGTCTTCTTTTGGAGCAAACCCATTGCTTGTTCCAGGCCTAGAATCTTGGATGGGCTCTTTCATATCAGAGCAAGTGATGGACCCATTCACGTATCCCGATGGATATACTGTTGATGTGGGAGAATTGTTAGGACTCGAAGGAAGTGGAAGCCCTCAAATGCAGCCACAAGGAATCCTGTGTTGCACCATTAAATCAGCTACAGGAGTTCCAAAAACTGACCTTTTTGGTTCATGCGATCCATATGTGAAGGTCTCAGTCAAGCAGTCGGAGAAAACGTCAACGACAGTCAAATCAAATACATTATCACCAGTATGGGATGAGACTTTTGAATTTATGGTATATGATATTGATCATCAGTCCTTGCACCTTCAGTTATTTGACTCAGAGGCTCTTCGGCAAGATGAACTCCTAGGGACCGCTTCCATCCCACTCGGCTCGCTTGAATTCGATGCTGGTATTGCAGATATACTGGTGCCTCTTAATATGCTGCTTGGCAGAGGAAAAAGGCCCAAGCAAATGCCATCAAGAACCCTGTCAACATCTACAGAAGCATCTGAGATCTCTGTGGAACAAGGAGAACGAGATTTACAAGTAATTTACACGAAAAATATAAGTCAAAAGCCAAGGGATCAAAAAATACCACATTCTCTCTCAGATATGGTGGGAGTTTGGAAAAATTTCAGTGGAGGTAAGCCATGCAGTGTTCATCTCACCATAGAATACCTTCGCTTTTCAGCCACAGAGGCTACTATTGTGTCGGATGCTTGCTATGGATCTACAGACGAGGCGACAGGATTGTCTGCACGAGCTAGAAGGTTTTTACACGGGGGTATGTTATATATCCATCTAAATCGCGCAATCAATCTGCAGAAAGGTACACAGCTCACCAAAAAGTTCAAAATAGTAGTGACCATGTACAAGCAAGGCCATGAACATGCTCCAATGTATACAAGAGTCTCTGAAAAGTCAGGACTTTTGAAACAACAGAATGCAACAAATCCAATATTTGACGACGATATCGATCTGTTGGTGGATGGGGACTCTGCTCGAGATCCAAACACTGTTTTGAAGGTTGAAATTTTTGTGATTCATGTGGGTAGGAAGCCCAAATCGAGAGGGTATGCAACCATAGACTTCAAAAACATCATGAAATCAAGGAGAATGCAACAGCGCTGGGATTTGGTTGGTGAATCATCACCGAGTAGGGGACAAATAGAAATGTGTTTACAGTGGCTCCCAACAATACATGGAGGAAGCCGCTAATGTGTATAGTGTTTCTGTGGATCAAATGGCTCCCATTTATTGAATGGATGGATGTGTTTGTTTTTCAAGTACCAATGTCTCTCTACGACCTTTCCTGCATGCGAATCCTTTGGCGGTAGCCGACAGTCTGCAGCCATGGTGACATGTTCTTGTACATCAAAACGAAACAAAGGCCCACTCCTTCCCCTGGCCTTGTTCGTGATTAATTCATAAAATGTAATCGTATGAGGCAAAATAACATCTTCTTTGATATACATCAAGTCACTAGATCCTGAAGATTTGATTTCCCGAAACGAATCCTTGAGTTGACCCTGAACACACTTTAGAAACTGTAGAATGGTGTCACCTTTTCGAACTGTGACACTCCTCCTATGCCCTGAACCATTAAAGTATGAATATGTTATCGACAAGGGTTCGTTCCGTATGATATCTTGTATTCGTTTTTGTTCTTCTTCACGTAGCGTGCGCAATCTTTCCTCCTCCAACTCCTTGTCCCTGTCTGGCAGAAAGTCAGTCTGAACAGACGGATCCTTGCCAAGCCTTGCCACCACAGCACCTCCCACACTCCCTGGATCAGCACACACGTCTTCATCTTCATTCTCTTCGTCATCATCAAATGCAAAAGACAAGACTGCATTCTTTTTCTTTTTGTCACTCTTTCCACCATCCATCCGTTCTGTTCTTGAGGATTCATTCCTCTCTGGTCCCTCTTCCCTGTGAATATGTATCTGCTTTTCCCGAAACTCCTCCCTCGTCACCAAACCTACAGTCGCTGCTTTCCATGCCATATCCACCAGTTCCATTGTTCCTCCTTGAAACTCCTTCATCGCAGCAGAATGCCTCTTCACAGTGGACTCTCTAGCCTTGTCTTGAGCAACTCTTCTCTTCCTACTCTTCTCCTCCTCCATCCTCAGCACATACGCCTTTCCACATGTATTGATATAAATATACAATCACATTCCAATTCAACAAGCAACAACAGGAGAGTATGTATTTGACTGTGCAACAACTTTTTAGCTTTTTAACAATCTTTTTGGTTTCATCTCTCCAAACAACCGACAGCTGCTTCCAAGAGACAAATCCAGAGATATCTCCCTCGATTCATACTTCTAATTACTACAATACCATCCATGGATTACAACAGTCCTATTGGAGGGTCTTCACAGAAGCCTGTCTCAGGAACAGAACCATTTCATGTCCTCTTCTCACCCCCGGTGAGGAGTGATCCTTTAGCAGAGAAACAACAATCCTCTCCCCTCGCTCGATCTGCTTCAAAGACACCTACGGATAGAAATGTAGCAGAAGGATCTCATAGTCGCATGTTTCGAGACTACACGCCTGCTCGGCGGAGAAGTAGGACATTCTCACCAATGCGGGAGGGAGACCATGGTTCTGGGGAACACCACGATACAGGGAGTGTGAGGGAGACACCACCTCCGCCGACGATGAGTATGTTTGATCACAGTAGTATGTATACTGAGGAAAAGACGATGGAGAAAAAACCTGGAACTGTGCCTCGTGAGAGAGAGTCTAGACTGCCTGGGGATGCATTCCACATGCCAAGCAACAGGGTTGAGGATTATGAACACACCTGGGTGACAGTGTACGGATTCCATCAGAATGATTTGTCTCTTGTGTTGAAGGAGTTTTCAAAGTGTGGAGATATCGTTGATTTCGGTCATGGCAATGACGGGCCATATGTAAATTGGACACATATTTGCTTTGATACCAAATATGCAGCCCAGAGGGCACTGCTACGTTCTGGACAACAGTTGTCGCCGACGTGCATGGTAGGAGTCAAGGAGGTAGATGATGCAAAGCGGCATGCGCTCATGTCTCACATGAAGGCATCGTCTTCTTCTCGAGAAACAGTAGCGACACTCTTGTCTCAACAGGGGCCACGCATGGTGGCAGAACAACGTAGGAAAAAAATGGTGGCTGCAGGAGAAGAGCCAGTGTTGCCTTTGGAATCGGCTTCCACGTGGGATAAAGTGTGTGAATTTGTTCTTGGTATTTAAATAGTATAATATTCATTCGGTTTTTGTATGTCCAGTGACATACAGCCAGACAATGATGACCAGGGTTATCACAGCCATTCCCCCATATGCAATCATTTTGTCGACGGAAATCCGTCGTTCTGCTATCCGCAACACAGAATCCGACATTCCTACTGTATTCAATACGTCCAGCACTTTACGGTGAGCACTCTTGAGAAGATCTCTCTGTGTTGCCATGGCAGCTAATGCAGACACACCAGTCTGATATGCCTCCTCTGCAACCTGTTTCGACCGCCGAATCCTTTCCTTTGCCTGTAGATCAGCATCTATATTAGATTCAGGATCACCGATACCGGCTCCAATATGTTTCCTTCGTTGCAAGAGTTCCTGCCGCTGAGCCTCTTCTCGCCGGTTTTGCTGTACATGAGCACTACATCTATCTAATGAATGTTGCAGGGCATGCGCCTCTTCTACCACTTGAGTAATCTTTCTCTCCCATAAAGTCATCTCTCTACCTGAACCGATGCCAGACATTGATTTCATGGAATATGTTGCCTCCAGGTCGTGACATAGTTTCTGCAGCTGTTCAGTGTCTCTTGAAACTGCACTCAGCAAGTTTGCACTTGTACCATCCTACAAACACCAAGTATCATATACTAGATCAATCAATGAATTACTAATACATAGAAACAAACCACCTACCTGTTGTGATGTTGAACCTTCAAGTCGAGCAATGCCGTTTGCAACTGACAGGGTCAATTTCCTCGCTTGACTATACAGCGATTGAACATCAGACATGGATGAATCCATGTTGAATAGTTTATTCTTTACTAAAGAATATATTGTTTTTGCTAGTATGATGATGGTGGTGTATTTAATGCCTTTCTTCTATTGTACTGAAAGGAGGTACGTCATGGGATGCAGACCTTTGAAATGTCTTGACTACAAAGTAAGAATCTAGTCTATGCCAGAACGTTACATATCTACTCTATGCGCCTCATATCTATCTGTGAGATGCTATGATGGTCTGGAAACAACTGCATGTGGCGGCAGGACTGCCAGAACGAGCAGACTTTCGATTGACTCACTCGAGAGGTCTCTGGAATCTTGTGGAATACCCAGGACTGGAGAATGGTGCATGTGGATGACCTGCCTTTGATGACCGACTAAATACGTTGGAAAGTTGTGAAGTCGCACTGACTACTGCAACACACTGTGGTTGTCATGCAAAATGCTCCAGCATTACCACATGGTGATGGGCTTGGAGATGGACTTGGTGATGGTGGTGGTGCAGTGAAAGTATACTGGTATGGTTCTGAGCAAGTATACTTCAAGCCATCTTTCTGATACGAAACGACACTGAAGCATTGATACGTCGTCCCGTCTACCAAGTCAGACACAGTGAATGTCCCAGGTGTGGAAGAAGGAGTTGCTGGTGCCAAAGCTCCTGGTCCAATAGTGATTGCTGGGTCATATAATGTCGCTCTTGAGTTCAAACACTGTGCCTGATACGTGACATTTGTTGCACCAGTTGGAGGATGAAGAAAGTACCACTGCTCCAACTTACCACAGCTTGTGGTGACGAATCCAAGAGGACCTGGTTCAGAAGAGTCCTCGACACGGCTCATCCGATTGAAGTAGCGATTCTTCTGATAATAACGTGCATATTTGGAGCCTCAAGGATAGGCAGGGGACCAATCCAATTCTGTTGGAGGGGCATACAAAAGAGGATTCGACGGGTGTTGCCTGGACTGGAACCCAGAGAATATGTTTCAGGCAGTTACGGCTGGTGATGATATGATCATGAAGGTATGGAGTGTTGATAGTCCATAGGAGGAGGAAGAGCGTCATCCGTTCAATCCATATGACATATTCCTGGAGAGGTTGCATGGGCAGTTCCCATAGCAGTGTCCAACACCACATTGGATTTCATCACATCTCTGCGCATCTGTCTAGGGTTCCTAGTCACCGTCCCGACAACTTCGTAGTAGGATAAAACAAAACGCTGAAGACTAGTAGTAATGCTTGTGGAAATCATAGACATCGTCTGTGGAAGTGAAGCTTCTTAAGAAGCGGAGGAAGTAACACATGACAATTTCTCAGTTGCTTGGAAATTTAATGCAAAGACATTGTCAGTGAAACAAACCAATCATTGTTTGCATTCCATGTAAGATCTATGCGATGCTTTTAGATGAGATGTGTGTTTTTTACATGGGTTGTTACACACAGTCGAGAAGCATGACGTGTTTCCTCCTTGAAATGGGAAAAGAGGTGGAAACCATAAATTTAAATTTGTGGTGAAAACCACCTCTTCATGTATTTCAAGTCCACAGTGAACCTACTTCTCTATAGTGCCTCGCTATATATGCAATGATGGAGGCAGGAAATATGTCCATTAGGCTGCCTTGACACATTGTTCAAGAGACCCGCCATTGATGTTGCATGCTGTCACTGTTCCGCCAGCTTGATTGGTAATAAACGCCGTGGTTCCATCAATGGCAATTCCATATGGTCTGTCAAAAATCCCTTGTGCTGCTGTCAGGCAAGAACTGAAACCAG
>PJEL010000912.1_pt1 | contig 32578 bp, 27 predicted proteins | sample 1853271 | NCBI WGS metagenome assembly PJEL01 (sample SAMN08108733, study PRJNA415343) | Invertebrate metagenome, whole genome shotgun sequencing project. | host: Globobulimina | place: Sweden: Gullmar Fjord | collected 2015-08 | reverse complement strand
AGGTCCGCGTAGCTCAGATCAACGCCGCGAAGATACCAGGGCCACTCGCAGCCCTGGCAGTCCGCGCCGCGGAGCGAGGCCCCATGAGTGCCGTGCTTGGCCTCGGCGTGGGCGAGCTTGAACGTCACCAGCTCGCTCTGAGTGAGATTGGCGTCGCCGTTCTCGTCTGCGTCGGCGTGCACGTGCTCCGGCATGTGCCCGGAGACCTCGTCAGCGGACAGGGCGCCGTCTTCGTCGATGTCGAGGCTGTCGAACACCTCGGCGACGTGCTCCTCGAAAGAGCCATGGTCGCCGTCGACCGCGACGGCTGGGGTGGCGGTCAGCGCGCCGAGCGCAATCAGACTGCTCGCGCCGGGCACCATCAGAATACCCGTTCTCTTCATTGTCTATCTCCTGATCTGCAGCCCAGGGCTGCGTGGTTCGTAGACAAGTAGCGATCGAGGCGGTCTGGGTTTCGACTTTCTGCAGGAATGCACGCGAAGGGGCGCTACGCCCAGCGGCGTGACCTATCCAAGACGCCCGGAAACAGGTGTCAAGTCGTACATCTCGAACGTGTCAGCTCGCTTGGACGGCTCGCGACTCGAATGCGTTCATCCAACTGGGCTTGGCCGTGGAGACACTGACAAAAAGTTCTTCATAGCTGTGCTCCGAGTTGAGTAGTCAGTTATGACTACATATGCGCTTCCTCCTGGACGTCAACGCTGGATAAGAGACTCCGCCATAGCCCGAAGACCAATCTTGCCGCGGGCCGCGCGATTCGCGCTCTTCTCTCGTCGAGGCCTCCGTTTGAGGCTGACGTGCTCGGCCTCGAATCGTTATCAGAGGTGCAGGAGTCAGGATGAACCACGGCCAAGCAATATGAGCCTCACAAAACTGAAGGAGCTGGTCCTGCTGGGTACTCTGAAGGTGCACCCCACCCATGGCTACGCGCTCGCGGAGCACTTCGAGAGTGGGCTCGGTTGGACCGTGGGCCTGACTCGCCCCACTATCTACGCGACGCTCCGGCGCTTCGTCGATCGAGGGTGGATCGCTGGGGAGCCGGTGCGGGACAGCCGCCTGCCGGAGCGTGAAGTCTATCAGGTCACCCCCAAGGGAAAAAAGGCACACCAGGACTTGCTCAGACGCTGCGTTGAAGGACTTGCTGAAGGAACCCATCCAGTTGCGGTCCTTCTCACCCACGTCGATGACCTGGACCCCGAAGAGCGCCGGGCCGCACTCGAGTCACTTTTGAAACAGCGCCGTGGGCGTCTTGCGGCAATCGAGGCCTTTCCGCCGCACGATGGCACAGCGGGAGTGGCATTGGCCCTGCTAGCAACGCAGATCCGTGCGGAGATTGAGACGCTGAGCGCGCTCTTGGGCTGATGCAGAGAGCTGCGAGCAGGACCCCCGAAGTCACTTCCGCTCGTCCGCTTGAATCCTTCCGTCCTTGAGTCGGATCACCCGCCGGGCGGCCTGGACAATGGCGTCGTCGTGCGTCGAGAACAGGAAGGTGATGCCCTGCTCGGCGTTCAGCCTCTTCATCAGCTCGATGAGTTCGGCCTTCGTCTGACTGTCCAGATTGGCCGTGGGCTCGTCGGCAAGTACGACCGTGGGCTCTGTGGCGATGGCGCGGGCCACAGCGACGCGTTGTTGCTGACCACCGGACAGTTCGTTTGGGCGGCGGTCCTCCATCCCCGCCAGCCCAACTGATACGAGGGTCTCTCGGGCCTTCTTCGCCCGCTCTGCCGGTGGCATGCCCATGAGCATGAGTACAAACTCGGTATTCTCCTGGGCAGTGAGAACCGGAATGAGGTTGTAGCTCTGGAAGATGAAGCCGATGCGATCCCGGCGGAGATCCGACCGTGCCCCGGCGTTTAGTCCGAACAGGCTCTTGCCATCCAAGACAACCTCGCCTGAGGTCGGGGTATCGAGCCCTCCGATGAGGTTGAGCAGGGTCGTCTTGCCAGAGCCCGACGGCCCCATCAGGGCGGCGAACTCACCCTTCTCAATGCTCAAGTCGACGCCGTCCAGCGCCTTGACGACATACGTGGACTGCTTGTAGTGGCGCTTCGCGCCTTTGACGGAGACGATGCTCATTGCTGCCTCATCGAGGTGGTGGGGTCAGTGCTGGCGGCCCTGTAGGCCGGGTAGGCGGACGCCAGCGTGGAGAGAAACACGAAGAGGAAGGCCCACGCGACGTCGAGACCAGGGGAGATGGTTGCGTAGAACAGACCGTCGAAAGCGACGTTGCTGATCGGAGCCGAGCCCTCCGTTCCGGGCATCTCGAATCCATACGTCGCTGCTGGGTACGACAGCGCGAGTCCCCCCGCCAGCCCCAACGATGCGCCGACGATTCCGAGAAGGAGGCCTTCAGTCAGCAACAGCCGAAAGAGCTGGCCGGGCTTCATACCGACTGCGAGCATCACCCCGAACTCTCGAGTGCGCTCGAACAGACTCATGAGCAGTGTGTTCAGGACGCCGATGCTCACGACCAGGGCCAGTACGGGCCACATCATGTACGCGAACCCGATGTCCAGCTCGCGCGACTTCTTGAGGTCGGGCAACGCCTCTTCCCATGAGAGAACTTCGACTGGACGATCGGCGAGCGCCGCACGGGCGGGGTCCAAGAACTCGTGGTGGGCGCCTCGGCTGTCGAGCACCAGGCTGATCTGGCTCGCTGGGTCCTGGACGCTGGGCAGCATTGTCTGCACTGTCGCAAGCGGTGCATACACGAAGAAGCCATCCAGGCCTGTCGAACCCGTTTCGAATATTCCTCTCACCCGCAGCGGCTTCGACTCGTATTCAACATCCACGCCGACCATGATTACGACCTTGTCACCCACTCCCACGCGGAGCTTTCTGGCCAGGCGGCTTCCGATCACCGCGTGGTTGCTGTCACCAGGTCGTAGCCACTCACCATCGACCAGCTTGTCGGCGACGGCGTTCACCACCGCTTCAGCCTCCGGCTCGACACCTCTGATGCCGACACCGACACTGTTTGCGGGAGACTGGATCAGGCCCGCTAGCGTCGCGCGGCGGAGCACGACTCGACCAGGCGCGATCTCGCGGAGAGCCGCAGCCACGGCTGACGAGTCGGCAACCAGCAGGTCGTCATCCTGAGACCGCTGGAAGCCCTGTGCCTGCACGACCACGTGCCCACTCGCAGACTTGACGGATGTGTTGACGATCACATCCCACATGCCGATCTGGAAGTTGATCATGAAGACTGTAAGCGTGAGCCCGAGGGCGAGAGCGGCCACGCTGATCGCAGACTGCACGGGGCGCCGCATCAGGTTCCGAAGGGCCATTTTCCGAATCATGGTCAGTCCTGCCTCATCGCGGCGACGGGGTTGAGGCGTGCAGCGCGCCACGCTGGCCACAGCGCGCCGAGTGCTGAGACCGCGAAGAGGGTGAGCGCAGGCACAACGACGTGGTTGAGTTGGAATGCGCCACGAACGACGGGGTCCAACGTGACGCCGCTGATCTGAATGCCGTCGCCCTGGCCGTTGACGGCCAGATCGATGCCGACATTGATCAAGTACAGCTCCCCCAGGCCACCCATGACGAACCCAAGAGCCGCCGACACCAGAGCAAGCAGAAGAGCCTCAACGAGAACCAGTTCGACAACCCGCCGTGGGCGCATGCCCACCGCCTGCATGACGCCGAGCTCGCGGGTGCGTTCGTACACGCTCATGAGAAGGGTGTTGATGACACCGAAGGCCGCCACGACCAGCACGACCAGCGTGAACATCTGGTTCACGCCATCGCTCATGGCAATCATGTCGACGACATCTGGCCGAATCTCCCACCAGGGCCGAATCGACAGGCTGGGCCACTCTGCTTTCACGTCGGCGACAAAGGCCTCGATGGTGTCGCGGCCGCCTGTAGTCAGGATCACGACCTCGTGAACCTGGTCCCCCTGCGAAGTCAGCTGTTGTGCCTCGGCCAGGTCCAACACGATGGACTCGTCGAGCTGATTCGTGCCCGTCTTGTAGATTCCGCGAACCGCATAGATGCCCTGGCCGAACGACCCGTCCAGCGCTTGCGTGACGACAAGCAAGGAATCACCAACCTCGAGCTCGAGTTCATTCGCTAGCCGAGAGCCAACCAACACGCTGAGCGCTCCTCTTGCTGGGAGGTAGGTGCCGCTCTGCAGACGTTCGTCGAATCCGGAAAGTGCCGCCTCCGCGTCAAGCTCAGTGCCGAGGATTCCGCCAACGGAAGCGTCACCGGACCGATGAGTCCCGGTGTCCTTACTGAAGAGGCCAAAGGCGTTTATGCGGCCGTTGGCGGCCGCGACGTCGGCCCGCGAACGAAGCTCGTCCAGTAGTTTCCCGGCGTTGGGCAAGGCGTCATAGGGCGAGACGCTGTCGGGGTAGTCGACGTGGTTGATGTGAACGTGTCCGACAGCCCTGTCGACCACGGCCTCGGACACGTTGTTGGACATGCCCGCCATCATGGAGCTCATGAACATCGACAGCGCGATGACCATCGCCATGGCCAACGCAGTGAGCGCGCTGCGGCTCTTGTGGCGCCCAAGGTTGCGCCACGCCATTCGAAGGATCATGACGGCTCCTACTTCCTGAGCGCTTGGAGGTTGAACATGCTGTCGTCGAGCCCGATGTCGAGCTCGAGCTCGCTGAACTTGAAGATCGTGTACTCGCCCTCTTTGTCGTGGGGCGTGACGCGCATCGTCATCGCGGTGGGCTTGCCGCCGACTTCGGTGATGTCCTCAAACAAGATCGTGCGAACAAGCCTGTCATCATCGTCGTAGAAGCCCTGCTCGCGAGGCACGAGGTTCTCGAGAACCGCTAGCTCGACCCGACTCCAGACCACAGGCGCGTCCTCGTGGGGGATGCAGTCGACGACGTACTCGCCAGCAGGTTCGACGTTCAGATCAGACTTGAGAGTGCAGTCGTAGTCGTCGCTGAAGCGGGTCTCGCGCACCAAGTCGTCGTTGGAGAGGTGGGAGCCCATCCAAGCCCCGCTCATCATGCCTGCGGGCACCTTCATGGTGCGGTCCAGCTTGGGGAGGTAATTCCACAGGTTGTCGTCGACCTTCAGTGTCGACACCCCAGCATCCTTGGCCGGTTCGAGGATGCGAATGAGCGACTTTTCCGTGCCGAGAGACCAAAACTCCATGGTCAGGCTGCGATCGTAGCGTCTGGTCTTCACCGCCATCGTCGCCTTGGCGTGGCTCGACTCAGAGCGCCCAGCATCATCGACCGCCGTCAGGACTGCCGAGAGCTTCGTGTCATCCGCCTGTGCGGGCGCACCGACGAGCATGGCCACCAGGGCCACTCCAGCTGTGGCCGTGCGACCTCGACTGGACGGCGCAGGCAGTTGCGATCGTGGATTCGATCGGATCATGGATTCACCTCGGACACTCAGGAATGACTACTCTGTTTTGAGTAGTCGAGATTAGGAAGGTGCGGCAGCGCCGTCAACTCCTCGTGCTGGTTCTTCAACTTGCGGCGGACCACCGCTCGATCGGCGGCCCAACGGATGAGACCAAGATCAGTAGGTGCCTTGCTCGAGGGCCGCGCCGTAGTTGTCATCTCCCAAGAGGTGGAGCCCCAGGAAGTCGGTCACGACGGTGTTTGTGATGGCCTGCACCTCACCGTAGGCTCGCGGGGGCTCGACGCACTGGTAGAACTCTGGAGGTGCCGGGTCGATGTCGCACATGTTCGTGAACGAGTAGTGCGTAGCTCCCTCGACGCGAATGAGCTCCGCAGACGCGGTCCAATCGGCCTTCTTCTGCGACTCGACATCCACGTTGCACCAGTCGTCCGCGGTACCACCGACGTACAGCATCGGGATGTCGATTCCGTCCCAACCCGACGGGTCGAACAGGTCCGCCATACACGTGGCCATTGAGATGCCTGCCTTGATGCGGTCGTCCTTTGCCTCGAGTGGCCATGAGAAGCCGTTCGCGGCCGCCGCCTCTGCGTACTCAGGGGGGCCACCGGACATCGCCCAACCTGAGAGGACCTCCGTGGTCGTCGCACCCCAGGAGTGGCCAACCATGCCTACGGTCTCGGTGTCGATCTCGCCAAACAGCCCGTCCTCCGGGTCAGCGTTGGCGGCCACTACGAGATCAAGGGTCAGGGGAATGTCGCGAGTGCGGTACATCGTGCTGTCGTACGCACGTTCCGGGTCGTAGTCATTGAGCGTGTCGTACGGGTGGGCCGGTGCGGCGACGACGTAGCCATGAGAGCTCAGATGGTCCGCGAGAAACACCGAAGCTTCAGGAACCTCGATGTTTCCATGGCTGTAGAGCACCACTGGGAAGCCGTCGCCGTCCGCTGCAGGGGCGCCTTCGACGCCGCGGGCGAAAGACCAAGCCGAGTCTCCAGGAGCTTCCCCCGCCGGATACCAAATGGTGACCGGGACGGAGATCTCTCGATCGGGGTCCCACACCTCGGTGAAGCGCACGCCCACTGCATAGGGACCCGGCTGGTCGGGAGCCACGGTGACGTCGGGAGACACCGAAGTGTCGGGAGTGGCGTCTCCACTACAGCCAGACGCACCGAGCGCGAGCAATAGGGCGACAGGTCCTTGCGACACATTTGGGAAGAAACGTTGCTTCATAGTGAGCATCGGGACTCCAGGATCGTGTTGGGGTTTGGAGGAGAACTGATCCCGGAAGTGGCCGACACACGCCTCTGCGGGTGAGCGGTAGAGAGGTAGGCACACGATGATCAGTTTTGACTACTCAAGAATAACTAGGCATGGAAAAGAGTCAAGTCTGGGGATCACCTCGGCAACGGATCACGAGGACATCCGGCCGTGCTCCGCGAAAACCCATCCTGGGCGTTCGCCGGTTGACTTCGGGGTGTCTGCCGCCGCGAAGTTGTGACCTCTGCGTGTGGCTGAAAGGGTGTTCTATTCACTCTTTTCGCTAGGCGGCGAGCCCGTAGTGGTGGAGTCCTCCAAGAACAGGGACTCCCACCAGACGGGCATCGCCGAGTTCCGCGGGGATCGCCTCGATCCCTGGTGAGGCCGAGCCTTGTTGTAAAAGGTACGGAACTCGTCGACGGTCCGCCGAAGATGGGATTCGGAGTGGAAGATGAAGCGGTGCAGACACTCGCGCGAGGAAGGTCCATGTAGAGGAGGGGAGGGGACCAGAGTCGATCATGTACCGGCGGATGGTGCTGGCGGCTCCTCGTGCTCCCCAAGAGGCCGAATCACCTCGATGCCCCCTTGTGCAACGAAGCCAGTGGCGGACGTGAACCGCACGGGCAGCGGCCATCGGGTCCTGAACCGAGCCGAGCCAGGTCACAGCCGGCGCTGAGGACGGCGGACTGCTCCGGATCCGCAGCTCGGGCTAAGGCCTGGTGGTGACCAGTCAGTCCAGGGCCGGGAGGATCTGGTCGACCGCGAAGGTGACGTCGGGGAAGGCCAACAGCGTGACGTGCTCGCCTCGTTGGAGGGTCCGTACCTGTCGATACGTGCCGTCGGCGGGATCGCGGTGCACGATCAGGACGTCGTGTTGAATATCCACGATCCAGTACTCCGGAACTCCGTTTTCGGCGTAGATCGGAGTCTTCACGTTCCGGTCTCTCGTGAGGGAGGAGTCGCTGACCTCGACAACCAGCAACGCGGATGTGGGGTGCTCGCTCCGTCGACCCGCCGGCAATGTCGTGACGGCGAGATCCGGCTCTGGTTCAGAGGTAGGGGACGCCGCGTACGGGACCTGCGGGCGCACTTCGGCTCGGCCATCGAGGGCGAGAATCAGCAGCCTGGTCATCGCCACCACCGACGAGACGTGGTCTTCGCCTTGCGGGCTCATGTGGACGAGCACCCCGTGGATGAGCTCGATGCGCTCGTCCACAAAGAGACCGGCATCGACCATCTGGTCGTACTCCTTTCGGAGGAGTGGCCGGATCTCGTTGTGCTCGGGGAAGGACATGTACATAGGGTAACCATCTCGACAGCGCTCTGGGGTTCTTGCAGCTGGACCAAGCAAGGTCTGTACCAGGCTGCGGCAACGAGTGAACCCATCGGCGGACACCCAGAGTGAGATAGCTCGCGCTCTCCTCACCCTCAATACCGGCTGACGATCCGCCACAGGCAGTCGCTCTCGTAGTATTCTCCTCGGTTTCCCTTCATGTGTATGTCCGTGAACAGCTCGAAACTGCGGATTCCGTACGCATCGGTGATGTCCAGGAGGAAAGTGCTCTGTTTGAGGGGTCGCGTGGAGGTTTGCTCCTCTGACACCTCCTCCACGTCGTAGAGGCACTTGGCCACCTCTTGGAGGCCCTGCCGACCGTCGATGGCTGACTTGGTGAGGCCGTCTTGCGAGATCCGCTGGATCTGTACCGCGGTCACGTTCACGAATGTCGGGTTGGGCTCCCGCTCCGGCGCGGCGGCAACGACCAGGCGGCCGAGGCAGTCACTCCCGAAGCCGTTCCCGTCCTGGTCGGTGAAACCCGCCCTTGTGACCGCTAGGCGGTGCACTCCGAGGGCGTCTCGGACATCGATCGAGTACACCGAGCCTCCAACCGGGTCGGGCGGGTCGAGCTCGGTGGACTCGCACAGGCAGGTCCGGATGGCCTCCCGGTCCTCCGGATCTTCGACTGTCCGCTTCAAGACTCGTCGGCTCGAGACCCGGACGGTGACGGAGAAGTCCTCGCTGTCATCACAGCCAGGGATGGGCGTGGCCAGGGTCGGTCGCGGTCGCTCCTCCTCCTCCTCGGAGGGTGCCGGTGTGGGCCCGTCGCTGAGAAGCGCCACCGAGATGACGCCCACGATCGACAGCACCAGCAAGGTTGCGATTCCGACGGCCCAGCTGCGCATGGTCGACCTCCGGAGAACATCTTCGCATCGAAGTCGCCTTTCGAGTAGCCGCTTTGGCCTTCGGAACCAATTCCCCAACGGGTCCTGACTTGGGTGTGCACCCCCGTGGTCCGCGATTACTCAAATGTCGGCGTTCGCCCGTTGATCGATCAGAGCCGACAGAGCTCACGGATCGGATCACAGCAGCTTCAAGGCGCACTTCTCCAGGCCAACGTGGTGGCCAGCCCATGATCGACCTGAGATTTTTGGAAGGTTTCCAGGCTGACCGGACCTGATGATGTACAAGCGGAGTGTGTGTGTCCAACCCAGCGTCAGGCGCAGCGATGAGTAGCAGTCGGCCCGAGATAGGGGAGCTGTTCGAACGGTACGGGACCGACGTGCTTCGGGTGGTGTACGCCGCAACGGGTCGGCACGACGTCGCGGATGACATCGTGCAAGAGGTCTTTCTGCAGGCCCACGACCAGCGCCACAAGCTGGTCGCCGGCCCTCGAATTCGCGTGTGGTTGTTGCGAGTGGCGATGAATCTGGTGCGGAACCACTGGCGGTCACGCACTCGCTACCGGAGGATCCTGGAGCGGTTTCAGCGCGATGTGCCACGCGCTCCCGCCGCATCTCCGGAGGAGTCCGTCGCAAGGAGACGTGCGGCGGTACGGGTGCAAGCCTGCATCATGCGCATCCCCGAGACCTATCGAGAGGTGTTTGTCCTGTATGAGCTGCAGGGGCTGAGTGGAGAGCAGATCAGCGAGGCATTGCAGATACCCGTCGGCACGGTGTGGACGCGACTACACAGAGCGCGGGCAGCATTTCGCGCGCATGGAACCCGAGTCGCGGAGGCGCAACGATGAATGAGAACCCAACTCGGCTTCGGGATGATCCCGACTTCTTCGCCCACACGGGTCTGCAGATCGATGCGTGGGAGGTCCTGCTGCAGGATCACGACCAGGTGGCGCTCCAGGAATCCCTGGCCGCGCGCCTGGTCGGGATCCCGACCGCGGCCAGCTGGCCGATCCGAACCGTGCTGGTGGCAGCGCTGCTGGTGGTTTCCGTGATCGGGAGTCTGATGCTGATGAGGCCCTACGAGGTGGAAGAAGTAGAGGCCCATGCAGATCTCCAGGTGCGAGCCGAGGGCGCGAGCCTAGCAGGTGGGCACGGATCGGAGGCCGGTGCCGTGCTCGAGCTGCGCGGTCTTTCCGCGCTCATCTTGCTCGCCCAGCGCGGAGAGCTCTATCGGGTATCCACGCCTGAGGGCGTCGAAGGGTGGATCGGCGTCGATGAGGTTGTCCCCGCTTCTCTGCATGGCCAAGAAGACCAGTTCGATGCGCTCTATCACCCCATGGAATACGTACAGATCACCGAGGCTTCCTGGCAGCAGCAGCCCGGTCGGGACGCCACCCTCGATACCGTCTTCCAGATCACACTGAACAACCCTTCGGCGTTTCCCATGACCGGTATGGTGGTGGCCATCGAACAGCGAGGTGCCGAAGGCGCGATCGAATACGTCGAAGTGCTGGTCGACGGCATCATTCCCGCTGCCGGAACAACCGCAATCGGCACCCTCCGTGGGCCGGGTGGATCGATGGCGGTCACCGAGTACAGCTTCCGAGAATGGGCGGAGTACGACGCAGATCTCGAGTCGCAATACTCCTTGGGATTCGCAGTCAGCGCTCCCGAGGATCTGGTCTCCGCCGGCATCGATCTGGTGGAGCTCGGGGCACTCGAGTCGAGGTAGGCGGGTGTCTGTTGGTTCTAAGGCGCCCGGGTCGGGGTCGGTGGCGCGAGTCTCTCCTCACTGGTCATCCAGCGGTACAGGAGGAGGCACTGGGAACCCGAGTAGGGGTATCGACGACGAACGCACGCGCTCCTCGTCGCCTCCAGCCAGTGACAGGCCCTGTCACGGCGACAGTATCGACCGAACTCGAGCTCCGGTCACCACATACGCCTTGCCCGCTTCGTCGCCGCCTTCGTCGTTGTACACCGAACCAATGCCCAGGTCCGGCAGCCCATCGCCATCGACGTCCCCGACACCTCGAAGTCCGAAGGACCCCGCGTGGTCGCCAGCGCGCTCCCCGATCCAGGTGATCGCCGCATCATCGTTGAACCACTCCCCCGACGGTACGTCCGTGAAGAGCAAGACACGGCCCGGGCGCTCGGGTGTCTGCCAGGGGCTGGCTGGCGCGCTCACCACCAGATCGTCCCGTCCGTCGCCGTCCAGATCACCGGGCGCGGCGACCTGGGCGCCGGTCACCTCCCAGGGCCGATCTCCGGCGATGAACCCGTCAGCGTCGGCCAGACTCCACGACCCTCTGTTTGCGCCGTCGAGCACGTACGCTCTTCCGACTCGCTCGCCGCTGCCAGTGGGATCTTCGTTCGGTGAGCCGACCACGAGCTCGGGTACGCCGTCGCCGTCCTGGTCGCCGAGAATGGCGACCGAATTGCCCGCGAGGGCGCCGGCAGACTCTGCGGTGAATGAGGCGGCGGCGTCCGTCAGTGCCAGTTCCTGCAGTGGCCCGAGCACCAGGTAGGCCTTGCCAGCCTGGTAGCCGGACTCGTCGTTCTGTTGCGATCCGACCAGCAGATCCGTGTACCCATCGCCATCGACGTCCCCAGAGGCGATGGCGATGCCGGTCCCGTCGGCGGGGTGTTCACCCACGATCGAGAAATCGGCGTCGGCAGTGGTGGTGACGCCGTCGAGCGCACCCTGGAAGATGTGAACAGCGCCAACCACACCATCGAATGCGTTGACATTCGGGGTTCCAATGATCAAATCCCCGAGACCGTCACCATCGAGATCGCCGGGCGCCTCCAGCGCAGATCCCGCCAGGTCGTCGGTGGCCCCATAAATCACCGCTTGGGCATCGGCGGCACTGTGGGTGCCCGTGACTGGCCCCCGCCACACATGCACGGCGCCGGCTGATGGCGCGGCCTCGTAGCTCCTCGGGCCGGCCAGGGCGATGTCGCCGAACCCATCCCCGTTCGAGTCGCCGAGACCGACCGCGCTCCACCCGAGCTCCTCACCGAACTTCGCGTGGGTGAACGTCGCCGTCGGGTTGTCCAGGCCGGACTCCAGCGGACCCGCGAACAGATAGACCAGGCCGTCTGCAGACTCGCCCAAACTGGAGAACCACGGCGCGCCGATGAGCAGGTCGTCGAACCCGTCGCCGTTGGTGTCGCCGCCGTTCCGGATGCTGTGGCCGAGGTGGGACCGAGCCTCACCAGTTCGCTGGAATCGGGCTTCGCTCAAGGGAATCTGGTTGGTTCCGGGGTAGGCATCGAAGCCGTTGCAGTCTTCGTCTACGCCATTGTCGGGCAGGTCTGTGGCCTCGGGGTGGACGCTGCTGTCGCGATCGTCGCAGTCACCGTCTTCGACATGCCAGCCGTCGCCGTCGCGATCGCCGTTGTGCTCTGGCGTGCCGCTGCAGCCTATCAGGACGGCCGTCAGTGCGACTCTCCATCGTATCGGCAGGCGGCGTATCTCGAGTGTCGGCATCGTTCATCTACCAGAGGTGAGGGCCAGCTTGATCATATACGTCGATGACGTCGAGCATCGTCAACCAAGGTCGTCGCTGCCAGGTGACCAAGTGGCGGGTCAACCTGGAACGCGAGCCGCCGGCGGCATGGTCGAGCTCGTTTCGTTTGGTACTGCACATCATCGAGCGGAGCTCTGGTCGAATCCGCACCGCCGATGTTGTACAAGTGTTCGTACACGACGTTCGCGTGCTGATCCCGCTACCCGCGTCGTCCGTCATTATTTCGATCCGGCAGGTTCTACGGTGATCCGTGCGCACCCTCGCCAACCCGGCCATAGATTGAGGAGGCGCGCTGGACCAGCATCGTCGTGGACAGGTATCCGGCACCACCTCTGCATCGCCGGCTGATCATCCACTCGGAGGTCGGGAAGTGAGCCGCCCCTCCAGCGCCGCCACAACCTGCTCCGGCCGGTGCTGGTCGAACGTCTCCACCGAAAACCCGGGAAAGTCGAACACACCGTCCACCACCCGAACCGCCACCGTCCGCAGATGAAAGGCGCTCCACTCCGTCGCGCCGGCGGCCATCTCGGCCCGTGCCTCAGCCTCGGACAGGAACACCTTGTGGAGGTAGTGAAACGCCCCATCTCCGCGCTTCGTCTCCCACAGATCCTCGTGGAGCACGACGAATACCTCCCCGCCATCTGCGGCCCATCCCGCCGTCAGAGGATGCCGCGACGCCGGAATCGCTCCCTTCGGCGTGAGATAGCTGGCAGCGCTCGGGTAGGGACCGGGCGGCATTGGCGGCACCTCCCGAAGGCTCGGCGGGAGCTCGCTCGGGCCAAGGCCGACCGCACGGTGGGCGCTGAAGATCTGCTGGTGGAAGCTGTCCCAGCGCGGGCTCTCGGGGACGAGGAACTCCCACTCGGGTTCGGTGTCGTCCAGATAGGCGATGAAAAGCCCATCATGGGCGAACAGACCACGGGCGGCGAACACCATCGTCTCGTCGCTCCAGTCCTGATAGAAGTCCAGCTCCACACCCGAGCATATCTCGGGCAGTTCACTCCTGTCGGCGAGCGACACTCTGATGTAGCCCCCACTGCGAGGAGGATATGACCTCCGCCATGACTGAACCGATCCGCATCATCGTCGCCGCCGTCGCCGCCGATTTCCCCAGGCTGGGGCGGCTCGAGGCGGCGGGCGACGCCCAGTTCCCGGCGGGCCGCCTGCCCGGCGAGCCCGGGTCCGATAACGTCCCCGTGGAGGAGCTTGAGGCGGGCTTGGCCGATGGACTCCTCTGGATCGCCGTCGCGAGCGGCCGGCGGATGGCCGAGGATCGCGCCGACGGATTCGGCCTCTGCGTCCGGCGCGGCGGCCATCTCCACCTGCGGCAGCTCGTCGTGGAGCCGTCGCTGCAGCGCCGCGGCATCGGGACTTCGTTCCTGGAGCGCGTTTTCGCCGAGGCCGCCGACCGGGGATGCTCCGCGGCTACGCTCACAACCTTCGCGGACATCCCGTGGAACGGCCCGTACTACGGCAAGTACGGTTTCCGTCCCATGGGACCGGACGAGCTCACGAGGGATCTGCGGGAGGACCTGGAAGCCGAGCGGAACGCGGGCATGCGCGAGCGCATAGCCATGATCCGTTCGATATGAAGTGTTCGACGTGTTGCAGGGATAAGGGGCAGGCCGCAACCAAGCGTCGGTATGTCATCTAGTCCTTTAGCCACCTTTCTCTTCGTCACCTGCAATGCAGATCGTAGATCGAGGGTACTTCGCCGCGACGAGCTTCGCCGGGTACACGCCCCGCCCTTCGATCCCTGCCCTCTCCTCATCTACGCGAACATCGGATCCAAGACACAACCTCCCAAGGCGTGAATTCCGGCCATCCATCACAGACAGTTGCCATCCCAGTTGCAGACCTCTATCCTCAAGGCCTCCTCCTCCTCAGGAGCACCGATGAAGAACCAGTCCAGGACACCGTGCTGCGCGGAACCCGTGCGCGAGGAACACGACGCGACAGATCGGGACTTCGGATCGAACTCCGCACAGATCGAAGCGATGGTTGCAGGGGGCGGGGGCGATGACGGGCCGAGAACCGAGCTCGACATTGCCATGGACGGGATCGAGGCGCCGAAGGTGGGCATCCCCTACCTTGGCGAAATGAAGCAAGCTTTCGAGGCCGACTTCAGTGGGGTTGCCGCCCATGGTGGCGCCGCGGCTCAGAAAGCCGCCGCCGAGCTTGGAGCGACGGCCTTTGTCATGGGACAGCACATCGTCTTTGGCACCTCCTCGCCATCGAAGGAGCTGGTGGCCCACGAGCTGGCCCACACGCTGCAGCAGCCCGATGGCGTGGGTGCTACCGTGGGTGGCAGCGCCTTCGAGAAAGAGGCCGACGACGCAGCCACGGCGGTCCTCGCCGGTGAGACCCCTGTGGTCCGCCTCCGCTCGTCCGCCGGCATCATGAAGAGCGACTGGTCGACCTTGACCACGACCGAGTTCGCCCCTGTCACCCAGGACGGCGAGGTGGTACAACACTATCCCGGCGGCACCAAGCTCAAGGCCAAGGAGTCCAACGACGGCTACGACGTGACCTTCTGGAACAAGAACAAGGGATATGTACAGGATGAGGGGCAGATGTCGGGGGAGGCCTTCGGCAAGGAGAAAGAAGGCGGCGAGTTCCACATCGATCCTGCAGACAATGACCACGACAGAGGTGGGCTGGTCAACCTGGATGCCGAGAAGAAGAAGAACACTGTCCCGAGTGCCGCGGTCGATGACAAGGCAGCGAAAACGGAGACGAAGGACGAGGGAGGCGAGGTCACTCCAGGAGAGTTCAAGAACTCCTCGAAGTTGCCGTCCGCCGGCGGTGGCTCTCTTCCCTTTGCCATCCCTCGCTGGTGGACCGGTGGGCGCGTCACAGCCGCGAACCTCCGCATTCGGGCCGGCGCCGATCTGAACAGCCCCATCCTGGGGAAGCTGGCGATGGGTGAAGAGGTCCAGATCCTTCACACCGGGCCGGGGTGGCATGAGATCAGGACCAACGCCGGTCTCGTCGGCTGGTCGAGCAGCGCCTATATCGAGGTTATGCAGAGCGCCAAAGAGGAGGAAAACACTGGTAATCCCGCCTCCAGCGGTCTGGCTGAGAGGGGCCTGAGCTCCAACCAGGCCGTCGCCTCCTACGCACTCCGGCTGCACGGCCTTGGCTTTGTCAACATCACAAAGATGGACCAGTTCGAGACACTGGCTGCCGGTCGATCGGTGGGTGCGGGCACCCCGAACCCGTTGCATGCCAGCGGACTGGCCGGCGCCCTCTCCATCGCGTACGACATGATGCTGTACACCATCAAGCTCTGGGAAGAGCAGGGGTGCCAGGGGCCAAAGAAGAAGGTGACCCTCGGCAGTATGTGGCGCAAGCAGACAGGCGGGGCCAACACCCACACCCGCGGCGCCGCAATGGACCTCAACATGATGGGCGGCGAGGGGATGCGGAATCGCGAGATCAGCAACAGGACGGACCCCCGCTTCAGCTGGCGAAAGGCCGATGGCGCGAGGAACGAGGAGGGCGCGGGCACCTTCCTCGAGGGAGCAATCCATGCGCTCAAGGCGCTGAGTCCGGGCTCCTATGGCATCGGTCTCCCCTTTGATCCGCTCTTCTTCCCCACCCATCTGGAAGCGAAAAACGGACATAGAACCAAGGAAAAGCCTCTATCACTCTTCACCACCAAGAATGACCGAGGCGTGGGCCACTCGGCGGAGGCCTACCTCCAGAGCGCAAAGCTGAAGCAGACCATCCAGGAGTGTCGGGACGGCGCCCACGGAGGCAGGAAGACGTTCCAGTTCTTCCCTGACTTCCGCAATCACCTCCACATCGCCAAGCAGTCGGGTGGTCGGTAGTCACAGCGCAGCCGAGCCTGAGAGCGAACCGACAACAAGATGGACTGCAGCGGCGCCGGCGCGAGGTGGACCGCGGAGCTCAAGATCATTGCATCCGACGGTGCGCCCAACGACAACTATGGCGGTTCAGTGTCCGCGGCCGGCGACGTGAATGGAGACGGCTACCAGGACCTGATCATAGGCGCCCATGGTGTCAACTCCCAGCTCGGGGCCGCCTACGTCTATAACGGAGGTCCCTTTGGAATCGACGCCGCGTCGGAGATCCGGATTACGTCGCCATTAAACAACGGCCTCGGTCGGTTCGGTGACGCGGTCTCTGCCGCCGGCGATGTCAATGGAGACGGATTCCGAGCATGGTCGACCACAACGTACCGTCTAAACGAAGTTTTGACGGTACTTGTGCAGCGAACATGTCGGAATCATTTCCGGTGTGGCGCACGCAGTGCGTCACTTAAAGTGAAGTTTCGATGGGCACAACCGGAGCCTGCGACGGTTGGGCGCGTCGATTCGGGGACGTCGTCATCGGATGTCTCCGGCGCGGGCGATGTCAACGGCGCGGGTCTACGAGACGAGACCGAAGTCCACGATCGATCTCCCGAGCAGATTGCGGCTCAGATGCGAGATCGCGCGTCGGAGTCGATCGCGTCGGGGTTCGACTTCACGATTCCAGAACCGACCTGAGCGGGACTATCGTCCCACGGCGCCCAGGGGCACACATCCCAGGTTCAGTCGTCCTTCTCGGCCCACCACGTGAAGTCGGCACCCATGTCCTGGTTGAGGGCGTTGTCGTAGGCCTCGCCCAGGATGGTACCCTCCAGCCGGGTGTCGGAGGCGTAGTCGATCGTGCCGTCGACAGTGATTGTCAGGCAACCGGCGAATTCCTGGTCGTATTCCCCGCCATCGATCGTGACGTCGTCCACGGAGATGGAGCAGGGGCTGTAGTCGATGTTGCAGGTGAGGGTTCCGTTGGCGACGTCCCCCAGGACCTCGATGGTGGAGGTCCCCGTGCAGGTCATCGCACCGCCCCCGTCGGGGGTAATCGTGCCGTCCACTTCGCCGGACCAGTTGGTGGGCTCGTCCTCGACCACGGTGGGATCGGTGTCGTCGGGAGTCTCCTCGGTGTCTTTGTCGCAGCCGGTGAGCATGCCACTGATGAGTAGGGCGGCGAAGAAGGGGTATCGCGGATTCATGTCGTCCTCCCGTAGACAGGGTAGGCAACATAATCCGAGGCGCGATCGAGTGTCACCTCCGGCGCTCGGACAGACGCTTCTGGTCTGGCTCTCAGGAACTGAACGTTCTGGTTTTTGTCCAGCCGGACACTGTCTTCCGCTGTCCGCCCTCGACGAATGGCTGCATCAGATCATGGCCTTCCTCGCGACCCATGCACCGGACATCTTCCACTCCGAATTCCATCTTCGGCGAACGGCTCTCGAATTGGTCCGATACGACAACGAGGCCGCCGAGGATGGAGTTTTCGCGGAGCACGGGTAACAGAAGCGATTGTTACCGACACGCGGGATGGCGAGGACTTACCTTCTGGGCATACATTCAGCCTTGGAGTGCTCGTGCACATCACCCGAAAGATCCTCGCTACCACCTCCCTTATCCTGGCATCGAGCACCGCAGTTGCCGGCCCGCTGGCAGACTGCGTCTCTACGGCCGAGGCCAACCACCCGACCGCTTCGTACGAGGTGCTCCAGGACAACGCGACGTTTCTGAGCACTGGGGACCTCGAGCTGTTCCAACAGACCGTGGCCCAGTGGCACGACCAGGCGGCGTTCGGGGTCTCGGGCAATGGTGCCGGTGCCGCTGCGGTCGCTGAGTTGCTCCAGTGCCAGTGGGACAACAACGCCTGGACCCTGTCGGCAGCGGTCCTCCACGAACAGCTGTCGCTCGCGCTCAACGGGTTCGAGATCGGCTTCGAGTCGGCGGGCGACGCGGTCTTCATCGGCGCCACCACCACCTGCTCGGGTGCCCCGGCCCTCGAATACCACCGCGGCGACAGCGTCTATTTGTGGGAGATGGCCGCTGAGGGCAGCCACGACTTCGTGTCGGCGACCGGTACCGGCGGCTTTGAGATCCCCGACTACGACGGCTGCGCGGGGGTCGACTGCGAGTGCCTGATGGAGTGCAGTCCCGAGGGCAAGACGGTTTGTTTCTGCGCTGTCGCCGGCGGCCAGTGCATCACGTTCACCGATCTGACGCACCCCGTCATCGCTGACCCGAACTAGCTAGAGCTCCTCCGCCCAACCCATCTGGGAAGGTTCGGCGGTATCGGAGTGACGCTCGCGATTCTTGCTCGAGACGCGATTCACCAACCGCGGCCTGGCTTCCGTCGGGCATCTGGATCATGAACTACTCCGCAGCGGCGCGGATGGACGTATACACCTCGGCTCCGAAGAGCTCGGTGATCGTCTGTTTCTCGGCCATGTACAGCGGTGTGGCTGCGGCTGACAGGCAGGGGAAGACCCGCGCCGGTCGGGTGGCGAGGTGGGTGGCAGTCTGGCGGTGAACCGCGGTCAGCAATAGCCGTTCGTCGCCGAGATCGACTACCGCGAGCGGAAACAGTCGGCACGGCATGGGCTTGAGCCTCCCCCGTGCCATGCCCGAAAAATCCTCGAGCTCGTGCAGGGCGCAGGACAGATCGACAGCGCCGAGACGCGCGAAGACGCAGCGCCTGCCGGGCCTGCGCAGGGTCCCGTCGTCGAAGACCTCGGGATCGCCGTCTCGCCAGCGGGGGTCGAGCGCCATGCGTCCGCGGATCTCCGGCAGGGCGGCGGCGATGTTCTCTTGCTCCTGCAGCGAGACGCTCACGGTCAGATCTGCACAGCAGGACCGTGCTATGGGGCTGCGCATCCGGGGTCTGCAGCGTTCACTGCGGCAGGCGTAGGGCTGCATGAGCGGAGGCAGATCGAGCAACAGACCGGGTCCGCCGTGCCCGAGCTCTCCGCGGAGCGCCCGGCGTAGCACGTACGAGGCCCAGTCGGCTTCGGGGGCATCGCCATCGGCGAGCCAGTCTTCGATGGCTTCGGAGTCGGCCGGCATGGGCAGAGCGTAGCGTCTCTGTGCTCGGAGGTCCCGGACCGTTTCGTCCGAGGTGCGCCCGCCGAGATAGGGGGCGCTCTTTGGAGTCCTCTTGTCTTCGTTTTCCGAGCTCCCGCTCCTCCCGACACTGCTCGCCAGCCTCGCCGAGCAGTCCTTCAAGCGGCCCACCGAGATCCAGGCCCGCACACTGCCCTCGCTGCTCGACGGCCGCTCCCTGGTTGGCGTCTCCGAGACCGGTAGCGGCAAGACCCTGGCCTACGTCCTGCCCCTGCTCCACCAGCTCAAGTCGTTGGAGTTGGGCGGATCGATGGTGTCGACGTCCGGCTCCCCGCGTGGGCTCGTGCTGGTCCCGGCCCGGGAGCTCGGCGAGCAGGTCAGCAAGGTCTTCAAGACCCTCACCCACGGCACACGCCTGCGCGTCCGGACGGCGATCGGCGGCTCCAAGAAACAGGTGGCACGCCAGAGTGTGGGCGGGAAATTCGAGATCCTCGTCGCCACGCCGGGTCGCCTCAAGCAGCTCCTCGAAGAAGGGGAGCTCAAGCTCGATGACGTGCGCATGCTCGTGTTCGACGAGGCCGACTCCCTGGTCGACAAGGGCTTTGTAGCGGTCGCCAGCCAGATCCTCGGGGAATGCCCGAACAGCGTCCAGCTCGTGATGTTCTCGGCGACCCTCCCGGCGTCGCTGGAGGCCGCGGTCACAGCGTTGTTCTCGTCCACGCCCGTGCGCATTCAGACCGACGGCAGCGAACGCGTCGTGCGCACGCTGAAGACCGACAACCGCCGGGTGATCAACCGGTCCCAGCGCTTCGAAATGCTGGGTGCTGCGCTCGCTGAGGATTCGTCGGTCAGCTCGATGCTCTTCGTCAACTCCCGTGACCAGTGCGAGACCGTGGGCGAGTGGCTCGACGAGCAGAGCATCGCCTATGTCGACTACCGGGGCGAGATGGACCGGGGCGCGCGGCGCAAGAACCTCGCTCGCTTCCGCGACGGCGAGGTCTCGGTGTTGCTCACCACTGATCTCGGCAGCCGCGGTCTCGACATCGACCGGGTCGGCCGCATCATCAACGTGCACATGCCCCAGGAGATGGCCAACTACCTCCACCGCGTGGGCCGCACCGCGAGAGCCGGTCGCTCGGGGCTTGTGGTGAACCTGGTGACGCCGCGGGACCAGCCGCTGATGGACGAGCTCGAGAAGCGCGAGGGGAAGGGTCGCTGACAGTGCGCCACCAAGTCACGCCAGTGACGCCAACCTTGAAAGATCTGATGCCGATGTTGGTGAGCTGATCCACATGACCGACCCTACGGTGTAGACGACTCCGACCCCCATGAAGCGATCGATCACAAGACAGCATTGACCTGCAGCCGCCCCCGCCATCGGCGATGACCTGCCTACCTCCCGCAGTCGCTCCCCCTTCGCCGACCCAAGAACGCCGCGCCAACGATGAGTAGCCAACCGGTGCCGGCCGCTCCTCCGACGTCGCAGCCACAGCCCGCCGGCTTGTGGGCGGGGTCCTGACCGGAGTTCCCGAGTTGGGTGTCTTGGTCAGTGTCGGTCGTGTCGGTGTCGGTGGAGGGAATCCCGGTGTCGCCGCTGTCCGTGGGCGGGGCAGGCGAGCCAAGCCAGACCGTGAGGTCGCTGGTGTTGTCGCTATACCAGGCCACGACGAGATCCCGGCCTCCTCCGCCGACGTCGGCGGTGAACAGAGACATGATGGCAAGGGGCGAGCCGATCCATTGTTCGGCGGTCTGCGACCAGAAGTCGAACCCAGCCTGGCTCCAAGGAATCTCTCGGATGAGGCCGGATATGGCCATGACCACATCGTCGGCACCATCACCGTCGCGGTCGTCGAGCGTCGCTATCGCGAACCCCTGTCCGATGTCGAATTCCAGCCGGTTTGTGGAGAGCAAGGTGGGGCCGGCGGGGTTCGCAAGGTCGCCAAGGGCGATCAGGTTGCCTGCCGCGGCCTCGTCGTACACAGTCAGACAGGCGGAGACGAGATCGGTGGTTCCATCTCCATCGACGTCGGCCATGGTCACGGCCCAGCCGGTTTGTCCAGAGTCCTGATAGGACCACAGCGGGGTCACGGACGGGCCATTTGGGCCGCCGAGGTACAGCCGAATCGGACCCTCGGTCTCCCCGCCCCAGCCAACCACCAGGGGGTCGGGGCCCGCCACATCGGCGTACCCGTCGCCATTGACATCGCCCACGTCATACAGCTGGGAGACGTCGACCAGCACCGGCCCGGCCACAGGTCCGGCTGGTGAAGAGAGCCAGACCTGGTTGCCAATGGCGAGGTCGGCACCACCATCGCCGTTGACGTCGCCCAGACCCGTGGCCGAGATCGGGGTGTCCGACAGGTCCCAGCTCGGGTCGGCTGCCAGATCGGCCCCGGACCAGCCCCGCCAGCCGTCGCCCGCGACCACGGCAAGGACATCGTCGAGTCCGTCGGCATCGAGGTCGGCAATGGCAATCTGGGTGACGACCTCGCCTCCCAAGGGAATCGCCACGTCGGCACCCAGTGGCGCTGCACCGGCGACTCCCGGCGCCATACGCAATTCGCCGTCGAGGGCCCATGCGAGGTCTCCAAGGCCGTCACCGTCGATGTCACCGAAGACGAGCCTGACCCCATAAGGGGTGCTTCCGAGCGGAATTTGAGCATCCGGATTGGGGATGAAAGCCTGTGCAGCAGCGACATTCAGGAGCAGGATCCACATGGGGCCACCCTACCTCCGTCGTGGGCTGGCCGCTGGTCGATGTGAGCGTCCCCCCCAAAGAGAAGGCCCCCGGAACCCGTGCACGGGCGCGATGCTCGAAAGACGGTCATGCGGATGTTTCGGGTTGTGTGGCCAGGACATTTGTCCGAAGCCCGTTCACGCAGCCATTCTTGGAGTCGGTGTGACAAGAGCGACTGGCGATTCTCGATCGATACAGCACTCCAGGAACGTATCCGTGTGGTTGGAAGGGGACATCTCACCACGAAGAGCACCAAGGACCACGAAGGTCCGGCGCGCGGCGTTGCCATCAGGGCGCAACGGGGAACGGGGCCCTGTTGCTGAACTTCAACACGATGCGCCTCACTCAGCAGACGGGAACTCGTACCAATCCCCGTGGTCGGCATTCTCACGTGACCGCCCGCAGCTCCTTGATGACGGCGATCTTCTGCGGCAAACTGAGCATCCCACCTCCGCAGGCATCAGCTCCTGCGGACTTTCCCCGGAAGATCCATGTATATGTGCCGATTGGCCGTCCTTGCGGCCCTGTTGAACTCCGGCTGCGGCCCGCCGCCTGCCGATCCGCTTCCTGCGTTTCCCGAGCTTCCGGAGAGGTCGCCCCCACTTCCGGGAGAGCCCTCCGCGCCGACCGAGTGTTTGCCCTGCGTGCTGGAGGCCTTTCCGCAGGCTGTGCACCCTGGGGATCTACTCGTCTTCAACACGCGAATTTGCAACACGCACTCCAAGCGGTCCGCCAACATCGCGTGGAGCGCCGCTGTTCCGGACGGCACGACTCTCGATTCCATGACCCAGGAGCCCGGGGAGCCGGTGCACTTCAACGGCACGGACCGCGTCCACGGCTACGTCAGTGTGGGCGCGGGCGAATTCCTGCACATCAGCATCGGGGTGCGTGTCCCAGAGGAGTATGCGGGCCAGGAAGTGGCGTATTTGACCCAATTCAAGAATGAGTCGGTCGGCGCTAGCGGCTGCCGTGCCACGGCGATGGTCGACCACTCTCCTGCTGCACCGTAGGACTCGAACGGGTACAACTCCTCTGCAAGATGGAGCTGCAATGCGCGAGATCGCCCCTGGCATCCACACCTTCGAGCGCCCACTTCGGTTCCTCGGCCTCGAGGTCGGGACCCGGATGACCGTCCTGGAGCTGCCCGACGGCCTGCTCGTGCACTCGCCGATCGATCTTCCGCCGGAGACCCTCGAGGAGCTCGGCGAGCCGCGCTGGGTCCTCGCTCCCAGCAAGCTGCACCACCTGTTCGTGGGCTCTTGGGTCCAGGAGGGGCTCGAGGGCTGGGCTGCTCCTGGGCTGCCCGAGAAGCGTCGCGACGTGACGTTCGCGGGAGTGGTCGAGAGCGGCACCTTTCCCTTCGGCCCCGATGTCGAGGTGTTGACGTTGTCCTGCTTCTCGCTGACTAATGAGGTGGTGCTCTTCCACAAGCCGAGCCGGACCCTGGTGGTGACCGACCTCGTCTACAACTTTCCACGGACGGCCCCCAGGCTCACCCGCGCCGTCATGTGGTGTGCGTGCGGATATCCCGGATGCAAGACGAGCCTGCTCGAGCGTGTGGGCATGAACCGCGCCGTCGCCAGGCAGGAGATCGCGACGATCCTCGGCTTTGGGTTCGAACGCATCGTCATGTCCCATGGCGACATCGTGGAGACCGGCGCGCGCGACGCCTTCGCACACGCCTATCGCTGGCTCGGAATCGGCTCCTAGCAGGGATTTGCACCGCGCTGACCTCCGGGATCGCATGGATATGCGAACGGCGCGGGGCGTTCAGATCCGTCATTGGTAGGCACCACAACGAGGTGCAAAGTGTTCAAGGTATCCGTCCAGGCCCTCCTCGGCGCCGCCGCCGCTGCCTCCCTCTTCATTCCCAACAACGCGTCGGCTTACGCCGAGTTCTGGCTCGACGGGGGAGACAACGACGCGATCATCGGGGAATGGCTGCAGCCGGTGTCGCTTCCTCTGAGCTGGCCACCGACGATTGCGTACATTCCATCTGGTATGTTGGGTGTCTGCTGGACCGATTCAGGGGGTGTCGAGCACCTGGAGCTGTTCTCTTCCTGCGGATCGACGAGCAGCGCTGCAATTCACTTCCGTCTTCACGGTGGGGCTGGCGACGACTGGATCGCGGTGTTCCGAGAGGAGCACGCAGTCCTCGGAGGGTGGGAACAGACCTGTGGAAACCGCCCCGACATCTATGGAAAGCTGGGGCCCTGGCCCGGCGATTTCTCCTTCGGATTGATGTTGGAGGGCGATCAGGGCTCTGATGTGCTGGTCGGGTCGCCAAACAGCGATCGTATCCATAGTTCTGATGGCTATCTTGCAGACAACTCTGGTGATCTGCTGTGCGGTCAGGAGGGTGACGACATATTGTTTGGCGACGGCGATGACACTGTCGTGGGGGTCGAGGAGTTCGCCGACGGTGGGCCGGGATCCGACTTTTTCGTCGGTGATTACTGGGATTCCGGGAGCGGGAGCGGATACTTTGATGTGGACTCCAACGTCGAGTCATCCAGTGAGTCCTGGAGCGGGGTGACTTCGGGGATCTGGTCCCCCGCGGTGATGTGCGCTGGCGTCGACGACCCCATCAACGACTGGGATGCCGCCCGGGATTGGCGCACGTTCTGAGTATGGAGACTGAAGAAAGAGACTCCGGTTTCCCGAGCAGCATCATGGAGAGCTGTGGCTGGCTGCGTCGTCGCCGCAAGCTCTGATGGTGTGTGTCTTGCACCAAGGACTGTGCATCCTGGCGTCTAACGTATCGAAGAAACGCCGAATATCCATGTCCATGATCCAGCCACCGCCCACGCTCGAGGTGTTCGACGACAACAACTACGCCCGCTACGTGGAGGTCCTTCGGAGGCGACAGCAGCATGATGCGATGGGCAGTAGTGGCGATAGCCGTGGCGTGGGGGTGCAAGGCACCGGCGACCGGCTCCGCCGGGAAGGCCACCGACAAAACAGACTCCGGGACCCTGACGGACACCGACAGCGTCGACACCGACACCGACACCGACACCGACTCCGGCCCGGATACGATCGGTGATATCGGGAACAACCACTCCTGTATGCGCCAGGGCTACTTTCCCGCGGGTGGCTTGGACAATCCGACACTTCGCAAACAGATCCCGTACACGGTCGAGGCGCAGAATCCCAACCTCCAGCTCGGGGCGATGACGCTCAGCAAGGGCTCCCAAAACTCGCAATCCGTGAACACGATCCTGCCGGTCACAAACGTCGGCAACGACATCGAGTGTCTGGTGCAGATCACCGACATTGCGTTCTCCGATGGCGAGGCCGTGCTGGCCGTCGAGGAGCTCACCTATGTGGTGGGATCCGTCGGGGACATGGGCTCCTGGTACACCGAAACCTGTGTGTTTCCTGGGGAAACGGCCCACTTCCTGGACGGCGTGGTGGCCGATTTCGACGCCATCACCGAGGCTCACCTGATCATAGAGCCCACCGTGACCGACGGCCTTGCCCCCGCTGCCAGTGTGGTTCCCACCAGCTACTCGGTGTTCGAGGACCGCGCGACGTTCTACGCCGAGCACACCGCCGGCGACCCGATGTCGATCACCACGACGGGCAAGTTCCTACTGCGCGATGCAGACGGCAACCCTGTGCATTGGGGGTTTGCGAGCGTGTCGGACGGCTCCAACGTGACCCTGGGCGACACCGTGGAGTTCCACATCATCGCGTTGGAGCTGGAGGAAGCCGGCAGCGAGCTCTGCTTGTGGATGCATTTCGAACCCGACGCGTGAAACGGCCCAGCTTCTCGTTCAGGCACCGGCCCTCGATGCCATCGTCGCAGCTGTGCAAGCGGGGTCAGGCAGTCCAGGTGCGGTCACCTGTTGCACTTCTGTTGCACCCTGCTTTTTGAGCGCCAGCTAGACAGGAGTCACAACAGGAGTCCTTCATGATTGCCCTTCTAGCGCTGCTTCCGACCGCCTTCGCCTTCACCGTGGACGAGTGTCCCGGGGCTTTCCTCACCTGTGACAATGACTGCGTCGCGGTCGGTAACGAGGTCCATTGTACGTTCACTTCTGCCGACGCCGGCGAGCCCACGTCGATTGTGCTGGATGGGGCGCTGACCATCGGTGCACCCGTCGGTCAGCAAGGGGGCTCCTGCTGCTATGTGGCAGATCCATCTACACTGACGCGCATCCAGATCCAGGCCTCTGCCGACAGCGAGGACATCCGCGTAGACATCCCGCAGGGATCGGGGCTTCAAGTGGACATCCACGGTGGGGACGGTGAGAACAACCTATACTTCAGCGCCTGCGACACCAGCTCCACGTTCACCTACGAGGGTGGCGTGAACGGCGACTACGTCACGTGGCCAGCCTGCGCCACGTACCTCACCGCTTCGGGCGGTGCGGGCGCGGACCACATGCATGTCAACGGCGCCAACACCGCGTTTGGCGGCGAGGGGGATGACACCATGACGTGCTATGGCGCCGAGTCCTGCACGTTGTATGGCGACGGCGGGGCTGACACCATGACGTGCTACGGTGCCGAGTCCTGCACGTTGTATGGCGACGGCGGGGATGACACCATGACCTGCGACTTTGGCGGGTCGTGCACGTTCAATGGGGGGGCCGACAACGACACCCTGACGTGCGACGCCGACTCCTGCACCATGTATGGCGCCGACGGGGATGACACGCTGACGTGCGATGCCGAGTCCTGCACCATGAATGGCGACGACGGGGCTGACACCATGACGTGCGATGCCGACGAGCCCTGCACGCTGTTTGGGGGCGCGGACAATGACACCCTGAACACGACCTACCTTGCCCACGGCGACGGTGGCGCCGACACCATCAACTGTGTGGGCGATGGGCCGTGCAGGGTCTGGGGCGGAGATGGTGACGACACGCTCACCGGCAGTGACGGCGACGACATGCTGATGGGCAACGGTGGCAAAGACACCCTCTGGGGTGGGGATGGCAACGACGAACTCTACGGCAAGACGGGCACCGACACGCTGTACGGGCAGCTCGGAGATGACGAGCTCTTTGGTGGATACCACAACGACACGCTCGATGGCGGCGCGGGTATGGACACACTCGAGGGAGGCAGGCACAAGGATGTGCTTCTCGGTGGAGCGGACAGCGACTGGCTGTTTGGCGACTGTCTGGGAGGCGGCTGCCCCGCTGGCAACGACACGCTAGACGGCGGGGAAGGCGAGGACTGGCTCTACGGCGACTGCGGCGGCATCGCGTGCACCGGCAACTCCTCCTATGGCCGCGACAAGCTCTACGGAGACTACGGCCCCGACTGGATCTACGGGGAACAGGGCAACGACAAGCTGTACGGCGAGGATGGCGTCGACCTACTCGACGGCGGAGCCGGTGCCGACGTGCTGGTTGGCGGCGACGGAATGGACGGCTTGCAGGGGGGCTCCGGCGGGGACACGCTCTGTGAGTTGGACGGTGAGGGCGACACACTGATCGGTCAGGGCGGCGCCGACACCTTGTGGTACGACCCTGCCTCCTCCATCGCGCCCAGCGTGTTGAGTGACGCTGGCGGCGGCACCTGTGGCGATGCTGGCGCCTGGGGAACGGGCTGGGCTGGCACGTGCAACTACACGCTCGCTGTCAAGCCGTCCGCGTGCCCATAGCTTCCCTGCGGGCCGGGAGTGACTGCGAGGACTCCGCTGGCGAATCCCACGTCGTCGAACCACTGTCTTGACTTGGACCACACCTCGGACTTTGCGTTCCCGAGGGCCGGATGGCTCACGTCGTTGCCTCGGTTGAAGTGCCAATCGGCCCCCGCTACCGCATCTGTGGCGCTCCCACCCGCGGACGGATCCGTCTGTGTTCCCACGGCACACACCCGGCGTGCCAGTCCAAAATCGGCGTTCTAGCGTCGAGTTCGGGCGGATCGCGGAGAAATGGCCGCACACCGCCAGCGAGCATGTACAGCGCGGGGGTCGTGCACTAACGCCGGCTCGGCTGGAGCTGCGCCCAGGTCAATGGGTTGCCCACACCCGCGCGTCGAACTACGTCATGATTGCAACCCATTGTGAGGAGGATTCGATGAAGCCCATTGTGAACGTCGCCAACTCCCTCCGTGGGGTCTGCCTCTAGATCGACACGTTGTCGATCGCGACGGGCCACTGGCCCCACGGGATCCGCGTCCTTGCGACGTCATCATTCTCTCGTGGAGTCCATCGTGACCACATCTCTGTCCAGCATTGGCTGGAATCCCAATCTCTCCAGTTCTTTCACCCCGCTCGCCGAGCGGGGCCTCTCGCCGGCTCGCGTGTCCGGTGAGTTTCGCGGCCAGGTCGACCTCATGACCGGCCACAACACCGTGCGCGCCTGGGTGCGCGGGACGCTGCAGCACGGCCTCACCGCCCCCGGCATAGGGGACTGGGTCGGTGTTCGACTCTCGGAGGACCCCACCATGCCGGCCATGGTAGAAGCCGTTCTGCCACGTCGGACGCAGTTCGTGCGCCAGTCCTCCGGCCGAACCAGCGAACCGCAGCTGATCGCAGCCAACATCGACACTGTCATGGTGACCACCTCGTTGAACAGCGACCTGAACATCAGGCGAATCGAGCGCTATCTGGCCGTGATCCTGAGCGGCGGCGCCGTCCCGGTCGTCGTGTTGACCAAGGCCGATCTGACCCCCGATCCCCAGACATTCGTCGACCGCATCCCTGCCGAGCATGTAGTGGTGCTCTCCGCTCTTCACGGCACCGGCCTCCAGAGCCTCGAGCCCTGGTTGAGACCCGCAAGCACGACCGCGTTGGTGGGCTCCAGTGGGGTTGGGAAGTCGACGCTGATCAACGCCCTGATCGGCGAACAAGTCCAGGACACCGGGGGTATCCGCGAGCGCGACGAGCGTGGCAGGCACACGACCTCGACGCGAACCCTGATTCCCCTGCCAGGACGCGGATGCCTTATTGATACGCCTGGAATGCGCGAGATGGGCCTGTGGGAGGGAAGCGACGTCCTGCAGTCGGTGTACGACGACATCGCGACCCTGGCCACCAGCTGTGCCTTTCGGGACTGCAACCACAACAACGAGCCTGGGTGCGCGGTGACGGCGGCCATCGACAGGGGGGAGCTAGACGCCGGCAGGCTCACCGGCTTCAACAAACTCCAGAGGGAGCTGTTGCGAGAGGCCCGACGAACTCAGAAGCACGAGGTGCGAGCAGCAAACAAGAAGCGCGGCAAGTACTACAAGCGCGTTCAGAAGGAGCGACGCGCGTTCACCGGAAAGGAATAGGACCGAGGGGCCTCACTCCTGCGGATTCTCCAGCAGGGGCACGTTCGTATCCCGGTGTGACGCTCACGCCGGGGTATCGGGGGCTTCGACAGCCGACTCAGGCTCTTTGGGGGCATTGCCGCCAGCGCTGACAAGCTGTTCCTCATCGGCCAGGCCGAGAACTCCGACATCGTCTTCGCGATCATCGCCCTGAACCTCGACCCGTTCTCGGTCGCGTGGATGGTCGATCTCGACACGATGGGCGACAGGACGCTGACCCAGCTCGCCTTGCGCGGTGATGAGCTGTGGGCCTAGGCGCCGTACGCGACGCCCATCCAGGTGTTCGACGTGGCGAGCGGATCCCACAAGCGCTCGGTCGCCTTCGCCGGAACGAGCAACCAGCTCGCAGTAGACGCCAAGGGGTCGGTGTTCTTCGAGAAGATCGGCGGGGGATTCCATCGCATGGCCGAGGGAGGCGAGGGCAAGGCCGCTTTCTCCGCGGGATGTCTGGGGGCTGCAATATGAGTCACGGCGGCCGCAAGGGGAGCCACGACCGCCCTGATCGGTCCACTTCCTGCTTGGGCTGTGCGGTGGGCTCGTTCCGTGTAGAACAAGCCACTACTACACGCTCACAAAACCTCTCAGTTCCCGTCAGCTGGCGCGATGACGAGAGGCCCCACCAGACGATAGCCGCCGGGCACAGACTCGAGATTCTCCCTGAGCCCTTGGCGACGCAGCAGCGATACGAGCGCGTGCACCCGATGGACCGCAGACTCGACCCGGATGGTCTCACCTGGCCAGCCCGCGTCGAAGACCTCCTCGACCGTCACGGTTCGGCCCGATGTGTAGGCCGACACGAGAGCGCAAAGAACGAGCTGGGACGACCGACGGCGACCGAGATCCAGGATCTTTCCGTCGACGAGAAACACCCGGCGCCCGTCCTCCTGCACACGCAGCACGGAGTCGGGCACGGAGCAGCGTTCGATGACCCGCTCCAACACCATTCCCAGCGCGCGCACTGCGCCCAGGGGGTCTCCGGTGGCCTCGGCACAGGTGAGCCGTGCTCGCTCCAGGGTTGCGGCATTCGCTCCGCCCGGCTCACACAGGTCGAGCAGGCAACGGGCGATCGCGATCTGACGGAGGAAGCTGGGTTCCTCGATGCCATGCAGCCGCTCCAGGTGACGCCGCCCCGTGCGGGTTTCGCCGAGCTCTCCCTCTGCGGCCGCCAGCGCGCAGACCATGGAGACCTTGGCCATCCGTGACCGTTGCATCGAGATCCCAGCGACCAACGCAACCCGCGGGTCGAAGTCTGGGTCCCTGGCGTACCGAGGTAGGGCGAGGATGGCACCGGTGTGGATCTCCCAGGTCAAATCTCCATTCCGACGCGCCCGGTGACGTCCCCGGCGCCATGCCGCATCGCTGTCATCGAAGCGACACGCCTCTGCGGACCAACAAGCGCGCAAGAACGCGAGGTTCTGGCAACTCTGCTCGTCGCGCCAGTCGAGGGCCAGGGCCTCCACCTCGGCGAGACCGTCCCAGTCCCGATTTCCCGCGGGTGACCCTTGCAGAGCCAGGCACAAGGCGTCCAACCGAACATGGGGGAAACCGTCGAGCCTCGCCAGCTCCGCCGCTTGCACACCCAGGATACCCGCCTCGTCGGGGTCACTGGAGAGAAGAAGCCAGGCACGCAACAGCAGCCTGCGCGCTCTGCAAGCGGGCCCGCCCTCCGCCGAGCCCTCCAGAGCTGCCAGCTTCTCCTCTCCGATCGCAGCGCTCTTGTGCCAAATGGCGAATGCGGCGGTCTTGTAGCCGATGAACTCGACTGTTGTGGTCTCGATTGCAGACAGACGAGCCGACTCGAAGTCCTGCCAAGCACCCTCGAGGTCCTGTTGGCGCCATCGCTCATGTGCCCGAAGACACAGCACTCGGGCGCGGAGGTCGTCGGGGAGAGCCCCTTCGAGAGCGAAGTTGCATGACCGCAATCGCCCCGGGTACTTGGCGTGGTTCACCAGCGGCCATCGCGCACACAGCGCACCAGCAACCAGGACCGGATCCGAACAGCGGACCACGGCGTCGAGGTTGTCGCTCTCGAGCTCGAGCCTTCTCAGCCACTTCACCCCGTCGCGGGTCTCAACGCGATCTGCAATTGCCCCGCATTCCAGCAAAAGAGGCTCCGCGACAGCGTGAAGTCGCGTCCCCCACGGGTCGTCGTCTCCTGACAGCACCGCCAGCACAGAGCGGACCACGGGCTGCACACCGAAACGCAGCCCTGTATCAGGAGCGGCCTCGACCCGTACCAGGGTGCAACGGACCAGCTCGTCGAGCACGCGGTCTGGATGCAGGGAGAGGGGCTCGAGCACTGCAAGCGCACAGCTGCGTCCGATGTCCCCCTTGAACCATGCCAGTCGCAGCAACGCCTCCTGTCTGGCTCCATCCAGCGAGGACCACACGGTACCTAGCGCCGCCAACAAGCTGCGCTGGCGCACGGGTACGCCCACGCGCAGGTCCGTGAGCAAGAGCGGGTCGCGCTGCACTTCGGCGAGAAGCTCCACCGGCGTTCGGGTTCGAAGCAGGTATCCCGCCAGATGAAGCGCTAGCGGGATCCCGCCGAGGTAGTCCACCAGCGGTATCAGGCCCTCTTCCGTTGCAGAGAGCCACGTCACGCCAGCCCTCCGGGCGCTCTCCAGCAAAACAACCGTTGCCTGATCCGCCGGTAGTGGAGGGAGTTCGTACACAACCTCTCCACGCACCCCCACCGCTCGGCACGCGGCCACCAGCACGGTCAGCTCCGGGGCGACCTCGAGCCAGTGCGCCACCGCGGGCCCCATCTCGAGGTGCGGCTCCACCGAGTCGAGGACAAGTATCGTGGCGCCGTCATGGCAAAGAGCGGCGCCAACGCCCATCTGCATGCGATCGGCATCCTCGTCGTAGCTGGCCACCGAGAGCCCGAGTCGCACCGCGATGGCCGAAAGAGCAGCAAGCCGACAGCTCGCGGAGGTGAGATCGCACCACGAGGTGGCGAGCGGGTGAATGGCGACTCGCAGCGCGGCGGTCTTTCCGATGCCGGGGATTCCGACAACAGAGACGCAGCGGTTGCCGCGCTCCACAAGGCTACGGATCTTCTGGACGTCTCCGTCTCTCCCGGCGATGGCACCCTGACTCACCCGGCGCCTCCAGCCTCACCGTCGCTATAGCGGGGAAGGGAGACATCGGCACCCTTCGCCGAGCAACCCTGGTGGCGTGTGGAGGCGACAGCGAACCGCGCGTCGTCTGGTGCGGGCAGACGGAGAAATCGACGCGCACAACCGTCGCAGGCTCCGGTTCTGCCCCTCGAAACTTCACTTTAAGTGACGCACTGCGTGCGCCACACCGGAAATGATTCCGACATGTTCGCTGCACAAGTACCGTAGAAACTGCGTTCCTACGGCACCTTGTGGTCGACC
>PJEL010000911.1_pt1 | contig 32606 bp, 41 predicted proteins | sample 1853271 | NCBI WGS metagenome assembly PJEL01 (sample SAMN08108733, study PRJNA415343) | Invertebrate metagenome, whole genome shotgun sequencing project. | host: Globobulimina | place: Sweden: Gullmar Fjord | collected 2015-08 | reverse complement strand
GGTAACTCGCGAACAGCGAACGGCGTCGGATGTGCGGGCACTTTTAAAACGCGGTGAAAGCACCGTGAGAGCGGCGCGCGGTTTTTTAGTAAAAAGTGAATACGACAATCTTAAAACTCAGAGAGGGCGCGTTTTACAGCGCGTTTCACTATGACATTAAAAAGTGAAAGATACAAACGCCCTGGGGAATTTGCGAAGCTGTGCAACGTGCGCGGCTCCGCTATTTCAAATTTAATAAAGCGCGGCACGCTTGTTGCGTTGTTGGGGGACAACGGGAGAGATAAATATCTTGACGTTCTGCACCCTAAGAACGCGGAGTATATTGATACTAGGATGCGCAAGATTGGAGGACTGCCCGCAAGAAGCAGCACACCAGCGCAACAGCAGGACACAGCACCGCGGCGCGGGTCGCGCGGTCGGCAGATGGTAGACCAGGAGCGCCGCGCCGTAGAGCTGGCTATGGAGAAGAAACAGCTGGAGGTTGATAAACTCCGGAATCAAGTTAACGAGTCAGATTTGAAGATCAGAGAGCGCCGCGGCGATCTCATTGACCGGAACTTAGTGGAGCGGTTTGTTAACGGCGTGTACGCTATAGAGTCTACGCAGTTTAAATCGTTAGGCCCAAAGCTGTCCGCGACTTTGGCCGCTGTGGCAAAGACCGATGATCCCGCCATTAAAATCGCGTTTGAAAAGGTCATAGATGACGAGGTGTATAAGGCTCTGCAAAATATAACTTATAAAATTGAGGTTTTCCTTGGAAAAATTAAATCGGAATCCGCAAACGCAATGGTCGAACGATCAACAGAATAGTGATTTAACTTTTTTAGCCAGGCTTAACGTTGAGCGCCCGTCTAGGCCGCCTATGCCATTAGTCTCGGAATACGTAGCTAATAGGAGAGTGTTGCCGCCGGGGACCCCTTTCCCGGGCTTATGGGACAACAGTATTACGCCGTACAACGTGGAGATAATGGATTGTTTGTCCCCTTACTCGCCGATACAGCACGTGGCGCTTATGAAATCAGCACAAGTGGGGGCTACCACTATAGCCGAGAACGCAATGGCTTACTGGATGGACGAGAGCCCGACACAGATTTTATATGTTTCAGCCACTACGGACCTTTTGACGCGGTGGGCCGAAAAAAGGCTTGAGCCTTTGATTGATTCGTGCGGCTTTAGGCACAAAATCCAAGGGTCAGGCGCTAACTCTTTATCTAGGCGGACGGGCGACAAGTTACTATCTAAAACGTTGCAGGGTGGCGGGTCGTTAAATATGTCGTCCGCGCAGTCGGCCCCTGGGTTAAGATCCGATAGTATAAGATTATTATTACTTGATGAAGTGGACGGTGTACCGGCGGAATTGCGCAGCGGCGAGGGAGGGTTTATCCCCGTAGCCGAGGCCAGATGCACTGCCTGGGGGGCGAGAAAAAAGATTTTTATATTCACTACCCCCACAACTTTTGAGGGCAGCGTAATATACCCCATTTACTTGGCGGGCGATCAGCGTCGATTTCAAGTACCCTGCCCCTATTGCGGCCATATGCAAATTTTACAGATGGGCAACAAGCAAACAAAGTACGGATTGAAGAGCCGATTGACGCGTAAGGCCGTCCAGTTAGTTTATTATGCTTGCGCTAACCTGGAATGCGGGGAAGAGATCCGGAACCACGATAAACTATTTATGTTGAAAGGCGGTAAATGGCTAGCAACTGCAGAGGGGTCCTCCCCGTTCCAAAGGTCGTATCATATTAGCTCGTTATACTCGCCACCTGGGATGCTAGACTGGGAAGAGATGTACGAGGAGCACTTGAGGTCCGAGAACAATATGGCTCTGCGTAGGTCCTACGTCAACCTAAGATTGGGCTGGCCCTCGAAGGAAACTGGCAGCAGGCCAGACGTTGACAAGGTTATAGCACTTCGCGGCACGTATGCAGAGGGGTCAGTTCCGGACGGCGTTGTCTACTTAACAATGGGAGTGGACGTGCAAAGGGGTAAGGACAACGACCCCCGGCACCCCGCACGGCTGGAAATGGAAATAATGGGCATGGGCCGCAGTTACCGAACGTGGTCGGTAAAGTTTTGCGTTATAACAGGAGAGGTGAAGGACGCAAACAAAGGCGCGTGGGAAGAACTGTATAAGCGTATAGAAAAGGGAGAGTTTAATTTTAAAAGGCGCGACGGTAAAGTATTTACACCACAGATAACTTTTATCGATTCGAAGGACCACGAAACAACAGACGCAGTATATAAATTCTGTCAGAGAGTGCAGAAGGCTTACCCGATAAAAGGTTTTCAGTTTATTAAGCCAGGTAAGCGGGGTAAGGGTAAAACCAAAGACGTGATAGACGAGATCGGTTTAAAAACGCATAAGAGATGGCGCAGGATTTATGCCAACGATATTGAAATTTATGAAGTCGGGACTGTTTTCTACAAAAACGAGTTGTATAACGCGCTGGATATAGGTCGGATTGAGTTCGACCCCCAACAGTCAAACTTTTGCGATTTCCCTGTGGATAGGTCCCCCAATTATTTTGCCCAATTGATAGCCGAGGAAAAAATGCAAGACGGTAGCTTTTACAAACCCCACGGGCGGGCAAACGAGGCGTTAGACTGCAGAGTTTACGCCAGATGCGGCGCGGACGTTTACTTACATAGACAAATGCAGCGTATGCAGGCCGACGCCCGCACTAAAAGAATGGCGGAATCAGAAGTTGATAAAATAGGTTATAAATTTGTAATTGACCTTTTGGCAAAAAAAGTGGGGGCTCTGTATTGACAAACACCACTATATGTGGTAGTTTTATACTATGGCACAATACCAGACATCTCAAAAAACTCGGATAGAGCAACAGATCGCAAAGCTTGAAGCTCAGCTAAGCGCTTTAGATTCGGCCATTACAGGGGCTATGAAGAAGCATAAGAGCTATAGGCTAGATTCTGGCGAGGGGAGTCAACAGGTTACTAATAACGACGTTGACAGACTAGTAGCGGCTCAAGAGCGCCTACAAAAACGGTTAGATAGACTATATAACCGTTTGGGCGGTCGCGGTCTTGTATCCATGCGGGTTAGGGGCGTATAGTGTTTAAGGGCATTAAAACAGCGTTTGAGCGCCGTAAGGCGCTTAAGGACTTTAGTGAAGGGCTACTAACTAAAGTTAAAGCCAGTAGGCGCTCTGTGCGGGGTGTAACTAACACGGGCCGCTCGGGCGCCGAAAAGATGCCAAGAGGTATTAATTTTACTGGTAGGGGCATTAAGTTTGATTATAGGACCTTGCGTCATGATTCTCGTCGGGCGTACCATCAAAGCTTAGGGGCCCGCGCAATAATCGACCGCATATCGAGCAAAGTGGCGGGGTGTGGGCTACGTTTTGAATCAACCCCATCTTCGGCGATACTAGGCATGACACAGGAAGAGGCCGACGTTTTCGCAAGAGATGTGGAGCACCGTTTTGACCTGTGGGCAAGTTCAAGGCTACAAGACAGAGCTAACAAGATGAACTGGTACCAAACTCATCACCTGTGGCAGATGATGAAAGACCGGGATGGCGGCGCGTTCAGTAGATACTTTTATGAATCTGACCCGGAGCTGTTAAACCCTTTACAATTTCAGCTGTTAGACGCTAATCAAATCGTAGGAGATGACTATCTCATAACCACACAGGGGCCGCATGTTACTCGTGACGGCATCGAAAGGGATGAGCGTGGCCGGGCGGTTGCGTATAGAGTTAGGGTCCCGGACTATTCCGGCAATAGTCAGCAGAAAACTCATCGCATACCGGCGAAAACGTCGGACGGTGGGCGCTTATTGATGGTACACGGGTATAACCACGAATATGCCGGGCAAAATAGGGGTTTCCCCAAACTAGCCCACGCGCTGCAAGACTTCCAGAATTTAACAAATTTTACACAAGCTGCGCTTATGAAAGCGATAAATCAAGCGTCCATTATTATGGGCGTAGAAAACGACGTACAGGACCCCACGAATATAGTAGACGATTATCTATCTGATAAAGGGTTGGCACCAGTAGGGGACGCCTACGGTAAAGAGATCCCAAATACAACAGTGAGCCCCACGGGGGACGCTGAGGACATATATACCTATACTAAGTTGCCTGAGTTTACAGTTGATCAGCCGGGCAGCGGTATAGTAATGAACATGAGCGAAGGCGATAAACTTAAATTTTATGAGTCGAAGGCTAGCGCTGATTCTTTTGAAGCTTTTACAGGAACTTTCTTTGATATATTAGGTGCGGCGCACCATGTACCCGGTGAGGTACTAAAAGAGCGTTTTGGCACGAACTATTCCGCGAGTAGGGCGGCGCTGCTGATGTTCCACGACTTTGCGTTGTGGCAAAGGTCGAACATGGAAGCAGAGTACTGCAACCCTACTTACGAGTCTTGGTTTCTTGGAGAGGTTGCGGCGGGGCGTATTATCGCACCCGGCATCCAGGACCCAATTAAACGCGCCGCATATTTAAAGGGCCGTTGGGTAGGTTCTCCTATGCCAGTTATTGAGCCGGTAAGAGCTGCAAAAGCAGCAGCGCAGAACATTAAGAACGGTTCACAGACATTAGATCACGCGGCGAGAGAGTTAAACGGTTCAACGTGGGACAGTAACAAAGTGGGACTGGCGCGCGAGGTTGCGGAACATAGTGCAATTTTTGGTGAAGGGGCTTTAAATGGCTAATCCGGTTTTGGTAGATTGTCCGCAAGATGAGTGGACTAAAGTGGCGGATGGAGTAGCCGCCGGCATGTTGCACCCCCTGGGTCGCACGGATACCACCTCAAGAAAAATACCTAAATATTACCAAACCTATCGAGTAGCAGGCGACCCTAAGCCAGACGATACCACGGATCTTGGCGAGGCCGTGTTGTTTACTGCTTCGGTTAACATTCAGTCGGCCTCGGCCATAGACGTTTACGTAATTTGCGTCTCTGCGCCCGGTAAAGTGAGGGTAGATTTATAATGAATAGTATCGGACCAGGACCCAGTAACATAATTGCGGACCCTAATAACCCGGGACGTTCGGCGGAGCTAGATAATCTTTTTCCGTATCAAGTGCAGATAGCGGAGCAGCACCATAAAATTCATGAGGGGCAGAGCTTCGAGGTACATTGTGAGGGCGGATTTGATACTCATGAGACTATAACGGCGGCGTTTAGAGTACCCGCGGGGGATATAAGCCCCCATTTAGTGCTAGATTGGCGGGTTTCCGACGTGGCTATGTTGGAACTATTAAGAAACCCAACTTGGACTACTGGTACGGGGACTGCTATACCTATACAGAATAACGATATAGCTAGTTCGAATACTTCTATTTTGGAAGAGGATTTAACGGCCACGCCCGCCTGGACTTCGAATGCTATTCTGAAGGATCCGGACGGCCTAACCGGTGGGACTTGCATTGAGACCCAATACGCGTTTACGGCTAAGCAGGCAGGCGGAACAAGCGCCTCAGGAAGACAAGAGTGGATATTAGTACCCGGTGAAACATACGCGGTACGTATAACCCGGGATAATGTAGATTGTTTAATGGGCATTGTATTGCGGTTTTACGAGTCATTGGCAGAGTAGAACTGTCGAAATTGTAATTATAAGGACTCAATATGACAAAGAAAATTAACATGATGGGCGTTGTCGGCTGGGATTTTACAGTCGGTATGGTAAGACGGGAGCTCAGGAACGCTGCCGGGGAAGACGTATTGTTACAAATAGAGTCCCCCGGCGGTTTTGTATCGGACGGCCTTGCCATGTACCACTTAATCAGGGACTATTCGGGTAAAGTAACCGCGCGAGTGTTGGGCGAAGCGTCTTCAATGGCTACTGTGCTAGCGCTGGCGGGTGATGCGCTAGAGGTGCATAATGCTTCTGTATTTATGATCCACAATCCTTGGACTTTTGCAGCGGGCGACTATAAAGACTTTGAAAAAGTAGGCAACCATTTAGAGAGTTTGGCGGGCATGTTGTCGGGCATCTATTCGGATAAAACGGGCCAGGACAGAGCGGTCCACCGTCAGCAAATGGACGATACAACGTTCTTTTATGGTGACGAGATAAAAGAGGCCGGGTTTGCAGACAGTATCCGAGTTGTTGCGCGGGGCGCAGATAGCACGGGTGAAGAGGTTCCACCGGCTTTAAGTAAGGCCGCCGCGATTGATGCGAGTAAGGCAAAGTTGAAAGCTTGTAAAGAGTTAGTAGAGGGCGCAGCGGACTATCAGAAGGACCTTTTAAAAGCCGCCGCTTTTTATGCAGGCGGCGACCTGCATAAACTAAAAACCAAGAATACAGAGAGTGCCGACACTCTGCCAGTTGTAAAACTTAAAATACAAGATATCGAGGAGACAGAATCCATGAAGTTAAAAGAGTTTTTAGCGCAGAATGCCAACGCGCAAAAAGAGCACGAGGACCTTATTACCGCGGCTCATCAAAAAGGGGTTACCGCCGCCCGGGAGGCGTATGATAAAGCAGCACCATACTTGGCTGCGGATTCCGGATACCCCCCAATAGTTCAAGAGCTGGCGTTATCTTTTGTCAAGGGTGATGCGTCTTTTGAATCGTTGAAAACAGCTGCAGCGGTTAGCGATCAGCTAATCGAAAAGCAAAAAGCAGATATTGCGGCGCTGGAGTCCAAAGGCTTGCCTGCGACGCCTGCAGTAAGTAATGAGAAAGTTGTGGACAGGACCAAGATAACAAGTAGCGAGGATTTAGATAGACTCGCTAAGTGTTATAAAGGCGAATCCGCTAAATAACAACAGTTTCCTGCTTTTTATAGAGAGTTTACACAGGATATGGAGTACGATAATTATGGCATTAGAAACAGCAACAAATATTGACAATTCCGCGTTTGTGATAGGTGGCGATCACCTCACAGATTTTGCGGCGGTAATTCAACAGGACGCTAGCCGCTCGGCGGTCTTAGAATCCTTGACACTTATGGCAAAAGAACGCGTTGCGGTAGATACTCCGGTTGCCGGTGGAAGTAACACGGGTGACGGTACGGTTACGCTATTTGCGTTAGCTGCAGGGGCCGCGCCACAGATCGGTAGTTATTCGCTTGAGGTCACTAACCCTAATCAGGGGGGCGTAGCTTCAGCCGGTACGGTCACAGCTGACGGGAGTAATACTGGAAATGGCACCTCTTCGACAGCAGTCCCCGGGGCAGCAGTTGAAGAGGGGACTTATACCATTAAATGCATTGAAGCCATAACAGATGGGGGGCGGTTCGAAGTCATAACCCCCTCAGATAAAACGCTAAACGACTTGTTAGTTGGCACCGCGTATACTAACAGCCACTTGGGGTCGCTTACTATAAGCGACGACACGACAGATTTTGCGGTAGGTGACTTTTTTACAGTGGTTATTACAATAGCGCATGGTTCGCGATTTAAGCTCGTTGACCCAGACGGTAAGCTGGTTAAAGATGATATCGACCTCCCGGGCACGGCTGCGGGTACTGTCGTCTTTACAGCGGCGGGTTTGACGGGGACTATTACAGACGGCGCGACCGATTTCGCGCTAGGCGATTCGTTTGCGCTCCCAGTTGTGGCAGGTAGCGGTAAATATATCCCGTACTCGTCCGATAAATTAGGTGGTGGGAATGAGCCTATCGGGATTTATATGGGCACTGACGATATCACCGCGGCCGCTTTGGTTGCGGGGGATATAACCGCGCAACTTATTATGACCGGCGGCTCCCAGGTAATTATAAACCCCGACCTTTTGGTTTTTGACGATGCGGGCAGCCTAACAAGCCCAGTTGATAACCGGGGCACAGTAACCGACGTATTGCGCACTTTAGGGATTTGGACCAACAGCGTGACCCAGGGTAATGAGTTTATCGATTAAAAGTCGAGTATAAACGTATAAACAATAATTTTTAATAGGGGGCAGACATGCCAACAGTAAACTCGGCGGACGGATTTAGCCGCCTAATGACCAAAATGTTTGACCAGCGTAAAATAAAGCGCGTTCTTACAGGGTTTCAAGCTATCTTTGGTAATCTAGACACCGGATCAGAAACAGTATTCAATAACTCCGCAGAAGTGTTCGAGATCGACATTATTAACGCTAATGTTAAGACGGCTAAATTAGTAGCTCGGGGCGCGGTATCGAAAGCAATCGGAAGTACCCCCGCCACACTGCAGATGGCCAGATACAGCAATCTAGCGCGAGAGTACCCGTTTGCGGTAGAAGACTATGTAATCGGCTCAAAAGAGATGCTCAAAAAGCTTGCAGGCGAACCTGTATACGACGGGTTTACTAAGCAAGAAAGAACAGCCATTCTAGCCGCAGACGGATTCCATGAGATGGTATTCCGCCATGTGGGCTTATTTGAACGGCTAGCGTCTCAATCGGTTCTGGAAGGCAAGCAGGATGCTATACTAGGCACTGCGGATCCTGACCAGCAATACGACTGGCACAGACATGCGGACCTTGAGGTTACGGTTTCCGTAGGGTGGAATCAGACGACCTCGGCAATTTGGGACGGCATTAACGACATCTGCGTGGCAACCCATCGTAAGGGGCACCGCAAACCGGAAATGCTTGGGGTAGGTACTGACGCTTTTCGTGAGATGGTATTAGATTCAGATATCCAGGGGCTGGCCGACAATCGTCGCTATGAGTTTATTGCGATGAAAGAAGATGATGTTATCCCCGCTAAATTTAATCGACTGATAGAAGGAGGCTGGGACTATCGCGGGCGCATTATTACATCGGGCAGCTACAAGCTCTTTGTTTTCACTTATCAGGGCTTCTATGAGAATGACGCCGGAACTGCGGTTGACCTCATGCCAACAGACGAGGCTTTTGTTTGCTCTTTAGATGCACGCCATGATCGTCATTTTGGGCCCTCTGAGATGCTGGATTTAACTCCTGCCCGCCGTCAGACGTATGAGCACTATTTAGGGTTTGGGCCGGAAGATTTCGACGTTCCTGAGAACATTATGGCCGCACCGGGCATAGTAGACCCACGTATGTTCCACTCTTTCTTGTACGATAATAGCCGCGGAAGTGTTTTAACTCTCGAAGTCCAGACAGCTCCGGTTTTCGCTACAACAGAAACTAATACTATCGGGGTGCTAAAAGGATTAATTACCTAATGTCTAAGCAAGGCGATACACGTTATATCTATAAAGGGTCCGGCGTTATTCCGTTTAAAGGTAAAAAGTATCGGTGGGGGGATGTGCTCCCCACCGGTTTACCGAAAGAAACGATTGCGGCGCTGAAAAACAGGCTTCCGAAAGTAATCGAAACGGTAGACAATGTAAAAGCTCAACCGGCAGTGGAGTCTTTAGAGACTACAATCGAGGTGTTAGAAAAAGAGCTTGTTGCCCGTTGTGCAGAGATTACAGAACTAAAAAAGATTAAAGCGGCGCATGCAGACCTTGAACAGCATGTTTTAGCTTTACGAGGTAAGTCGGAAGAAACTAGAAACCTCATCAAATACGTAAAGGGTTAATATGGGTTTTGTAAAACTCCCCAAAAGTATAACTAGCGTAACGATTAAGGGCAGCACTTATACAGGTAAGGTGCCTATTGATATTTGCCCTGAAAAGTTATTACCTAAGAAAAAACCAGTTACTAAAAAAGGCTCTGATAATGGTAAATCTTCGGAAAGAGATTGAAGAAGATTTAAGCTTTACGCTTGAGGGCGAAGATTTTGGCCTCCCCGTAGAGCTAATCGGGCCTGACGGACTCAAACAGTCGGTCACGGGTCAAGTTCTTTTTGATACGGTCCGGACAGACCCGGAGACAGGCCAACCGGTATTAACTGGCAACCCAGTTGTAACCGTTCGGAGATCGTCATTAAGCCCTATTCCAGGGGACACGCCCGGTGAGGTGTGGCAAGTTAGAATACCAGGCAGGCCGGACCCTGATGCGGACTTAGTTGACTATGTCGCATCTCCCGTGCACGCCAATACGGGTGGGGCTAGTATAGGCTTTTTAACGTTACATTTACAAAAAGCGAGCCAAACACCATGAGTATGGTATTCCGGCAGGTCAAAAGCTATTTAGTGGCGCAGCTTGAAGCAGAAGCGGCAGGCAGGTATCAAGTAGCGGGCTATCAAAAGCAGGTTATTAGCGCCGATGATGTTAAAGACGCTTTAAGATTAGTTCAGGTTTTTTGGGAGCGCACGGATTTCCCAGCGGCTAGTTATCGACAGAGTGAGACGAGAACAACAGAGGCTACTTTTCGCATACGCCTAATTACTGCGGCGGGTGCGGAAATAGACCTAGTAACTTTAAATAGCGACGCGTCAACCTCTGCGCAGAAGAAAGCGGCCCTTTTGGCCATTTCGAACGCCGCTGCACGCGCAGACGACTCTTTTGATGAGTTGGCGGAAATAGTTTATCAGATTATAGAAGATGCAACCAGACGCAAGTTGGGCACAAGTGGGGGTATAGTATCCAATCGCCGCTTGAGTTCTATCGATAAAGACGAGATAGAGGAGCAAGGCGATTTAGTCGTTTTGACAGGTTCCGCGGTATTAACGGTAAGACTAGAAGAGTCTATAACAGGCGGCACAACGACGCCGCTAACCACCATAGACCTTACACTCACTCAAGAGGGTGACGACGTAGGTAAAGCGGGCGTAGAAGTAACACATATATAAAATTAAATAGAGGTGCGTTTTATGGTAGTAGGTGCCAATACAGAAGCGTCGGCGTTTGCGGTTTCTGTCAACAACACACAATTCCAACCATCTACGGACGTAGTTCCGCAGAAAATCATTTTGTTAGGCTCGCCTACTACGACAGTGCCCGAGGCAGTTCCTAAGCGTATCGCCGACGGCGTTGAAGCGGGCAACTTATACGGGCGCGGGTCTATGTTGGCGCATTTGGCAGAATGGGCGTTAAGAGGCTCGAACGGTATACCGATGTACGCTATCCCACAAGCGGAGCCTGGAGGCGCAGCCGCGTCCACCGGAGATATCGACTTTACAGGAACCACGGGGGTGTTAGCGGACACTATACCTTTTTATGTCGCGGGCGTCTCGGTACCGGTTACAGTTGTGGCGGGCGATGATGACGAGGCGATAGCTACGAAGTTAGTAGCGGCGGTAACAGCTGACCCTGATTTATTAGTATCGGCTGAAGTAAACGGGGTTACAGCGGCTCAGGTGGACTTTACTGCGAAGAGTAAAGGGCCGTTTGGCGACGAGATCACTTTGCGTTTTGGCATAAACTCAGAGGATGAGGTTCCGAGCTGGTTAACTCAAGTGACGACGGCTATGTCTGGCGGCTCAGGGGTCCCCGTAGTGGCAAACGCTTTAAACGCTTTAGGGTTAAACGATGACGCTAATGAGGATTTCTATACCGTAGTGGTTAACGGTTACGGCCAAGACAGCACTACATTAAACAGTATCAGGGATTACGTTGGGCTAGGTAATGAGGCTATTGCATTGTATAAAAATACAGTCCATAAGCCTTTTAGAGCCGTTACAGGTGATACTACCCATAGTACTGATTCGACAGCGCTGGATGCGCTTATCGTTATCGGTGATGCCAGAGATACTGACAGATCCGGCGGGATCATCCCCGCACCCGACTCACCGCACCATCCCGCGGCGGTTGCAGCCGTTACGGGCGGCATAATGGCAAGGGTTGCGAACAAACTACCGGAGCAAAATTATCGAGGGATCCCGCTGCCAGGCATTAATGGCGGTAGCTCGGTTAATCGCTGGACAAACGACCATACTAACAGAGATTTAGCGGTAAAAGCTGGCATAGGGACGACAAGAGTCGAAGCGAGCACGGTTTATTTACAAGACGTGATAACATTCTACCACCCCGGAAGTGTGGCGGCTTCGTCAAACGGCTACAAATCTATGCGAAATATCGCTATCCTGCAGAATATCCTAACAGCGGTTTTTGATAATTTCCGTTCGGAAAAATGGCAAGGCGCGTCCGTCTCGACAGACGTGGCGGACATAACCAGTTTTGAATCACGCCAAAAAGCTTTTGATATTACAGGTGTCAGAGAGGACATGTTTACCCTTGCGCGGGCGATGGCCGGTCGTAATTGGATCACGGACCTACCGTTTACATTAGCGGCGTTGAGTGAGCCCGGTGCGATTGCTATCCGTTCTTTGAGCAACGGGTTTAATATTTCTTTAAAGATAAAACTTCCTGGAGAGGTTAACGTAGTAGTAACTACTATTGACTTTGACATTAACTTAACCTAGAAAAAAGGGGCCATTTATGAAAGTTTCAGGAACACCGGAAGAGGTGACGGTAGACGGGACCCCGCTGGATGTGTTTTCGGATACTAATATTACCCTAAACACAACGGGGATTAAAGTTGACGGTGACGCGACTTCCGGTGAGACCATGTATTCACATACTCGGGTGTTGGCAAAGGGCGAGAATTTAACAGTGGCAGTTGATTTGACGACCGATGTGATACTGTCGGAGCTTAACAACCGTTTATCTACGTATCCAATCTCTATAAAATTGGCGGGGGGCGACGTATATTCCACTACTGGAAAAATCAGCTATAGCGGCTTTGATACCGATAAGGGTAAAGCTACTATTACGGTAATACCAAGCACAAGCCGCAACCCTTGGACACCGGTCGCAGCAGCATAATAACTAAAAGGAGTTCGAAGAATGCCGCAAGATTCTGAAAACATAAGATCACCAATAAGTTCCAACGATACTGCGAAATCTAAGCGTAAGTACGCATTAAGTGCAGAGCAAGCCGCCAGTCAATACGAGGAGTTTTTAGAGCTGTATGACATTGTGGTGGAGGAGCTACCGACGGAAAAAGACCGCGCAGCTTTTACGAGCGGGGGGTCTAAACTGCAAAGAGCTATACGCCGCGGAGACGTTGATATAGCTATTGACGGCTGCTCTGTTCGCATAACTCATATTCTGCGCCAATCACCAAGGATTCAAAAAACACAGATCGTTTACCATGGGATAAGCAACACTATGAAAGCCGCGGCTGATGGTGTTGCTAGAACCGCCGATTATGCGAGGCTTTGCCGTATCATGGGCGCGTCGTGCAAAGAGGGGCCTTCTTTTATAATGAAGCTCGAAGGCATTGACAGTTCAATATGCGAGTTAATCGCGATGGTTTTTATGAAGGTTTAGACCGTGTGGTCGAATGGTCTACTGATTTATTTGTAAAGGGCGTTTCCCCTGTCGAGATAGGCAAGCTAAATTATTTAGAGCTGAAATATTGGGCGGGTATAAATAAACTTTATTTAGAAGCAAAAAAAGCAGCTTACGAGGTTGATTAATGCCAGATTTCGCGGTATCAACTGCATTTACTTTTAGCGATAGTTTAACCCCCGGCTTAGCAAAAGCAAGCGGGGCGGTTGACCGATTCGGCAGAAAGACCGATAGTATTTTTAGCAGAGCGGAGCGACGCACACAAGGTGTCGCTCTCTCTGTAAAAAACCTAGTTAGAGTATTTGGTATACTTGGCGCGTTGCGTTTTCTTACGCGCGGGATATCCGATGCCTCTAATGAGTTCGTTTCGTTTGACGACAGTATAGCCTCAGCAACAGCCAGGTTTAAAGATCTAGATTTAGCCACCACTAAAGGTCAAATAAGTTTAAAAAAACTTAGGGCTACCGCACGATTGGTGGGCCGTGACACTGAATTTTCAGCGGGTCAGGCTGGCGGGGGTTTAGACTTCTTAGCGCTTGCAGGGTTCAATGTCGAGCAGGCAATCATATCACTCCCTAAAGTAACCGATTTAGCAACAGTTGCCAAACTGGATTTAGCCAGAGCGACCGATATCGCTACGGATACTTTAGGCGCTTTTGGTCTAATGACCAAAGACAACATACAACTACAGACAAATCTAGCCCGCGTCAATGACGTCTTAGCGCTTACTACGTCCCGCACTAATACCACCGTTGAACAACTTTTCGAAGCTGTGGGAAACGGTGCCGCCGCTATGAATGCCGCCGGGCAAAGCATAGAAACCTTTGCAGCTTTTGCGGGAACGATGGCGGGTAAAACTATTAAAGCGGGCGAGGCGGGAACCGCTTTACGTAATATAGTTTTAAGACTGGCCGACCCAACAAGACAAGCAGCGTCAATGCTTAGGCGTTTAGGCGTATCTGTGGAAGATGGCTCTGGAAATTTCAGAGACTTTTTAGACATTATAGAAGAGCTTCAGGGCGGTCTAGGTAAATTAGGCGACAGGCAAAGAGCTGCAGCTCTATCGATTATTTTCGGCAAAAAAGCGTTTACCGGCCTAGAGTCAGTATTGTCGCAGAACATTAAGGAAATAAGAGCGTTTAGGGAAGAACTAGAAGCGGGGGGGCGCGCGTCAAATAGGATGGCCGCTATAATGCGGGACTCACTAGGGCCACGGCTAATGGCGTTAAAGTCTGCAGCTACAGAAGTAGCGTTTAAGTTCTTTGCGCTGTTTAGGGGGCCGCTTGTAAAAGCGATAGACTCGTTCACGGAGACCCTGAGAGAGGTGGATATAGTTCCGTTGGCGAAGGGGTTAGACTCTTTCCAGCGCGGGCTAAGCGTCATGTTAGACACGCTTCGACCTTTTAAAACAGTATTACTTGTTGCAGCCGCAGGGATGGCCACGTACGTGGCGACTATGAAAGTAATAGCCGTTTGGGCTTTTGTTAAAGCAATAACTGCAGCTGCGGCGGGTGTAACGCTTTTTAGTGTAGCATTAGCGGCTAACCCCATAGGGGCGGTAATCGCGGGGCTTACGGTTTTAGTAGCGACTCTAGTCTTAGTCCGGGAGAATTGGGATACTATAAAATTATCTTTTTTGGACGGGACTAATTTTATAGGGCAAAAGTTGCGGGAACTGTGGGCTGATATTGGCGAGGGCATAACGTCGATTATTTTTAAAATTTCTCAGGGGGTTTTTTCGTTGGCGGATAAGTTAACGGCTCCTTTGTTCGGTCTAGTACGCGCGGCGCTCGACTTAGGTCGAGAGTTTTCTGATTTTTTCGATTTAGATACGAGCACCTTAGACGATATCACTGATAAAATTAATTCGGTTCAGGAGAGCATAAAAGCAAAAGCGGAACTTCCTTTTGTCCCGCGATCAGAACCGATAGCGGCTGCGGGTCGCAGTGGCGGCAGAGATACCGTCATAACGCTTGACCCGGAACGGGCAGAAGCGGAGAAAAAGAGGATATTAAAGCTGTTAATAGAACAGCAAAAAATAGCACAGCAAGAGGTTAAATTTAACGCGCAAATTAATTTTGCTAATACGCCGGGAGGCACTACAGCGGAGACCGACACCACGGGTGCTGCCCAGGTCAACGTTGACCTGTTGGGGGTAAATCCGTAATGAGCGATTATAACGATAGGTTATTACCGATAATACGTCTTACGTCACCCGGTCGGGCAGATTTCGAAGCATTGTGGGCAGACAACCCCCGGCTGTTAGAGAGGTCTCTAGTAGAGTTTAAATTTCCGGGTTCGAGAGGGGTTGAAATACAAGACCTTGGCACGGGCGCGGTACGGCATGAAATAGAGCTATTTTTTCAAGGGAAAGATTACGACATAACGACCCGTAGGTTTTTTGAAGAGAGTAAAAACGCGGGTCAGTGGGTTATAACACACCCTATAGTGGGCACGTTCTCTGCGTATATGAAATCCTGTCGGGAGGATATCGCGGCGGTTAAAAAAGGCAGGGCTTCGGTTTTAATATCACTAATCGAAGTCGTAACTTTTGATTTGGGGATCAGTGCGGCACAAAGAGCGGCTGAAGTTGCGTCAACAGGTAACGACCTAAATGAAGAGGCAGCGGACAGGAACGAGCGCCGCAATACTCAGCGCAACGCCCGCGAACGGGGGGCAACGGTTGCGGAGACTAACCGGAATGTAGCCGCTTCACAAAGTTTCTTATCAAGCCTATATAGTCGAGTAGCCGAGGTAAACGCGCGAATAACCGCCAACATCCAAGAAATACAAGCAGCGTTACTCGACCCGGTATTGGATATAGTAGCGCTGACAGGTCAAATACAAACCCTCATACAAACCCCGGCTCTAATCGCTCAAGACTTTGAGTCGCGGATAAACGCTTATAGGGATTTAGTAACAGGAGTAATAAGCGGCCTTAATACGGGTGAAAACACTCCGAGCAATCTAAACGCCGCCCATATGGCCGAGGTAACTCTAGCGGCTGCGGTGGGGGCGGTATCAACTGTAATGATAACCGGGGATCTACAATCTAGGCGTGAGGCAATAGAGCTCATAGATACTTTCGACTCTATAATAGAGGAAGTAATCGACGGGTTAGATACAGTACAAGCGGCTTTTCAAACGGTTACGATTGACCAACAGTATTTTACTATGAATTCTACTTTTCCGCAAATTATGAAGCTACGGCAAGCCGTGGTAGATTACTTGTTAAAATCATCATTTGATTTAGCGGTAGAGAGAACGGTGGTGATCGACCGGCCGCGCAATCCGGTAGAACTGGCGTTAGAGTTGTACGGTTCACCAGGTGAGAATGACTCTAATATTGATAAGTTTTATACGTCAAATAATCTTACAGGTAACAACACTTTACTATTGCCTGCGCTAACAGAGGTTGTGGTTTATGGCTAGACCAGTACCAGGTCGCCTTTATGTTGTCCAGACAGGCGACAACCTGTCCCGTATTGCTAGTATAGCGTATGGGGATAGTACCGAATGGAGGCGTATTTGGTCCGCTAATATAAATATACTGGAGACGGACGACCCAGACCAAATACCGGCGGGTACTGAATTATTTATACCAGAGTTGCCGCGAGTATTAGCCGCTTTAAGCTCATTAGAAGAAGCACAAAACGCAGGCAACCCACCTGACAAAATCAGTGTGATAATTGCAGGTGTGGAAGTGCGCCCGCTTACGTTTTCTTTAGTAAGATCGATGGAGGCTATCGCGGGGGGTTGGTCCATAACGACGAAATGGACCCCCGGAGAAGACGCCCGCTTAGATCAGATTTCTAAAGGGTTTACATACAACACCACCCGGGTTTATATTGGGCCTATTTTAGTAAGCGATGGCTTAAACTTTGGGTTTAAGCCGCGGTTAACAGGGGCAGGCCGTACGGCGACTTATTCGGGCGGGGACAGGGCTTTAAATATTGTAGATTCAAATATACGCCCGCCGTACGAGTATTTTGACATAACCTTAAAAGATTTAGCAATTGCATTATGTGAGCCGTGGGGGATAGACATATCAGTAGAGGGAGAGGACGAGCCCTTTGACCAGGTAACTTTTGCCGCTACAGATAAGGTGGGCGGGGTGCTAGCCCGCCTAGCGAGTCAGCGCGGGTATCTGTTAAACAGTACGTTGTCGGGTGCTTTAGTTTTCAGACAAGCAGTGACAGGCGATCCGGTTGGGACATTAAACGAAGAGTCTGAAAATATTATAAAAGTCTTACCGGATTTTGACGGGCGTAAAAGGTTCGCTAAGTACCGGGTATTAGGGCAAGCGCCTGCAGTATTTTTCGCCAATGCGGCAACGGCATCCGACCCCGCAGTACAGGCCAATCGTTTGCTCACTATGACGTTTGACGACACTACGACCGGGAACATACAAAAGGTGGCAGATTGGCGTAGGTCAAAACAAATAGCAGAAGCGGTGAAGCTTTCCGTAGAAGTTAAAGGCTGGTACGCCCCAGATGGAAGCCTTTGGAGAGAGAACACTTTGATAAATTTAGTTTCTAAAACAGCGTTAGTTCCTGACGGTTTTGATTTCTTGATAAAAGAGGTGAATTTAACGCTGGATGCTGACGGTTTCCGGACTATCTTGGAATTAACAGTACCGCAGGCTTACACCGGCGAAGAGCTGCGTGAGCCGTGGTTGTGAATAGGGTCGGGGTAGTAACACAAACAGATATTGAAACGAACGGAAACGGCGAAGCGCGGCGGGTAATGCTACAGGTTAAAATAACGGCACCTGAAGACGTGCAAAAAGTGGAGTATTTAAACCCGGTAGGAGAAGACAGCAGGCCGGTCGTAGGCTCGCTCGTTATGGTTGTCAAGGTTTCTAATAATTGGAAATTTGCCATACCCATAACCGACGGGTTAGAGCCCAGCGCCGAAGAAGGCGAAAGGCATTTATACAGCAGTAACGGCACTACTAAACTAGTGAGCGTTAAATTGAAGAGTAATTCAAAGGTAGCAATAGCTAATGACGCGGAGTCGTTGCACCAGTTGAACGCCGATTTAATAGATATTATAAAAAGTATTACTATATCGGGTTCAAGCGTATCGTTAGCCAGTCAAGCAGCGTTGGACGGTGTTAAAATCCGCTACAATACCTTATTAGACAGTATTTAAAAGGAGAGGGTAACATGTCGTTATCGAAAGAACAAAGAGCACTTGTCAGGGCGGAACTGGACAGCGCGGAGCCGATCACCGTTACAGACAGCGACAGGCCGGATTTCACAACCCCTTGTTCGTCGGGTGAGGAGATTCTTTGCAATACAAAGTGCGGGCGCTATAAAGCGGCTGATGGCCAAAATAGCCCCGAGAAGTGCACTTTCGGCTTAATGGCGCATATGAGCGGGGATAATGAAAAACAGCGTCGAGCAGATAATAAAGCGACCATAGCCTTGCTAATTTCTGAACAAACCGCGTACCAAAAGAGAACCGCGGCCGAATTTAACAGAGTGGCGCCCGATGGATCGACGGGGTACGTAAACAGAGAGCTCATGCGCGTATCAGAGTTTATCGTGGAGATATCGCCGTACTTTGACCAATTACCGGCAGCGGCAGCTAGGGCGCTAGAATTAATCGCGCGAATACAAGACGGCGCGATTAATATGCGGCATGTCAACATAAAGAACATTATTGATAAACTAACTTTAGAACCGGAACAGTTACGGGACTTAACGATGCGGCCAGCTTCAAGAGCAGAGGTTTTAGGGCTCGGAAAAGTAGGGTATCAGCATATCGGGCAGGCTCTAGCCAAAGGGAGGCTTAAATAATATGGTCAACGAGATACAAGCCTTATTTAATAACTCCACTAACTTTACCGTATCTGCCGGGTCATTAGCTCATTCGATAGCGGGAGTGGGCCAACAGTCAACTATGGTTGATAATAGCTTAGACGCTAATCGAGGGTTATCTGTAAAAATATTTGCAGAGGTAAAACTCGGCACAAACCCGGATCCAGATACAGAATTGTCTTTGTATCTAATAACAGGGGATCAACATCCTACAGAAACGGTTTATAGATCCGATGGCGCAGGACCAACCGACGCAGGTATTACGCGTGAGAATGGGGACCTTATCGGAACTATCAGCACTACTTCGACCGCGGTCACGGGAAAAATTGTGTATGGCGATTGGACCATACCGGACCCAGGTGTTGAGTTTGGGGTGATACTAGTGAACGGGTCGGGCGAGGCTTTGGACTCAGACGACGATAATATAATTATTAGGTTCATGATAGTGAATCCAGAGGTTCAGTAATGGCTGTCCACAAGATAAATTCATTAGCTGCAGCGTCAGTGGCGCTGACAACTACCAGCTTAAACAGTAAAGCAGCGGACGCCACTTTAATAAATGCGGCAGCTGCGTCAAACTTTGACAACTCTGTGTTTAGGTTTACACGGTTTAAATGCTTTATGGTGTTAAAGATTGGGGCAGCGGGCACGGCTTTTGGCGCGGGGTATGTGGGGCTAATACGAGATGATCAGGGCACCCCCAATTATTCAACCGGGAATTATTCGGGCGTCACGTCGGCGTTTACAGCAAAGAATGCCCAGCACCTCGGCAGCTTTACCAACGCTAATAAAGTCAATATCAACGATTTAGTATATTTCAATTTTGAGATATACCGACCCGGTATCGAGTTTAGCGTGTTCGTTGCCCAGAGTTTTGCACTTTTAGCGCCCTCTGGAAGTTATATAAGGTTACAGGGCTTTAATAGAGAAATACAGTAATGACATTAATTTATAAGCGTAGTGGACTTAATTTTAATAGGCGACTCGCAACCGGCGCGCATGATGCAAAGTACCCGTTTCTGTGGGAAGGCATAATATTGGCGATAATCCCCGGAATCGGTGAATTCGGAAGCCATTTACAAGATATGTCCGGACACGGTCGGCGAAATCAGGCGATAGCTGCGGGTATTGATAAGCCCCAACAGTTAAGCAACGTGGTGGGCCGGTCTTTATTTTTTCCAGCAACAGGCGGCAGCGATTACGGAAGATACGTAATAACAGACAACCCGACACTGCAAGTGGGATCCGGGGACTTTTCTTTTATGACGTTTTTAACCGTAGATTCCACAATGACGATCACCGGCGTGGTGTTAGGTAACCGGGGCATGACCGTGCAAAACTTATGGCAGGGCGTTGTTTCGTCCGGCGACGGTTCGCTGGTTTTTCAAATAGCAGATACAGCGGGCAGCTTTAACAGCACAATAAGAGGCACCACGGATCTTCGAGACGATAAGCCGCACGTTGTAATAGGCAGGCGGTCAACCTCAAATTATCAAGTATTTACAGATGGGGTGCTCGAACATTCAACGGGATCGGGCACAACGGACCCCCTTTCTTTTGTAGGTAACGACTTTGTACTGGGTAACAGGTTGGACGACACCGACACTAACCCGTTTAAGGGTTACCAACACGCTGCGTTAGTTTGGGATAAAAAAATAAGTAATGATTGTGTTGATTTCTTGACGCATCAACCCCTTGCTTTTCTTGAGCCGCGCACTATGACGGCGTTTAGCATACCTTTTGCGGATACGACGCCGCCATTTTCTGACCAACACGACCCGGCACAGGGTGCGGTTGACGTTAGAAATAATACCACGGTGGGCCTACACGTTAAAGATTTAGCGCCTGGGGTAGATCAACCCACCATTGCTATGACAATAGAGGGTTCGCCCGTAAGCATAGCACTATCGGGCACTAATGACGATGTAACGGTTATACATACGCCCGCAACTCCGTTTAGCTACAATCAGATAGTTAACGTAACGGTAGACGCGGACGATTTAGACGGCAATAGTATGGCCCAAGACGTATACAGTTTCCTCATAGCGCCGCCCCCGACTATTAACCTTGACGCCTCCCCCATGTTAAATGGGAGTATGGTCTCTCAGATATTAGTGGCGTTATTAACTTTACCAGGTTGGCCGGGTAATTTGCTTTTTAGACAAGAAAAGCATAAAATAGGCAGTGAATTTATAAATAAGTTAAACGGCCCGGCGACGTTAACGGGTATTAACGATATGCGCAACGCGGCCTTAGCGGCTTTACCTCAAGAAACTTTTGGACAGGTTGAAGTTGAGGTTATTAATCCGACGGGCCGGGCCATAGAGGTAAATATTACGGTAGCGCCTCCAGATCAAGAAACGGTAGACGTAAGAATATTTAAGGACGGGTCCGACTGGACTCTGACAATCGACAATGAAATTATAGGGGGGTCATAAATGGCCTTTACAGTATCTACGCTGCAGGAGACTTTTGATAGAATAATCGGTTTTTTTGAGAGTCGTCTGGGCGGAACAGTACCCCTGAGCGATAAGTCACCCCTGAGAGTGTTTGCGTCGGCTTTTGCACAAGAGATGGTCTCTGTTTTTAAGTACGCCGCGGACAGGGTACGGCAAGTATTAGCCCTGACCGCCACCGGGGACGACCTGGATCTAATAGGTCAAAATTTTTCTGTGATAAGGCGCGTAGCTGTGGCCGATGAAGTAACAGTAGTTATCACAGGAACAAACGGCGTAATAATACCCGCAACACGCACTTTTGTGTCTGTACGGGGCGCGCGGTATCAAGTAGTAGCCTCAGCTACCATATCCGGGGGGATTGCAACGTTTAACTTAAAGTCAGATACTCCCGGAGCCGATAATAATTTGGTCCTTTCTGACATACTGACGATAGGCGCGCAAATTGCGGGGGCGGCTTCTATAGCTACCGTTACCGTTTTAGTAACGGCAGGGGCAAACGAGGAAACAGACGCCACCTACCGCGGTAGGGTCTTGAATGCCGAAAGAGGCCAACCAGGAGGAAACAACACCTTTGATTATAAAACATGGTCAGAGGAAGTGTCGGGAGTAGAGGAAGCATACCCTTTTAGCGGTAAACCCTCAGACGACCCGACGCCCGACGTACCAGGCGATAGAACAGTATATATTGAAGCTAATACAAGCGTAGACCCTGACGGCATCCCCACAAGTGCTATTTTAACAAGTGTGCGAGCGTCTATAACGGCGGACCCTGCAACAGGTATATCTAGGCCTAGTTTAGGTCTGACAGATTCGACGTTATTCGTTGAAGCTATTTCTAGGACGGTTTTTGACGTAGACATAACAGGAATCGCTGTGGACGGCGCTATTGAGACTCAGGTTAAGACCGAAATAAGCGCGGCGCTAACACAATATTTTTTAGACGCTAAACCCTTCGTGGAGGGTATAGGCGTCTCCCAAACCAGCACCAACCCTATTACTAATTTTACTATATCTCAAACGGTGCAAGATGTTCTAGGGCCTAATAAAGGATCAGCTTCAACGATTGCCTTTAATAAATTTGGCAGCCCCTCAGTTAACAGCTACCCGCTTGTTCCTGGGGAGCATGCAAAACTGGGGGCCATTACGTATGCCTAAATCGTTAGCGAGGGCCGTTATTGATGCTATTATCCCCCGGGGGCTGATTTGGTCGCCGGACGAGGATGCTAACTATGATAATTTTCTTGAAGCCGTGTCGGATGAGGTTAACCGTACTAAAGCTTTTTTATCTAAACAGGCTTTAGTACGAGATGCTATGCAAACTGAGATTTTAGAGGACCTGGAAAAAGAGTACGGCATAGTTACGGATACAACTTTGACCGAAGACCAGCGCCGGGTTAAACTGGCCGCGGTTATGTACTCAGGTTCCGGAACGGGGACAGTAGAGGATTTACAGGCGCATCTTGATGCGGGGGCCTTTGGCCTTACTGTGTACCAAAATGACCCGCCCGCGAATCCCGACGATTTAATTACACGGCAGTATAACGCGTATTGCGGGCACGAGGACTCTTTGTGCGGGCATGAAAGCGCCGTATGTGGGGAGTTTTCCGACTTTTTAGTGGTAAACGGGGACATAGACAGTCTAGGGGGTTTGGTACATTATAAGACGCCTCCCGAGGAGTACTGGCACCTAGTTTTTTTCATAGGCGGGGCGGTGACGCGGGATGTTGACGATACAATATTGACCATAGCCCCGGTAAGCATTCCGTTAACAAAAAGATTAGAGCTGATAAGGATTATTGTAAGACACAAGCCTATTGAATCGTGGGCGGCTTTAGCAGTGGAGTATACTTGATATGGCTATTAGACCTGAAGACGAATTTTTAGAATCAGCTCCGGCCGATGCGGACTACCCCGAGGGATCTATGAAAGACACCTCAACCCCGACGGGCACTGATGGCTCGCCGTTAGTCGCCCTTTGGGTAAATGACTTTTATGGGATATTACAAAAGCTGATTCAATACCGAAACATTACAGTATCGGGCGTTGCGGATACTGTGCAGGCTAGCGATTACTTTGACGCGTTGTCTCAGATGTTTGTTTTCAAAGAGACAACGCTTGCGGAGCTTCAAGCCCGCGACGAGTCCAGCGATTTTGCTAACGGCTCTGTTATCCGCTTAATAGGTAAATCCGCCGCCGGTGATATGGGCGGTGGGCTGTTCTATTGGAGCTCGGCCAGTACAGCAACCGAGGACGAATATAATGTAGTCAAAGCGACCTCTGAACCTACGGGCCGCTGGTTGCGCTTAACTACGGATAGCCCTTGGTCGCTGGTTGGAACCGGTACGCGAACCAGTGACACTCAGTTTACAATACCAAAGGATTTAACCGCGCTTTTTGTAGCGGGCAAACGGTTACAAGTTGATGACGGCGGGCTAGTGTATGCAAGCGTGCTTTCGTCGTCATTCGGGGCTTCTGTTACTACGGTCAACGTTGCGGTGGACGGAGTCGGGGCGCTTACTGCAAGCCTCACTAATGTCAGAGTGTCCGCGGGATTCGTGGAAAACAGCCCTTTTTTCGGCCACGATCACAGTGGATCAGCAGATAAAGACGGCCCTCAAATTGATACGGGAGGGCTGGCCACAGATTCGGTGACGAGCGATAAAATCGCCGCGGGCCAAGTAGGGCCTACGGAGCTTGCAACCGATGCGATAGAGACCCTTAAGATAAAAAATTTGAATGTAACCAATGCAAAAATAGCGGACGCTACTATTATAGGTAGCGACAAGCTAGTAGACGCATCTATTACTCCAACTAAGATATTAAACGGCGCACCGGTCGCTTTTTACGCCGTTTTACTACTAGACCAAACAGGCGTGGCCAGCGGCGTACCTACTAAAGTAGCGCTTGACGACGTTACGACACTAGGCTTTCAAACTAGCGCCTATTTTAACACGGCTGACAATCGTTTTAAGCCGTTAATAGCGGGTAAGTACCTTATTAGTTGCGCTGCTCAGATTGAGGGCATTAACGGCGAAATAAGGTGCACCGGGTGGATATATAAAAACGGCACCCCGTATATTGAGCATAGCCATTCTTCCGGGCAGGACACAGTAACCGGACGCGGGGAAACTATACATATAGGGGGCGCGGTAATAGATTTCGACGGCGTGAATGACTACGTGGAGATGTGGGTTAGCCACGGTGACACAGGCCCGAAGAGTATAAACAAGCTCGGCACGGTGGACGCAACGAACGCTATAGCCACATACATGACCGGGCACCGTATAGCATTCAGTTAAATCTAGGGGGACGGTGTGACAGAACAAGAAAAGCAAGTTAAAGCGGTAGTAGAACTAACTGTTGATATGGGCCACGTTAAAAAAGCGGTAAACGATTTAACCGATAATTTAGATAAGTTTATTACTAAGATGGACGACTACAACGATCAACACTGGAAAGCGTTCCACAAGCAATCCGAAGCCGTGCATAAAAACGCGTTAGATATTGCTGTTCAAGACTCCTACTTAAAAGGAACGAGGGACGGCAAACCGGCAGGAGAGTCGGCGGGCAGGTTAAAGCAACAAACCTCAGATAATTCGCGCATGATCGTCTTCGGCACTTGCGGCTTGTTGGGCTTTTTAGGTTGGGTTTTTAGAGAGGCACTTGGATCTTTAATAAAATGAGGCATTATGCAAAAATTAAGCAGAATTGATTTTATTATCCTCCATCATTCCTTAACGCCAAACGGACGACACGATACTATATCGGATGTTAGACGGTGGCACGTTAACGAACGCGGGTGGGACCATATAGGTTACCATTTTGTTATAGAGCTTGACGGGACTATACAGCAGGGAGTGTCTACAGGTTTACAGGGGTACCATTGCAAAGGATATAATCATAAATCTTTAGGTATATGCTTAATTGGTACAGATGAGTTTTCTATCGAGCAATGGCGGGCGCTTAAGCGGCTGTTAGAAAGCTTGTTAGAAATAGACGAGGTTACCGGGGCCGCAGTTGTCGCGCACGTGGACTTAATAGATCCGGATCCTAAAAGGACCTGTCCCGGCTTTGATGTCACACAGTATATAGCGGACGGCTGCAGGCCTGTTATAAAAAACGTTTTGGACGGGGCACCGCCACAGGGGAAAGCATACGCGCCGCCCATATTGGAACCGAGTCAAGAAGAGCTGGCCGAGTTAGGGCGGAGCGTTTGGGCAATCGCGAGACTTATCGAAAAGTTTATCAACACTTACAAGGAGCCGTGAGAATGAGAGTTAAACACCCAGTCGAGTCAAAAACTATTTGGGGCATTATTATCGCCGCAATACCAACCATTTTACCTATATTTTTAGGTGTTCCGGATCCGGGCGGGTACGCTGCTTTAGGCCAATTGATCGTTCAAATTGTGGGTTTAGGGGTTGCAACAAAGGGACGCTTTGATACTACCGAAGAAATCCATTTTAATTAAAAAGACTGTTAAGAGAGGGGGCCGCGCCTGTCCTTGCGGGTATTCGTGTAGCATCGAGTATACGGGTCGGCCCCCTCTTCTAACTATGTGCCCCGCGTGCGGTAGGTCAATGCAAGTAAACGAGCAAAAGGGCCTCGTAAAGGTAGTAACTTAATACCGCCGGCATAACGGCGAACAATGAGTATAATATCGCTACGCCTACCGTATTAGGGTGCTTAGATTTTGTCTTAAAGTCATAGTTGTTAAGCGGTGTAGAAAGTTTGCAATAGCTATTGATACAGCGCGGCCCGCCCTCTGAAAGCAATCGAACCATAGGACAGCAGCAACTAGGACAATGGTGCGGCGTTGTCACGGTTTATCCCCCTTCTTATACTCGCTAAATCCCCAACAAAAGCCATAATACTCTCATCGTTTTTAAACCAGATGGACGCCGGGAAATATGCCGGATTGTCTACCCCGAAGAATGTTTTAGATAATGTACGGCAGTCCGCATCAAGGTAAACTTCGCACAGTACAAAACCGGGACCTATTCCCGCAACCAAAAAGTATAGTTTTTTATTATCAACATCAGATTTTAGTATTCGGTAACCTGTCCTGGAGTCATACCGCTCGTCTAATCTGCCCTTTATGAGCTCGGGGACGTATCGATATACTTGATTAGGTTCTATCCTCCCCGCAGTTTGTCCCACCCCAGTAACTAAGCTCATGTTAACCCAGGAGCTTTCGGGGAAAATATACTCTTCCGCATTAGTGAAGTATTGCGCGTCTATTGAGCACAGGTGGTCGTTGTGGACGGTACAAAATAGGGCGTCACGGTATGATCTAACAACTTTTAGAAAAACGTAGCCGTTTTTAATTTCCGGAGACCCAAAAATAAGCTTTGTTAAATGGTCGTAACTTCTTTTAACTTCGAGCAACCCAAAAAGTAACTTTGTTAAAAAGGTACAATGGCGCACAGCTTGTTCGGGTGTAGTGTTCAGGTCGTACCGTAACACGTCCCCTTGATTAAAGAGCTGCATAAGGTATAACCCCCTTTATAAAGTCTATAACGCCTATTTGATCCTTAAATTCTTTAATTTTATTGTCATGGGACACTAAAAATGATTGCTCGTTTATCCGGATGGTGAGTGTTATTAAGTTAGGGTCCGGGATGCCGTATATCAAAAAATGTTCTAGCAGTACCGCGGCAGGCCCAGTGCACGCGATTTCTCCGTTTTCCCACCGGCCAACCGTGAGCTTATTTACTCTAAGTAATTGCCCTAAGGCTTGTTGGGTTAACCCGTCCCGCTTACGAATGGCCCTAATGAATATAGGTGTCATGCTGCGAAGCCTCCTTTATTTTGAGTGTTTTAAATTACTGGAAGGATACTATTAATCGAAATCAAAGCTAATCGTCGCCTCTATAACCTGTACTGCCTGATACCGTGGCGGTAACGTTATGTGTAGATTGTTCGTACCAGGTTCCCTTTCTAATATCAGATCTTCTATTGCTATGACCTGAGCTATTTGACCAGTACTCATCAGCTCATCTAAATAAAATTGGATCTGTTGTCGGATCGCTAGTGGCAGTGATTCTATATTTGAAGGTTCATACATTATGAGCGTCCTTACCTGTCTTAGTGTTAACGGCTATAGGTGTCATGACATTTTGCGTACATAAAGCTACCGCACTCTTCGTCATGTATGATTTCAGTCATTTGCATACTCGAGCCCTTAAAAAATTTAATAATTTTATCCACCGCCTCTTTATCAACCGTGTGGGTAGAGAAAGTAAACTCTTTAGCGCTTCTTATAGTAATATCAATCTCGGTTCCGGCTACACGGCTTAGTGTTTGTTGTAAGTTTGTCATTTTTTATACCCCTTGCCCCTGTGTTTGCTATCTGTTATAAATATAACACTATGTAACATAACCGTCAAGTAAAAATATCATTTTGTTATAAATTATTTATGTCAGACCGCGGGCTCCGCCAAAACCAGACCCCAAGCCGGTACCGAGACCGTCGCCATTGCCAGAGCCAGAGCCAGAACCGTCGCCATTGCCACGGCTGTTGCAGTTTCCAAAGCCAGAGCCACGGCTATTGCCAGAGCCACGGCCGTTGCCGTTGCCAAAGCCGGAGCCGGAGCCATCGCCGTCCCTTCTATACTTTTTAGGTATCCAAAGTGGACACCCGCGCTATAGGTACGAACGAGCACAAATTTAGAGCTCTTGGTAGTTTCGGTCAAGATTTCCTTGCGGATCTCGTCTTTGAGGTTTTTTAAACCTTCTTCGCTTAGCAATTTTTTAAATCCATGATATATCCTTTTTAATGAAACCAGGGGTTATCCCATAATTATTTTAAGACACTGCGACACGGCAGAATAGTAGGCGCTGTTAACGCTCGGAGCAACGTGGTGGAGGTGGCCCCATTTATGGCACACATTATAAATCTCTTCCACGAAGTCAGGCTCAACGCCGTCAGACATTAACCGTAAAAAGAGAATATAAAATTCTTCATAAGTTATAATGCGCTGTGAGATAACAAACGCACCAGCGCGGCGCGGTTTAAGACCCTGCGCATTCAGTACGCTTAATCCGAGTATCAACCAAGCTTTAGAGGTCTTATAATCCTTACGCGCCGCAAATGTCGCACAGTGATTAATTTCAGTTACGTTATTGTGTGGGGCCATAACTTATCCCTTTTTATATAGTTCGTCAGTAAAATGACACAGTGGCAAGTCGGCTTAGTGTTAGTTGCCGACATTGCCCGGGGTGCCGACGTTTAGCTAAAAATAGGGGTTTATTAGCTTTTTAGGGGCATCAACACCGTGTTAATGTTCCCGTGTTTAAACATTCCGGGCACAAGGGGTTGTGTTGCACAATAAATAATATTCTCTTGTTTCGTGGTGGTTAATATGTCAAGAATGTACTTGATATTATACTTACTCTTAATAAGTTTAGGGGATAAGGTTTTTGCCTCCAAATTTGCAACAGCCTTCCCTTTTTTATCAGTAATAAAAAAGCCGTCATTATTGATATCCATTGTAAATGAGTTGTGTGCGCACTCAATAAAAGGTAATATTTTTTTAACTGATTTTAAAAGCAATTTGGTATCAATTTGTAATACTTCTTTTTCTTCGAGTCCTTCTGGTATAAGCTTTTTGACGGAAGGGTAGTTACCATAAATTAAGCGGGTGCTTAATTGATTCCCTGTGTCGTCTACAAATTTTATATAATTTTTATAAAGCGTCAGGGTTACTCTACCTACAGTAAAAATACCGCAAAATTGCTTACATGCTTCGGAGGGGACTATTATATCTACTTTCTCTTTAAATAGTACTGTAAGGTCGGTTGCAACCTTTGCAACGGTTAACCGGTGTTTATCGGTCGATGCAAATTGAAAACCCCCTGTTTGATATACGATATTTATGCCCCTCAAAATATGATGGGTGCCATCACGGTTGACACTTGTGAGACAAGATAAAAAAGCTTCCTTTACCTCAATAATATCAAAGGTGGGTTGTGTGCTATCGATACTAGCACCCTCCGTGTACAAAGGATAATCACTATGTCCACCTAAGCTGTCTAACGCTACGGAGAAGTTATGGCCGATATCTTCAACGGATACACTTCGCTCGAACATGTTTAAACCTATTATGCCGTTTTCGCAAGCTTTAACCGCTTTGAGGAGTTTACCAACAGGCACAACAACGCATTTAGGCCCAGTATTAGCTTCGACACGTGTTACCGCTTGCAAACTGCAGGTATAGCACTGGTCAAGGTTGTTAGCTGTCAACTCGATTAAACCGTGCTTGGCCGTTAGCATAACCGTTTTATCTATTATCGGCACAGTCGCCCGCGTACTGACTTTGTTTATTTTGTTTAATCCTGATAATAAATCTTTTTTATTTAATCGCATTTGCTGGCCCCTTTCGTTTGAGCAAGTATTCCGGACATGCAAAGAATTAACATGTCGTTTAATTCTTTTACGTCTGACGTTTGAATAGTTGTAATATTTATTGGATAATCACCGCCTATGGGGCAAATCCCAACGTTAAATTGCATCCATGATTTGCCTTGTAAGGCGGTTTTGATATTCTCGCCCCTTTCGCGGCTAAAGTTTCCTAGATTTACGGAGGCGAAATCGCCGGCTGCATTTGTCATTTTTTATACCCCTTGTCGTTGTGTTCGCTATCTGTTATAAATATAACATCATGTAACATAAACGTCAAGTAAAAATATCATTTTGTTATAGATTATTTTCTAAACCTAAGGCCCATCCAACCGCCCGCGGCTAAAAGGGGCCATTCAGGAGCCCAGGGCGGGCGGATATTCATCAGACTTTCAAAGTCTTTAATAGACCCAAAGCCGAGCGGAACCTCTGCGGTTATTTCGTCGTGGGTGTGGAGAACTATATAATAACCCGCGGCCTCACAGTACGGCATTACGTGCGTAAAAAAATCCCTTGCGACAGCTTGAACAATATTCTCAGTTAATAAACCGTCATATAGCGTTGTTCTTCCTGATGATTTTCCCGCCCGAGATAAGAAAGTAATCTCAATACATGGGTTGCCGTCCCACGTGGTGCCGGGCTGCAGTTTTGGCTCGTGATAGCATAGATCGCGCCCTGAAGGTAACCGGCAAAATAAAACATCCTGACCAGGGTCATAGTAAAATTTAATTAGGCGATAACTTGTCCATGTTTTAGGCTCCGATACAGCTTTAATGGCTGCGGCTAATATCTCCCCCCAAAATTTTACCGTCATAGGAGACGCCTTGCGCCATTTTAATATAGACTCCTTTATCTCAGATACAGATAAAAATTCATCGGCGTTGAAGTTAAGCCAGGCGTTAACCCAGCCTTTAAAGCCCGACGCCAGGTCCCCTACTTTACCTAGCTTACGTATGGGATGGTGCCCCCCCGTTTCTTCTTTATATTTTATTATAGTTTCAAATGGTACGCCTGATATCTTAGAAGCAGTCATTTCGTAAATTTTACGGTGTGATAGAAAAACCTCTTGTTTCCAGATTTCTCCGGATAGCCACGCTAAAACCATAGACTCTATCGCGGAGTAATCTGCGCAAACTAACTGTTTTCCAGGGGCAGCAATAAACATGCTACGTATACAACCCCCGATAACCTCGAACGAGTCCCCCCATATATACTCCACGGTCAGCCTGTCGCCGCTTCTTAGTACGTTTATAGCGCTTTCTACAGCGGACACCCCCCAACTGGCCTTATTCGCTAAAGTGCTACACAACGGGCAATTGGCGTGCTTAGCGGTAAAGTATAAATTACATTTAGGGCAGGTGTTGCATTTTGGGCCTTTTACTTTTAAGTTTTGAGTCTGGACCTCTCGACCAGCAAACCTGCCAGTAAACGCGCCCCAGTAACTATACACACCTCTTAATCTATTGTCAGAGCACCTTTGAAACTTCATAGCTCTAATTTTTTTAACAGCCGCAGAACCTAAAAGATGTCTAATTTCTAATAAGCGGCGGTATACGGGCGGCAGGGAGGTCTTTTCTAAGAAATCGTTTATAGTGGTTTCTTGCATGTTTGGCAGCTGAGGTGCTCCCGGGATAGCGTTTAGCCACTTTCGTAATTTTTCTAATTGGTTAACAGTTTCAATAGTGCCATTGGTTAATTCGCGGGCTTCTCTATTATAAAGCTGTTCGGTTTCTTCAATTATCTTTTGGCAAGCGTCAACAGTCAGGGTGTCAGTGTGGACCCCCCGTGCGTTTATCTTTTGATCAATAATGAATGTTTGACGTTCAGCGGGGATCAGGTCGGGCAAAACTATAGCGGCGGTCGCTGCAACATCCTGCTTACAGTATTCTACAAAATTTATAAACCCCTGCAGTATACTTTGTTGTTCGGGGGTTAACAGACCGAGTTCGTTTAATTTAAACCATCCTAGGGGCTCCGCCATTAAACGCCGGGCCGGATTGCTTTTAGTTGGGTTTCGGGGAATACTGTATTTATTAATTAAATCCTTACCTGCAGAGTCTTTATACTCTCCGACTTGTAAATATTTCGTGACTTGATCCAGCTTACCGCTGACGCCATACGCCCGCGCTTTAGCTAAAACGTCGGAGGTTTGCTCAACTGGCAGGTGAGGCCAACCAAGGCGAGCGTGGCAAACCTCTAGCCACAACTCAAACTCAAAGAAAGAGAACGCCGCTACAACTAGGCCGCCTGATTTTATGTAATCAAGTAGATCAGTTGGCGGCGGCTGTCCCGCAATCCAAGCAGATACAGAACTGTCGCCGTCAAATTTGTAACAGAGTATTAGCACCTCGGTAGAGGGGTGTTGGCAATACGCGGCGGTTCCTACTGCTTGAATCCCCTTCTTTTTAGGGGCAAGAGGTAGCCATTTTTGCTTTTTTTCGTTCCAAATAAACCCCGCTTCGCTGTACGCTTCGAAGTCGATCACTACAAATTTAGGGGGACCCCGGCGGAATTCGCGTCGGGGAAGACTATGGATTTTAAACACGCCGGGGCCCCCTAAAGGCTAAGTTAGAATTGATGTGTTGGGTTGTACGCCTGCAGCAGTTACCACTAGGTATTGCTGCGCTATTAACTGTTCGTCAGTCCATCCCTGAGAGATGAAAGACTCGTAAGTGGCACCCGCCGCTTTAGATGTCATAGCTTTTGTGGGCGGTGCCGCAGGAGTTGCCGTTGGAGTTGCCGCTGGCGGTGGCGGTGGTGCCGTTGGAGTTGCCGCTGGCGGTGGCGGTGGTGCCGTTGGAGTT
>PJEL010000910.1_pt1 | contig 32609 bp, 27 predicted proteins | sample 1853271 | NCBI WGS metagenome assembly PJEL01 (sample SAMN08108733, study PRJNA415343) | Invertebrate metagenome, whole genome shotgun sequencing project. | host: Globobulimina | place: Sweden: Gullmar Fjord | collected 2015-08 | reverse complement strand
AAAATCACCTAATACGATACAGTTTATTTTTTAGTTTTTGAGGGAATATAAAGAGGTGTTAAAAGGGCTTCAAATGTGTGTTAAATGGCGTGTAATTAGTGTACCAAACCTTACGCACTAATGTTCCATACCTTGCGTGCGGCTACACAAATGGTTCCAAACCTCGCGACGCGCTACAATTGGGAAGGATTCTCAAAGTGTGTGTTGAATCGGTATTGAATAATTCTTCTTTGGAAACAAAAAAGGGGTTGCGAAAAATATCCGTAACCCCTTGAATTTACTTGGTGCCGGAGGTCGGAATCGAACCGACACGGGCGCAAGGCCCGCTGGATTTTGAGTCCAGTGCGTCTACCAGTTTCACCACTCCGGCAAATAGTGGAGTGCAATATATGCGAAACCGAAAAGAAAAACAATCCTCAATTAAGAGTTTTTTGTTTTTCTGGAAATAAGTGTTTCGGGATTTAGGCAAGAGTTAGTTTGCAGATAAGGCCCTGCTTCTTACTTCTTCCATGGTTTCGTTGAGATCCATGGTTAATAATTTTCTGTCTTCCATTACAATTTGGCCGTTGATTATGACCGTCTGTATTTCCGCTCCCGATCCAGAATAGACAAGAAGGTTCGGATTGTAAAATGGTTGCAGGTGGGGCTTGTTGATGTCTATCAGGATGATGTCTGCCAGGTTTCCTGCTACTAGTTTACCTATGTTTTTAAACCCGAGAATTGAGGCTCCTTCATGGGTAGTCATGCTGAGGGTGGTTGCAGCAGGAACACCCACTGGATTCAGTTCAGGTATTTTTTGTATTTTGGCGCAGAGATCCATTTCGCGGAAAAGATCAAGGGTGTTATTTGAGGCACAACCATCGGTTCCAAGTCCTGTGGGGATGGATTTCTTTAAAATACTTGTAAGTGGAGCAATTCCGGAAGCGAGTTTCAGGTTGCTTTGTGGACAGGTGACAATCTTAGCGCCACTGTTTTTAATTATTTCCAGGTCTTCATCATCAGCCCATACTGAGTGCACACATATTGTCTGTTCATCAAGCAAGTTCAACGCTTGAAGATGCTTTGCAGGAGAGTTTGCCTGTGGATCGATTATCATCGATTGTTCATGTTGGGTTTCTGAAAGATGGATGAATAAAAGGGAATCGTTTGTTCGAGTCAGCTTTTTTGCTGATAAGAGGGTTTTGGGGCTGCAAGTATAGGGAGAGTGGGCAAATACAGCCGGTGTTATCAGGGGGCTGCGGTTTTGCCAGTAGTTAATGAAATCAGCAGCAGCTTCAATGTTTTTATCAGGATCTGGAACTCCGGGGGCAGGGAAATCAATGACAGCTTGCGCTGCGACAGCTCTGAGCCCAGCATCTTTAAAGGCTTGTGCTGCGTTATGTTCGTGAAAATACCCATCAGCAACTAATGTGGTGCCAGAGAGGATCATCTCTGCTGCTGCGAGTTTGGAGCACCAATAGACCATTTCGGGATTTACATTTTGAGATTCTGCCGGGAAGATATGCTCGTGCAGCCAGGTCATTAGTTCGAGGTCATCAGCCAGGCCTCTGAATAAGGTCATGGCGGCGTGGCAATGAGAGTTTACCAAGCCTGGCATGACCAATTTGCCTTGAGCATCAATGGTCTTTTTTGCTGTAGTGTCATCAAGGTTTGTCATGGAGCCTGTAGCGACAATGTGGGAATTGGTTATCGCTACGTAACCAGAGTCAATAATATTGTTGCTTCCTGGTTCGGATAGAAGTTGGCCGTTAGTAATAAGTATGTCTATGGTCATGGTTTTTGATAACTGCTTGCAAAATTTTAGTTGTATGTGTATCACTCCTGAACAAATCAGATGCTCCTCTTTTTTAGAGGTCAGAAAGTGTGTAAATCCCTCTTGAGGGATATGTTATGCATGATTATCATCCTGTGGCTGAGACTGTTATCTGCAAATTATCCATAAAAGGGAAATATTTCAAGGAGTACAACGTGGTTAAAGGTCCAGGCGAGAGTTTCCGTACCCGGTCAGTCGTCTTTCTCCATTTATAAACCTTGTTGATATTGCCAAAGTAATTGCACAGGCAGTTGGGAAAATGGTCATGCAGGCAGAAGGGAAACTGGAGATTATTGCTAAACATATAAGGTCTTAGCAAGCGCAGGTCGGCAATATTATGGAAAAGATCCGGCATCTGGACCGAAATTACTTCATTGTGAAAGTTTTGATAGAGTTTATTTTATTAAATATTAAAATGTAAGAATATCTTTTTTATTATACGAGGAAACTATGGGATTTTGTTGTGGAATTGTGGGTTTGCCAAATGTCGGTAAATCTACCATCTTTAACGCTTTAACAGCCGCAGGCATTGATGCGGAAAATTATCCATTTTGTACTATTGAGCCTAACGTCGGAATCGTACCTATGCCTGATCAGCGCCTTGATAATTTGGCTGATTTAGTTAAGACAAAGAATAAAGTGGCCACCCAGATGGAGTTTGTAGATATTGCCGGTCTTGTGAAAGGTGCAAGTCAGGGTGAAGGCCTGGGTAATCAGTTTTTAGGGCATATTCGACAGGTGGATGCCATTGTTCATGTTGTCAGGTGTTTTGAAGATGATAATGTCGTTCATGTTGATGGTTCCATCGATCCGTTAAGAGATCGTGAAATTATATCCATGGAGCTGATTATTTCAGATCTTGACACTGTGGAAAAGCGCCTTGTTAAAACAAAAAATCAGGCAAAGTCTGGTGATAAAACATTTAAGGCTCAAGCGGTTTTCCTGGAAAAAGTTCGGGATGTTCTAGATAGTGGTCAACCTGCTAGAATGGTAGAAAAACAAGCTGATACTGAAGTGGAATTATTGAGCGAGCTTTGTCTGCTAACCGATAAAAAAGTACTCTATGTGGCCAATGTAAGCGAAGATGATTTGCTTGAAGGAAACAAGTATGTGGCCCAGCTGCAGGAGGTTGCCAAAGAAGAGGGTGCATCTGTTGTTGTGATTGCCGGTGCGATTGAACAGGAGTTGAGTCAGCTGGAGCCTGAAGAGCAGGAAGAGTTTCTTGCTGATATGGGTATGGATGAACCTGGTCTTAATCGATTGATTCGTGCAGGCTATGAACTTCTTGGATTGATTACATATTTTACAGTGGGTGAAAAAGAAACCAAGGCATGGACCATTGAGATTGGTACCACTGCTCCTGGTGCCGCAGGTAAGATCCACACCGATTTTGAGCGTGGATTTATCAGGGCAGAGGTTATAGCTTATGATGATTATGTAACATATGGCAGTGAGTCGGCGGCACGCGACAAAGGTTTGATGCGTTCTGAAGGAAAAGAGTATATTGTCAAAGATGGCGATTGTATCCTCTTTCGCTTTAATGTCTGATGTGTGAATAAAAATGTAGTTAGTTCAAGTCTGACTTAATACCTGACATCCTTTTCAACGAGTAATGGACTGATGATTAAAAGTGCTGGAAGTAAAAAGTTGTTTGTCAATCAATTACAGGAAGGTCAGCGGATTGAAGAATTATTTCTTGTTGCTGCCAATAGCCAGGCAGAAACCAAGGCCGGTAAGTCGTATTTGATTCTTACCCTGATGGATAAAAGCGGCGAAATAGGCGGACGACTTTGGGATAATGCGCCTCTTTATGCTAAAGAGGCACCTGTTGGCAGTGTCGTGTTGTTGAGTGGAACAGCGCAGTCTTTTAGGGATCAGCTGCAACTTAAGGTGGATTCTCTCAAGCAGGTGGCCATGAGTAGTGCTGGGGTTGAATTGTCCGATTATCTGCCAGCCTGCAAGCGTCCAGTTGAGGACATGGTGCAGGAGTTGCACCAAACAATAGCTTCTGTCAAAGATGTCCCTTTGAAAAAGCTTCTGCAATCACTGTTTAAAGGTGAAATTCTGGAAGAATTTTCGCTGGCACCAGCGGCGAAGAAGATGCACCATGCATATCTGGGTGGATTGTTGGAGCATACTTTGAGCGTGGCATCCCTTGCTGTGAAAATAGCGCAGCAGTATCGGGAACTGGATAGCGATTTGTTTCTTACAGGAGCTTTAGTGCATGATCTGGGTAAAATCCGCGAGTTTAGTTACAGCAGTGTTCCTTTTGATTATACAGATTCCGGACGTCTCTTGGGGCACATGATCCTGGGCAGTGAGATGGTCAGGGAGCATGGCGGAAAGGTTAAAGGTTTAAGTAGTGAACGTTTGGATCAGTTGCTTCATCTGATTCTCAGTCATCATGGGCGTCATGAATTTGGGGCTCCGGTTCTACCAATGACACTTGAAGCTATTTTACTCCATCATGCCGATGATATTGATGCAAAGGTTAATTATATTGGAGCGTTGAGTGAAAAGCTTGAAGAGCCCGGCCAGCAGTGGTCTGACTATCAGCGGCCTTTGGAACGTTTTCTATTGTTAAGAAAACAGGAAAAACATGATACAGCACAGGATCTTCATGACGAATGTCCGTCCCGGAAAAGTTCAGCTGCAAAAAAGCCAAAGGTAGTCAATGAACCTGAAAAAAAATCTACCATAAAACAGAGATCGTTGTTCTAGTCATGGTTTTTTCTGCAACTCTTGGTCAGACAAAAGCCGTTAACCTTCTCACTCGAGCTCTAGGTTCCGGAAGGTTGGCTCACGGATACCTTTTCGTTGGTCCAGATGGAGTTGGCAAGAAATCTGTGGCAATGGCAATGGCCTCCAGTCTTTTTTGTCTGGGTCAAGGGCCTGTACCCTGCAAGACCTGCAGCGGTTGTGTGAAATTTCGTTCTGGAAATCATCCTGATTTTATACTTGTAAAGCCCGAAGGGACTGCCATAAAAATCAATCAGATCCGCGAATTGAAAAAGGCATTGACCTTTTCTCCGTTTGAGGCGGAAAAACGGATTGTGATCCTGGAAGATGTGCATAGCATGCGAAGAGAGGCTGGTAACAGTTTGCTTAAATTTTTAGAGGAGCCGCCGCCTGATAACCTGTTGTTGTTGCTAGCTTCCGAAGCTGAATCATTATTGCCTACTATTGTATCCCGGTGTCAGACCATCCCTTTTTATCCCCTTTCTCCAGAGTTGACAGCTGATGTTCTTCAGCGTCATCAGCCTGATTTAAGCAGGGAACAAGCTTTGGCTCTTGCTGATTTGTCAGAGGGGGCTCCCGGCAAGGCACTGGCAATGGATAGCTCCGGTTTGTTGGATATTCGCAGTGAAGTAATAACGGAGCTGTTGTTGTTGCCAACGACAGAGCCACAAATGGTTGAAAAGGCCCTTTTGTTGGCCGGTAAGGTGGCACTGCTGCAAGAAATAATACCCAGTCTGTTTGATCTTTTACGTATATTTTTTAAGGATATAATGCTTGCTGTTTTATGCAACAAACAAGGTGGTATTTCTGAGGAAGTGGAGAGGGCAAGAGAACGCTGGAACTTGGAGCAACTTTCTGATAAGGTGCAGGCTGTTGAAAATGCACTTAAGGCACTAGATAGAAATTGTAATCGAGCACTTGTTTGTGAAGTGCTGTTTTTAAAACTCCTGGATTCCTGAGCAAGCTCTGAATCCGTACAATATAGTTATGACAAAACCCGATATCAAAGACACCCAAGTAATAAATCAGGCCAACCCTGATGGACAATATTTTTATAAAGTCCGTTTTCGTAATGTTGGACAGGAATATACCATAGGGTCACATCTTGGCGATTTAGTATATCACGAGGTCGTGATTGTTAAGACAGAGCATGGGCCAGAGCCTGGTTTAATTGTTTCCAAAGCGTCTACCGCTACAGCTCCTGGTATTCCTCGCAAGGTCTCTTATCAGGCAAACCGCAGGGCAAACCGGGAAGAGGTTGAAAAATTTGATAGGCTTCCGGGAGTCGAGCAGGACGCGTTTAATATCTGTCTTGAACAGATTGAAAAGCTGAAATTGAATATGAATCTTGTTCGCGTTGAAAGGTTCTTTAATGGTTCAAAAATTATTTTTTATTTTACCGCTGAGAGTCGAGTGGATTTCCGGGAATTAGTTAAAAAACTTGTTCAGGAATTTCGTACCAGAGTTGAAATGCGACAAATTGGCGTTCGTCATGAAACTCAGATGACTGGCGGTATTGGACCCTGCGGGCGTGAATTGTGTTGTAGTTCCTTTCTCAATAAATTTGAATCTGTTTCCATAAAAATGGCCAAAGCCCAGGACCTTCCACTTAATCCTGCTAAAATTTCCGGTCTTTGTAACAGGTTGTTATGTTGCCTTACTTATGAGTATGACTCCTATCGGAGCATGAAGAAAGGAATGCCCAGGATAGGCAAGTGGATTAATTGTGATGAAGTCGAATACAAGGTTATTCGTTTGATGCCTTTACAGGACAGTGTACTGGCAGTTTCTCGCGAGGGAGAAGAGACTGTACTCAATCACGATCAGTGGAAAAATGCTGAACCTGTTCGTAAGATATCAGCTAAACAACAAAGTAAGAAGAAATGATTACCTATATAACAACACCTATATATTATGTGAACGCCATGCCTCACCTGGGGCATGCTTATACAACTATTGTTGCAGATACATACAGTCGTTATCGCAAACTCTGTGGTGATGATGTTCGTTTTCAGACAGGGACAGATGAGCATGGGGAAAAGATAGTCCAGGCTGCTGAGGCACAAGGAGAATCTGCGAGCCAGTATGTTGATCGGATCAGTGATTCCTTCAAAAAATCCTGGCCCCTACTGGATATTGAACCGGATAATTTTATCCGGACCACTGATAAAGATCATATCGCAACTGTTCAAGATATTTTACAAAAAGTATATGATCAGGGTGATATATATTTCAGCGAGTATTCAGGGCATTATTGTCAAGGATGCGAACGTTTTCTTACCGAAAAAGAGCTTGTCGATGGTAATTGCCCGGATCATTTACAGCCGCCAAAAGAAATAACAGAGCAAAACTATTTTTTCCGGATGAGTAAATATCAGGAATGGCTCATTAATCATATTAAAGAAAACCCTGAATTTATTACACCTGAGCGATATCGTAACGAGGTGCTGTCTTTTCTTAAAGAGCCTCTTGAGGATTTATGTATCTCAAGGCCTACTTCTCGCTTGACTTGGGGAATTCCGCTTCCTTTTGATGAGAAATTTGTAACTTATGTTTGGTTTGATGCCCTGATTAATTATCTGACGGGTATTGGTTATCCAGAAGGGCCTGATTTTGATAAATACTGGGGTGCGACAGAGCATGTGATTGCTAAGGATATTCTCAAGCCTCACGCCATATTTTGGCCTACCATGATTAAGGCAATGGGGATTGAGCCATTTAAAAAACTGCATGTGCATGGGTATTGGAATATTAATGAAACTAAAATGTCCAAATCCATTGGTAATGTAGTGCGACCCAAAGAAATGGTATCCACTTACGGTGTTGACGCTGTCCGCTATTTTGTGTTGCGGGAGATGAGCTTTGGTCTTGATTCTTCATATAACAATGATGCTGTAGTAAGTCGGCAAAATTCTGATTTGGCTAATGATTTAGGTAATCTCTTTTCACGTTCCCTTGCCATGATTGCCAAGTACAGTGATAAGGTGATACCAGAGCCCGATGATTCGGCGTTGAGCGATGCAGATAAGGAACTTGTGGCTGCTTTTACTAATATGGAGTCAATGTATCGGCAATTTCTTGATAATTTTGAATTCCATAAGGCTTTGCAGGCGGTGTGGGAGGTTATTGGTCTGTTAAACAGATACATCGTCACCAATGCACCATGGGAACTCGCCAAAGATCCTGACAAGGCCGGTCGATTGCGAACAGTATTGTATAATCTGGCTGAGAGTCTTCGTCTTGTCGCAACAGTCATTGGCCCTTTCATGCCTGCTGCTGCTGCGAAAATGGCTAAAGGATTGCAGCTGGATGAAAAGTTGTGGGCTGCTGATTTGGATACAGCTGTCAAATGGGGACAAATTGTTCCCGGCACTAAAATTACCTCTGGTGAACAGCTTTTTCCAAGACTTGATAAAAAGACAGAGAAACAAAAGCAGGTGTCAAAGCCTGTAAAGAAAAAACAGAAAGATGCTAAGGAACAAGTCGATCAGGAGGGGTTGATCGGATTTGATCAATTTCAGAAAATGGAGTTGAGGGTTGCTAGAATAATTGGTGCAGAGAAGATCAAAAAAGCTGATAAGCTTCTCAAGTTAACCTTGCTGGCCCCTGAAGAACGAACAGTTGTTGCCGGGATTGCCAAGTATTACCAGCCTGAGGAGTTACTTGGAAAATTGGTTGTTATTGTAGCAAATCTTAAACCAGCCAAGCTCATGGGCGTAACTTCCAATGGGATGGTTTTGGCAGCTAAAGAAAAAGATGAAGATGGGCAGGAAAGACTGGTACTTTCCACAGTGTCCGGAGATGTAGCTCCCGGGTCAAAAGTCGCTTGATAAACTAACGAGGTCTGAGCAGATGTTTGTACTAGGAAATTTTTTAATGGCACTGTCAACGTTGCTTTATACTGTTTTACAAGTATATATTTTTATTGTGATTGGTAGGGTGGTCATTTCCTGGGTTAATGCCGATCCATACAACCCCGTTGTTCGTTTTCTTGTCCAGGCGACGGAACCTGTCCTGTATAAGATCAGGAGTAAGCTGCCTTCAATGGGTGGATTTGATCTGAGTCCTATGATTTTAATTCTGGCTGTGATTTTTATTCAAAGTTTTGTCGTTACTACTCTGAAGCAATTTGCAATAGCTTTACAGTAACATATGGATTATCTGCAGTGTCGTTCTGATGGACGTTGTCTGCTTTGCTTATATATTCAACCTCGGGCCAGTAAGAATGAGGTGGTTGGATTGTATGATGATTCTCTTAAGATTAGGTTGACCAGTCCTCCGGTTGATGGCAAGGCAAATAAGGCACTGCTTGCCTTTCTTGCAAAATTATTAAATGTGCCCAAGTCAGCTTTAGAGATGAAAAGCGGTCATCAAAGTCGCCGTAAATGCGTTTATGTCTCAGGGTTACAGGAACATGTAATTCGAAAGCGACTGGGGCAGGATGTCTAGTTCACCGGTTCAATGGCTTTCTGTAAATAAAGTAATCAGAATGTCTTCTCCGTTTTTCTTCATTTTTTTGTAAATAAACCAACGAGCTGTTTAATTCAGGAATAAATATAACCACTCTATGGTAGAGCAGTCGGAAAGTATTTGTTGTCATATTGTTGTTAAGGGGATAGTGCAGGGCGTTGGCTTTCGTCCATTTGTATATCGCCTGGCGCATCAGATTGGTTTAAGAGGCTGGGTGGCAAATACTGGCAGTGGTGTAGAAATCGAAATAGCTGGTGCTAAAAACCAGGTCGAAGAGTTTCTTGAAAAGCTAGAGAGTCCCCCGCCGTTAGCAGTCATTGATGAGCTGCAATCAACATCTTCAACAAGTAAGAATATCAATCTAGTAGGTTTTTTAATTCAAAAAAGCGGTGTTGCCGGCAAAGATCCAGGATCGTTGCCTCCTGATGCAGATATCTGTCCGACCTGCCTTGAGGAGTTATTTGATCCGGCTGATTCCCGCTATCTTTATCCGTTTATCAATTGTACTGATTGCGGCCCTCGTTATACAGTTATTGAAAATATCCCTTATGATAGACCTTTTACAACAATGAAAGATTTTCAGTTGTGCTCTACTTGCGCAGCGGAATTTCAAGATCCGGCAGATCGTCGTTTTCATGCCCAGACTAACTGTTGTCCAAGCTGTGGTCCTCATTACTCCTTGTGCGACAAGGGTGGACGGGTGTGCGGTCAGGTTGGTTTTGATGTTGGGGCAATTAACGAAAGTGCTCGATTGCTTAAGGCTGGGAAAATTCTTGCCATCAAGGGAATAGGAGGCTTTCATCTTGTTGCAGACGCCCGAAACAACACTGTTGTAAAAAGATTGCGTCAGCAGAAAAGACGAGCTGAAAAACCCCTTGCTATTATGGCTGCTAATCTTGAAAAAATTTCCCAGGTCGCAGTGTTGGAAGATTTATCCAGGGAGCTTATTTGTTCAGCAAAAAAACCGATTGTCATCCTTAGAAAGAAGGAGGTTTTTTTCCTGGCTCAAACTGTTGCTCCCGACACTGTTTTTATCGGCTTGATGCTTCCTTATTCCCCGCTTCATTATCTTTTGTTTGCAAGCGGAGAATGTGATTATTTGGTAATGACCAGCGGAAATATTGCGGGAGCTCCTATTATTAGGGACAATGACCAAGCTTTTGAAAAACTTGCAGGGATTGCAGATTATTTTTTAGTTCACGATCGAGATATTCTAATAAGTAACGATGATTCTGTCATTCGCTGCGAAAACGAAAAGGCTATTCTGGTGCGTAGATCCCGATCTTACGCGCCAGCTTCCATATCTCTTAATCAAGATGTTGGCAAAACTCTTGCCTTTGGTGCGATGCTGAAAAATACTATTTGTCTGACCAGGGGTAAATTAGCGTTTTTCAGCCATCATATCGGAGAATTACAAAATCCTGATACTGCAGCTTATTTAAAAGATTCCCTTGTTCATTTCAAAAAGAGCCTGCGTATTGAGCCTGATCTTGTGGTTTGTGATCTCCATCCTGAATATCCTTCCACGCTCCTGGCCCAAGAATATAGTAAAGAAAAAAATCTGCCATTGGTGCAGGTGCAGCATCATTTTGCCCATGCTGTAAGTTGTATGGCAGAGCACCGGTTGGGTGGAAAGGTTCTTGCGATTGTTCTTGATGGCAGTGGCTTGGGGCTGGATTCAACGGTATGGGGCGGAGAAATTTTAGTTACGGAAGTTGATAATTTTAAAAGGGCAGCTCACCTGTTTCCAGTGGCAATGCCGGGTGGTGACATTGCAGTTCTTCAGCCATGGCGAATGGCCCTGAGTTATTTGTACAGCGCGTGCTCTGACAGGTCGGATTGGCTGCATTTGGATTTTTTAAAGGACTATCAGTCACAAATTCCTCTGTTGTTGCAGATGATTGATAAGGATGTCAATTGTCCGCAGACTTCGAGTTGTGGCAGGCTCTTTGATGCTATGGCAGTTCTTTTAGGCCTTTGTCAGGAGGCAAGTTACGAAGGGCAGGCTGCTTCAGGTATAGAAATGCTTGCAAAACAAGGCGAATATTCTTTGTATTCGTCTGTCGCACAGGCCAATTCGGCAAATGTCTTTGATACCTGTGGGCTTTTTCTAGCAGTTTTGCATGATCTGTCAAAAGGGACTGACAGGCATGTAATTGCTGCTCGTTTTCAAAATACATTGGCATTATACTTGGCAGAAACCTGTCAGGCGCTGGGGATACAGGAAGGGGTCAATCAGGTGGTTCTTTCAGGTGGAGTTTTTCTAAATCTGATGTTTTCAAATATTCTTCGAGGATTTTTGGAAGAACGTAATTTTTCTGTTTATAGCCAAGATAATGTGGTCCCCGGAGATGGCGGAATTGCCTTAGGGCAAGCAGTTGCAGGCAGGGCAATGTTTATCCGTTCAGGTAAGGGGCAAGGTCAGTGATGAATAAAATAGTGCTTGCCAATTGGAAAGCTTGTCTGTCGCCTATTGAAGCTCAAACATGGCTGGAAGCGTTTTTGAGTAAATATAAACCAGTCAAAGGTGTTGAGGTGATACTGGCCGTACCTGTTATGTGTCTTGCACGGGTGTGTGAGCAGGTAGGTCGTGTAGACGGGTTAAAGTTGGCTTCACAGAATGTGTCCCCGTATCCTCCTGGAAATTATACTGGTGCAACTCCAGCCTCCTGGCTAAAGGGGGTTTGTCATTATGTGTTAATCGGTCATCGGGAACAGCGGCAGTATTTACATCTTACGGTTCAGGATATTGCTAATCAGGCAGCAGAGGTTATAGGTGCGGGTCTTGTACCAATTGTCTGTCTTGAAAGAAAAGATGCTCCCTTGCAGATAGCAGCATTTGATCACTTGGTTCTAGATGATGTGGTAATGGCTTATACTCCTTCTGATGCAGAACAATTGGAAATTGCCAGGAGCGAAAAAACTATCAATGAAGCAGTTGCGTATCTTTCGATTTTGTCAGGAGGGCGACCAGTCTTGTATGGAGGGGGGGTGAGTCTCACAAATGCAGGGTATTTAATGTCTCTTTCAGGCGTGTCTGGGATAATGGCTGCACGTGGTTGTCTGGACCCGCTGGCTTTTGTCGATCTTGTTCAAAACGTTGCCAAAGAAATTAAGGTGTGAAAATTGTAAAGTTATCCGTTTTTCAGATTGTTGGATTTTTGACAGAAATCAAGTGGTAGGAAAAAAAGGTAATTAATGTGTTCAGCTTATGGGCACTTTGAAAACCTAAATTTCAAGATACCATTATATTAAGCAGTAGCAGTAGAGACAGTAGGCTCCCAAGATGAAACAACCGTGCCAGCGGTTTGTGCCGTGGTTGTAGCGGATAATCGGGATAAGAATCAGTGAAAAAGCCAGCATTACAGGAAGATCTCGTTTGATCAGGCTGTCTGGAAGATTAAATGGCTGGATAATTGCTGTAAGTCCCAGGACCATAAACAGATTAAACATATTTGAGCCGACGATGTTGCCTATCAACATTTTTGCCTCACCTCTTCGAAGGGCAGCCACACTGGAAGCCAGTTCAGGCAAAGATGTTCCCACTGCGGCTAATGTCAGGCCGATAATCAATTCGCTCACGCCAAACTGTCTGGCTATATCAGCAGCTCCTTTGATAAATATATTGGAGCCTGCGGCCAGGAAAATCAGGCTTATTACGAGAAGGAAATAGAGAAGAAACTTTGATCTCTTTCTCCTTGTTTCGTTATTATTGTTTTTGTTTGAGCTCCTGTCCTTTTTGCAGGCAAGGTAAGTGTAAGTTCCTAAAGTAAAAATAAATAAAAAACCTACAGGTCTGGGGAAGACGCCATACACACTACAGCCAATGAGAATAAGGCTGGCTGCGATAACAAGATACAGTTCTTTGCGAATAGTTTCGTAACGTATTCCCAAGGGAGCAAGGATTGCAGAAAAACCCAGGATCAGACCTACATTGGCAATATTACTCCCAACCACATTGCCAATCATGATATCAGGATATCCCTGCATGGAAGCTGTGATGCTGACGAAGAGTTCCGGTACTGAGGTGCCAAATGCAACAACAGTCAGACCTATCACCAGTGATGACAATCCGTGAATCCGGGCAATTTTAGAGGCAGATGATACCAGAAATTCGCCACCGCCAACAAGCATGATAAGGCCGAAGAATACTTGGATAAGGGAAACGGTAAATGGGGAAAATGATGCAAATGTAGTCATGAATTTATAATTTCTTTCCAGTCAAGTTTGCCGTGTAGTTTGTATGCAGAGTTGATGAGTTTTTTTAAGGGTTTTTTAACTTGATCAAGTGATACTATTGGTTGGATGTCGGGTAAAAGTTCATTTGTGGGAGGTGGCGGAGTCACTTTTAATTTTTTTTCCAGACTGTTTCCGTTTTGTGGAATAAATGCCCCTTCTACGTCGCCACTTTTAAATGAGTTAGTTCCATCAAGTCCACGAAGGAAGCCCATGATACTTGAAAGATCATTTTTTTGGTAAAAAAGATTGATCTCTTCTGAAATAATTTCTCTTTCCTCATCGATTTTCATAAATGATGTGCGGTAATCCAGAATATGACGTTCCAGGCAATCGTAATTATAAAAAACCAGATTTTTAAATCTACCGGCTCGAGTCAAGCCGCTTACATGTTGTCTGGAAAATACTTTTTTACGTAAGGTTGGTGATTCTGTGATATAAGGGTCAAAGAAAAATTTTTCCTGCAGTCCTGACAATTGGATAAAGTCATGGATAAGGTTTTCATCTTTCAGTAAAATGTAAATTCTTATGAGATCATAACCTGTTTTTTGTTCAAGTCTCTGGGAAGAGGCATGGATTTGTTTGTCGTAATCACTGATATTGTCCTCAATGAGTTTGCGGAACCCAAAGTAACGATCAGCAAGTTCTTTCTTGATTTCAAACGCTAGATAATCGTCTATGTTTTGTCTCATCGTGACTTAACCTCTGGGGGCTTTGGTGATTTGCTATCAGGTATATATTTGTGGCAGAGCCTACCCGATAAGCGAGAGTTTTTCACATAAAAAGACATTTTAATTCCTTACAGGATACGCGGGAAAGCAGCTAGTTATTGTCAATTCAGCTGGTCATGGAATTCGGCCGGTATGTTGTTAATTTGTTACAGGGTTATATTTTTTGAACATGAATGCAATGGATGAGGTGAAAAATCAGGTTCGTGAAGCATCTGACATCGCTCAGGTGATTGGCGAATGCGTTGAGTTGAAAAAAGCAGGAACCCGTTTTATGGGTCTTTGTCCATTTCATGTCGAAAAGACCCCTTCTTTTACGGTCAATTCTCAAGGGCAGTTTTTTCATTGTTTTGGTTGTGGCGAGTCTGGAGATATTTTTTCATTTGTAATGAAATATCACAGACTGTCTTTTCCAGAAGCTCTAAAAGAGCTGGCACGACGTTATCATGTTGATGTTCCAGAACCACGTTTAAGTGATGCTGATAAAGAAAAGATCAAGAAGCGGGAGCAATTGTACCAGGTAAATGAAAGCGCTGCGGTTCTGTACAGTGATTGTTTACATGAGTCACCAGGTTCGCAGGATGCTAGGGATTATTTGGAGAAAAGGGGCGTTCCTTTAGAGTTTATTAAGCGATATCGGCTTGGCTACGCACCTGATCCCAAGGCTGCGGGCTGGACTTTTTTGACAGACCGTCTCCGCCGGAAAAAATTATCGATCTCTTCGATTGAGCAGGCCGGGTTAGCTGTAAAAAAAGATCAGGGTTCCGGTTATTATGATCGTTTTCGTGATCGCGTCTTATTTCCAATTGTTAATATGACCGGTCAGGTAGTGGCGTTTGGTGGCAGGATTCTTGGTGAGGGTAAACCTAAGTATATGAATTCACCGGAAAGCCCGGTGTTTGACAAGTCTCGTCTTTTGTTTGGTCTCCAGCAACATAAAGATGCAATTCGTTCTCAGCGTCAGGCTATTGTTGTTGAAGGGAATTTTGATATGCTGCTTTTGGCTGTACATGGGATAGAGAATGTAGTGGCACCACTTGGCACTGCGCTGTCACAGAAACATATACGTCTGCTTCGAGGATTTTGTGATGAGGTTGTACTGCTTTTTGATGGTGACAGTGCTGGGTTGAAAGCAGCTGTTCGTTCGGTTCCTTTTTTTTTGGATGAACAGGTTGATGCCCGTGTTGCTCTTTTACCAACAGGGCTGGATCCGGATAGCTACGTCCGTGAAAAGGGGGCCTCAGCTATTAAGGAACTTGTCAGTGGTGCCCGATCTCTGGCAGAGTTTGTTTATGAACACTATGTAAAGCAATATGGTTCGACTCTGGAAGGAAAGAATAAGATTATTGGTGAGATGAAGCAACTGGTTCAGTCCGGAGGTGATTCGGTTCAACGAACTTTAATGACGAATCATTTTTGTGAAAAACTAGGGATTGAGCCTGCTCAATTTATGGAAGTAGCTCAGGGGCGGCAAAAAATATCGTCAAAACCAGTACCTGTAAAACCTACAAGTAAAAACCAGTCTTTTGGTGATCTTCCCAAGATGCAACGGCAGGTTGTTGATTTTATAATACTGTACCCGGAATTTCTCGAAGAACTTTTGAATAATGGGCTTGAAAAAGCTATTCAGGAGCCGGTTGTGGGGCAAATTATCCATAGTTTGAAAGGGATGACCGCAGATGAAAGACTCGCGCCGGGAAATCTTTTGGCTGCCCTGTCCGGAGATGAACAGCGTGCTTATGTTGCAGAGTTGCTCTCTGCTATTCCGGAGATAGAGGATGATGAACCTGAAAAGCAGGCCAGGCTGATGTGTGAAGAGCTGATTTCCTGGTTGGCAACACAGAGGCAATTACGTACTGGAGTTGATTTGCAGCAGCAGATTCATAAAGCGCAAATGGCAGGTGATATTGAACGTGTGCTTGATTTGCTGAGGCAAAAACAGGAATCTGATGCAATGAACTGACAGCCTTTGGGTAACCTCTTGAAAAAATGATAAATTTGTTGCAGATAGAAACCGTAGTTACTATACTTCATCTGTTTACTTTGTGATGATTGGTGGATGCTTAATGATATCAATCTGTTGGTAGTCTGTTGTGTTTTATATGGCCGGACAGGGTCTGTTTTTGACGCTGGATTGGTTGGTTTGCTAAAGGATTAATATTTAGAAGTTATTCGATTATATCTTGATTAATTTCGTTGAGGGATTTCATGAGTAGGAAAAAAGTGCTGTCTGATGATGATGATAACGAAAATTTTCTGGAACAGAGCGATGAAAATACTGGTGTTACTGAGCTGACTGGCTTGTTAAATGGCGATGATGGACTCGCAGCATCAGCATCTGGTATCATTGGTGGTGAACAGAGAATAGGTAGCAAGGACCCTGCTGGATCTGCACTCGATCGTCGTTTGGTATCTGACCGTCGTCAGTCAAGTGATCGTCGTAACCAGGGCTACAGCATTGACCCGATGAATATCTATTTAAGAGAAATGGGCAACTTGTCTCTTTTGAAGCATGAAGATGAAGTTGAGTTGGCTCGAATGATTGAGAATGGAGAAAAACAGATCCAGGATTCTGTTTTACAGCTTACTTTGGGAGTCTCAACGCTTAAGGATATTGCGCAAGGGTTAAAGGCCGGGAAAATAAGAATTAATACGGTTCTTAAAGGATTATCGGAAAACGACGAGAAGACATTTGGTGAAGTTCAAGAAGAGTTCCTGCAAGATATAGCTCACGTTGAGCAGCTGGATTTAACGCGAAAAGAATTGTTTGAAAAATTAAGGCAGGCTTTTGGTGATGATGAGAAAGAAGAGGAGGCTGTCAGCGATATTGCTGATGTTGGAATAGAAATCTCAGATCATTTTACAATATACCGCCTTTTTGGAAAAGGTATTCTTTCTCTGGCTGATGCAGTTCAGGAACTTGGTTTTAAGTTTAAGCGGGTTCTTGTGAAAGCGCAACAGCGAGCGCAATTGGCTGCTCGTCGTGACAACTCTGACAACGGTGGGGAAAAGTTTGATCCAGGTGAGATTGAAAGACGAATATCTATTGAGCTTGCTGAAAGTATAGGTGTGAACTTCAGCACCTTGAACAGAATTTTGTCAGATATTGAAATCGGCAAAGAAATGGCAAAGCAGGCTAAAGAAGCGCTGATACGCGCAAATCTCAGGCTTGTAATATCTGTTTCCAAAAAATTTCTCAACAGAGGGTTGCAGTTACCAGATCTTATTCAGGAAGGTAATATTGGTCTGATGAAAGCTGTTGAAAAATATGACTATAAGCGCGGTTATAAATTTTCCACATATGCTACCTGGTGGATCAGGCAGTCTATCACTCGTGGTATTGCTGATCAGGGACGGACTATCCGTTTGCCTGTACATATGATTGAGACCATTAATCGGATGCTGCGTTATTCTAAAGATTTTTCCAGGGTGGAAAGTAGAGATCCAACGCCTGAGGAATTGGCAGAACAGCTTGGAACAGAGGTTGATAAAGTTCAAGTAGCGCTCAAGATTGCCAAAGATGCAATTTCGCTTGATGCACCAGTTGGTGATGAGGAAGACACTATGCTCAGTGATTTCATTGAAGATCATGTGCATCCTGACCCTCAAGAGGCATCTATGACAGAGAGCTTGAAGAGATGTCTTTGCCAGGTAATGTCCTCATTGTCACCTCGTGAGGAGAAAGTATTGCGTATGCGCTACGGGATTGACGTCGGTGTTGACTATACTCTGGAAGAAGTCGGGCGTTGTTTTGAGGTTACCCGAGAACGTATTAGACAGATAGAGGCTCAGGCAATCAGGAAATTGCGTCATCCAACAAGAAGTGAAGATTTACGGATTTTTATAGGCGATGTTTAAGCCCAATCGTGATATTTTCCTTTTTGGCTTATTTTGTTTGGATTTGATTGTTTCATGGAAGTTGTAAGTTATATGGGAAGATCAATGATGAAGCAGATTTGGTTGAAATGAGAATGTCGCGTTTACCCTTCAGTAATTTTCTAAAAAAACCAATTCTAATTATTGGTGTTTTTATAATTTTGCAGCTCGGTGAAACGTATAAATTAGGATAAAATATGTTGCGTGACAGGGAGCCGAGGGTACAGTGGTTGGCCCTGACAAAGTTTCAAGGGCTCGGTCCGGCACTTATAAAGCGTTTGATTGATCATTTTGGTTCCCCGGCTGATGTTTTTTCAGCCACCAAGGGTCAACTGCAAGAAGTGCCGGGTATTGGTAACAGTCTTGCTGCCCAGCTTGTAAGTTCATCAAGGCGTGAACAAGTGCAAGCGATCGTGCGGGATGAGTTGAACCTCTTGCAGGAAAAACGGTTTTCTCTTGCCTGTCCGGAAGATGTTCTCTATCCGGAATCTCTAAAAAATATCTATGATCCCCCTGCCAGTCTTTATTATAGAGGAACTCTTTGCTGCTTACAGCAGCCTTCCATCGCCATTATAGGATCTCGGGCGGCCACTTCTTATGGGAAACAGATTAGTTTTCAATTAGCCAGAGAGCTGGCCCAAAAAGGTATAACTGTTGTCAGTGGTATGGCGTTGGGGATTGACAGTGAATCTCATCGAGGTGCAATTGCTGGTGGTGGTAAAACCGTTGGGGTACTCGGCTGTGGGCTCGATGTGGTTTATCCGCCGCAGAATAAAAAACTTTATAATGAAGTTGTTGAATGTGGAGCTTTGCTTACTGAGTATGGGCCGGGGACAAAGCCGGAGGGGTTTCGTTTTCCGGCACGAAACAGGATTATTAGTGGCACTGTATTAGGTGTTATTGTTGTTGAAGCTGCCTTGAAATCAGGATCTTTGATCACGGCCCGACTTGCATTGGAGCAGGATAGAGAAGTTTTTGCTGTTCCCGGTCGGGTTGATTCTGTCAAAAGTGCCGGAACTCATCAGCTTCTCAAGCAGGGAGCGCATCTTGTCCACAGTGCGGCAGACATTATTGATGAAATTGGCATCGCTATGACTATGCATCAAGTGTCAGTGCCTCAAAAAAATGATGAGAAAAATGAACATCTTGAGGCTGGAGAGAAACAAATTCTCTCCTGTCTGGATGTTTATCCTGCAACCATAGATGAAATTGTTCGCATGAGCGGACATGCACTTGGTGAGATTCATGGCCTGATGCTGGGGCTGGAACTTAAAGGTCTGGTGAAACAATATCCAGGGCAACAGTATGGGTTGACAGGGAGCTCAAGCGATGCTACTTGATGAGTAATATGGCAGTATTTCTTCCTTGATGAGAAATGGAATAAATTTTAATTTTAAGCGATGACTCAGTGTTTATTCTGAGTTTGTTTTTAAGTATATATATCACAGGAGTGATCATGAAAACAATGATGATGGCACCTTCAATTTTGTCAGCTGATTTTTCTCGTCTTGGTGAGGAAATCAAAGCAGTTGAAAAAGCAGGGGCAGAAGTAATACATATAGATGTTATGGACGGTCACTTTGTGCCTAATATAACTATAGGTCCCTTGATTGTGAAAGCTGTGAGAAAGGTGACTGATCTTCCCCTCGATGTTCATCTGATGATTAGTGATGCTGATAGTTATATTGATGATTTTGTCCACTCTGGCGCTGACTGGATTACAGTGCATGTAGAGTCATGTGTTCATCTGCATCGTACTATTGGTTATATTAAGAGTCTTGGGATTAAGGCCGGAGCAGTTTTAAATCCTGCAACTCCACTGAGTTCATTGGAATATGTATTGTCAGATGTTGATTTGGTCATGTTGATGAGTGTGAATCCTGGTTTTGGTGGTCAATCATTTATTGAGTCAAGCCTGGATAAAGTGAGAAAACTGCGGGCCATGCTCGATGAGATTAAAAGTGATGCAGGAATAGAGATTGATGGTGGGGTTAGCCCTGAGACCATAGCCCGTATAGCGGAGGCAGGGGCTAATATTTTTGTTGCCGGTTCAGCAGTGTTTGGTAAGGATGATTATGCAGCTGAACTCAGTACCATGAAGAAGCTAGCAGGATTTTAATAGCAAAGCAGAAAATCGAAATTCATATCTGGTTGTGTTAAGAATATCTGACCACATCTGCTGATCAATCTTCAGAAGAGGTTTCCCATGGCGTTTCAAAATTTTTCTAATCTGGATTCTGTCAAGAAATTGGGGTTACTGGCCCAAAAACCTTTTGATTTGACAGCCTCTGATAGTTTTGCCAATAAGCGTATTCATCGTTATGTGACTTCTGCTTGTGGTTTTGATTTGCTGTATTCCACTCAGAGGGTGGAGAAAGGCGTACTCAATGAGTTGCAGAATCTGGCAGATGAAGCTGAGCTGGTTAAGCAGTTCATGGCTATGAAAAATGGAGAACTTGTTAATAAAATTGAGGGCTGGGAAAGCGAAAATAGACAGGTGCAGCATACAGCCTGTAGGGATGTGTTTAGGGATAGTTCCAGTAAAAGATTGCCGGTGATCCAGGCTAAGGCGCAGCTTGAGAGATTACGCATTTTTCTTGATGATGTTGAAAGTGGTGTCATAGCCAATCAGCAGGGGCAAACTTTTAAAACTATGGTGCAGGTTGGTATCGGCGGCTCTGATTTGGGCCCCCGAGCGCTTTACCTTGCACTCAAGCGGTATCAGCTTCCCGGTCGTAATGTTCGGTTTATTGCCAATGTTGATCCTGATGATGCAGCAGAAGTGTTAGGGGGCCTGGATTTGTCTCGGACCCTTGTGAATATCGTCTCTAAAAGCGGCTCTACTTTAGAGACGCTGACCAACGAATTACTGGTTCGCTCTGCATTTGAAAAAGCAGGGTTGGAGCCAAAGCAACATATGGTTTCTGTGACCGGAGAGGGTAGTCCCATGGATGATCCAGGGAACTATCTGGCCTCTTTTTATATGTATGATTATATTGGTGGTCGTTATAGTGTCACGTCCATGGTGGGTGCGGTTAGTCTTGGGTTTGCTTTGGGTTATGCTGCTTTTGAAGAGATTTTGAAAGGCGCTCATGACATGGATGTGATAGCAGAAGTGGAGAATATTTTTAAAAATCTTCCTTTGTTTACTGCCATGCTGGGGATCTGGAACCATAACTTTCTCGGCTGTGATACTCTTGCTGTTCTTCCTTACAGTCAGGCTTTGCTACGGTTTCCTGCTCATTTACAACAATGTGACATGGAAAGTAACGGTAAATCCATTAGCCGAAATGGTGAACCTGTAGGTTGGAAAACCGGGCCGATTATCTGGGGTGAACCTGGAACCAATGGGCAACACGCTTTTTATCAATTGCTTCATCAGGGAACCACTCTTGTTCCTGTTGAGTTTATCGGTTTTCGTCAATGTCAGTATGACCGGGATTTGCTGGTGAGCGGTTCTAGTTCACAGGATAAATTGGTGGCAAATATGTTGGCTCAGGCCTTGGCCTTTGCTAAAGGAAGTGATAACGAGAATCCCAATAAAAGATTTGCAGGAAATAGGCCAAGTAGTATTTTGCTGGGTGAAAAACTCACTCCTTATTCCATGGGTGCCTTGCTGGCCTTGTATGAAAACCGGATAGCTTTTCAAGGTTTTTGCTGGAATATTAATTCATTTGATCAGGAAGGTGTTCAGCTTGGAAAAATTCTGGCAACTAGATTGTTGGATGAATTGATATCAGATAAGCAGGAAATGGGAGGTTTTTTGAATGACGAATCATTTGAAAAGCAAATTTTACAAGCTGCCGGAGTGCTAAAATGAGTCTAATTAAATTCTTGCTTTTGGGCAGAGTGTTTTAGACCTGTAGCCTGGTGTATCTGTAGTTATTTTGTCAATTGCGCTGATTTGATTGTTCTTCAACAATTAAATCAGTTGCAATCATTTTTTTAGTGTCTATGTAATTTTATCGTTTAAATTCAATGAGTTTTCTGCCGTTATAGTTCACCTGATACATGTTGATTACTGTATGTGAAATATAATAATCAATCAATTTTATGGATTTCCCACGGTTATTTTGATGGTGCAAGTTGTGCGAAAGAACGCACTGTAAGCAGTCGAATCTGATTTTTTGTTGACAAAGAGAGGCAGGAAGTTTAAGTTCGCTGACTGAATGAGTATTCACCGGAGTAATGTTTCTGAGCCAGAGTTAAACAGGCTGGTTTCATTTCCGTTGTAATAAAATCAGGTTAGTTAAATTAATAAACTTTAAAGGAGGAACTCTGATGCCTAAGCATGATACGCCTTTGCTGGACGAATTGGAGAATGGCCCATGGCCAAGCTTCGTATCCGATCTGAAAAGACAGGCTGAAAAAAAGCCAGAGTGTTGGGATATCCTGGGTCAGCTTGAGCTGTCTTACAAGGATAGAATTACCCATTGGAAGCATGGTGGAATCGTTGGTGTTTTTGGATACGGTGGTGGTATTGTAGGAAGATATTCTGACGTTCCTGATAAGTTTCCAGGCGTAGAACATTTTCACACTGTACGTATTAATCAACCTTCCAGTAAATATTATTCTACCAAGAATCTTCGCGCGATCATGGATCTGTGGGAAAAATATGGTTCTGGTATGACTAATATGCATGGTTCAACTGGCGATATGGTTCTTCTTGGAACCCGTACAGAGAACTTGGAGCCTCTTTTCTGGGACCTGACTCATGATTTGGGACAGGATCTTGGTGGTTCTGGTTCTAACCTTCGTACTCCTTCATGTTGTCTTGGTCAGTCTCGCTGTGAGTGGGCTTGCTATGACACACAGGAAACTTGTCATTCCTTGACAATGCATTACCAGGATGAGATTCATCGTCCAGCGTTCCCTTACAAATTTAAATTCAAATTTTCCGGTTGTGCAAACGATTGTGTTGCATCTATTGCTCGTTCTGATATTGCTGTTATCGGTACCTGGAGAGATGATATTCGTATCGATCAGGCAGCAATAAAAGAATATGTTGCTGGTAACTATCCTTCAAATGGTGGTGCTCACAGAGATCGCGATTGGGGTGCATTTGATATCAATTCTGAAGTTATTAACCTTTGCCCAACCGGTTGTATGTGGATGGAAGGTGACGAACTGAAAATTGATAATGCTGAATGTACACGTTGTATGCATTGTCTCAATGTGTTGCCTCGTGCATTAAGACCTGGTACCGATCAGGGTGCTTCTGTCTGTGTTGGTGCAAAGGCTCCAATTCTTGATGGTGCTCAGTTTGCTACTTTGGTAGTTCCTTTCATGAAAGTAAGTGCTGATAATGATCATGAAGAGCTTATCGATTTTATCGAGAAAGTATGGGACTGGTGGATGGAAGTTGGTAAAAACCGTGAGCGTGTGGGTGAAACCATGCAGCGTGTTGGTTTACCAACCTTCTTGAGTGTTATGGAAATCGAAGCAATTCCTCAACATGTGAAAGAGCCTCGTTCAAATCCTTATGTCTTCTGGAAAGATGAAGAAGTTCCTGGTGGTTTTGAGCGTGATGTTCAAGAGTTCAGGAAAAAGCATAAAATGTAACGCTTGTTAACCGGGCTTATTTTTTTTAATTTAATACACAGTTTAATACTATAAGGAGGATGAATTATGGGTTACGATCCAAAAAATCCGATGGAAGGAAGAATAACTGATATTGGACCCCCAAAATATGATCAGTTTCTGCCTCCGGTTATCAAGGAAAATAAAGGTAAATGGCTCTATCATGAGATTCAGGAACCAGGTATCTTGGTTCACGTTTCAGAGACAGGTGCAGAGTGTTACACCGTACGTGTTGGTTCCGCGCGTCTTATCTCTATCGAATTGATTCGGGAAATGTGTGACGTTGCAGATGCTCATTGTGATGGCTATCTGCGTTTCACCACCAGAAACAATGTTGAGTTCATGGTAGATTCCAAGGACAAAGTTGCTCCTCTGGTAAAAGACCTGAAAAGCCGTGGAAATAAATTTCCTATCGGTGGTACAGGTGCCAGTATCACCAACCCCGTTCATACTCAGGGTTGGGTTCACTGTCATACACCAGCTACAGATGCTTCCGGTCCAGTTAAAGCAATAATGGATGACCTTTTTGAGTATTTTGGTTCCATGACATTGCCTGCACAGGTACGTATTGCTCTGGCATGTTGTTTGAATATGTGTGGCGCTGTACATGCTTCCGATATCGCCATTCTTGGTGTTCATCGTAAGCCACCTATGGTCGACCATACCAAGATCTCAGGTGTTTGTGAGTTGCCACTTGCAATCGCATCCTGTCCGCTTGGTGCTGTTAAGCCTGCTAAAGCTGAAGTTAATGGCGAGCAGGTTAAATCGGTTAAGGTTAATCATGAACGTTGTATGTTCTGTGGTAACTGTTACACAATGTGTCCGGCTATGCCTTTGGCAGATCCGGAAGGTGACGGTATCGCTATCTTGGTTGGTGGAAAAGTTTCTAACTCCAGATCAGCCCCGAAATTCTCCAAACTGGTAGTTCCATTCTTGCCAAATACTCCTCCACGTTGGCCTGAGACCACTGAGGTCGTCAGAAAAATCGTTGAGGTTTATGCCAAAGACGCAAAGAAATACGAGCGTGTTGGTGAATGGGCAGAACGAATTGGCTGGGAGAAATTCTTTGAAAAATGTGATATTCCGTTCACTGATAAGTCTGTAGACGATTATCGTCTTGCATATGAAACATGGCGGACAACCACTCAGTTCAAGTACACCAGTCACATCAAATAATAGTGTGTCAGTTCCCGGCTCTGTTTTCAGGGTCGGGAACATTTGATTCACCTGCTATAAATAAAAGGAGTACAAAAATGGCTCTGAGTAAAGAAGATTTGAAAGCTGCGATATTGGATAAAGCTACTAACGCTCCAAAACCTCAGCTATATGTCAAAGATTTTTACAAGTGTGATCCTGAAACCAAACCACGTGCGATCAAAAATGCAGCCAATGAGCTGGTTAGGGAAGGCAAGATGACTTTTTGGTCTTCTGGGTCTACCACCATGTATGCTGCTAAAGGCCGTGCAAAGGATGAAGAGGGAGAAGGCGGTATCTAATCTGTACTTCTTTTTGTTACATCGTACATATTACCTGATCTTTTGGTTTTTCAATATTGTTATAGATTATGGATTCAGGAATAACTGTTGTCATATCCTTGACACTTTTCATGAACCAGAAGCTCCTCCAGGTTTTTAAAGCAGAGACTGATTTCAGTTTCTGCTTTTTTTGTTTTATTCAATGCTTACTGTCATAGATATCATTCATCTGCCTTTTTGTGAGTCAACAAATTCCAGGGCTTTGGAATATGCTTCCCAGGGCGCAAGGCATGGAACAATTGTCCTTGCCGATAAGCAGACCCATGGCAGAGGCAGGGGTAAAAAGGAATTTACCTCCCCTCCAGGTGGACTCTATATGTCTGCCATATTAACGCCTACCTTAGAGCTTAAGACATTTTCACTCATTACTCTTGCCGCTGGTCTGGCCTGTGTTGATGCTATCAAGAATGTTTGTAAAATCTCGCCTCAGCTAAAATGGCCAAATGATCTTTATATTAACTCCCTCAAGCTTGCAGGGGTGCTCACCGAAACGGGCCCATATTCTACCAAGAAGCAAACCTTTCCATATGTAGTGGTTGGCATCGGGATGAATATAAACACTGAAATTGAGGTTTTTGATGCAAAGCTTGGTAAAGGTATTACCTCTCTTTATGAGTTGACTGGGGAAAAATTTGAAATAGTACAAATTGTAAAAGAGATTTATGCGGCAATGAATAGCCGGTTGGCGCAATTGTCAAATCAGCCTGATTTACTTCTAAGACAATGGCAGCAAAAAGATTTTCTTGTTGAGAAAAGGGTGGTATGGGAACGTATTGGCCAGGAAGATGTTCATGGTATTGCATTAGGTTTGACCCCAGCTGGGCAATATCGTATTTGCGATTTATCAGGTTTTGAACATGAAATTCTTGCCGGGCACATTCGTCCTGCTTGTTGCCCATTGAAGTAGGAAATTTTTTTTAAGGTCCTGTTATGAATCACTGGCATTTTGAAAAACAGTGATTAGTTTATGGCGTACTGTTTGTTTTAAAAAAAAATATGACTTCTAAAGCTCTTTTCAGGTATTAAATCTTGCTGTTAACGATACCTGGATTTTAGGTTAAAATACAGGAGAATGCATGAGTGTAGAACAGGCCAAAGAAGTGTTGACCATAGAATCAGATGGAATTCTCGCTGTTCGTGATAGACTTGGTTTAGAATTTGAGCATGCTGTTGATTTGATAATGGATTGCTCCAGCAGGCTGGTAATTACTGGTATTGGCAAATCCGGAATCATTGCTCAGAAGATTTCAGCAACTCTAAATTCTACAGGAACACCATCGTTTTTTCTCCATCCAGTAGAGGCCATGCACGGTGATCTTGGCATGGTTACTCCTTCTGATGTGGTTCTTGCTATTTCCTATTCCGGTGAAACTTCTGAACTCAATGCACTTCTTACCAGTTTGCGAGAACGTTCCGTAAAAATTATTGCAATGACAGGAAACTCTGATTCAACCCTGTCATCTTTTGCCGATGTAACCTTAAGTGTTCATATCCCAAAGGAGGCCTGTCCACTTGGGCTTGCTCCCACCACCAGTACTACTGCAACCCTTGCCTTAGGCGATGCGCTGGCTGTTTCTCTTCTTAAGCGCAAGCAGTTTAGGGCAGAGGATTTCCGAAAAAATCACCCTGGTGGTAGTCTTGGAGAAAGACTCAAAGTTGCTGTGGAAGAGGTCATGATTACCGGAGAAAAAGTGCCTCTGGTAAGGGATAATGTTGATATTAAGGGTGCGGTCGACGAATTAAATAGTAAAAATATCGGTGTGGTGGTCGTAGCCTTTGCTGATAATAAACTTGCCGGTATCATAACCGATGGTGATATACGCCGTTTGCTCATTCAAAAGGGTAATCTGGAGTCTGTTAGTCTTGGGGAAGTTATGACAGTTGCCCCAGTCACGATTGAAAAACATGTGATGGCTGCAGATGCACTGAGCGTTATGCAGCAACATGAAATTACTGCACTGGTTGTGGTTGATAAAGACAATAAGCTGCTTGGGATTCTTCATCTTCATGAACTTTTGGGAAAGGGTGAATTTCGCTTTTTGATTTAAGCTCTTATTATGTATATTTTAGTCTGAGAAGCCGTCCTTTTTACAAAATCTATACTGGAATAAATACATTTTGATGTTTATACAGGCTGGAAATTATGGAAAGGCTATAATCTGTATTACGATTAGTAAAATTCTTTAATCTGAATTCTGATAAGGTGAAAGTATGTGTCAAATAAATGTGGTTGTTGAGCGTGAAGGTAAAGATGGTGTTGAAACAGTGATGGAAGGAGTTAGCACCTTGGAAGTGACAGAGACGGGAATTACTTTAAATGCACTTTTTGAAGAACCTGTGGTCCTTGCTGATGCTCATATTGCAAGAATTGATTTTCAAGGAGGGGTGGTAACTCTCACTGCCTAGTCTTCTTTTTGAGATAGTCTGGATGTAAGATATTTTAACCACATAAAAAACTGAATATATAAAGCTGTGTCATTGTTCAACTGTCGCAACTTCTAATGTTTCTGTTGATTGTGTGGTTCGCTCTTGCTTCAATTGTTACCATTCTCCTGAATAAATATTCCAGGAATCGGTAGGGTATGAGTATTGATAGTCCAGTTTTAATCGAAATGATCGTCCCTGTTTGTATTCGACACAACTCAGTTTAAATATTATGGTATCCTCCATTTTTTTCAGGAGGGTAACCTTTGGAGAGGTCAGCTCAGAGGACCTGGATGAAGGATAGAATTGAACAAAGATCCTCTTGAAATTATCGGTCAGCCATTGGGTTTTGTCATCAATGTCTATTTGTTCGTTGGCGCTATCAATTTGAGTTTTACTGCTGGTTAGGACTTTTTTCAGTTCCTTGTTTGAGCTAAACTCGCTCTCATTGATCATGGTGGTGAGTTCTTTGTAATGGGCTACTGCCGCAACAAGATCTTTTTCTTCATTAGTTTGCGCTGCTATATTTAATTTCACTGAAACTTTGATCATTAAAAGCGTTTTTTTGATTTTACGAATACTGCTTTGCTGGTTTTTGCCGAAACTGTCTTTGTTGTCTCTAAGAAGCTTCAGTCCTTTTTCGTACTCAAGAATAGACTTGTTCCATTTTTTTTGCCTGTAAGCTGTTCCGGCAGTGTTCAGGATCTGGTAAAGCTCAGAGTTGTGGCGTAGATGCTCAAGCTCGGTTCGCTCAGTTTTAGAAACAGCTGATGGGTTATTAAGAAGTTGTTCTTCTGCTCGTTGAAGAATCTCTAGAGTCTGTTTCCATTGGGATTCAGCAAAGGTCTCTTTGGACTGGCTGAGTTCTTTACGAAATTTTGCAGCTGAAAGTTGCTTGTTGATTGCACTTTCATTTTTTGGGTCAGAAAGTTTTCTCGCAAATTCAAGGGCCCTGACATAGGTGTCAGCTGCGCTGTCCCATTCTTTTCTTTGTTCTGACACTCTTGCATTGGCTAGAGTGTCTTCCAGGTTTAGGTGGTTTAATTTTTGACCAATCGAAGAGGCTTGTGTTTCAAGTTTTTTGCTTTTGGCAAATTGTTGAGCCACTATAAATTTGGCTATAGCCTCTTTAACTTTTTCTTGGGTGTAAAGTTGTTCGGCATCTTTTAGCAGGGCGTCGAGTTTGCTCAGGTTGTCTGCTAATTCTGAGCTGATATATTCTCCATTATAGAGTACCCGGCCTTGTATTCCTTCTGCAAAAGTTTTGGAAGAAAGCAGGGTGTTGATAAACTTTTGCAGAGGGGCTTTTTGGGGTAGGGGAAAAAGTATCTTTTCCAGTTGAGCTAAAGCATCTTCAGCTGTTTTCTTGGATTGGCCGTATTCTTTTTGAGTAGCAAGTTTTTGAGCTTGCAGCCATAAAGAGTTTGCTTTGCTAAGAGAACTGCTATCTTTAAAATAAAGGTATCCGCCAGTTCCAGCAATTGCCAAAATAATAATTCCAGCAAGTATTGATTTTATGGGAAGAGATTTTTTGGGACCGCTGGTGGCCTTTTTTTTGGGAAAAGATGGCAGGCTAAATGTAAATTTCTTTTTCTTTTTCTTCTTTTTGTCAGTCTTCTTCTCGACAGCGGCTTCTTCTTCAATATCTGCATCAAGATCAAGGAAGTTTTCCTGGCTGGCAGGAGTACGTTCTTTCTTTTTGGCTTGCAACTTCATTGACATGGTAAGGGCAAAATTGCCACGAACCCGTGCTTTAATGTCCTTAAAGTTGGGGAAGTCGGTTACGAGTTGGGCCAGCTGGTCGACTAGAGATTTTGCTTCACGAAGTTTGCCTTTTTGTTCGTACTCTTCGATTTTGCTGTAAATTTCATTGGCGTCATTTATTGCTTCTTGAATTTCTTCTTCAATTACTGAGCGTTCAATCTCGTTAGTGTCTTCATCAAGCTTAGCAAGAAGCTGTTGAGCATGAAAATACTTACTGTTCAACATCTGCATCTTTATGTCAGAGAGCGATATAGCCTGTTGATCAGGTTCTACTAGCTCATCAGCATCAATATCTACCTGGTCAAGAGTAAAGTCAACACTGTCATCTTCAACGCCCAAGTCAGAAAACAAATTATCTATGCTGGTATCTTCGTCGTCTTCTGCATCTGAATCAAAATTTGATCCTGGGCCAATGGAAAAGGTTTCTTCTATATCGTTGTCTGCATCTGGTTCGGAAGATTTTTCCAGAATAAGTTTCTCAGTTTTGATTTCCTGAATTGTATCAATTGGCAAAATATGGATATTCTCCAGGAACCATTCAGCAGCATCAAGGTTAAAGGGCGACTCGACATTATAGATTTCGGCACAGATCATTTTGCCAATGTAGACCATGAGTTGTTCAAGAGATTTGTTGTCTTCCCAGAAATCGGCAATACGAATAGCATCGGGATCGATGTCAGGATGAAATATGGGAGTCAGAGGCCTGATGGTAGGTGCAAAGTGTGGATAGCCAAAGGGGAGGGTGACGGCGATTCTATGACTTTTATCCTGGACGATTGATTTATCGGGAAGAATGATAAAGCCTTTAAGGCTGTATTCAACCTCAAAATAATTGCTTGCAAAATCATCAGAAATGATGACTTGAATGTCAGGATAGCGGGTCAGCGATTGTTGTAAGGATTTTAGGTCAGCAGAAACCGGGTCAACACCTTGAGCCATTTTTTTCTCATCAGTAGTGGTTGTAGAATTTCAGCTTGTTTTTAAGTGGTATTGCAGCTGTAGAAGTGGTGAATTCTAATGTGAAGAGAGTTCAGTGTCTTCAGCCAGCTCTATTCTATAGTATTAACTGATTGAAAACAAGCTGCTTTTGCTGATGAAATACAAAAGTAAATGAGAATGTGACATGATGGTAGTTGAAACATTGCCAGGATAGGCAATTATAGACAAATAAGACAAAAAAGAGGTTGCTGGTTTTTATGTCTTATGTTCATTATTTGATGTCTGCTACAATTGAGGATATCTTGAAAAAACATGTTTTTTGTTCAAGATTAAGGTCAGCTCGAAATTTTGTGTATAATACCGAGACCGGGCAAAAGACAGCTTTTTATCTACCATTAACTAATTTTAAGAAGAAGGTTACAGTTATCAGGGGGTCCTTTTTTAGTCTAGTGTTCATCATGTTTATTATGAGTGAGAAGGAAATAACAGTGAGGCAAAGCTAATACTACCCCGTGGCCAAGCCGCAATGAAAACAAATTTCTTCCTAGAGAGAGCCGTATGAAAAAAATGGATGTTGTCATCAGCAGGTTAGATCTTGAAAAGCGAATAAAAGAACTTGGTGTTGCTATAAGTCAAGATTATGAAGGCAAAGAGCTCGTTGTTATTGGTATTTTGAATGGCGCATTTGTTTTTATGGCAGATCTGGTGCGAAGCGTCGTTGTGCCTCATGAGATTGATTTTATCCGGGTCTCCAGTTATGGCGATGATACCAGCTCTTCAGGGGTTATTCGTTTGAGCAAGGATGTTGAAATTAATGTTGCAGAGAAACACGTTTTGCTGGTCGAAGATATTGTAGATACAGGCGCGACCCTGGCCTGGTTGTCTAATCATTTTTCACAAAAAAAGGCAGCTTCTGTTCGAATTTGCACTCTTATTGATAAATTTGAGAGAAGAAAAAATATAGTTTCAATAGATTATCATGGTTTCAGTATAGATCACGGATTTCTGGTTGGATATGGACTGGATTATGCTGAAAGATACCGACATCTCCCGGAAATGTGTACTTTCAGCGAATAGATTTTGGGAAATGGGTCACAATGCAAGAACATGAAGTTGAAATTGCAAAAGCAATCTCCCGCTTGACCAGGTGGACCTGGATGAGCATATTGAGTCTATAGAAACTCTAGTGACCACAGGGGGGGCTCATGATTGTTAATATTTCCGCAGCAAAGGCTAATTTGTCCAAGCTGTCAACATGGTTTTGAGTCACTTGATTTTACTGCTCATGATGCGTTGCTTCTGTAAGACATGCCCTTTCACCATGAAGACCCTTTTGACCGCATGCTAATTTGTCAAAGTTTAACCAGTAAATATCCTCTTATGACTAATGATAGTAAGATAAAAAAGTATAATTGTCAGATTCTATAGACTTGCCTTTTGTATTCTTTGGTTATATCGTGGCATGGTACCTTATTCTTCTAAAGTCTCTCTTTATTTAAATTTTTTAACACCTAAAAGGATGTTTCTCATTCAATCCATGGATGAAATCCTGAATCCCATGAACGGAAAAATTAAAATATTATCATTTTTTCAGTTTCGCTCCAGCCGTCTGGCAAACCTCCGTTCCAGGCTCTGGGCTGTTTTATTATTTGACATTCTAGTAGTCATATTGGCTCATGCAGTCGCATACTGGTTCCGATTTGATGGTAGGATTTCCTCTGACTTGTTTAACCAGATCTGCAGATCTATTCCTTGGCTGTTGGCTATAAAACTCCCAGTTTTTTTTTATTACGGCCTTTATAGAGGCATGTGGCGTTATACCAGTATTGTGGATCTGTTTAGCGTGCTGAAAGCTACCTTGATATCCTCATCAATAATTATTGCATTTATTGTATATACAAACCGCTTCGTTGGATTTTCCCGTTCTGTTTTTATAATGGATGCGATTTTCACATTTTGTCTTATTGCTGGTAATCGTATTCTTATACGCTGTGTGTATCAATATGTTGCTGGAACTTTAGAGTTTTTTCCAAAGAGTGTTAGTTCTGGGAAAAAGAGAATTCTTTTAATCGGTGCTGGTGATGCTGCTGAAAAAGTTATTCGGGAGATAAAAGAAAATACATCACTGCCGTATGTTGTAGTTGGTCTTGTGGATGACAACCCTAGAAAGCATGGTCGAAAAATACATGGTTTGTCAATTTTCGGATCCCTTGATGATATTGAAAGAGTTGCTGAGGCAATAGATGTTGATGAGCTATTGATAACAATTTCGTCTGCCACCAGCTTAGAGATGAAGGGAATAATAAAAAGCTGCCAGGCTTCAAAGGTCTCTTACAAAATTCTTCCAGGGATGGGAGAGTTGATCCATGGCAAAATTTCCGTCAGCTCTGTTCGTAAAGTATCTTATCGGGATCTTCTGGGGCGCCCCTCTGTTCAACTTGAGCAGGACGAAATTGGAAAATATCTCACTGGAAAAGTAGTCTTGGTAACAGGTGCCGGTGGTTC
>PJEL010000909.1_pt1 | contig 32610 bp, 63 predicted proteins | sample 1853271 | NCBI WGS metagenome assembly PJEL01 (sample SAMN08108733, study PRJNA415343) | Invertebrate metagenome, whole genome shotgun sequencing project. | host: Globobulimina | place: Sweden: Gullmar Fjord | collected 2015-08 | reverse complement strand
TTATCGTTAAATAAAGAATAACATATAGATTTACGAAAAGCAACATTTATTTTACATTTTATAACATTATTTTAATCTTTTTTATAAACTATTGAATTTAAAGAATAAATAAAAACCTTTCTTTTTTTAATTAAATGTATTATTATCTTTATTTAAATCAAATAATTATTTTTAAATTAAATAATTAGTATTAATAATGAAATGAGGTAGTTGCATGAGAAAAAAGATTAAAATAGAACCTAAAAAGACCAAAAAGAAATCTAAACCATTGAAATCTAAAAGAAAAAAACCAATTAAACCTAAGAAATCTAAGCCAGGCCCTAATGGAAAAATCAATAAAAAACAATTATTATTAATAGAAATATATTGCAATATAAATAATGTAGAAGATGATAATTTTAAAAAATTAATAGCATTTCTTGAAGCTGGTTATATAGGTAATAAGGAAAAATGTCTTGATATTTTCAATCAACCAAAAATAATTAAAGGTATTGAAATACAAATAGAAAAAAATAAAAAAACAAGAATAGAAACTTTAGAAATTCCCGATCCCGAATTATTAATGATAAGGTATAAAGAAAAAACAGGGTTACAAGGTAGATTTTCTATGTTAACAGAAGAAAGAATGAAAAAAATAGAAAAACTTGCAAAATTAGGGTATACCAATAAGAGAATAGCTCAAGGTGTAAGTATAACTCCAGGTACTTTTAAGTCATGGTTACAAAAAGCTAAGAAAGCAATAGATAATAAGGACTTTGATCTTGATGGGTTGAATGGTGGGTATATTTCTTTTTCCTTAAGATTACAGGATGCAAGAGAGGAATTTGAAGATAAAGCAGTGAAAACATTGATAGAAAGAGGTTACGGTTATAAGGAAAAAAAAGTAACCATAGAGAAGAAAGGGGAAAAGGTTGTTTCTAAGAAAATAGAGGATATTAATAAGGTTGATAGCGGATTGTTAAAGTGGTTATTGGAAAGAAGGGAACCAGAGAGTTATAGCAAGTATGTAATAGATTCAAGACTGGTTAATGCAGGTAATGATGGAATTGATGTGGAAAAAGAGAATAGAGACATGTTGGAAGCTTTTGGTATGTTAACTAAGACAATAGAAAGGCCAAAAGAAGATGATGTGGATAATGATGTGGAAAACAATGATAATGAGGAAAAGGAAGAATAAAATAAAGGAAATAATAAAAGTTACATAATTTCCAATTAATATTTATAATATAATTAAGGGAAAGAAAAATAACTTAATATAAAAAAAGGGGAAATAATATGATACCTGAAAATACAAATAGGGTTATGGATTTAGTTGATAAATTAAGCTTTACAGATTTAATAATTGTTTTCATTAGAGTTAATTGGGCAGTTTTTGTTGATATAGCTCCATGGATAGTCATCTTATTAATTATAATTATAATTTTAATTTTAACTTATGCAAAATTTGTGGGTGATTAAAAAAAGGGAAATATTAAATTAAAGGAAAAGGAAATAATATTATAATGGAAAAGGAAATAATATTATAATGGAAAAGGAAATAATTGAAAAGGAAATGATAATAAAGAGTAAAAGAGAAAGAATAGAAAATGTTAAAATATGGAAATTCAAAAACAGGAAAGAACAAATATTATACCATTTTTGGGGTATGGAAGTTACAAAAGCAATATATCATAATATTTGCGAACAGTGTCTGCAATGTTTCCTTGAACCTTTACCTATTTGCAATAAATGTTGGAAGAAATATATGGAAAAATCCCCTTGGAGAAGATTATATAGAGATATTTATCTTTTTGATAATGAAAGTTGTAATAAATGTGGAAAGGAAAAATTAGAGGGAAATATTTGCCTTGATAAATATTGTTGGAGTAGATATTTAAATGGAAAAGGAAATATTAAATTAAAGGAAAAGGAAATATTAAATTAAAGGAAAAGGAAATAATATAATTTAAGGGAAAAGGAAATGGAAAAGGAAAAACAAAATATACAAGATATAAATTGGGATTACAGTACACTTGATGAATATGTAAGTTATATAGAAAATCTTCAATGTAACTGTTGTGGAAAACTATTTAAGGGTGAATTAAAATTGAAAGAACATAAAGGTTTATTATTAGTTTTTCAAAAATTTATTCCAAATATAACTTGTTCAAGAATTCCAATATTACTACAAACTATAAATAACGAACACGGGAGATTGTTTGAAACTATTGATAGCGAATTGTTAAATTTAATATTATTAAAAGATAAAGCTCAAAGAGATATAAGAGATATGGGTTATAGTTTTGATTTAGTGGAAAAATCTCATAAATTAAAACAACGTTATAACAATTTAAAGGACTTTAGATTATATTTAATTCAATCTAAAAAATTAAAATTAATTGGGGTTAAAAAGAAAATTAAAGAATTAAAAAAAGAAAATAATATTTTAAGGGGTGAAAACCACAACCTGTATTTGAAATTTAATGATTTGAAAGCTAATTTTTTAACAAAATTAAAAAAATTATTAAATTAAAAGGAAATAACATAATTTAAGGGAAATGTTTATAATATTTATAGGAAAAGGAAATAACTTTAAACAAAAAAAAGGAAAAAACAAAATGGATAAAATAATAACAAATTTCGTATTAAATTATACAATATCTCAACATGATATTTATATAGGTTTGTGGAAACAATTGAAGGGTGAATTTTTAAATGCAGCATGGGAACAAGACTTCTTAATAGATCAATATAAATATAAATGTTTAAAATTATTTGTCACAGGAATGATTTTAGAAGATATTTAAAAAGGAAAAACAAAATGGAAATAGGACAAAAATTAACATCAATAGGTGATGGAGAGGATTTTTATACTATTATAGAATCTAATGGTAATAGGTGGTATAAAATAAAAAGAGATTGTGATAATGAAACTTTTGACGCTTATGATGATGGTTGTGGTAATATTGAATTCTCTGACGATCATTATAGATTCACATTGAAATTAGTTAAAGATGATAATAAACCATTACAAGAGGATAATAAAATGGAACAAATGTTAAGTTTATGGGATAAAAATTATAGTGAATGGAAATTTAAAGTAAATCATGATATTTTCCTACCTAAACATGTACATTTAATACAAAATGTTAAAAACCCTGAATATGTTAAATCAGTAATTAAAACTTGTAATATTGGAATTCATTCGACATTAGATGTAAATGATATTTTCACTAAAGATAATCCAAATAAAAAATATTTAAGGATTACATGGAATAAAACCCTTGATAAATATTATGTTGATGAATCTGGCAGTTGTGGTTTTTTCAATAGACCATTATTAATTGATGAATATATTGTTGAAAGTAATATTGAATTTATAAAAAAATAATAAATTAATAAATTAATGTTTATAATGTATTTAAGGAGAGTGTAATATGAAAATAGGAAGTAGACTTAGGGAAAAATCAACAAAATATGTATGGAGAGTAGTATATATAGACAGTAAAAAACATATATGTTGCGTAGTTCGTGAAAATCATGCTCATGCCAAAGCAAAAATAATAGATTATTATAATAGTTATAATAGTAATAATAGTGTTATTTTTTTTGAAGATAATACAAATAATATATTTACTGAAATAAAAGGTGAATATATCAATATTACACGAAATAAAATTACAGGTTCTCATGAAATACATAAATTTACTTATTTAGAAGACTCTTTAGATTATAATCATGGGGATAATGAAGAAATCATTCTTACAGGGTTATTTGTTGATAAGGGTGATAAATAAGTGATGTTAAATTAGATAGAAAGGAATAATAATGGGAAAAGAAAAAGATACACCTAATTTAATTTTGACAAAAGTTAATAATGGGGTTATTGTAAAAAAATGGAATAAAGAAAAACAAGAATATGATATTAATGTATTTAATAATTTACAATCTTTAACTGATTATTTTGTAAATATTGAATTATTTACTGAAAAGATATTAACAGGTCAAGCTTGTTTAAATAAGATAAGGGGATTTAACAATGAAAACACCTAAAAGAATTAAAGAAATAATTGGAATAATTGAAAACGCCGACCCTGAAAAAGAAGGGATTGTATCAGAGCTTATTAATTATATATATGATTTAGAGGGGAGAATAAATAAAAACAATACTTTTAATGACGGTTCAGGGTTTATTAATTATATATATGATTTAGATGAGAGAATAAATAAAAACAATACTTTTAATGACGGTTCAGGTGGGGTGGGGCTTAAATCAACAAGTGTAGGTGGTAGTGGTGGTTATGAAAATATCGATTTGGTAAATTCTAAAATAAATAAGGAATTATATAAACAAGAATATGAATGTAATTTCTTACCTGAAAAACCAAAACAAATAAAAAATTACGAGAATGTAGAAAATTCTATGTTTGAAACATGGCGCCCAAATAATGATATAAATAAAGAAATGTCATCTTCAGTAGTTGGATATATTCATAATTTCAAACCTTCATCAAAACCAAAACAATCATATAAATATTCTAATTTTAAAACTACAAATAAAAAAAACATAATAGATGAAACGGGTAAAACAAGTTTTAACATTACGATTGATAAAGTTGAAACAGGTAAAGAAGTTGATTACGATTGTAAAAATATAAAATCTTTTATTGATTACATAAAAGAGGAATTTAGAATTAATAATAATGAGGAATTAAATGATTTCTTTTATGAAAGATATTTCAATAAAACCCCAACACTTTTTGATAATAAAAATTTATTTATTGATATTTTTAACTTTGAAATGAAAGATGGGAAAGCTATATATCAATATTTTATTAATAATTTCTATATTAAAATTAAATTAGATCGAAAGGAATAGTAGTGATAAAATCAAATGATATGACTTATAAATTTAATTCATTTTCAACCGATGGTATTACAGTTAATGTTCAACTTACTTGTACATTAAAAGAATTTGATGAAATGAATTTATTTTTTAAAAACCAAAACAAAGAAAAAGAATTATTAGAATATACTGTAATAAGTCGTTTAAAAAAAAATGATTTTATATTAGAAGTCAATCAAAAATTAAATGAAGGTTGGGAACTTAAAGGTGATATTTCAATATTACAGAATTCTTATGAAAATACTATTTACACTCAAACATTAATAAGGAAAATATAATATGGTTAAACGAAAATTATTTACAATTGAGGATTATTTCCCATATGCAAGGTTAGAGAATGGTCATTACTATATAGATGAAAATAATGAAACCTTTTATTTGTGTGAAGATAAAGATTATATTATAAGTAGTATTTATTTTGTTGATAACAAGGTGGTTAAAGCGACCTATCAAATTGTTACTTCAAGGTGCGACCCATTGTATGAAAATGATGATTTAGAAAGAGTTTTAAAATTATATTATAAATATGAAAGAAATTTCATTCAATTAACATAATTTCCAATTAATGTTTATAATATAATTAAGGGAAAGAAAATAAACACATATTAGCTACTCAGATTGACCTACATTGTATTATAAAAAAATATTAGGGTTAACACATAGGTAAATTTAAAAACATTGATAAAAAGCATTAATGAGCATATAAAAAAAGAGGTGAAAATGGAAGAAACTGTATATCTTAATTATTATGGTTGGTATAAACAAGTAGAAGTTCCATACGGAAGAGAATATTATGAGGTTGGAGAATATTCTTCTGTTGAAGTATTACCTTGTAAAGGGGAACTCCCATTACCACATAAACTTAAAACATACCTCTTTCATTGGGAAGGGAAAATTACAACACATGGAAATAGAATATTTGAGTTGATTTAAAAGGAGAATAATTATGAAATGTAAACATGAAAATACAAAAGTTTTTGATACAAAAGAATTTTTAAATGGTTTTGATACAGAAATTTGCTTAGATTGTACAAGGTCAAGGAAGATTGGTATATGTAGTTTTAAAGGAGAAATTTACAAACTTGATTGGAAAAATAGAAAACTTGGAAAAAATTTAGAAGATAAGAAAAAAAGAATTGATAATTTCATAGAAGATTTACAAAGTGAATTAGTTAAAGCTACTATGGAAAATTTAATAAAAACTGAGGAAAAACCTGGAATAGATAGAAATACATATAAAATTTTTTTTTCTAAAGATGACAATCTATATAAAGGGTTGTGTTTTCAGCATCCAGGCTGTAGGTCTTTTGGTAAAACTCAAGAAGAAGCTTTAGAAGGTATTAAGAAAGCTATACCAGATGAGTTTGGTGGAGTAGATTATAATGAATATATTGTTGAGTGGTCAGATTTAGATAAAAAATACATTGGAAAGTGTTTGAAATATAAAAATTTAGGCTATGTTGCTCCAACTCAAGAAGAAGCTTTAGAAGGTATTAAAAAACTTATATTGGAAAATGTTTAAAATATTATAAATAAATAAAACTTTTAAATGATGTAAAAATAGTGTATTAATATAAAAAAACAATTTTCAAGGAGTAATAAATGTATAATAATTTAATAGCTTTTGATTTAGATGGCGTAATTATCAATATTTTCCCAGAGTTTAGAAAGCTTTTCCTCAAATATTTTCATCACGATATAGTTCCACAAAAAAAATTTGATTTCAATATTCCAAAAAAAATAGCTAACCAATTAGAAGTAAAAAGATTGTGGCAAAGTCATTTAAAAGAAATGACTTATAATAGTAATTTAATACAAGGGAGTTTAGAAATTAATAGATTCCAAAAATACGGTAAATTAATTTTTATTACTGCCAGGCCAGAAGGTACTCAAGGGTATTTGAGGGAATATCTAAATGGTAAATTAGGTCATGATAACTTTGAAATAGTTATAGATAATTCAAGGAGTAAATTAGATTCAATCAAAAAATATAATTTAAATTATTTTGTTGATGATAGATTTAGAACATGTTTGGAAATAGCACCATATGTTGGAAAAGTTTTATTATTTGATAGAATGTGGAATCAAAGAAGAGAATCAAGAATAAAAAATATAAAAAGAGTATATACAATGGATGATGTAATTAATCATATTAATAATGATAATATGATTAACATTAATAGAAAATATTGTGAATTTATTTAAAAAAAGGAAGTAAATAATATGATCTGGAGAGATATTAAAGATATATATACTACATGGAAAATTATTGACGGTTTTTATGTTAGTAATTGTTTTAAATTTAAAATTGGAAGAAGTACAAAAATTGGTAATAGTGCAGAAATTGGAGATAATGTAAAAATTGGATATAATGTAGAAATTGGTAATAATGCAAAAATTTGTGATTTTGCAGAAATCGGTGATTATGTAGAAATTGGAGATAATGTAAAAATTGGAGATAATGTAAAAATTAGATATAGTGCAGAAATTGGATATAATGTAGAAATTGGTAATAATGCAAAAATTGGATATAATGTAGAAATTGGTAATTTTGCAAAAATTGGATATAATGCAGAAATCGGTGATTATGCAGAAATCGGTGATAATGTAAAAATTGGTGATAGTGTAAAAATTGGTAATAATACAGAAATCAATAATAAGCTTGGAGTTATTTTTTTGTATGGAACGAAACATACTATTAATATTAATAATCCAAAACTTAGATTATTATCAATTGGCTGTGTAACAATGTCAATAGACGATTGGAAGAAAAAATATAAAGAGGTCGGTAAAGAAAATAATTATAGCGACCGAACCTGCGAGGAATACTTCCAATACATAAAACTCTTTGATAATATTTATTAAAAAATAAAAGGAGTAAAATAAAATGATAAAGAAAATAAAAAATTTCATTACATTGGCAATTTCATATACAATACCTTTTTTAATGGTATTTGGAATTTGTTTTATGTGTTTTGGTATAGCTTTAAATCTTGAAAATAAATTAAAAATAATAGAATTAAATCAAACAATTATTATGGGATTAAATGATAAAATTGATCGTATGGAAAAGGTTAATAGAGGCCAATCAATAGCGATAAATAAAAATATTAAAAATATTACCGGGCAACATGAAATTAACAAATTAATGATACAATTTATCGATGATTATAGTAGAGACCCTTTTATGATTAGGGATTTCAATTATAAATTAAAAGGAAATAATTAATATGTTTTATTTACAGGTGAAATTATGTCTTTGGTAACAATAATAAGTATAGCGGTAATAATATATTTAATATATTCAATATCCCCTTAAAATATAAAAGGAAAAATTAAATGCCATCTATAGTTTTAACAAATTTATTAATAGTTTTAATAATAAGTATAATTATTGTAATTTTACCAGATTTATTTATTTTTTTAAAAAAAACAATCAATAAAAAACTTTTTACTACAATATCATTTTATATCGTAGTAACACTTTCATTATCTATTATTCTTTATGGTTTACTTACTATCTTTACTATAATATTCCATTAAGGTTTAATAATGAAATTATCAACGAAAGTAAAAAATAAAGGGATTGGTTATTGGGAAGGGGTAGTAAGATATAATAATATTGATATAAGGAATGTAAGATTTAATAGTATATCAACTTTAATGAAAAGATGTGAAGAAGTTGAAAGTATTACAAAAAAAATGCCTTTTACAATTTATGTAGGGAAAGATGAAAAGATAACATTAAATAATACTACATTTAAACATAGTGATTTAAATAATTCAGAAACTTATTTTAATGGGGAAGTATTTTACCAACCAACCTTCCCAGAAGAATTTTTGTTAAATAAATTGATAAGTGTAAAATACCGTAAAAATACAACATTTAATTTAAATATAATAGAAAGAATATTAAAAATTTTTAAGAACTTTAATTTTCACTTTTTTCTATATATCCTTATTTGTAATGTTTTAATTAAACTATCATTTAAATCAACATATCTAAAAAATCAATACATACCTAAAGGTATTCTTCATTCAAGAAAGCTATTAAACAGTAGATCAGGTTTCATCCCGTTAAGAAGAAGGAAAAAGATGTAATTATGAGTAATATATTAACACCTCAGTACAAAAGAAGGGTTTACCCTCTTTTCTACCATCCAACCCAACAAAAAATTATAGATGATACATTCACTATATCAACAAGGTTTTGTATTATACCAAGTGGCCGTCGCAGTGGGAAAACGGAACTTGCAGGAAAAAGGAGATTAGTCGCAAGAGCGGTAAGAGGGGTTGATTCACCTAATCCCAGATATTTTGCAGGAGCACCAACAAGAGATCAAGCAAAGAGAATTTATTGGAAAGATTTAAAACTATTATCAAGCCCATGGCATAATCCATATAAACCACCATCTGAATCAATGTTAATAATATATCTACAAGGTGATAGGGAAATACATGTAGTGGGAATGGATAAGCCATCACGTATAGAGGGTTCACATTGGGATGGTGGAATATTAGATGAATATGGAAATATGAAAAAGGAAACATGGTTAGAACATGTTAGACCGGCACTTTCAACGCCTGGCAGGCCACCTGCATGGTGTGATTTTGTAGGTGTCCCAGAAGGAAGAAATCATTATTACAATTTACACGAAAAAGCAAGAATGGAAATTAAGGAAAGAGGAAACAAATCAGATTGGGGAATATATCATTGGTTATCAGAAGATATCCTACCAAAAGAGGAAATCCTTGCAGCTAAAAGGGATTTAGACGACATAACATATAACCAGGAATATTGTGGAAGTTTTGAATCACCTTTCGGAAGAATCTATTATAGCTTTGATGATAATGTACATGGAAGGAAACTTGAATATTATAATTATGGTGATTTACATTTATGCTTTGATTTCAATGTATCGCCTGGTGTTGCCATAGCACTACAGGAATTTGAACTTAACGGGAGAACTGTTGATGGAGTTGTTGGTGAAGTTCATATCCCTAAGAATAGTAATACTCATAGAGTTTCAAGGAAAATTTTAGAAAAATACGGAAAACATAAAGGTGATGTATACCTTTATGGCGATTCAACCGGGGGTGCAAAACATTCATCATCAAATGGGAAAACCGATTGGATAATTATTGAGGATATATTAAAACCAGCTTTCGGGAAAAGAATGAAGAATAGAGTTAAAAATGTAAACCCCAGAGTTAAAGATAGAATTAATTCCTTAAATAGCCGGTTAATGAATACGTTGGGTGAAGTACATTTATATATCGACCCAATTAATGCAAAGGAAACGATAAGAGATTTTGAAAATACATTAGTTCTTGATGGTAGTGCAGGTGAAGTTGATAAGAGTAATAAGGAACATTCACATTTAACAGATTCTTTAGGATATTGTATATATTCAAGATACCCTCTGAAACGTGGTCTTAGAGGTGTAGCTAAGTTAAAAGGATTTTAATAAAAGGGAAATAAAATAACATAATTTTATGGAAATGTTTATAATGTAATTAAGGGAAAGAATAATATTAATAAATAAAAAAGGGGAAAATAAAAATGGAAAATATAGTAATAAATGAAATATTAGTTTCTGGACAACTTGGTAGTATTATCAATTCCGCAATAAGAGATTCGTTAAATTTATCTATTGAGAAAGATTGTATAGTAACTCTTAATTTCAACAATAATATATACACTATTAATTCAAGAGAAGTTTTTAAAGAGATAAAAAAGACACATTTTTATAAAAGAAGGTTGTATGATGAAACTTAAAGTAAGTGGATTGAATAGATGAAAAAAAAATACAAAAGGATGCAATTATGTATGCTGAAAATTACTATATTCCAAGGGGTATAAAATTGGTGGAAAATGGATAGGGAAAAAATAAACGCCAAATTAGAAATAGTAAACATTGAGCTTGATAAAATAAACGCCAAATGGCATAAAGCAAGGAATAAGTTGGATAAAATATCAAACGAGCGTAATAAAAAAATTGCCGAATGGGACAAAGTAGCTGTAGAGTGGGATGAAATAAACATTAAGTTAGATAAATAGATTAATTTAAGGAGATAAAATAAAATGGATGATGATTTAGATGAATATAGTGATTACAACCTATATAATGACAGACTATATAATGACAGACGGGATTCAAATAAACAATATTGTAGTGTTTGTGGGTCAGAAATGCAAAAAGGAAGCTACTATTGTCATTATTGTGAGGGTCCTTAAAAAGAATTTAACAAAATTTCTATTAAATGTTTATAATATTTATAGGGAATGTAAATAATAACTAATTAAAAAAAAAGAATTAACATGAAAGCAAAAGAATTAGCAAAAGAGTTAATGAAACACCCAGAAAGAATTGTTGTTAATCAAACAGATAGTGAAGGGAATGGTTATTATGAAGTGTCTGGGATTTGGAAAGGTTTATTTGATAGTGGGGAAGGTGAAGTAGGAATTGAAAAACTTACTAATGAATTAAGAAAAGAAGGGTATGGGAAAGAAGATATACCAGAAAATGGTAAACCAGCAATTATTTTATATTAATAAAGAGTGATAGTAAGAAATAAAATAATAACTAATTTAAAAAAAGGAAAAGAAATTATGTCAGATGTAAAAGTAAGTAAAATTGGTGGAATAAATTTTTTTGGAATGTTGCAAATTCTATTTATAGGGTTAAAACTTGGTAATGTTATTACATGGCCGTGGGTATGGGTATTAACCCCATTATGGATGCCATTAGCTATTTCTTTAGGGGTAGTTGGTATAGCTTTAGGGGTAGCTGGTATATCTTTTATTGGTTTTATAATATTGGTTATTGGTAAAGCTATTTTTAAAAGGAATAAATAAAAGATATGGGGAATATATTTGAATATAAAAATAACATATTAATTATATTTATAATATTGTTTACATTATTAACAAATTTATTTATAATACTTAAATTAACTAATGTAATTGTATGGTCATGGCTTTGGGTATTTTCCCTATTCTTAATTGCCATTTTTGCAGAGATATTGAATATAATTTATAGAATTATAAAAGTAAAATTTATGGGGTTTTAAAAGGTTGTAAATGGAAAATTACAAACAAGAGATAATTAAAAGAATCAACCAATCACAAAAAATGCTACTTGATTTATCTGAGGATTGTCATTGGAAATCTGATTTCCAAATAAATTACATTAACCAAATAAATAAATTACAGGAATTAAAAGAGGGTTGGGAAAGGAATTAATTACAAATGGATTTTAAATTAAAGCAAACGGTATTAGAGGATATTGAAAGAGTTAAATCAAATAAGGAAACGGAAAATCATTATGGTGGACCATCTGATTTTTGGTACGCATTAACAAAAAGAGGTGGTTTTAGATTAATCGATATTATAGATAATAAAGAACAATTAGAGAAGATTGGAAAAGCCATAGATTTATTGAAAGATTTAGAGGGGCTTTATGAAATGCTGAATAATGGTGAGGGGTGGTAATGGAAACTAATTGGGAATGTTATATGAAATATGATAAGGGTGATATTAAACCCTATAAATGTTCTTTTTGTGAAAAACCTATGGTAGTAGGTGAAAATTTATTTCAAATAATGGTTAATGAATATGAGGGTTATCAAAATTCTTGTAAAAAATGTTATGATAAATTCAAAGAGGAAGAATAATGGGAGATAGTAATTGGAAATGTTATAGAAAAAGTTTCTACTTAACTATTCCATTTCATAATTGTACTTTTTGTGGTAGTCAAATGATACCAGGTGAAATGATGTATACAGTAACTATAGAGCGGAAAAAAGGAGCTCCATATGGAATTGGGTTGGAAAATGGGGTAATTTCATGTAAAAAATGTTATGATAAATTTGAAATTGAAACAATATTGCCTCCTGGTGAAGAATAATGGAAAAGATATTCCCAACATTAATGATGGCATTATCTTTTATATCTTCATTAATTTATTTTATTGATGGCGATCTTAGGAAAAGTCTTTACTGGTTATTTGCCGGGTTGATAACAATGACGGTAACTTATTAAAAAAATAGGAAATATAATATGAAAATTGAATATTTAATAAAATGGCATTTTAAAGATAACCCATCAATGAAAGGAAAAGGAAATTTAAGTTCGGATAAAGTTACTATAATTCAATGGAAAAATTATGGTAATAATAAATACTCGGAAATTGAACATATAGCTTTTGAGCGTATTTATGGGGATTTAAGAGATATGTATATTGAAAGACCAACTGATGATTATCAACATTTTGGAAATTATAAAGTAATAATAAAGTAATAATATAGATAAATAAAAGGAAATGTTATGAAGATTACAAAAGAAATGGAAGATATGAGATATGTAAAAAATATGTCATTTTACAAAATTGGTGAAATATTAGGGAAACACGAAAGTACAATTCGTTATTCTTTTAATAAGAAATTTGGAAAAACTTCTAAAAGTAAAATAGAACAACCAACAAAACAAGGTCAACCAGTAGGAATTGAAAGAAAGGAAATTAAAATTAAGCATGACCCTTATTCGAAAATGATCATGTTATTTAATACCTTTATTGATAATATGAAAAAAGGTTTTCTTTATGAGGAAAATGAAATTAAAAAAGCTTGTAAAGTAGGAAAGAATATTGATAGTTGGAATGATATAACCGATATATCAAAGTACATTAAGTATCAAGGGTTCACAGAAAAAGGTATAAGGTTATGGGGTTTAGAGTTTGATCAAATATGGGCTGAATCTAACCATGGAATTATGGGGTACAGAAGAAGGAAAACAAAGTAATTGTATCAATTTTAATACATAAAAAGTTGATATAGAGGTTAATGAATTAATTTTAATACAAAGGAATTTAATAAATGGCGAAATCACGTGACGAAATGAAATCCAAACACGGGCCTGGTGCAACAGAACAAGCTTTAAGAGACGATAACAAAAGATTACATAGCGAACTAAAGAAACTTAGAAAAAAGCAGGGGAAAGACCAAATATTAATTGATGAAATAACATCAAGAGTTGAAAGTATCGGAAAACTCCCTAAAATAAAACAAGTTGCTAAAATCAAACCAAAAAGTAAAACATATAGAAGACCTTTGTCAGCCGTATTAAATATTGCTGATCCGCATCTTGAAGAAGTTGTTGATCCAATTGAAACTGAAGGTTTGGGTGAATGGAATTTCGATCGTTGGTTAAGAGCAACATGGGCAACGGTAATGTCTACCATAGATATAGTAGAGATAATGCGAGCAAAACACGACGTAAACGAATTACACATTAATTGGTTAGGTGATATGATAACAGGTGAAATTCATCCGGATGCTTACTATACTAACCATTACTTTTTACCTGATGCCCTTGTTTATGGGCCTTGGTATTTTTCACAAGCAGTAAGGGAACTCTCAGCACATTTTAATAATGTTTACAATACTTGTTTAGCTGGAAATCATGGTAGAATGGATATAAAAACCCCGGCAAAAAAGAAAGTTGCAAGAAATTTTGACACGGCAATGTACCAAAATACCGCAGTACTAACAAAGAATTTACAAAATGTAGAATGGAGAATTCCTCGTTCCCCAAAATGCGTTACTGAGGTCAATGGTTGGTATTTCTTACTTCAGCATGGAGACCAAGTAGCTTGTCATGGTGGAACTTCCCCATATTATGGTATGTCAAGACAAAGAAGTGCTGAAATGTCAAAGAGAGTGGGAAATAAAGTTAAAAATGTTCAAGAAAGATTAGAAAAAGGATTGTTATTTGATTTTGATGTAAGAGGGCATCTACACCAATTTGCATCTATTGAAGAACGAACATTATTATGTCCGAGTATGATGGGACCAAATGAATTTAGTCTATCTAAATCTTTTTCATATTCATCCCCTGGTTCAAGGTTATTTTTTATTGACTCGGAACACGGTATGGCAGGCGATTGGAATATCCATTTGAGTAATTTATCTAAAACTCATAGATTTGAAAAACTTCCAAGTTGGAACGGACAAGTAAACTATTCAGCAACAGGGTTATAAATAAAAGTTACAAAATTCCTATATAATGTATATAATGATTATATGGGAATTTCTATATTAAAAAGGAGAAAGAGAATTAATAAATTAACTCAAGAAGAATTGAAAAAGAATTTAAATTATAATCCAGGAACCGGTATTTTTAAATGGAAAGTTGCAAATAATGGAAGGATAAAAATTGGAAATATTGCAGGTTATAAAAATAATGATGGTTATATTCAAATAAAAGTAAATAAAAAGATATATTATGCTCAAAGATTAGCTTGGCTTTATATGGAAGGTTATTTTCCTGAAAATACAATGGATCACATTGATAGAAATCCATCTAATAATAAATGGGATAATTTACGCCATGTATCTAAAACATGTGATGTAAGAAGTAGAAAGAAGTTTAAAAATAATAAATCAGGAATTGTAGGTGTATATTTGGATGAAAAAACAAATAAATGGAAAGTTCAAATAACAAACAATAAAAAACAAATTTACCTTGGAATATTTAAAGAAGATGAATTTGATGATGCAGTAAAAGTAAGATGGAAAGCTGAAGTAAAATATAATTGGTCTAATTGTAAAAGCGATTCATCAGCATATAATTATCTAAAAGAAAATAATTTAATCTAACAAAATTCCCATATTATGTATATAATGATTATATGGGAATTGTTATTTTAAAGGAAAGGAAAATAATATGAAAATTAAAAAATCAGTTTTAAAGAAAATATTAAAAGATAATTTGAAAAAAGTTTCATGTATTGGTATAGCTTGTGGAAAATGTAAGTTAGATAATAATCCATATTGTGAAATACTTAACTTAAATGATGATTGCATTGACTTATTGATAAATGGAATGATGAAACAATTTGAAAAAGATTATAAACCGAAGAAAAAAACAATTAAGAAGAAAAAACCTTGTGCCTCTTGCGGAACTACACTTACTAATGGAAATATTTATGAAAATGATAAAGGTGAAAAAAAATCTTTGTGTAATCTTTGTGTAAATTTTATAATTCCAAATAGATATAAATTGATATCAAAAGAAGATGGAAGAAAAGGGTTAAACTGTAAAAGATGTGGTCATTTTATCCATAAAGATAATGTAAAAGAATCCGGTCTATGTGAATTTTGCGAATTATTTCATCTTCTTTTTCCAAATGATAAATAATAAATAACATAATTTCAATATAATGTTTATAACGATAGTAAGGAAAAGGAAATAAAAATGACTGATAAAAGAAAAATTGAAAAGGCTATGAGTTTTATAGTTGAATATGGTGGAATTGATGGTGCGCACCATAAAGATTGGGTATTAGACCAGGCAATTCGTATTCTTGCTGGTGAAGAATACAAAGAGATTGTAAGACTTGCCAAACTTGGTGTTGACGGACCAGATACCTACTCATGGGATGTTGGAATTGCACCTTAATAAAATTATTGGTAAAAAAAGGAATAAATGTGGGAAATAAAGTTTTTTTAGGTGGAACATGCAATAATAGTAAATGGCGTGATGAATTAATACCATTACTTGATATTGATTATTTTAACCCAGTTGTTAATGATTGGACATCAGAATGCCAACAAATTGAAATGGATGAAAAGGAAAATAAATGTAATATTCATTTATATGTTATTACAAGTGAAATGACAGGAGTGTTTTCAATTGCTGAAGTTATAGATAGTGCCCATAATGAAAAAGTTACTACAATATTTTATGTTATTCGAAGTGGGTTTACAAAAGGTCAATTAAGGAGTTTAGATGCAGTTGCCAATTTAGTTAGACTAAGAGGTGAAACTGCCGTATCATCACCTTATATTTATAGTGGTTTAGCTCATTTTATCAATAATGTAAAAAAAGGAATAAATATGGGAAATAAAGTAGAAAGGCCAACGTGGAATAAATATTTCATAGGTATAGCTTTAGATGTTTCAACAAGAGCAACTTGCACAAGAAGAAAAGTTGGTGCTGTAATTGTAAAAGATAATAGAATACTTAGTTCAGGGTATAACGGGGCTCCTTCTGGAATAGATCATTGCGATAAAACTGGATGTCTTAGGGAAAAGTTAAATATTCCATCAGGAGAACGTGCGGAAATATGTAGGGGAGTACATGGGGAACAAAACGCAATAATTCAAGCAGCTTATTACGGCATATCTATAAAAGGTTCTATATTATATTGCACAGACTCCCCTTGCTTTATTTGTGCGAAAATGATAATTAACTCAGGAATACAAAAAATATATTATTTAAATGAATATCCTGATAAAATGTCATTTGATATGTTGAAAGAAGCGGGAATCAAAGTTGTTAAATTAGGTGGGTAAAAATGGAAAAAATAATGAAAAATGAAACATATATCTATTGTCCCAATTGTGGTAAATATTGGATTCCCATAGGAATACATATAATTGATTTTGAGTGTCCTAATTGTAGACATTCTCACTATAATGGAAATGTGGAAATTGTAACAAAAAAAGAATTCGAAGAACTTAAATATTGGGATAATAAATAATATGAAATTTAAAAACGTTTTTATAGAAGGGGTTGATATTCCTGATGCCTGGCATCAATGTGTTAATTCTATATTTGATAATGGTTTTAAATATACTATTGAACAAGGGTCGTATGTTGGTGAAACAAGATTAGAATTCGATAATATTACAATCCTTATCAAAAAACCATATAGTGAACCATATGATTTAATGTTGCCTCAAATTCCACAACATTTTAATATTCCTAATCCTGTTGAAAACGGATACGTAGAACAATACCTACCTTATCTTATGACAGGACATAAAGAACCAGGGGAACAGTATACTTATGGAAGTCGATTAAATGAAAGCTTGCATATTTTCAACTCTAATACAGGGGAACTAATAAATAGACAACTTGGTGGGCAAATTGACCATATGCTTACATTATTAACTATGACCCCCAATACTAATCAAGCAATATTACAAATTGGACAACCCAGTGATTGTTTACTTGATGATCCTTGTTGTTTACGTCATATTGATATGAGGGTAAAGTATAATCAATTAATCTTTTACCCGTATTTTAGAAGCTGGGATTTGTGGGGCGGTATGCCAGCAAACTTAGCTGGTATAGCTGTACTTCAGAAATACATGGCTGATGAGATAGGTGTTGAAAGCGGGCCTATATGTGCAAGTAGTAAGGGTTTACACCTATACAAATATGTTGAAGAGTTAGCTAAATTAAGAGTGGGGAAATAAAATGGAAAAGAAATATTTATATACAGATAATTATCATCATGGTTTAGAAAGATGGTTGATTACAAGAGAAACAAAAAGTAATTATTGGGTTTATCTTAATGAAAAATCCGAGGAAAAAATATCTAAAATTAGAATGTGTACAGGTTCGGGCTTTCATATAACTCATTATGAATTAGAAACACTTGAACTTAAAAAGAGTTATTTGAAAAATTTAAAATATAGAAAATACTTAAAAAAATTAGAAACACTTGGAAATAATAATAACGAAGAAGTATGGGATTTAATATTAAATATATAGAAAGTTAATGTAATGAAAAATAGTGGTAAAGTGAAATGGATAACTTACGAATATTTAAAAAGAAATATAAATGCTATAGAAATAGATAATATTCTAAAACATTTGATGATAAAAAATATAATTTAAAAAATTATATTGAGTAAAACAATAACAAAAATAAAAGGAGAAAATGAAGTATGAAAATTTCAACAGAAGAATTTAATGTGATATTGGAAAATAGATTAACACTAACTAAAAGTGTTCTCGGTTCAAAAGGTAAGGAATATACATTGAGTGACGATAATAGAATCCACAATTTTAATATCGCAGGAATGAGAAGAGGTATTACACCAGAAAAAGCCCTTGATGGAATGATGCTTAAGCATGAAGTAAGTGTTTATGATATGATTAATTATGTGGAAACAAATCTCGAAAAATTAACAATAAAGCTAATTGATGAAAAGATTGGCGATAATATCAACTACTTGATTTTATTGGAAGCTATGCTAAAGAAACGTGTTGAATTATATTTAAATAGTTTAAAAGTTTGTAACAGCGATATTAAAGAAGAAAAATATAATTCAATTGTTGATGATTCAATAAAGGGAAAGGTTGTGATAGGTTAAAAAAATATAGATTTAAAAAAAATAATAAAATGAGATGTATTAAAAGATTCTTTTAATACATCCTATAATTGTAAAAAAAGAAACAGTATGAATATAGAAAATATAGATTATAAAAACCCAGATTATGAAAAATTATTCCGTAGCCGTTGGAAATGGATATCAAAAAATCCATTTAGCGAAAAAGATGAATGGCCTGACCATTATATACTTGAATACAATAGTTGCAATATTCCTTGTATTGTAAATGACCTAATTAAAAAAGGTAAGGATGATGGAATATGCGAACATTGCCCGGTAAAATGGGTTAATAGAAAAGAAGAAAAAGATTCCTTTTGTCTTCAAGAAGGAAGTAAATATCTGTATTACCATAAAATACAATACAGTTCAGATAATAAAAACCCTTACAATAAAAACCTACTTGAATATATAGCTAATGCAATTTCAGAATTACCATGGAAAGAATAAATAACATAATTTTAATTTAATGTTTATAATATAATTAGGGAACGAAATTAATTAATAAAAAAAGGAAAAATAAAATGAGTAATGTAATCTATTCAAATCAAAAATGTGTAGCTTGTAATATATCTTTTTTAAAAAAATCAATGATTGAAAAAAAAGAAAATACCCCAATATGTTTTAAGTGTTATAGAAAAGATAAAATAATGGTAACAGCAAGGGAATCAAGAGTTGCAAATAGTGTTGGACAAAAAATAGGTAGAAAAAAGGGAATTTATAGAAAAGATATATAATTAATATAAAACAATTGTTATAATATTACGGAGAGGTGGGCAGTGGTTGCCAAGTAGTCTTGAAAACTATCGCCGGTTAAACGGTTGCAGGTTCGAATCCTGTCCTCTCCGCCATATATATAAATGGAGGGGTCCCATAATGGTATTGGAGCTGATTGCTAATCAGTCGCAGTTAACCACTGTTCTGAGTTCGAATCTCAGTCTCTCCGCCAACTTTAAAAGTATATAGGTTTTAAAATGGAAGAAGAAAAAGATATAAAAGAATTATTAAAAGATACTTGTTTAAAATGTGGTAGAATAAAAGATTGTTTAGATGGTAGTGGTGTTATTGAAAAATATTGTCATAATTGCAATAACCATTATTCAACAATTAATAAAGATTGTGTGTTAAAAAATTGTAACGAAGATTATTTACACTGGGTGCCACAAAAAAGTTGTAAATTTTTTATTGAAGAAGAAAAGGAAACAATAGAACCTATTAAAGAAAAACAAACAAAAGATGCAATTAAACCTATTGAAGAAGAAGTAAGTGAAAATGGTTTTGAAAATTTTGAAATAACTGAAGAACATTTTAAAAAATTTAAAAAATATTGTAGATTCTTTTTAGATATGTTTAATTTGAAAGATTACAGAGTATACCTTACTCAATCAGATGATGAAGACTGTTTGGCGTATTGTTCAAGAGGGGGTTCGGATCGAGTAGCAAATATTGTTTTGTGTTCACAATGGGATGTTGAACCTAATGATAAGAATTTAAGGGAAATTGCTTTGCACGAAGTTTTACATGTTTTCTTTTCAAATTTTTCGGAAGCTGCATCATCAAGATTTTTACAAATTGGAGAATTAGATAAGTTGGAACACTCACTTGTAGGAACTTTATGTAGAGTTGTTGGAGACTTTATGAAAGAAATAAAATAGGATTAAATATGGGAAATAGAGAATACACGTCAATCCAGTTAAGCGATATGAATGTAATTGTAGTTAATGAAAATATTAATGAACAATTACCCCATGATTTAAAAGATGGGGATTACCCAGTAAAAATTAAATCGGTAGATGATATTAAAGGAATATTTACAATTGAGTATTATAATAAGATATTTGTTACTTATTACAATGTTATAAAAGCAAGATATAAGGAAATATAGATTATGGTAGAAGATTCTTTTGAAATATGGCTTAAAAACAGTTCAGAACCCACCGAGGGGTTGTTAGAAAAAGATTCTAATGGTAAGTATACAGATAATGGTATGGAACTCTTAAAAATCGCCTTTAACTCAGGTATTGATTGGTCAAGAAATAGTATATTGAAGGAAAAAGAATATAGAATTATAAGTAAGGAAACTGATTTTTATTATGAATCAGTTGAAATTGGTGTTATTTTATATTATAAAAATCCTTTAAATAATTTAAAAAAAGTAGCTTACGATTTATATAATAATGACGATTTTAAGAAAGGAATAATTAATTTTTATTTATCTGGTCAAGATTTTATTTTTGCAACGGCAAAGTTTAATCCTGAATTGAAGATAAATATTCATAATAATAATTTAAAAAAGGAGGATATTTATTAGAAAAATTTAATTGAATGTATTTTAAAAAAACCGAATAGTAAAAACGTATAGTAAAAAAATAAAATAGTAGTAAAAATAAATTAACTAAGTAGTATAATATAAACATTTTTTTTAGCGGTGGTGAATTATAAGAAAATAACTTACAGCAACAAAATAAGATTATTCAATTCAACATAAAAAAGCTTCCTTTAATAGTTTGAGGGGAGCTTTTCCAATTTTAAAAAAAGAGGTGATAATGTTAAATATAAATTTTAAATGGGATATGGATACTTTGAAATATGATATTGGAAATTTAGAATTACCAGATATTAAAACTCAAGGGGCAGCAGCAAAAGATATAATGAGCGCTGAAAATCATACAATTTATTGTAATCAAATAATAAAAGTTTCAACAGGGTTTTATATGGAAGTTCCTGAAGGATATTACGCCCAAATATCAATAAGGTCTGGAATAGCATTTAAACATGGTGTAACATTAATTAATGGAATAGGTATTATTGATTGTGATTATAGAGGAATAGTTGGTTTAGCATTAATTAATTTTGGAGAAATACCTTTTGAAATAAAAAAAGGGGATCGAATAGCTCAAATGATGGTAAAAGAAACCACCTCATTCAATTCAGTACTGGTTAAGGAATTAAGTAAAACAAAAAGAGAAAGAGGTGGGTTTGGAAGTACTGGAATAAAATAAAAAATAACATAATTTTTATTAAATGTTTATAATATATGTAAGGAGTAAATAATAAAAAAAAGGAGAAATAAAATGGGAACAACTACAAACGGACAACTTTGTTTTGGAATAATGTTAGAGTGGAATTTTGAAATACCGTGGATGAATGATGAGTATGGTTGGGATTTTGAAAATTGGTGGTTGGAATTAAAAGGATTTAAAGAAAAATATAATTATAAATTAAAAAAAGAATTTCTTAAACAAAATCCCTATAATAAAAATATTGAATTAGTTAATTATTGTCATCATGAAGCATTAATGTATATAATTACATTGGAAAAATTAAATTATTTATGCTGGGGAGGTGAACCAACTATTATTGACCCGTTAAAATTAAATCCTACTCAACAACAAAAAGATGAAATTATTGTTTTTTGTAAAAAATTTTTAAATATTAATGACAGGCCAAAATGGTATTTGTCAAGTTATTGGGGATAAAAAGGAATAAACAATATGAAAGAAAAAAAAAGATTCGGAAAGTTTTATATACCATTTAGTATGATTAACAATAATATTATGGCTGTCCGGGTAATTATGAGTCGAATAATATTAATCGTAAAAGCTTCAATGATTGATGAAATACAAATGGCTGAATATGTTGGGCAAAGTGTTTTATTTGATGAAATAGAACCAACACCTAATATCCCAGAATATATTATGAGTATCAATGAAGAAGGGGAAGTTGTTGCGGAAAGAGGGGAATGTATTAAAAAATCATTAAATAAAAAAGAAGACCATAACCATTAATAAAAAAATGGGAAAATATGAAAGAAGAAAAAATAAAAAATAATCCTAATCAGGCAATACAAGAGTTATCAGATTTAACTGATAAAAGTTTTTTACACTTAGATAAACCAAAACAAGAACCTAAAATAATAGTATCTTGTTTTTTGTGTAATAATAGGAATATTCCTGTTAGGGAAACATTTGATGACCCACATGGAGCACCATCTTATACAATCTATTGTAAACATTGTAATATAGGTATGTCAGGTTTGAAAAAAGGAAAAGTTATTGATGATTGGTATAATTTAATAAGGAAATAAATATGAAAAGAGCAATATCAGACGAAAGAGCAAAAGAGAGGATGTTAAAGGCAAAGATTAAATTTGATAGATTAATTTATTGTTTGGAATTAATCACTGAAGAAATCCTTCATCTTAATTTAGAAGAATCAAAACTAATAGGATTTGAAGGATTTGAAGGTGGTTACATTCAATCTGGCCCATTTGAATGTGAAAATAAGGGAACAGGGGAATCAATATCACGGGCGGATATTATACAAAGAGCAAAGGAAATTATAGCTAAGTCGATATTAAATGAATTATACACTGTGTAGAAAAAAGTATAACTTAAAAATAAATATTTACAAAATTAAATGTTGTTATTTAAAATATAAAAGTAATATGTGGGAGTAAATCATAAATGGCATTAGATATAAATAAAATAAAACAAAATCCATACTGGGATCATATCGATCCATTAAAAGAAATTATAAAAAGAAATGAAAATTGTATATGTGATATAAATTACAATGGGAATAAAAATAGTTCTGAGTTTTCTGAATTAGTTGGTTGTATTTATATTGATGAAAGAAGTAAAAACAATATTTCATATTTTACTCAATTGACTATTAATGATTGCGGGTGGATATATGAAAGTGATACCTGTGGTTTAGTTTTTGGTCAAAAAATGAATACATTAGATGCTATGGAAATAATTGAAAGAAAATTAAAAAAATAAATATTTACAAAGTTTAAAAAAAGATATAAGGTATTACCAATTAATTAACGAGAAAGAGAAGGATTATTATAATGGCCGAACCTGCACTTGCTGTAAAAACTTTGAACAAAACTATCAAAAATCAAATTGATTTGATGCGTTTGAGCGTTAACACCCAAAATAAAGTAATAGTTCTTTTAAACGAAATGAATAAAGAAATTGCTGGTGAAATTAATAATATTGATCCGGCAGCTCCAAAGCTTTCTAAATGGCGAAAGAATCGATTAAATCAGTTACAAAAACAGAATAAGAAAATTATAGGTTCCACTTATAAAACAATTAACAAAGTTGTCAACGATGATTTATACGATATGTCACAATATCAAGCAATCGAATCCGTAGCCATTTTGAATACTTCTATAGGTTCAAATATTTTCGATGTAACCTACACTTCAAATCAATTACATACAATAGTTAATACTGCTTCAATCGACTGGGAAACTATTGGTAATAGGTGGAAAGATCAATCTTTAGATTTCCAAAAAAAATTAAATCAAACAATGGTTGATGTAACAAATCAATTAGCTATTGGTGTTTTAAAAGGTGATAGTATTGGTGAACTTACCAAAAGAGTTAAGAGAGCCAAAAACATTAAAGGTTTGGTGGACACTACAAAGAACGCTGCTAAAACACTTGTAAGGACTGGTTTTATGAAAGTGAGTTCCGATGTGAGAATGCAGACTTATCAAGATTTTAGTTCAGTGCTTTCTTCGCTACAATATGTTGCAACACTGGACAATCGTACTACCGCTTATTGTCGCGGAGCTGACGGTAAGGTTTATAGTTTAGACTATAAACCAATAGGGCATAATTACCCGTTAATAATACCACCAGCACATTGGAATTGTTTTATTGATCCTCAAGTTCCTATTTACACATCAAAAGGAAGTAAACCCATTGGTAAAATAAAAGTTGGTGATTTTGTTTTAACTCATAAAGGAAGATATAAAAAAGTAACGGAATTATTATTTAGGGAAAATCAAACAAATATAAATATAACAAGAATTTGGTTTAAAGAAGGAAATTTTTTAGAAATTACTAATGATCACCCAATACTTGTTGACCGAAGATGGAAAAAAGCAAAAGATATAAATAAGAGTGATTTGATTGTTATTTTACCACGTATAGGTGATAAAATATATTTTATAACAACAAAAATTGCACATATAGAAAGATCAACTATTGATAAAGCTAATCTTTACAATTTCTCTGTTGAAGAGGATGAAAGTTATATTGCAAATGGAGTTGTTGTTCATAATTGCCGTAGCACCATGATTCCCCTAACTAAAACATGGGCTGAATTATCCGGCCCTAATTCCTCATTAACTAAAAAACAAATAGCTCAAGTTGATAGAGATACGAGTGAAGGGGAAAGGATGTCAATGGGTGGAAGAATAAATAAAAAGGTAGATTACAACGGTTGGTTGAAAACACGACCTTTATCTGTTCAGCAAGATGTATTGGGAATAAAGAAACAAAAACTTTGGAAAAAAAATAAACTAACAATGGTTGATATGGTGAATCAAGAAGGGAGAGGTTTAACAGTAAAACAATTGGAAGCAAAATATGGAGAGTTATAAATGACAGATAATCAAATACAAAAATTATCCTTGGTTTATGCGTTACATGCAGAGGTAGAACACATTAAAATTTTAATGGAATCAATGAAAGTAGCTAATCAAGAAAGAATATCAAGAAATGAAAGTCTTGCATATAGTGAAGGAGATTTTGACTACATATCATTTGACATATTAAATGTTATAGAAGATTTAAGGGAAATATCAGTGGGGACAAATTACAAAAAAGTTATCTTATCCAAAGAGGGTAGAGAGAAACAAAAGAAAGTTTTAAATAATGAATAGCCCAATTTTTAGATTAAAAGATTTTACAAGTACTGTTATTCTCGGGAAATTAAATCTTAGTGGAAAAGATAATAGTAAAAAAGTTCGATCAATAGTTAAACGTAATAATGACAGTATAAAAAGAAGTGAGAAAACCGCTAAAAATTTAAAGACAAAATATGGGAGTGTAAAATTACCATGGGAATAAATTTAAAGGAATAATATTAAATGAGAAAAACAGAAAAAGTAACAGAAAAAGTAGTAAAAATAATTGAAAAGGAAATAACAACAATTACATGTGATCTTTGTGGGAAAGAGGAAAAAGTTGGTGAAAAAACACGTAGAGTTAATACAATAAGTTGTGAAATATGTTTAAAGGATGTTTGTTTCAATTGTAGAGATACTTATTCAGAAGACTTTCATGCAGACCCTGAAAATTTCAGATATTATACAGTAGGTAATTGTTGCAAAAAAGGTTTTGATGATGTATGGGAATGGGCACTTGTAAATGCAAGAAGAAATTATGATATATTTGAAGAAGCATTAGAAAGACGCAAATATTTAAAGGAAATTAAATTAAATTTAATTTAATTTAATCTCACCAACTATCTTACCAATTACCCTACCAAAAAATCTATTCTTAGTTTCCGAATTAAGAATAGATTCCTTTTTTGTTAATTTATAAAATTAATTCTAAAAAAATCAATATTTAATAAATACCTTTTAACTTCCGCCATATTTTACACTAAATATAAATGTCAATATTTATTTACCTGAATAAAATAAATGTAAAATTTATTTAACCTATCGTAAAAAAAACTTTACCTATTTATCTATATGTCAATATTTATTTACCTGAATAAAATAAATGTAAAAAAAATTTATAATTATGTATATTTTTGTTGACATTGTGTAAAATATAACGTATGTAATTTTAATGGATGTAAAAAAAACTTTACATCTGTCAATTATTATTTACCTTTTTTGGAGTTTTTTTAAATGCCAGTTGATTCAACTCGACCTGAATACCAAGAGGCCCTTTACAATTGGAAGCTTTGCGAAGATTTGTCGAAAGGTGAAAGAGCTATAAAAGAAGCAGGAAGAGAATACCTTCCAGAACTCGGTGGACAATCCTCAACACAATACCAAGCATATAAAAAAAGAGGTGTTTTCTTTAATGCTTTTGGAAGAACTAAAACTGGGTTTAATGGTGGGGTTTTTAGAAAAGTCCCAGCATGGGAAGTTCCTGAAAAAATTGAAGCTTATATTGAAAATATAACAGATTCGGGGTTAACAATTATTGACCTTGCATCACAGGTTATAGATTTAATTTTAGAAAAAGGTAGGTGTGGGTTACTTGTAGATAAGAGTTTGAAAGATAATTCCAACCCTTTTATTACAGTTTGTACACCAGAATCAATTATAAATTGGAATTCCTCTTTTAAGGAAGGTAGGGAAATTTTAAATTTAATTGTATTGCAAGAAATTATTTACGAGCCAAATTCAAAAGATAAATATGAATTCATTAAAGTTAATCAAATAAGAGTTTTCGAATTAGTAGATGGAAAATGTTATTCAGAAGTTTGGAAAAAATATGATGGTGATGATGAGCATAAAATGTATGGTGAACCTATTCCACTTCTTATTCACGGAAAACCTATAGATTATATTCCATTTGTTTTTATTGGTGCTGAAAGAAATACCTCTGAAATTACTAACCCTCCACTTCTTGATTTAGCAAATGTTAATATTGATCATTGGAGATTAACAGTTGATTACAGACACGGTTTACACTACGCAGCATTACCAACCCCTGTTTTAGCAGGGTTTCCTATTGATGATGAATATACAATTGGACCTGAAAAATTTCTTGTTAGTGATGATAAGGATGCTAAGTGGGGTTTTCTTGAATTTAGCGGTCAAGGTCTTGAAGCAGTTGCAACAGCTATTGAAAGTGATGAAAGAATGATGGCTGTTTTAGGTGCGAGAATAATAGAAAAAACAAGGGATGCAATTGAAACAGCGGAAACAGCAAGATTAAGACAAGCAGGAGAAGAATCAACATTAGTAAAAATTGTTAATGGTTCATCAAGAGGGATTACAACTGCTTTACAATTAATAGCAAGATGGGAAAGTCTTCCTGAAGATGGTATTTATTTTAAATTAAATACTGATTTTGTAGGAGTTCATATTTCGCCACAACAAATAACAGCTTTGATGCAAGCTTATCAAGGTGGTGGAATTAGTCATGATACATTTATCTACAATATGGTAGAGGGTGAAATAACTCCACCAGATGTAACATTGGAAGAGGAAAAAGAACTCATAGAAGTGATGGATATGGGGGAATTTACAAATAAGAATCAAGGTGTACAAGTAGTTAAAAAAAATACTACTACTAAAAATATTGGTGCCCCAGTAGATAAAAGTAGCGGTATTTATTCGAATTCCCAGTAGGGAAAAGGAATAAACACCCATAGTGGGTGTAAACATATGTTCCAGTAGGAACAAAAACTTGATCAGAAGATCATTTTAAATGGCTAAAGCACTTACCCAGAAGGGGAAGGAAAGGAAAACCAAATGCCAAAATACATATTAACAGAAAATGGAAACATTAAAGCAAACGAACAAGGAAATCCGATAATTGAAAATGAGGATGGAACTCAATATGGATTAGATGCCATATCACTTACCGGAAAGATTCATGAAGTAAATAAGGAATCGAAAGATAGGAAAGAAAAAATTAGAGAGTTGACAACCTCTCTTGAAAAATTTTCTAAAATTGATGACCCAGCAAAAGCACTTGAAGCACTTGAAACAATGAAAAATTTAAGTGAAAAAGATTTAAAAAATAAAGAAGACCTTGAACTTTTAAAAACGGATATGGAAAACGCCTGGAAAGTTAAAATGGAAGATAAAGAAAATTCTTTTAAAACTGCTTTAACAGATAAGGATTCGTCAATTTCAACTTTACAAAGTGATTTGCATGCAGCACTTGTTCAAACACAATTTGCTTCTTCTCCATTATTTGCTGGTGAAGATAGAACAACGACATTGACTCCTGATATTGCGTATACATATTTTGGTAATAGTTGGAAAATAGAAACAAATGAATTTGGTGAAAGAGTGTCAATAGGTTATGCCAATGGAAAACCTATTTATAGTCAAATAAATCCTGGAGATATTGCATCTTTTGAAGAAGCAATGCCGAAAATAATCGAAGCTTCGGGACAAAAAATTATGAAAGAGTCAACTGGTTCAGGTTCAAGAAGTGGCAAAGGTTCATTTAGATCAGGAAGTATTGATGCAAGTGACAACGCTGCTATGATTAGAAATTTAGACAAAGTAGCCTCAGGTGAAGTAAAAGCAAAAATGAATTAACAATAGAGTAAATAAATTTTCTTCCTTAATGGTGGATGAATTTTACTCTTTTAAATTAAAAAAACAATTTCTTTTAAGGAGGAAAACAAAATGGCCAATGATTTAACCAATGTAATACCGCAAATATTAGCACAAGGACTTATAACACTTCGAGAAAATTCTGTTATGCCAAGACTTGTAAATTCAGCTTATTCAGAGTTGGGAGCACAAAAGGGTTCAACAATTGATATACCTATCCCTACAGCAATAACTACAACTGATGTAACCCCTTCAGTTACAGCACCTTTACCAGATGATACAACTCCAGGTACAGTAGCAATCACACTTGATCAATGGAAATCAGCTTCATTTTATTTGACTGATCAAGACGAAAGAAATGCTATTGACGGTATTGTACCAATGCAAGCAGAGGAAGCTGCTAAAAGTTTAGCAAATACAATTGATCTACAACTTTTAAATCTTTTTAAAGAAGTTCCTTATTATGTAGGTACTCCAGGTACTGTCCCTTTTAGTGGTGGAACAACAGGGGTTGCTACTGATGCAAAGAAAATTCTTAGCGATAACCTTGCACCTCTTACTGATCGTAGATATGTAATGAATACGACAACTGAAGCAAGCGCACTTAATTTAAGAGCATTTCAAGATATGTCTTTTAATGGTTCTGCTCAAGGAATAATTGAAGGTAAAATTAATAGAAAATTGGGTTTTGATTGGTTTATGGATCAAAATATGCCATCACATACAAATGGCGGGCAAGATGGTGCATACCTTATTAATGGTGTTATGGCAATTGGCGTAACTACTATTACTTTAAAAACAGGTACAGGTACAATTCTTGAAGGTGATATTTTTACAATTGCCGGCGATTCTCAAAAATATGTTTGTACAGCCGATTATGCCGGTGGTGCTGGTACAATAACAATTTCACCTGCAATAAAAGTTGCAACTTCAGGCGATGAGGCTGTTACATTTGTTGGTACTGCTTCAACAGAATATCAACATGATTTATCATTTCATAGAGATGCCTTTGCATTCGTATCTCGACCACTTGCTGATCAAAATGGTCTTGGAAATCTTATTTCCTCAGTGATTGATCCGGTGTCAGGGATTGCCTTAAGGTTAGAGGTTTCAAGACCTCATAAAATGACCATATATTGTTTTGATGTACTTTTTGGAGTGAAGACAATTAGGGAAGAGTTGGCAGTAAGAGTTTTCGGCGCATAGTCAATAAATAATAAATTATAGGGAAATAGATTAATCATCAAAAGGAAAAGTAAATTCTACTTTTCCCCTTTCCCTCTTTTTTAAAATGGGATAAGTATAAAGGAAAAATAAAATGTTTGAAGCAATAAAAAAATTGTATTATGCAGGTGGGACTGATCTTGATGATCTTGATGCTGATACACCTGTACTTGTTACATACACAGGGACAGCAGGAACATTAGATGGTGATACATACGAAAATAATGTTATTAATATTCAATTAAGTTCAACCTCTGCAATGACCTATGCTATATCTAATCCTCATCCTGGTACTATGTATAATATAGAAGCTACTGGTACAGGAGTAAATGATAGAGTTCTTACTCTTACAGGTGGAACAGTCAATGCAACAGGCAATAATACAGTTACAATGAATGCTCAGAGTGAGGGTATTAATTTAATGTGTATTTCAGCAACAAGATATGTTGTTGTGACAAATAACGGCGTTGCAGTACTATCAACAGTATAATTAAAAACAATAAAAAGGTACTAATTAGTACCTTTTCTTAACGGGGAAATAAAAATGAAAAAAAACAAAATACTTGAAACAATTGCAATAAATAAAAATGGAAATAGAGCACTTATAAATAAAACTGATTATAATGAAAAAGAAATGGATTTATGGGAAGTTGAAAAGAAAGAAGTTGTTAAAGAAGTAAAAAAAATAGAAGTTAAAGTTGATGAAAAACCTAAAGATGAAATAAAACCGAAGAAGAAAATTAAAAGATAAAACAATGCCTAAAAAATTTACAGATTGTGTAAAATCGGGTGGAAAAGTAAGAATAAAAGGTTTAAAAGGAAATAAATACATCCCTGTTTGTTATAAAAATGGAACAGGAACAGCTGGGGAAGTAAAAAAGAAGAAAAAGAAATCAACTAAAAAATAGGAATTTGTTATGACCGTAGCAATCACATACCCTTTTGACAATGCATCTAATTATTATTTTGATGGAGATGATATTGAAATAATAACCAGTTTAGCAAAATTAATCGCAACTTCTTCTAACCCAGAAGCTGATGCATATTATAAGCTCGATGAAAACGGTGGTAATGTTGTTTTAGATTCTTCTGGTAATGAGCGCCATGGTGCTATAAGAGGTGGTTTGGAAGATGGTGGTTGGGTAACAGGTAAGATAGGTTCGAGCATTGAAGGTGATGGAGTTGGATGGATAGATTGTAATAATGTTAATAGTTATGAAAGAACAACTGCTTTTTCTTTAGAGTGTTGGGTAAAATTTACATCAACAGTAACACAAAGTGTTTTATCAAAACAAACTTATTCCGGTAATTTTTATGGGTATGGAATTTATTTAGTTGCTGGTAAAATAAGAATAAATATAAAAGATAATAATTCAAATGCAATAGCTATTGATTCGGATGCTCTTGAAAATGATGGTAATTGGCATCATGTTATTGCTACATATGATGGAACAAGTGGTATTAGTGGTTTAACACTTTATATTGATAATGTAATTAATACTACTATTGTTGACTCAGATGTATTAAATGCAACAATTATAAATACCACTGATTTTCAAATTGGTGGTAGAGATGGTGGAAATATATTATTGTTGTCTGGTAGTGTAGTTGATGAAGTTGCAATATATCAAAGAGAATTATCCGCTGCTGAAGTTTCTTTTAGATGGAATTCAGGAAGTGGAACTCAAACATTACCAGGTTCAACAACTACATACTCAATAGATAATCCAAGTATTTACCCATATACAATTTTTACCGCTTCTGAAATAGATTCTATTGCCATGACAACCACAGAAACCGGTAGTGATGCAATACAATATTCTATTGTTCTTGGTAGCGTTGATTATTGGTGGGATGGCGCTGAGTGGGCAGTGAGTAGTGGTTATACAGAAACAAATACAGAAACAGAAATTAACACAAATATAAGTTCTTTGGATGTTACGAATAAACTTATAACAATTAAAGCTTATTTACATTCAGATGATGGAACAACAACCCCTTCAATATCAAATGCCGTTATTACATTTAATAATACAATATCAGGAAGTGTAGAGCCAACAACTCCATCAGAATGTACTGTATATGGTTGGGTTTATAATAATGACACACCTGCTGAAGACGTAACGGTTTCAGCTACATTAACCTCTTATGATGAATATAATGATCAATTGTTAATGACAAAAATTGTAACATCAACCATAACTGATTCAGATGGAAAGTGGGAACTTTCCTTAGTTGAAAATGCAAATATGGA
>PJEL010000908.1_pt1 | contig 32668 bp, 30 predicted proteins | sample 1853271 | NCBI WGS metagenome assembly PJEL01 (sample SAMN08108733, study PRJNA415343) | Invertebrate metagenome, whole genome shotgun sequencing project. | host: Globobulimina | place: Sweden: Gullmar Fjord | collected 2015-08 | reverse complement strand
GGTTTTTAACTACTTGGCCATTTTTTAAGGTAAAGCTAGAACCCAGTTGTGCTGAAGTAGATGTTGTCATGTTAATTTCCTCGCTCTTATTATCTTTAAAATAATCGGCTTTTAGACCGATCGTCTTTTAACTGATGTTAAAAAAAGCACAGCCCTTTAAATAGGCTGTGCTTATGTATTCGTGGTGATCTAGGAACGCTTTAGCAGCGTCTCGATCATCAATTCCATAATTTTCTTTACTGGCTGAGTATCTGCCGACATCTTCATTTTAATCAGTGCGCCTTCCCAAGCCGCCCAATACAGTCCTGCAATATCATTTGGACTCATATCGTCTCGGATCAGCCCTTGTTTTTGCCCTTCTGCAAATACACCGCTAAAAAAGCTTAACCACTGCTTCATAGAACGCTCTAATTCAATTCGACACATTTCGCTTTCTGAAGAAATCTCACTGGCCATAGAACCGACCAAACACGACTTCTTAAAATCATTAATCGCATAACGCTGTAGGCTATATCGATAGATCGCCCTAAGCTGCTCAACAGGAGTCAATTTTTTACCCGCGCCCTTCATAAACTCGTCAAGCTGACCTAATAAATCTTGGCTGTAATGGCCAATCAACTCTGCTACAAAGGCTTCTTTACTGGCGAAGAAGTTATAAAAAGAACCTTTCGGCACACTCACTTCATCCAATATCTGTTTAATGCCCGTACCGTGATAACCGTGCATTGATAAGTGCTCGATTCCGGCTTCGATTAAGGCTTCTCTGGTTTGTTCACTGCGTCTGGGTCTGTTCATGCTTTTACTTTATGACCGATCGTCTTGGAATGGAAGGTCTAAAAGGTTATTTGATGTAAATAGGTCTGTTGCAAGAATGGAACAGTAGAAGAAATGGGAGAGGATCCTCTCCCATCTGAGTGTGCACTAAACATAAATCACCTAGGGCTAATTCGAATCATACCTCCTACCGTCCCTTGCCAATACACCTGCTTAGGGCCTATGTTTCCAGCCATCTGCAGCGTATCCGAGAAGAAGCCTCCCCCTATGTATTTCTGATACTGAGTCATCCCCGTCTCAGGGTCGATAGCGGTGAAATAAAAACTATCCACCAGCTTGGCTTTGCCAGAGTTCATTACATTACGACGCTCAACCGTGTAAACCAAATTATCCACAGTCGATAACTTAGGCACCGCTGATGAACGTAAGGTATTCTGCCAGATTTCACTGCAACCGGATTCATCGTCATACAAGTCAATGCGCATCATGCCACCCGCAAAGTCCGCTTTCGCAGGTACCGCTGCCGGTACACCATCCGGTACTTTTGGATACGGATAGCCATAAGTCGACGCCACAATCACAGTGCGGCCAATACCAATCGCCGAGTTTTCAGTACCTGACGTACCTTCATTAAATAATGGGTATTTACAAATAAGCTCAGCTTGCTGTGCATCGGTTTTATAAACTAATAATGAGGTTTGATAGTCATTATTATCGGTAATCATTAAATACTCGGCTCCCGTTTCTGGGCCAAAGAAGGTCGGCGTTGCCCCCGTGCCTTTACTTAATTGCCCAGGCTTACGATGGCTACCGGAATCGTATTGAGCGCGCCATTGAATATTCAGCCCCCCTTGTGCATCTAGCTCAATTAAATACAGCGCTTCATTGGTCGCAATGCCCGCCTTGCCATCTAGAGTATTGGAAAAAGAATTATGCACCTCTTCCCCAGCCGCTAGTTTAAGGGTTTTAATATCGCGGCTTTCAGTATCATAGCTGCCGACTAACCCCTGCTTAGTCACAAACCAAACATCATTTAAACCACCGGCGTTAATGCTCACCACCGAATCACAGTCCTGAACGGAAGCAGTAGCACAGTGACTATTCACGGCTTCCATTAAAGAAACCGACTCATCAATCGTTACCTTCCAACGCTTAATAATCCGGCTGGTATCTCGCCACGCCTTCACTCTTACCAAGTTATGCTTGCCATCAACCATCACCAAGCGATCTTGGTTGTCCAAATAGGCATAAACACCGCCTAATAAACTGCCTGCTGGTAAATTGAGTTTGGCCATCGATAAGCCAGAGTCTTTATTCAATATATGCACCACAGGGTTTAGACCAAACATATTGGTACACAATACCAAGGGGTGACCATCTTTGCGGATCAAGCTGGTCGGGCACGCCGCCGCCAAAGAAATAGACTTGGATTTAACTCGCTGACTATCTCCGCCTAAAGGGCCAACTAAAGGCGTGGTATCCGAAGAATAAGTATCACTGTGCATAGTTGCTGCGCCATCAAGGCCGACATTGGGGTTCGGTATCGGCCTAGGTTCCAGAGCCAATGCCGGCCATACCAGCATGAGTGAAAAGGTGAGAATTAGTTTGTTAGCTTTCATGTTCATTCCTGAATCGTTTTTATTATTGGAATCCAGATGGATCGGCAGAAAGTATAAAGCGGTTAATCCAATAGTATTTTCTTTAAATGCGCCATCTTCTTCAACTCGTGGCGAGAATTTTCCTTATCACCTTAATAATAGTTTTTAACTATTGATTACATTAAAACAAACAATTATGCCTATTTAATAATTTACCCCAATATACATCTCATGGATTCACAAGAAGCCAAGCGAAACACAAACAGCACCATTACTCATAAGTAGGAATACAAAATGATCAATACAGAAATCAAACCCTTCAATGCTACCGCTTTTAAACAAGGCGAGTTCGTAGAAATCTCTGAAAAAGACGTGCTAGGTAAGTGGGCGGTTTTCTTCTTCTACCCAGCGGATTTCACCTTCGTATGCCCAACTGAGCTAGGCGACGTTGCTGACCATTACGAAGAACTGCAAAAGCGTGGCGTAGAAGTATTCTCTGTTTCTACCGATACACACTTCACCCACAAAGCATGGCACGACAGCTCTGAAACCATCGGCAAGATCAACTATTTCATGGTAGGCGACCAGACTGGCAACATCACCAACAACTTCAATGTGATGCGTGAAGGTCAAGGCCTTGCAGATCGCGCTACCTTCTTGGTTGATCCAGAAGGTGTGATCCAAGCCATGGAAATCACGGCAGAAGGCATTGGCCGTGACGCTGAAGATCTACTGCGCAAAGTAAAAGCCGCTCAGTATGTTGCAGCTCACCCAGGTGAAGTTTGCCCAGCTAAATGGAAAGAAGGTGAAGAGACTCTAGCTCCTTCTTTAGATCTAGTAGGCAAGATCTAAATAATAAAATGCCCCATGACCATTGAAGGTGATGGGGCAGTTTTAAAAATTGTTACAGATGCAAAAGGTATCATTATGTTAGACCAAGCGATGAAAGCTCAATTAAAAGCGTATTTAGAAAATTTAAAAACCGAGGTTCATCTGGTTCTAAGTCTAGATGATACTGGCACCGCACAGAAACTTCACGGCCTAGCCAATGACATCGCATCACTAAACGATAAAGTGAAAGTGATCGAAGATCAAAGTGCCAGCCAGCGTAAGCCGATTATGCAAGTAGTTAACCCGACGAAACAAACCGCGATAGGCTTTGCCGGTTTGCCAATGGGTCACGAATTTACGTCATTGGTATTAGCACTGCTTCACAGCGGTGGCCACCCAATGAAATTAGAGCCTGAAGTTATTGAACAAATTGCAGGTCTGAATAATGACATGAACTTTGAGATATTTATTTCTCTTAGCTGTCAGAATTGCCCGGATGTCGTACAAGCCCTAAACATGATGGCAGCGATTAATCCTAACATTAAAACGACCATGATAGACGGCGCCGCTTTCCAAGATGAAATCGCCGAGCGCAATATTATGGCGGTACCGAGTGTATATCTAAACGGTAAAGTCTTCGCCCAAGGTCGAATTACTTTAGCCGAGATATTAAAAAAATTAGACACAGGGTCAGCAGCAAAAGAAGCGAGCGCGCTAAACGAAAAAGCTCCCTACGAAGTTTTAGTGGTCGGAGGTGGTCCAGCAGGAGCATCGGCCGCAATTTATGCCGCTCGTAAAGGCATTCGCACCGGTGTTGTCGCCGATCGTTTTGGTGGCCAAGTGATGGATACCATGGCGATTGAAAACTTCATCTCGGTAAAAGAAACCGAAGGTCCTAAGCTCGCCGCTGCATTAGAAGAACACGTTAAACAATACGACGTGGATATCATGAATCAGCAGAAAGCAGATAACCTAGTTTCTGCAGAAAAAACCGCAGACGGATATATCCACGTAGAACTAGAAAGTGGCGCGACCTTAAAAAGCCGCAGTGTGATTTTATCGACTGGCGCACGCTGGAGAGAAATGAACGTACCTGGTGAGCAAGAATACCGCAACAAGGGCGTAGCCTACTGCCCACACTGTGATGGACCTTTATTCAAAGGTAAAAGAGTCGCGGTCATTGGTGGAGGTAACTCCGGTATTGAAGCCGCTATCGACCTTGCGGGGATCGTTGAACACGTAACCGTATTGGAGTTCGCTGATACTTTACGAGCCGACCAAGTATTAGTCGATAAAGCCAATAGCATGGGCAATATCGAGATTATTAAACAAGCACAAACCACGGAAGTGATTGGTGATGGTACGCGAGTAACCGCACTTAACTATATTGACCGTGAAAGTGGTGATACTCAGGTAATAGAACTTGCGGGTATCTTCGTACAAATCGGTTTAGTGCCTAATAGCGAGTTTTTAAAGGACTCTGGTATTGAGCTATCAAGCCGAGGTGAAATTGAAGTCAGCCCGAAAGGCGAAACATCTGTCCCTGGAGTATTTGCTGCTGGTGATGTAACGACCGTGCCTTATAAGCAGATCATTATTGCTATGGGTGAAGGTTCAAAAGCGAGCTTAGGTGCGTTTGATTATTTAATTCGAACACCGACTGTTTAGCAAAAACAATATAGGTTTTAAATCTCTTCAATAGGGCATGAAAACAATTTCATGTCCTATTGAGACTATCCTTTATTCTTACAGACTAATCTCCCCTAACGCTATATCCAAGACCTGAATACGTTCGTCGGGTAAATTATTACGAGCTCGCTTCACTATCAATTTTAATGATTTTTCAGCCCATCCCTGATGAATATACAAAGAGCCCTTAGCGGCATTACCATAGCAAATATCTCCTTGCTGAATAATTTCCTCATCGGCTGTTTGAATGTAATGATCGGAACCTTTATCTTTTAGCCACCAAGTTAATTTATCCCCAGCAGCACAACTCTTAAAGGCGATGCGGTTTTCCTCCGCAATGGTGCCAATGACCTTTGATTTCAAATCAGGCAACCCACCGTTTTTATAAATACCAGCTTCGTCAGAAGAATTAGAACCGCCAATACAACTATATTTCTCACTGTTGTAAGTAAATTCACACTGTAATTTAAATATAGGGCCATAGTCTTCAGTGGGTGCTAGATTCTGTGAAAAGATCTTAAAGGTAAAATCATTGTGGCCAAATAGTGTGATGCTGTAATCCGTATCTTGAGTTAAGAGGACTTCCTGATACCTCAATTTAAAACTCGAATAGTCAATCTCATCAATACCATTAAAACTGCCCGAGAATACCAGAGGAGCTCCTTGCGCTAAGATGTTATGACCATATTGATAGCTTGCACTTACCTGAACATCAGATTCGACAAACTGTCGCGTCTTACATACCTCACTCGTCAACGTTGTTCCATTGCCAGTAAAGTTCTTATAAGCGCGCTGCATACATACTTTGATGTCCACACCAAAATAAGAAGCACCTTTCAATACGAGTTCAGATGCAGATTGCTCTGCTGGCGATAAAACGACACCCTCTACAGACCATTGATAAGTAAAGTCTGCTGCTGGCTGAGTATACTCATAAGAAGTTCGGCTCTCAGGAGATACCTTGCCTCCTTGATTATATTCACCGGTAATGTCCAAAATAGTCACCGTCGGTACGGTATTACTTGGCACAGTTTCCAAACTACTTTCTTTCACACATTGCTGGGTAACGATATCGAATACACAAGCTTTCACCGATTTAATGCTTACATCAATATCCACATAATCTAATTTATAACCTGTAACTGCATCACCGGATTTTTGTAACATATTGCCGTCTGCATCCAACCAACGATACTGCCATTCAGTGCCCTCTGTTGAACGCACATGATTAGGCTCTAACTGGCTTAACTGAAGGCCCGCTTGGAAGTGATTGTTATCTGCAAAAATAGATACCTCTCTCAATTTCTCCGCTAAGCCCGGTAAGTCTCTGACCTCAAAATCAACACAAGTTACCGAGTTGGTTTTACCGTTGCTTAATTTAGGAACCATACACGCTTTAACCACAGACTTATGACTGTCGGTTAATGTAATTGCATTATTGTTATCTTGAATAACTTGCCCTGTGTTATCCGCCCAATAGCTTGTAGAAACATCTAAGCGGGTATGCTCTGCATTAGAAAAAATATGCCGAGGAAAGGCAATTTCTTCTCCGACAAATGCATAATAGGTATCCTTGCCAGTACTATCGGTGTCTTTTTTACTGTTAAAAATAAAAAAGAGACTGGGCTTCTCATCGAATATTACTGAAGTTTCACTACCAGTACTTTCACCACTACTACCACCACAACCTTGCATCGTTAGGGAAAATAGAAAGGTGATCAAAGCAAGGCATAAGGTTTTACTATTCATATAATTTCTCTCGGGCACTCCCAAACGCTAAGCAACCGCTCTATCGGTTAACAATTTTAACGGGCACTCTAAATTAAGTAGGAATCATTACAGTTTCCAAAAGCGACACTTTATAGCTCTAAGGCGCCATAACCAGTCATGGTTACAACAAATAACAAAACTGACCGCATAGTCAGCTCCTTATTAATTTGCAGACAATAAAAAAGCCCAATGATTTCTCATCGGGCTTTGATTAATTACTTGGATGTTAAGTCCTCAACTCACTGTCGGTTCAAAGAAGAATTAGCTGCGGCATAAAAAAATTACAACGTTCCATTTACCAATTTAGGGTTTTCTTGCCAATGTTTCACCCACTCGGGAAAATCATTAGCGGGCATAGGTTTAGCAATCCCATAACCCTGCGCTAATACACAACCTAAAGAAATAAGCTCATTTCCATGTTCAGGGGTTTCAACCCCTTCAGCAATGACTTTAAGATGAAATGCTTTTGCAAGCTCAATAATCCCTTGAATAATTGTACGGTTATCAGCATCCGTCAGCATATCCCGTACAAACGATTGATCAATCTTTAAGTACTCGGCAGGTAATCGTTTTAAATACGTAAGTGAAGAATAGCCGGTACCGAAATCATCAATCGAGAACTCTATCCCTAGCTTATTACATTCGCCAATGACGCTAGAAACTTTGTTAATATCCCTAAGTGCACTGCTCTCCAATATTTCAAGTTCAAGGTTTTGAGGTTTAACCGCAGGAAATTCGTTAAGCATTTGCTCTAGCACCATAACAAAATCAGGGTGCTGTAACTGTAGTGGACTAACATTCACACTAATGGGCATTTCTAAATCTGTCCCAGTCCACCTATCCAGCTGCTTAAGTGCTGATTTAATCACCCACTTGCCTAATTCGATACTTAAATCGTCTTCCTCCAGCACAGGCAAGAATACCACTGGAGGCAAGAGCCCCTCCTCGGGGTGCTGCCATCGTATAAGTGCTTCCATGCCAATAACTTCACTGGAATGTAAATCAACTTTGGGTTGATAGAAAAGTACAAACTCTTCATTCTTTAAAGCCAGAGCGATTCTCTCTAGCTCTTTTAACTTATGCTTAATGGCAAAGTCGTGCTCAATATCAAAGATATGCCAACGATTTTTACCCAGTTGTTTGGCCCTATACATAGCCTGATCGGCTTGCCTCAGCAACTGGTCAGGACTGCAGTTATTTTGCGGGTAAAACGTAACCCCAATACTTGCAGTCACTCTAAGCCGATTGCCATCAATCTCCAACTCAGTGGTTGCAGACTCAAGCAAACGGGAAAGTACGACATAACTATCTTTACTATCATCAAGCTCGTCAATCACTGCAACAAATTCATCACCACCGATACGCGCTAAGGTATCACCATCTCTAAGAGAATATTTAAGATGCTGCGTTATTTTTTGCAAAAATTGATCACCGGCATTATGACCATAAGTATCATTAACAAATTTAAAGCCATCTAAATCAATAAAAGCGATCGCAACAAATTGATCATGACGCAGACTTTTAGTCATCGCTTGCTGCATACGATCAGAAAGTAAAATACGATTGGGAAGTTGAGTCAGTGAGTCATAATGAGCTGATAGTTGCAAAGCTTCATTGGCCTGTTCAAGATTTAAATTAGTCATTTCAAGCTTTCGCTGGACTGATTTTTGATCACTAATATCTTGAAAAATACCGGTTAAGCGAATTGAAACTCCATCTTTTTGAGTCACATTGCAGGTTGTACGAATATCAATTTTTCGTCCCTTGGTCGTCAAAGTCTCCAACTCTAAGTCGTAACCAATGCCCTGATTGATAGCCTGATCCAATGCTAATGAAATTTGTTCTCGGGAATCTGGCAGAAAATAATCAACACCGGCATCAACGGAAGGATCAAACTCTTCTGGTGAAGTTTCATGAATTCGATACGTTTCAGCAGTCCAATAAAGTAGACCTGTGTCGAGATTGAGTTCCCAACCGCCTACTTTTGCGATTTTCTGTGATTCTTGTAATAGTTGATTGGCAATTATTCGTTCGCCTTCACGGGTTTTTCGCTCAGTAATATCCAAATGAGAACCCAACATTCTCTTTGGCTTACCACTTCCCTCCCATTCAACGACCTTACCAGAAGCTAATACCCAAACATAATGCCCCCTTTTATGGCGCATTCTGAGTTCAACTTCATACAGATCAAGTTCACCTTGCCAATGTTTATTCAGTAACTGTTGGGCATTAGGCAAATCATCAGGATGAACGCGATTAGCCCAAGTATCAAACGTCATCGGCTTTAACTCAGCAACCGTATAACCGATAATTTCAGCCCAACGTTGGTTAAACGTTAACTCTCCTGTTTGCACCTGCCAGTCCCAAATGCCAACCCCCGTAGCATTAATAATCAGCTCTAGGCGTTCTGCATTATCGCTTTTTGAACCGTTTATAAAGGAGGTCGTTTTTATCACTTTTTATCATTACCATTACAAAAGTTATGGAATTTAAGTATGGGTTATATTGCTCAATCAGACAAAAAAATATTCAAAAAAGTGATCGATATGTCGATTAGTCAAGCTCTGTAACAATTCAGGCCAAATTCAAAGGTATTCGACTTCTCGTAATAATCCTTATACTGACCGCTTGGCAAGTGGCAAAGCATTCCCCTAGCACTCGACTCCACATTATGAATAATGTCGTTACTCTATACTCACTAGAATGAAAATTACCACCACCACTGTCGTGAGACAAAAGCTGGTTTTTTCTCTGCTTCTGCTTTATTGCGCAGGGAGGCAATACGCCAGTTTTTACTCATGATCATAGCAACCTGATAAATAGTTTCTCGCGTTAGCAATAACCAAGTCGGGGCGTTCCAACTCTTATGAGTACTCGACTTGATGGCTGCCGAGGCATCAGGTGAAGTATTCAATATTTTTTTAGCCATCGCCTCAGCTTCAACCATAGGATTTTCACATACTCGAGTCACAAGGTTATATTCTTCTGCTTTAGTCGCAGAAATCTCATCACCGGTATAAATTAGCTCCAATGCAATATCTTTTGGCAATAACCCACGCAATGTATCTAGCCCAGCCATGTCAGGCAACATTCCCCACTTCACTTCCATGATCCCCAACTTGGCATCCCCAGAGGCATACCGCATATCGGCACCTAAAGCGACATTCATTGCTGCACCAAAACAAACACCTTCAATGACGGCGATTACTGGTACAGGCAATCTCTGCCAGCCAATGCAAACACGTTGAGCAAGATTGGCACCCCACGGAATAAGCTTCATACCTATTTTGGCAAAGTTAAAGCTATTACCCATCATACTGCGAACATCAATACCTGAGCTGAAGTTACCGCCTGCGCCGTTTAATATGACTACTCGAATATTTCGGTCTTTTCTTATTTGTTTCTGAACTTTATCTATTTCACAGAACAGTTCATAGTTCATTGCATTAATTTTGTCAGGGCGATTTAGCGTAACAAATGCTACACCATCTTCATTGCGAAACGTCAGGTATTGAAAGGTCATAGGATTTCTTTGTCGTTATTATTAGTTTTAATAAAGCAGTACTAGATCAAAAGCACTGCCTTATTTCAACACCTTTAACTTTTAATGCAAAGAAATACCTCACAATAAACTCAATAACAGTTTACAGCTATAGGCGACAACCCCAAGACTTAACACACCGGCTAAATAGAGCGTAACTCCGTTGATCCACTTTGAATCTTTGAATTTTCTTATAGAGTCATTCATGATTAATAACCATCTTTCATTGAAGTTTTCCCACTAAACGTGCGATAGCTATAAATGTTATAGGTGATAATTACGGGGATAAAAATCAGAATACCGACTAAAGTAAAGTACACCGATTTGTCCGGAGCAATGGCTTGCCAAATCGTTAAGCGACCAGGAATAATATACGGAAATACTCCTGCAACAAGTCCACCGAAAGCCGTCATAAATAATCCCATCGCATAACCTAAAGGCTTCAGACCTGGATCGTTATCCTCTTTCAATAACCCCCATAATTTATAGGCAAAAAAGAGCGTTAACATCGGCAAAGGTATTAATAGCAAGCTATCAGGTATCACTAACCAGCGCTCTGCGATAGCAGGCTGTTCTACTAGCATCCAAATGCTCACGACGGCTAAAAATCCGAGCATAGCTAGCAATAATCTTTTTGCGAGTTGCTTAACTTGATTATGCAAAGCACCTTCTGTTTTTCGTACTAACCAGCATGCACCTAACAAGGAATAACCTGCAACGAGTGCCAAACCGGTTAAAAGAGAAAATGACGTTAGCCAATCGACTGGATCATCCATTGTTTTTTGGCTCGACATATCCCCAACCAAAGCACCTAAAATGACACCCTGGCAAAATGTTGCAATGATAGAACCTAATGCAAAACTCAAGTCCCACCACTTTTGACTGTCATCTGCTTTAAAACGAAATTCAAAGGCAACGCCTCGAAATATCAACGCCACCAGCATCAAGATAATCGGCAGATACAAGTTGGATAAAACAAACGCGTAAACCACTGGAAACGCAACAAATAAAACTACACCACCAAAGACTAACCATGTTTGGTTACTGTCCCAGATGTGTGACAAGCTTTTCATCGCAATGCCCTTTTCTTCAGCGTTTTTTAATAATGGTGAAATAATACCCACCCCTAAAGAGAAACCATCAAGCAATACATAAACTAATATGCCAAAACCAATCAATAATAAATACACCAGTGCGATATCCATTATTTCTCTCCTTTATTAGCTGAGCGAGTATTAGAAAGATGCTCAGAAAGTTCTTGGCTATAGCCCACATCCACTTGGGCAGGATTTAGTGTTGCAGGTAAATCGTCATCCTCGCTTTGCTCATCCTCCAATGATTTTAATGTTTCCTCAATCGACATCGGCCCTTTAAGGATCAGCTTGCGCATAAAATAGAGATAGGTGAAAAATAACGTCGTGTAAACCGTGACAAATAAAGCCAAGGTAAATGCTACTGACGACGCAGGCAAAGGTGAGATCACATCGACGGTTCTTACTAACCCTTGCACTAACCAAGGTTGGCGACCGACCTCAACCACATACCAGCCTGCTAAGGTGGCAATTACTCCGGCAGGAATCATGGCAAAAGAAAATAACAATAATGGCTTACTTTCGTACAAAGTGCCTTTCTTACGCGCATATAAACCAGCCAAACCAAGCAGCAACATTAAGCCGCCTAAACCTAACATAATACGAAAGGCATAAAAGACGACGGGTACTGGCGGACGATCTTTCGCCTCAACCTCATTTAAACCAGGAATTTCGCCGTCTAACTCGTGGGTAATTAATAGGCTCGCGGCTTTAGGAATCGATAGTTCGAATTTATTTTCTTCGGCTTCTTCATCAGGCCAAGCAAATAAAACTAAAGGGGCTCCCTTCTCAGTTTCCCAAACGGCTTCCATCGCAGCCAGTTTCACTGGCTGATTGTGGGCAACGTTCAAACCATGAAAATCACCGACTAATATCTGAATAGGGGCCAAAATAACAATCGCAATCATAGCGGTTGAAAAACCGATCTTGGCAAACTCAAGGTGCTGTTTTTTCAACAAGTAATAAGCATTCACACCGGCAAATAATAGTGATGCCGATAAGAAAGTCGCTAATAACATATGCGCTAAACGATAAGGAAAAGACGGATTAAAAATGACTTCCATCCAGCTAGTGACATGGAAAACCCCATCAATAATTTCGTAGCCTGCAGGAGTATGCATCCAAGAATTGGCGGCCAAGATCCAAAACGACGAACAGACAGTACCCACTGCCACAGTACAGGTGGCAGCAAAGTGCATCTTAGGGGAAACCCGAGTCCAGCCAAATAACATGATGCCTAAAAATCCAGCCTCTAAGAAAAAGGCGGTCAATACTTCATACGCTAATAAGGGGGCAAGCACAGGCCCCACCACTTCTGAGAACTTACTGAAGTTAGTACCAAACTCATAAGATAAAACAACCCCAGACACTACCCCCATACCAAAGGTAATTGCGAAAGGCTTCATCCAGAATTTTACTTGCTGCAAGTACGCAGGATTTTTAGTTTTCAGCCACATACCTTCCATAAAGGCCAAATACAATGATAGCCCAATGGTGATGGTGGGAAACATAATGTGATAGCTAACGGTGAAGGCGAATTGAATTCGCGACAACATAGCGCTATCGGGCAATGAAGCGATAACATCCAGCATATATCAGTACCTTATATCGTAATTAAACGTATGAATTATTATATGAAGGCTCTTCGCGGCCTCCTTTAACGCTAGTTGATAGCGGGAACTGTGCCAATCTTGCCAATTATTTATTTTAGCTCTGCTTATGAGCTACAACCCACGGTTTCTCTGGGGATAACTTATTCTTCAGTCCAATCATGAGAATTAATCAAAGAAAAGAACAATATTAGGTGTAAACTATCTATACACTAAGACACCAAGCCGTAAAGAGAGTTTACAGCCTATGCTCATCACCTTATTCAGTACCAGTATGTGGGCAACCCTGATATCTGCCTCGGGTACCGCTGGCTGGCTATGGTTAAAACGCAAAGAAGAACCCGCACTCGGCGCCCTCGCCGCTTTTTGTCTCTCTATGGCGCTATGGTGTTTTGGACATATTGCTGCACTGAACAACCAACCCGAACTGGCCATAGGCTTGCTACTGGCGAATCCCATTCTTTCGACCAGCTTTTTACATTTCGTCTTATTGTGGCTTCGTGGCAGTCTGCCCTTACCCGAGAATTTTCATCGCTTTACGCCTTTGCTCTACAGCATGGCAATCATGGTGACGGGATTGAGTATTTGGGCAGAAGGTGGCCACTTATCGCAATGGAATATCTTTCCGCACTTCTTTCATTTAGATAATATAGGTTGGCTTAACGTTATCTACACCGTTGCGGTGGGCATCATTGCCCACATTTTATTGCTCTTTGGTTTTAGAAATAACAGCAACAATAATAGCGATAACAGCAGTAACAATAAGCGCCGCTCCATCATTGCCATGTTCGCTGCCGGTGGTTGGGGATTTTTGCTCGCCACTAGTTTTATCCTTCCCTCCTTAGGCAGTAACCTTTATCCCTATCCCATGTTAGCGATGCCCACCTATACCATCCTATTAGTGTATTCAGTGGTACGTTATCGTTTGGTCGAAGTAAACCGATGGGTCAGCCAAGCCATTCAATGGCTGGCTATTCTCGTAGTCTCCATGCTGTGCATGAGTTTAGTGCTTTCACTATTGGCACCCGTGGGCCTAGAAGAATTAGCTAAAGTCCCTACCTTACAATTGTTTTCCTATTCTTCTTTGCTGCTATTAATCGCCTGGTTGTTATATGGCCCGGCCAAACAATTCTCAGATCGTTTGATTTATCCCGGTGCCGTTATCGATGAAGCGACACTGAATCAATGGCTACAAAAACTCAATGCCGCAACCTCCTGGCAAGCGCTTGCAGACACTGTAGAGAATTTATGGCATGAAAAAGATAGAAATCAAGCAGGCATGAAAATAATCAACGCTAATGGAGACCTCATTGTCGACAGTGATAAAAGCGTTTTGTTTTTATGTATCAAGCGCGGTAATTGGGAATGTCATTTAAATGGTTGGCAAGATCAACCGCCATCTCAACAGCACATGGCTGAACTATTATCCGCTCTTATTCCCAACGCCTGCGCGTCTTTAGAACGATCATTACAGCTAGCAAAAATAGAGGCCCAATCTGAACGTGAGCGTATCGAGCAGCAACACCTTGTTGAACTCGGTGGCTTAACCGCCGCCATAGCACACGAGCTGCGCAACCCTTTAAACATTATCAATATGGCGTCAGCACAAACCGATAACGTGATAAAAACTCACATTCAAAATCAAGTCGCCCGAGCCGAATTACTGATTCGCGATACCCTGTCTTATGCTGGAACGATTGAATTAAATCCAAAAGAAATAGACCTAGTTCCCCTCATCAAGCAAGTCATTACGCAAATCAATGCCCTGTTTAACGTTAATATCGAATTAGAAAGTGAAGCTCACTTAATCGCTCATCTTGATGCTGATCGTATGCAGCAAATTCTCATTAATTTATTAGAAAACTCCGCGGCCTTTATTACATCCAACGCCATTGGCAGAATCGTAGTGACCGCTAATATCAATAGCGATAACGCCTTAATAATATCAGTCCACAATAATGGCCCTGCCATACCCAAGGATATGCTACCGCATTTATTTGAACCTTTTATTACCCAGCGCAGTGGTGGCAGTGGTTTAGGCCTTTCCATAGTACGGCGTATTGTTGATGCTAATCACGGCACCATTGAATACAGAACCGATCAAGGTTGGCCCGTTAGTTTTATTGTTACTTTGCCTTTACCACCTTATTCAGAAAACAGACACAAACAGGAATTGTCATGAGCGCACGTATATTATTAGTCGATGACGAAGTGGCCTTCTGTGAACTGACTAGCCTCTGGTTACAGCAAGCAGGCTATCAGGTAGAAACTTGCTTTAATTTAAATGATGGATTAGAAAAGTTTAATCGGGCAAGCATAAATGAAGAACAAGACTTTGACCTTGTTATACACGACCTTGCATTACCACCCAGCTTTCGACCTGAAGATACCCTAGCTCAACTGCACCATTTCAATACGGTTCCTATGCTTGTGCTCACCGGCCACAATGATAGAGCTATAGCCATAAAGGCCATTGAACAGGGTGCCTGGGATTTCATTAGTAAACCCGTAGACCCGGAGTTGCTAAAAATTGTTATCGCCCGCGCACTGGATAAACACAGTTTATTACAACAGGTTTCCAAACTAGAAAAACAGATTAATACGAAAATCAATTTTGGTTTAATCGGGAATAGTCCAGCTATTCAGAATACTCGCGAACTTATCCAACGTATTTCAGCAACCCAAGTGCCGGTATTCATTCAAGGTCCCAGTGGTACCGGGAAAGAAATCATTGCTAATGCCATTCACCAAGGCAGCGACCGCAAGCTACAGCCATTTATTTCGGTTCATTGTGGTGCGATACCTGCCGATTTATTAGAGAGTGAGTTATTCGGCTATAAGAAAGGCGCGTTCACGGGGGCAGAAAAAGACCGTAAAGGGTTATTAGCAACAGCGGACGGTGGTACGTTATTTCTAGATGAAATAGGTGAGATGCCATTAGCGATGCAAGTAAAATTGTTGCGAGTATTACAAGAAGGAAACTATTACCCCGTTGGTAGCCGAGAGCTTGAAAGCATTGATATTCGTTTATTAAGTGCAACCAATAGAGACGTTCCCACAGAAATAAAAGCCGGTAAGTTTCGTGAAGACCTATATTACCGAATTAAGGGTCTTACCATATCGACAACAGGCCTGAGTGAACGCAAAGAAGATATCACACCGTTAGTGAATTACTTTCTTGATCTCTTTAATGCCAAACATAATTCGAACAACCACAGTGAAAAATTAAAAATTAACGCGGAAGCTTGCCAGTGGTTTCTAAATACTCCTTGGCCAGGTAATGTCCGTGAGTTAAAAAACACCTTAGAAAGTGCCGCAGCTATATGCCTTAATGGAGTAATTACACTGCAAGAAATTCAACTTATTCGTGGTGAAACTACATTAGAGAATGAAGCTGTTAAAATAAGAAATAACTCAGCTGAGCCTTTAGAAGATCAAGTTAGAAATTTAGAGATTAATCTGATTAATACCGCATTAGAGAAGAGCCAAGGTAATAAAACACACAGTGCACAACTGCTTGGCATAACACGACAAGGACTGATTAATAAAATCAAACGCTATCAGTTGGATTAATAGGCTAATCTAGCTCTCTGGTTTGCCTAATAAATCACTCACCTGATTCACCACATCACCATAATACTTACGATTAATCTGACGTATAATACCATCAGTCACCATAGCCTCCATGGTGACTGATAATTTCTGAATGATCCTAGCGCGTTCACCTTCAGGTAACGCTAACAAGCCTTTCGATTTCTTAGATATCTGTAACCATTGCTCTCGATGCCCCATATAAAATCCGGGGAGCGAAAGCTTATCGAGTACTTTTTGACGTCGAGCAATATACATATAAGCAAATAGATTCCCCACTACCGCATCAATACGCTCCGCCGCTAACATAGTGACAGCATTCTCGTACTTGCCAATCTTGATCTTGTTGATCTGAGTATCGTTATTAAATCTCTCATTAATCGATGATGAGTTCATGACCCCCACATCACCAGAGTGCAGATCGTCATACTGGTTAATTTCTTTATTTTTTAACGTCAACGCCGTGAGATAATCTGTCCAAACAAAGCTTAAATAGTTAACCAAGCTATCCCGTTCAGAAGAACGCCAAACAATACCACCATCATGACCACCATTTTCTAACGTCGTCCAAATTCGGTTATAAGGCATAATGACTGGGCGAATTGCGATACCACTACGAATTGAAAGCTGTTGAATCAATTCATAATGTAAGCCTGTAGGCTCCCCCTTCTCGTCCATATAACCAAAAGGCTGGGCAGCAATGACGTGAAAGGTCAGCTCGGGCTCAGCAGCAGCCCAACGAAAAGGAAAAAATACTAATAAAATCAATGAAGTATAGGGAATGATACGTTTAACATTCATAGCTAACTAAAACTCCGGAGCAGCCAAGTAACTGCTATTACAAGCAAAGCATACTAAGAGTATAGTCTGATATTTCTATTTCTCACCCCAATAATGCCTTACGCGTCTTCTCATCCATCTTTTCTATTCCATAGCGCAAGGTATGTCGTACCATGTGAGCTCTATTCTTCTGAATATAAGCAATGACATTCGCTTCATGCTCAATAGAAGTCACTTTCAACAACCAGCCAATACTCTTCTGTACAAACTCATCATCGTCCGCGATTAATAAATCGCAGTTCTTAAAAACTAACGCTTTATCCAGATAATAAGTCGATTTACCCATCTTACGTTTTATAAATTTTACCCATACCACATTACTTGCACGGCGACACCAAGGTACTGGAGAGAGCGCCCAACATTGCGTTTTTTCAATTAAATGAGGGCGAGATATTAAAAATTGATAAATTGTTTTAATGCATAAATCATCAACCAAAGCCCAATTATTGGCGTAGTGCTCTAACCAATATTCAAAGCGTAATAACAAGTCATCAGCATAATTGTCTTGATACTTACGATTGAACTTCATGTATTTATTTAATAGTCCAAAAGCAATTAGAAACTCTTCATTGAACTCGGCATGGCTTAATAAATATTCGCTAATGCCAAGCATCTCATGGGCAGTTAAATCAGGGAAGTCCAGATGAAAGCTTTTAATAATTGACTTAATATCTGCGGCATTTGCTCCAATGCAATGAATACCATGTGGAAAATAACGGCGACTAGCATCGGCTTTCTGTTGCGAGCTCGCGTTAATAAGATCTTTTTTTATTCTTTTTAGATAATATCCAAGCTCATTCATTTCGAGCCTAATCTTATAGCCCAGTTACCGCTATGTTTATTATTGCAATCCTCTTCCGTATCATAGTCTATATGATTGCTCATACTTTTAACGGGGATACGAACTCCTAGGCCCAATAACTTATTCTGAATCAGGGTCGTTAATTCGTTACGACCATTTATCGCCTTAAATTGATCAAGGCTTTCATTAGTATCAAATATACAAACAATTGTTAAACTTTGAGGAAAGTTGGAATAGCTCACTAAATGCGTCAACCATTGAAAACCGCTGAATTTCTTTAGCGCAGTTTCACAGACTTCGGTTAAAACTTCTCGCAGTTGATTATCTATCTTTTTATCTGTTTTACGCATAATCCCTAAACCGTTATTGAGATAGATAGCTCCGCAGAGAATTAATATAAAACCGACAGTAATTTTTCAAGAGCCAGTTTCCGCTCCGTCGGCGTATGCGCCAGCATGCCATTATCTTGTAAAACCGTTAATAACTTTCGCGGCACAATGTCTTTATTACCCACGATTTCAACATGTCCCGCATCAACCTGTACCCCAGTTGTATTGGGGAAACTATCAATTTTAGAATTATACTGTTCGGATACATCAAACACATCATCACTTTCAATACAGGCTCCCTGATCATCTGAACGACGACAAGAATGCTTCTCATTAGTAACAATTTTAAGGTATCGATCGACCGAGGGTAGCAAAGGCTCAGGTTGCTGAATGAAGTCAGAAGACGCGGTAATTTCATTCCAGTTATCACCGGTGATCAACCAACAAATACCAGGGACAATGCCAGCAGAAAGCCAATGAAGCGCATTAATGCCACAATGATCAGCTGCTTGGATTCCAGATAGCGGAGCTGAGATAGTAATTAATTCAAGGTTATTATCTCTCAGTTTATTCGACGGTTTAAAACCATCCTCCAAAGCCTTACGTGAAATTAATCCCCCCATGCTATGACCCATGATTGAGATCTTTTGATTATTCGTCGCTTCTGATAGTTGATTAACGGCACTGGCTAACTTTTCAGCACTATCGACCAAACTATCTCGATCATCATAACTAAAACAAACGGCCTGCTGGCCATGAAATGCGTATAACTGTGCTAAGGATCTAAAGCGCCCCGCTGAACTATCACAACCATGAACTAGCACAGTTAAAGGCGAGGTTGAATCAATTTGAATCGCTGTATCTTCTGCATCGGTACAGGAGCTTAGGTGAGGAATCGACAATGAAGTATCCGGCAAGGGTAAGCGGGTTAAATCAAGTTGTTCTTTTTCAGGAATATAAGCGGGAACTGAAGAACAGCCCACGAAGAACAGTGTAATAAATATAATGTTTAATTTCATAACAATCATTTTTCTAAGCCAGTATTAAATAAATCATCATATCAATGTCATATAGCCGATAATGATACAGCAGTCTTATGCTTTTGTATCAGCGGTGAAATACGGCTATTTTGTTGCCATCCAAATCTCTAAAATAGGCGCCATAAAATGCACCATCATTTCTTTTCCCAGGTTCACCTTCACAGGCTCCTCCTAAGATTAAAGCTTTTGCATAAACCTCATTCACTTTATCATTACTAGTCAAACTCAATGCAACCATAGTGCCGTTGCCATGAGTCGCGGGTTCTTCATTATATGTCATGCTGATTGCTAACTTCGCACCACCATCTTCAAACTCCCAAAAAATCACTTTTTCGGATTCATATATTTTAGTGGCACCCATTATGGACAATATTTCATTATAGAAAGAACCCGCTTTTTCAAGATCATTGGTCCCTAGCGTTGTATGTGAGATCATTTTATCTTCCTACATATAAACCACGATTATATTTTGAATACCTAGCCTAATACATTTTTTTTACTTTAGTCTTGGGTTCATTACCATTAAAAAATGGCGAGGGGCTGTTCTTCTTTTGAATCACCCCTTTAATCATGAAGCCCATTATTTTGATCATTGCTTGGCTAAATAATCAACAATCTTCATTTCAAAGCTAGCATCCGAATAGAATTGCTTAATTAAATTTACCGAGGGAATATCAGTACGCTCCATCAATGGCGCAGCACGTCCGGTAGCAAGTACATAAACATAATGACTTTCACTGCCCCGATAAGACGTTAACATCGGTTCAATAACATCGCTATACATAGCACTGGCTAGCTGAGTAGCATAGCCTTTATTACGATGATCTTCGAGAGTGATAAAATGAATAACACCTAATTCTTGATAGCTAGCGCCTTGAAACCTTACTACCTTGTCGCGGCGGGCTTGGTAATTTTCAAACAAGCTATAACCAACGAGCTCTTCATCAACATACAGTTTAATAATTTCTGCTTGGGTACCATGCTGCAATTCATCATGCTGAGCTAACCATTGAAAGATGTTCCACATCTTCATATTGTTATTACCCAAAGCAATCAACTCAGACACACAGTTTTTGACATTACAGCATTCAAATCTAAGCATCGGTATTATCCCTGTCATCTAGCGCCTTTGAATCTTGCTCTTTCAAGCACCGTCCCCTAGGTTCATTGCCTTCGTGCAAAACTACATCAGAATGCAAAAATTCAGCTGCCTCTGCAGATTCTTTTGCCTTCTTAGCACTGCGCTCCAACATTTCAGCTTCCGTTTCGTTGAGTACTCGCTCTCGAATACCCGCGTCTCGCCAATTCGATTGTGGACGACAATGCATAGTGATACCACGCGCGAGTGCTAACGCATCCAATAAACCTTGATTCGCCCCTTGCCCCTTAAACGGACTCATAGGGTGAGCCGCATCACCAATCAGCGTCACCTGCTTTCCTTGCTGCAACATTTCTGGTGTAAGAGAAGCACGATCATAAACCGGATAACCCGATACTTCAGTTGCCTGAGTCGCGGTTAAAATCTGAGGAATTGGGTCGTGCCACTGACAGCGTTTAAGCGCTTCTTCTTTCAGAGCTTCGGGCCCTTTCGCACTCAGCGCTTTAGCGTCCTCCTCTGCCATTGGAAAACTCAGCTGCCACATCACCGAATCGGCGGTATAAGGCATGATATAAATGCGTTCATTACCATTAGCAGTTTGAAATACCGTAGCCGAATCCAATAACGGTGAGTTCTCACATCCAATAGCTGATAAAGGACAAATCCCCAAAATCACAATACAGTCTAAATAGCGTAACGGAGAAGCCTCTTCACCAATCAACAATCGGCGCACCGAACTACGAATACCATCAGCGCCCACCACAAGATCGGCATGAGTGGTTTTAGTTTCTAGCTTGCCGTCGCTTTCAACTTGAAAGTTTAAATCAACTCCGGTTTCGTTTTCCTTATAATCAACAAGCTGATGTCCCCAGGTTATTTTATCGTGACCGCCTAGCTGCTCGATCATGGCTAAACGCAATAACTGGCGGGCGATATGGATATTGGTGCGCTTCGGTGCTGCTCGATTATCCGACTCACTCTTGCCAGCGCACCATTTTCTAATGCCCCACTCGCCGATCATCTTGCCTTCAGTGTTATGAACCACATGACGTGTTGAAACAACGCCTTCGGCTAAAGAGAAAATCCCTAGACCCTCAATCGCCCGACTCGCCTGCTGTAACGTCAGTCCATAGCCCTGAGATCGAGCACCAAAACCACTATCGCGTTCATAAAGGGTAAAAGGAATGCCACGATGGGAGCAAGCCACCGCCAGCGCCACACCACCGATACCGCCACCAATAATAGCGACATGAGGGTAGTGTTCGCAATCGGCAGAGCTGTCGGAAGAGTTATCAGCTGTAACAGGCTGTAAGCCGCAACCATTACACTGGCTACAATTATCTAGATGCGCCTTAGGGCGGGCAGGTGCAGGGCCTTCATGATTGGATTTTTCAAAGGCTTCTAGAGCGCGTTGATAAGCCAGCCTTACTTTTTTTCGTAGGCGCTTACTTTTTTTGCCACGCCCAAGGCACTGAGAACAAGTCGTCCAACGGTTTTCTTCACTCTTCAACTTATTCACCTACCAACAAATCATTGTGTTTTAACTTGCGGACTATTATCGCAAACTTTCCAATATCCATATACTACTAGATGTTGCTAGATGACTTTGCAATAGCGTATCACTCGAGTTGCAATCCAATAATCGTCGTTCCCAACAACTATTAAGCATCCAAATAGGTTTTTAAATCGTATAGCTAACATACGATTAAAAAGGCACAAGAGATGAATTCAGAGGAAGTGAACCAATTAATTCTACATTACCCTAAACTGCAAGTCCTAAGTGCTGAAAAAGAAGCGTCCATCGCACAAGCAATGGATCAGGCAATGGAACGGCTTGCCCAAGTATTATTAGTGCAAGAAAATTTGCTTGCTCAAGTTAACGATATTCTACTGGCGCAACATCAAACCTCTTCCGTGCTTGACGATTTTTTAACGCAATACGATCTATGGTTATTATCAAAGCATTTCAAAGTATCAAACCTCAATACAGGCGTTACACAGAAAAGCTTATCCATTAGCCTAATAAGACTACAGTGTGATCGTTCCTATGTTTTTGAATTTCTGCTAGCACAGGCAAATAAAATAGAAATCCCTTTAAAAAAGCTGGTCAATTCATTAAAAAATGATTACATAAAATATCGTAATCAATTAGTTCGAGGTAATATTCGGCTGGTAATGCACATCGCAAAACGCTTTACTGGAAAAGGAGTTGATACAGAAGAGCTGATTCAAGAAGGCTCGTTAGGATTAATCAAAGCAGCCGAAAAATACAATTTTCACAAAGGCTATCGCTTTACCACCTATGCCTATTGGTGGATTCAACAAGCGGTTAAACAAGCACTTAGCCAAAAGCGAAGTGCAATACGAATACCTATCAATATCGGTGATCGTATCTTCAAAATAGAATCGACTAAATACGACTTTTATAGCCGCCATGAAAAACAACCAACTTTAGAGCAACTACAGACCCTCACAGGATATAAAAAAGAACATATCATTGCCGTGAATCATATTACCAACTTAACGGTTTCAATGAGTTCATCGCATTACGAAGAGGGTTTAATGCTAGAAGAAGTACTGAAATCTGAAGATATAAATGATGAAGAAAGCTCATCAGCATACTCAAAATCGTATTCGAATAACGAGATGCTAAATATTAACGATACTGAACAATTAAAAAAATGGCTTGAAAAATTACCGCTGCGGCAACAAAAAATCATTACTCTTTATCATGGTATCGGTATCACTGACAGCCTCACCTTCGCTGAAATAGCCCCGCAAATCGGCGTAAGTTTAGAACGCACCAGACAGCTATACCATAAGTCAGTTGATTTCCTTAGAGAGCTGGCAAAATAAAAGCCTTATAGCAAAGGCTATAAAGCTTTTATTAAGATACGTTAATCAAATTTTTTAAACTCAGAATCAGCTCAAAACTGATCTTCAGTAAAATTCATCAAAGACTCTTTACCGGCGGTAATATCAGCGTGCAATAATTCCGCTTGTGCCTTAGCCGTTCTAAAGAAGTGATCAGCCGCTTTCATTTTACCTTGATAAAAATCTTGTGAATATTTACCAGAATTTAAATCCTTTGCAGCGATATTCGCCATGTTCGCCCACATCACAGCCATAGTTGTTAAAGAAAATAATTTTAATACTGGGGTTGCAGCTGAACCAAGAACATCAGCATCTTGCACCGCATTACCGGCTAACCACATCAAACTATTTTGGAGTGTATTCAATAACCCTTTGCAATCGTGTTTGTGCTCATCTGTTTCTACATTGGCTAATATCCTATGCATCACTCTAAAATAGGTTTTCGGTAAGCGCCCGCCTTTAATCATCAGCTTACGCCCAACCAAATCTAATGATTGAATGCCGTTTGTGCCTTCATAAATACGCGCAATACGCCCATCACGTAATAATTGTTCAACTTCCCAGTCTTGAGTGAAACCAGCGCCTCCCATGCTTTGTAACGCTTGGTCAGTAGAAAAGTAACCTTCATCGGTTAAGTAGGCTTTCACAATCGGCGTCATGATTTGCACAATATCATCAGCTTCTTCACGTACTTCGCTATCTGGGTGTTTTTCTGCTAAATCAAGATTCATTCCCGTCCAGTAAGCCATGCAACGAGCGCCTTCTAAGAACACTTTTTGTTGAGTTAACATGCGGCGAACATCGGGATGAACAATAATGGCATCGGCTTTTTCATCAGGGCTTTTAGGACCTGTCAGTGAGCGAGATTGTAAGCGTTCTTTGGCAAAGTCCAAACTGATTTGATACGCCTTTTCTGCTAAACCTAACCCTTGAACCCCTACCATGATGCGCGCAGAATTCATCATAGTGAACATGCACTTAAGGCCTTCATTTTCTTTACCAATCAGCCAACCTTTCGCATTTTCAAAATTCATCACGCAAGTTGCTGATGCTTTAATACCCATTTTATGTTCTAGGCCACCACAAAATGCTGGATTACGTGTGCCGTCTTCTAAAAACTTAGGCACCAAAAATAATGAAATACCTTTACTAGAATCCGGAGCGCCCGGTAATTTCGCCAGTACGAGGTGAACAATATTATCCACTAAGTCTTGCTCACCACCGGTAATCCAAATTTTAGTTCCTGATATTTCATAACTGCCATCCGCTTGAGGTTCCGCCTTAGTTCGCACTAATCCTAAGTCAGTACCACATTGCGGTTCGGTCAAGCACATAGTGCCGGTCCATTCACCAGATATTAAATTAGGTAGATACTTATCTTTTAATTCATCGCTGGCGTGCAAGGTTAACGCATCGATAGCGCCATGACTTAAACCTGGGTACATACCCATCGATAGGTTCGTCGAGCAAGCCATCTCATCAACGACAATTTTTATTAAATGCGGCAGGCCTTGGCCACCGTATTCAGGTGAGGCAGACAACCCAGACCATCCACCTTCGGCAAACGCTTTATACGCTTCTTTAAAGCCCTTGGGTGTTGTAACTAATTTAGTCTCAGGGTCGAAATGACAGCCTTCTATATCACCAGACTGGTTAATAAGCTGTAAAATATTCTCAGCTAACTTGGACGCTTCATCCATTACAGCGCGAATCATTTCTTCATTCGCATCTTCAAAACCTGGGCACAAGCTCAGATCCTGTGCTTTCAATACGTCAAATAGAACAAAGCTCATGTCATTAAGTGGTGCAGTATACTGGGGCATAGAGCCTCCCTCTTTTGATAAAAAATAATTAATCGCTCGCAGAAATATTTACGATTTAAATCGCCAGCTATAAGTCTTTACGCAAATACACTTCAAAAGGTTCACAAAAAAATAAAATAAGATAAAAATAACTAAGAGACATAAAAAAGCACGAGCCAAGCCCGTGCTTAGAAGAGCAGAATAATGATCAACGTTTATCGTTTAGTATAATCGCTTCCAAATTAGGAACAGAGTTACCAATTGCAATGGCTGTAGTGACCGTATCTGTACCAAAGGTTAAATTTGCAGTTCCCGGTACAGCCGCAGCCGTAGTGCCATCAGCAGCAATAACCACATCATAGGCTAATGCCCCATCCAAGGCGGTATAACCGGTATTTTGGCCAATTACGACATCCGCGAAATTAGGAGTAGCCATACTGATATCAGCACCCGCCGCAGCGACAAAAATATCGACAGGATCTGCGGCATGAACAATTCGAACTTCCGCGGTTGCATCAAGAACTGGCGTCACAGTATTTGTCCAGATCAGTAAACTGGCAGGGGAGACACCTTGAATACTATTGACTGCCACAGCAGTTACGTCACTGGCAACCGCAAGGGTCGAAGAGTTGTAAACAACGTCGGTAGATCCCGCTGCCGTTAAACGAACTTGATAATCACCGTTGGCGACATTGGCTAATGATGCATTCGCATCAAAGGGTACATTTTCCAACGTAGCTGTCGCAGGCAATTCAACCCCATCTGCTGTTACATAAATATCAACATTACCAGCAACAGTAGAGGCATGCACGACAGTAAGGTCGGTTGAATCATTACCCGTTCTAGACGTATCGTCTAATACCTCAAGTTCTAACGAAGCCACATTATCTTGTGCAATGACAGAATAATATCCATTAGAAGCTAATGTCAGTGTATTTTCTAACGCAATTGTTTCTGTACCGCTGACTCTCAAACTAATATCACGTGCTCCGGCATCTACTTTTAAATAGCCAGACCCTTGTTGGTAAGACACATCAACCAATACTTGTGAGCCGTCTACCAATACATCAACATTGGGAGCATCCGGTGATGCATGCAAAATTCTAACGTAAGCCGAGCTCGTATTATCATTATCGCTATCATTACACGCGACTAAAAATATCGATAATAATGCAGTTAGGCAGTTTTTCTTTGTAGTGTTCATTTCTTTTCCTCCGTAGTGTGTATAGCAACTTACGCGTTAGAAAAATAATGGATCACTTGAGTTTTGTAAGTTTTTTATAAGGCTATTTTTAAATATTTGTTCAGAAAAGATCCATAAACGATGTATCTGCGTAATGTTAATAAGACAACGCATTAATGTATTTACTATGGATAAAGTAATCCAATGAAAACTATCGTTCTATTTGGAGCTAGCAGTGACATAGCTCAGAGTTACATTAAATATGTAAAATCGCTTAAAACCGACTTCAACATAATCTCCATTAGTTCATCGAAAATTTCGAATAGTCAATGTGATACCCATTTCGAAACAGATTATTCAATATCAAACTTGGCGAACATCGTTTTAACATTAAAGCAGTCTCATATTGAATTGCATCAAGTCATCATATTCAATGGGCAACTGCACAATGATAGAAATATGCCTGAGAAAAAGTTAGAAGACATCAACAATGAATATTTCAGTGAATTAATGCATTCGAATACGCTTATACCTCTATTATGTTTACAAAGCCTTCTGCCGCTATTAAACCATACGACTAACTGTACAATCACGGCACTCAGTACGCGAGTCGGCAGTATAGAAGATAATCGACTCGGGGGTTGGTATACCTATAGAGCCTCTAAAGCAGCACTAAACATGCTATTTCAAACCGCAGCTATTGAACTTTTTAGACGGGCAAAAAATACCAAGCTGTTATTATTTCATCCAGGTACAACCGACACTCAATTATCGAAACCATTTCAAAGAAATGTTCCTAAAGATAAACTATTCACAACCCAGTTTGTTGCAAAAAAAATATTTGAAATAACTCAAAACCCACATTTCAAAATAAATGGGAAAGCAGACTATATCGACTGGCAAGGCAAACAGATCCCATGGTAAACCATCAGCCTGAGCCAAATAAACAACTCACAAATTATTAACTAATTCATGGAAATAAAATGTTTTTATTCAAAAGTGATCCAAGTAAAAAATTAAGAAAAATTCACATGGAAAAGTTAGAAGCTGCGATGAATGCACAGAGAAATGGTGATATAAGATCCTACTCTCTCATTACGAATGAGGCAGAAATTATTCATAAAAAAATACTACAACTGCAAGCCAAACGACCCCGCTAACACTATTTCCAGCCATAAGCCCAACAAGTATCGTCTTTTAGATCATGCCAATCAATCTCCTGAGATCGTTTTGTAATGATTGCTTCTATGGTACAAGACATTACCTCATTATTTTCATCAAACTCTACATCCGAAATAATAAAGTGTTTCTCTTTATCCATAGGGGCTACAGCAGTCCATTTACTAGATAATAATTTCTTAGGGTTAATTGAATTCATAGTCTCTCCATAAAAATCAATACTACGCTAATTAAGAGTACCTTCTACTTTATCAGAATAATAGAAATTCACGATACTTATACAAAGAAGCCGCGACAAAAAAAATAGTAACCAATATTAATCCAACATTGGTTATTAGGCTGTTCTTAAATTCTGAATCTACCTGCCGATTATTGAGCCACAATAAGGTTAGCGCCAATATCGGCATAAAAAATGCCCCAACCACAGAGTAGAGTTTTTGAATTTCTTTAAAGGGGATTTCCAGCGACAACATTGGCAAGATTGCTAACAGACCCAGCCACAACTTATATGAAAATGATTTAGGTAATTGATTCAACGGAATTTTAATGCCTTTAAAGCTGTGTACTGCATCAGCATAAATCAAAGGCACGGCTTGCCATACTCCCAATAAACTCGAAAATATCGCCGCCCAAGCTCCTACTAAAAAAAGTATACCCATTAGTGGATTAATCTGCTGAGTGAAATACTGGCTAATGCTTAATAACAAACTTAGCCCCTTGCCCTGCTGTACAGCCACAGAACCAATAATTACCATGGCAATACCAAACAAGCAGGTTAACCCGTAACTAATCGCGATATCCCAATGGCTAGACCTTAAACCTTGCATTCCCTTACGCTGGCTAGCCGCTAACCAATAACCATAACAAATAATCGTTAACGTACCGCCAACTCCCCCCATCAAAGCTAAGGTCCAACTCAATGCTCCAGGCTGCACAGGTAATTGAGGAATAAACAAGCCCGAAATAATATCCATCGGTTGAACCGGCACAAACAAAACGCAACTAAGAACCGTAGCAAATAAGATAACCGCTAAAAGACTCATCACGCGATTAAAGATGGCCTGACGGCCCAAAGCCAATAAGGCCAAGGCTATAAGGCTGTGTGCAATACCCGCTTGTGCTTTAGTTATTTCAAAGCCCAGTAATAACAACAGCTCTTTGCCCGCAACCCCCGCTGCATTAATTAACGCACCACCGACAAACCAGCACCAAGGCACAAAATACAACAACATAAAAACGATAAAGGGTTTACGTAGGTGCTGAACCACACCTTGAATAATCGAAGTATTAGAAGCCAACTGCCAACGAGCGATGCCCTCAGTTAGAATGAACTTAAACAACCCACCTAATAAAATAGCCCACAAAACAGTCGTACCTAACTGAGCGCCAGTAAAACCTGCGGTCGCCAAGTCTCCAACACCAACCCCCGTCATGGCCATTAACAAACCGGGTAAGATGAATAAGTAAGCGCGCTTAAATCCATTATTTAACATAGGTATAATCTTCGTTTGATACTTTTAATTAGCAGTTATCGCTGTTGAATCATATTTAGGCACTAGCATACTGGAAAATTGATTTTCCGACTCAAATTACCGCACAATTTTCCTCATGACGATTCTTAAGTAAAGTAGCCAGAGCAAGGAGAATTTTGAAACGTCACATTACCTTTATCAATTTTGTACTCATGAACATGCCCATAACCATTACTAGCAATAAAGGATTATTTTTCATTTAAATATCGGGCCTCATGATCAGCCGTGGGAAGCAGACACACGTCATACTTACCGAATAAGCGATAACGGTTTAGTGCGATACGGTCGTATAACCAGTTTCGTATAGGCTTAGGAATAATCACAAATATACAGGCCAAGTTCCACGGATAGCCAAGCTTAGCCATCACCTGAAAGAAGGCATCACTCTGCTGATAACATTGCTTCCCTTCCAAATACAGCATGCTTTTGTATACTTCTGTGGATAAACCAAAATGCTTCAGTATCTTCTCTCCTTCTTTTGATTGCACACTGCACAATTTAAAAACATGCTGATGATCATGCTTAATTATAAAATTGCTCCAAATATTACAGAGTTTGCAGACACCATCAAATAGAATAACTTTATCGGCAGCACTGATATTAGGTGGAAAATTAGTAGAGCTCATACATTTATACCCAAATCGCCAGCATGCCCCCCATGCCTAGAATCAAAGCCCCACCAATTTCAGCCAAAATTAAACTGAAGGTAAAAAGATGAGTTAACCACATAGGGGTTGAAGAAGGCTCTTTACGAATAGAAGCCCGTATTTGATTGCTGGCTTTATTTATAATGCCTTGATATACATAGCTAAGCACCGCCGCCAAATAGAAAAATACAGACCCCACCACCGCAAGTGTATTAAGCCATTCTGGAAACTGACTTAAATAAGCAAAAACTGCCAGCAGCAAAGCCGCATAGGCGTATAGAAAAGAAGAACGGTGCGCGATATCAACGTAATAGCGCGATTGGCCTTTTTCTGACTGGGTCATCAGGCTGTATTTCCACACGCCTGTGCATAACGCAAGCATGAAGAATACAAATGCTGACGTTAACGAAATTTTGACTGAAATCGGTAAATCCATAAATAGTCCTAAGGTGTAAAGCTATTGGTTCTGTCCTATGGACTTAACTTTAACAGTTTAGGTTTTTACTGCATAACCTATCTTGGGATTCATATTGATGCACTCTGCATAAATGCAACACGCAAACGCATATATGTGGACTATTCACTAAATGTTCTCTCCGTATACTTTGATCAACCTTAAGCGAAAGAGAAAAAAGATGATCGACTTATACACAGATGCTACCCCCAACGGCCTAAAGATATCCATCGCACTAGAAGAGTTAGGCCTGCAATACAAGGTTCATAAAGGCTTAAACGACGGCGCTAATACCCGTCCAGAATTTACGGCCATGAATCCCAACCAGAAGATCCCATTATTAAAAGACGGCGAAGTGATCGTCAGCGAGTCGGGCGCAATACTGTATTACCTAGCCGAGAAGTCAGGTACCTTGCTACCCAAAGACCTGCTAAAGCGCACCAAAGTCATCGAGATGCTGATGCTTCAAATGAGCGGTCTAGGCCCAAACTTTGGCCAACTGCTGGTATGGGGCGGCGCTTGGAATAACGAACACCCGGTTGCAACACAGCGCTACGCTCAAGAAGTGAACCGTTTATTCAACGTACTGAATACGTTATTAGAAGGTCATGAGTATTTTGCCGGAGACGAATACTCCATAGCCGACATTGCCTTTTTTCCTTGGGTGAGAATGGCGTTTGTTCATCCTATTGGTGAGATGCTGGAACTAGCAGCAGGTAAGAGTACAAAGCACGCTAACTTAATTGCATGGTACGAACGCATTGGTCAGCGTGAAGCTGTGCAGCGTGGATTGTTGATTCCTGAAGCGAATCCGCCTGAAATTCAGATGGAGATATTTGTGAATGCGGTTGTGGGGTTGGGTGAGTTGCATAAGTGAGAATGAGAAACACCAAGTTACCGCTAGGTGCTTGGTGTTAAATATGACAAATTTAAATAGGTGGCCAAATTCACTTTATCAAATTTTCCTTCCGTAGGAATGACGGTTTCAAATAAGAACCCATCTATTTAAAATATTATAAGTACTTATAATTTATTTAAAGATAAACCTATTTCGTCCTCTACTCCATAGGCAATATAACCTTTAAGAGTATTGTAAGATCCCATCTTGGCTCTATCTGAAACCCAAATAAGCCAATCTTCTACTCCATCAGAATTCGCATCAATACGTGCAACAACTTGTAATTCAAAGAACCAGTTGTCAGACTCTAACACAACACCATAATCAGAAATTTCTAAAGCCCCTTTAGAAATCGCATCCAGCGTATAAGCATTTTCGTTTGCTCGCTTGAAGAGCGATGATCTAAATGAACGGAGATCAATTTGTTTAGCTAAAGCTTCACCGATTTTAATAGGTAATAGACTTATCTTTTGAAAATCTTCCGATTTCTTAATGATTGATAACGTTTCACACATCACGTAATTTTGCGAAGCCAAAAAATTGCTTTCGGTCTCAACCAACACGGCTTCAGATTTCAATAGAATGTATTCATTACAATTTTCTACTTGAACTCCGTCATTAAATTCAACAGGTAACCTTTGTTCTTTCATGCTAAATAAATAGTCTTCATAGGCTAAAAGAACAGGAGAAGAAGTAATATATTTTTGACCAACAACCTGTGTTGAAGTACATGATATTAATACCAGTAATATAACAGCCGAAGATAACTTGATTAGTCTCATTTCTTAATTTTCTCTAGCAAGGTAGCTTCTTTCTTTCTTCTAGTGGGGTAAGAGTCACCAAATTTTTTAAGCAGTATGATTGATTCATCCCAATCCTGAGATGACACAGCCTTCCAGAAATTAGGTGTTGCAGAATTCAAATTCGTACCATATTGAAAAGAAACTGAAGCAATAACTGTTTGAGCTTCATCTGGTAAATCAGAAAACTTCTTTTTGTCTGCATTATGAGTTGAAGCGTTATACTTTGCCTTTAGAGATGCTATATGAGCCGATTTAACAGCTTTATCTATAAGCGTTGCATTTTCAACAGTGATTACTAGTGCATTATCCTTTAGGTAATCAACTGCAGCTTTAGATTTTTTTCCTAAATAGGGTTTCAACTTCTTAATTAATATTTTGTTCAAACCAAGCGTTGTCAAATCAGATTCGCTACGCTGACCAAGATCAAAGCCTGTCGCAATAGTAACGCCACTCTTACTTACGCCCGCAGCAGGTACGTATCCAGACGTTTTACTACCACCCTCTAGATCACTTAGAAATTTGTAATCAATATTCTCTGGCATAATCCTTTATCCCTATACTAAAATTTCATGCATCTTGACGAAATTGAAAAAAGGGGTCAAGTAGAACAATGAATACGGTATTTGTTTCTAATAAAATAAGAAATTAGACTGAGTTAAATAATCCACTAAAGCTTCACAAATACCTCAAC
>PJEL010000907.1_pt1 | contig 32689 bp, 59 predicted proteins | sample 1853271 | NCBI WGS metagenome assembly PJEL01 (sample SAMN08108733, study PRJNA415343) | Invertebrate metagenome, whole genome shotgun sequencing project. | host: Globobulimina | place: Sweden: Gullmar Fjord | collected 2015-08 | reverse complement strand
AAAAAGTAAGTGAATATCTTGGAGTGAGAGGAATACGCTATTTTAGCCTATTAAACCACTTCCATGGTAACGTATCCCCCGTATTAAAACTCCACGAATCCCGTAAACACATCCCCACCCACTCAGTACACTTCAACGAAGGTATGCAGGTTCGCAATTTTATGCGTAGACAACCCGAATGTGCCGATTGGACGTGCCACGATCTCGATGATAATTGGGCCAAAGTAGTAGAATTGGTTGTTCGTAAGCGCAAAATCTTGGTAGTTGGGTCACCAGAAGAAGAGTAGTTCGCTTCTCTTCTTCCATATTCTGACATATAGTGGTCTCCACAACTAATAAAGTAGGAGATCTTATTGTGGATCGAATAATTGACGTAGTTAGTGATGCGTACTACGACGAAAGACAAACCATCCAAAACCACTATGCCGCCGTTCTCAAAGAACTAACCCTAGTTCGCCAACAATTGAATAAGGCGGTAGCAGACAATCCTCTATATGAACCGATATTGCGTGCGATGATCTTTATACGCACTCAAACAATCACCAACATTGGCTTCGAAGTAAAAGAATTCAATCAAAGGACGTGCGATGATATTCCTGTATCGTATTATCCTAGCCCTATGGGTGGTTCGGAGATTGCTCGCATCCAAAAAGATGTGGAATTGCTTGATCGTGTTAAAGAAGGACACGTGTACGGTAATATCTTCGCAGCAAAATCTCTGGTGTATGTAGCATGCCCTAGAAAACGAGAAGATATTCCCAAGAATGCCACGCAAATCTTTCCTCTAACCCTTGAACAGTTCGGTAGTTATGTCAATACTGTTGGTCAGGCAATTACAGCCTTACAGACGGATGTAGAAGCTAATGGCTTTGGAGACGATAGTATCTTAGATAAGGAAGATCTGTTCAAAGAGCGTCAGAATCTTCTAGAACATACTATGCGCCAACTGAACCAAGACATTCTGGGACCTATGAATGATTGGAGAGACGCGCATCGAGGACAGCCAGACGAGAAGTCTGAAGTTTCTCGCAGAGAAATGAAGCTGTAAGTCGAATACAATACAAGTACCTGCCTCCCCTATAGTAAAAGATCGCCCCGTATGATAACGGGGACGGTCTTTCATACCATAAAAATGGGAAAAAAATTTTTTACGGTTATCGATTATTTCGCGGCGAAATCGTTTCAGACTATCTCAGGTGGTATCCGAAGACTTTTTTCACGGTAAAAGGTAACCTCAGATGGTTTATTACAGTAAAGCAACAGTACAGAGTGACAGTTAATATGATTATAACTCTACAGTGGTGGAACAGTTAAAATAACAGTCGGAAGTCACTTTATACAGTTGCGGGTGGACTATACATAAAAAGTTGGAATGTCCGTAATAGGGGGTGGTCGCTTAGACAGCCGTACAGGAAAGTCAACAAAAAAGTTTTTGTTAATATGAGATCCAGATCCGTTGACCACCTCAACAGTATAGGGTAAGTATAGCTCAACTCAGACCCAGAGTCAACAGTGGGGTCTAAAATAATTGACTGTTGCCATCTGGGTCAAGATGGTGTAGCGACTCAGACTCCCTACACCATTCCGATCAGTGGGTCAACAGTTGACCTTGAGGCCTAGATGGGGTAGGCGACTAGTGTCCCAGCATCGTACGGTTGAGCATACCAACCATTAGAAGTCAACAGTTGATCCAACTTCGGATGTATTTCGCGTTCCATGTCGTATGCATCATAGATTCGAACACCATCCTTATCCCAGTCTTCTGATCCTCTGAACCAGATGCCTTCGCCAGAGGTGTTGTCGAACTCAGACTTAGGAACGGGAATGGCTTCAGGAAGTTCTTTCTTGATTACTTCGATCATCTTAGCTTGTGATAGTTTCATTTGTGTCTCCTCAGACTTGTTCTTAATTAACTGACCCCATTGTAGTATAATGGGGTCATTGGGTCAACAGTTATTTACAGACCGATGTCGACAGAGAAGTAAGTCGATCCGCTATAGTCTTCTTCGTATGCTTCCGCAGCGAACCACTCACTGATGACTTCACACAGGTTGCCGTAACAGATCTCTTGGATGGCTTCATCGGACATGTTGTCCCCATCTACCATCTCGAAGCTGATGGTAACCGATTGGTACTTGGCTGACATGTTCCACTCAGCTTTAAGTTCGCGATCTTGGTCTTCGTTGAACTTATCAATTGCAGGTTGGATTGCTTCTTCTGCGATCTTGTTTAGCAGTTGGCTGTTGTGACGACGACCTTGTAAGTAAGTTGAAATTTCCATTTGTGTCTCCTCAGACTTGTTTGTGTTCTTAATTAACTGACCCCATTGTAGTATAATGGGGTCTTTGGGTCAACGGTTTATAATAGGTGGTCGATAGACTGTTCGGATACTTCTTTGATTTCACACCACGCACCATTATTGTGTTCGTGTACAATATTGGTGAGTGTATCGATGAGAGGTTCGAGGTTCTCGTGATCACTGTGGCAAAGCATTTCTCCCATATTGGCACCAACAACAGTGATGCCTTTTGATTCGATCTGCTCGATCATTGCCTTTGCTTTGTTGGTGGGTGTGTTCTCCCATTCGATTACAACAAACATTGCTTTGACTCCCTCTGAATTAAAAGTCGACTGTGCCACCATCTTTGTTGCTTTCAACTAGGTGGACGGCTTGCTCGTGAGTGAGGATCTGTACCCCTTCCTCGATGAGTTGTTGCTTGTGTTCTGGACCGCCATGTAGGACTTGGCACCATCTACCTGTTGCGCCTTGGGCTAGGCATGCGATCCCATCGACTGGCTTGTCGTACTTGCGGTTGGTGAAATCACACTCAGTTACTTGTTCGAAAATGATCATTGATGTCTCCTCAGACTTGGTCTTAATTAACTGGGGATATAATCACATAAAATAGGGTTAAGGGCAACACATAGATTGCCCTTGAGTTGAATTAGTAATCGGTGTCATCAGGAAGGTGATCGAAGGTATTGCGAGGAGCAATCAGATCATGAGTTAGTTGTGCTTCTGGATAAACGGCTTGTGCTTCCTCAATTGTGTCAAACGAGTCCACAAACTTGATCATAGGTTGGCCAGCCAGAACACTATGACTCGGATATACTTCGCTGTCATCTTTCACAACAGCCATGCCATCCTGCATTACGATGAATAGGTTTGGTGTACTCATTTGGTTGCTCCTTGTTTACCAGCTTCGTATGCCTTTTCGAGGGCAGCTTTGATTGACCACACACTCACGTCATGGAAGTCTAGTGAATCGGAATTTTGAGTTTCCAGAGTTTCGATACCAAGCTCTTGCTTAGCGATTTGCTCGAGTAGTTTATTTACATTAACCATTCGTTGTCTCCTCAGACTTATTAACTGGGGATAGTATCACCTACCCCCATTGTTGGGTCAACCCTTATTCGGAATAATTCTCATCGAATAGTTTCTGGTCGTAACGAACGAGCCAGTTGCTCTTAGGACCTTTGTTGGGTGATTGGCGAAGTGCTTTAAGGAAGATTTGGTCTGTATCTTTAAGACCGATAACGATATAACCTTCATCGGTGGTGTTGGTGAATACCACATCATACTCAGCATCTTTACATGCTTGCATGACTTGATTTAAATATTCTAGTTTCCAAACCCGTGATACTGAACGTTCGATTTTGTTGTGTTTAAACATGATTGTCTCCTCAGACTCGTTTGCATTTCTTAACCTTATGTAGCTATTATAGGGTAAGAGGTGTCTGAGGGCAACCCCTTTATTTCAAGAGGAGGGAGCAATCCTGACAGTGATAGCTGAGGAGACCATGTTCTGTCAGGATTGCATTAACTAGTTTATTGCTTTACCAGGTGTACCGATCATTCGTTTTGAGATCCATTCACCATTGATGTTGCGTTGATATTCGAATTGATTGACAATGCGAATAAGCTTTGGATCCACCGCGCGAATCTTTGTTGCCTGTTCAGCTGGGATTGTAATAGCATCCAGACCATCATCCCCAAGTATGCGTTTATGGAACTTGAGTGATGGGCCAGAGATCTCAGCGTAGCTTCTACTGTGTGCATACTCATCTTTGAGCATCTTAGCAATAGTAGATTTGGCTTCCGGTGATCCGTCTGTTGCCATCGCAACTCGTTTGCGGCCATTTGTATCTTTGTACATCATGACTGCTTTAACGGTGTCGCCTCTACGGAACAGTTTCCACATAGGTATCCGATCGATCATGTCTTGAGGAGAATTAAACCCAGACCCCTTCATTCCACCGATTGGTGCATAGGCGTTCTGGATTAGATCGAATACCTGCTGTGCATATTGTTGACGTTTATCCGCATCCTTAGCAAAAAGGTTGTCGAATGTTTCAAAAAGCTGTAGTTCCGTAAGAAGCATAATGTGTTATCCAAATATAGTGTCGATTGCCTTATTTATAAATTGGATAACTTCTTGCTTAGAGCAATCGATTCGATGACCACCAGTTTTCATGATCAGCATTTGTGCTCGGTCTTTCATTTCCATAACGGTTGGTTCAGGATCAACAACATCGTCGTCTAAGCAGACAGCAATGTGGATTGGTAATTCGGGATAATCCTTAACGATACGATACTTAGTCATAGCATCAGCATAACCAGGTTTGATGTCGTGACCATTCACCGTTGTGTTTTCATACTTACTAACACTTGTATGAGCATTCAAAGATGGATTCAATAGAATCAACTGATCAACATTTGGACACTGCGAGGCAGCATATCTAGCCCAAAATCCACCCAAGCTAACACCAATCAATACAACTGGTTCTTTGATGTCTTTAATCTGAGTGGTTACCTGTCCAGCTGCCGCATCGGCATCCCAATACGAATATGAAATACCAACAACGTTATCAGGTCCCAATGCTTCTCGTAAAGCATTGACTGTAGAGCTTGATTCGGCAGTAGCACCAAACCCATGTAATATTACAATTTTCATTAATCTGTCTCCTCACTTGATGTAACCATTATCGTAGATAACGGGGTAGGAATCAACCCTATTTCTCAACCTTACGCTTAACATCGTCTTTCATGTGGCTAAGGGCTTGTGTCTTGTTGGTCATGCATCCAGACATCTGAACGTCATGCTTGTCAGCACTGAATGCGAATGCATCCAATGCCTTGCGATAACCAGGAACATCTCTGGTGTCTTCATTGAAGACTGTCCAAGCGTCCTGGTAGAATTCGATAGGGCGTTTCATTACGCCTCCTTCTGACAGTTGTAGTAGTAAGTTGATGCACCAGCTTTGGTCATCGATAGGTGCGACATGAACATCTCGATTACCTGTTGTCTGGTTGCATTTGGATTTGCTTTGTATATCACCATTGCCATTTGCTTTTTACTACCTAGCTTCATTGCCGGTTTAGTAGTTGGTGTTGACTTTGGCTTAGCTTTAGGGGTCGCTGTTACTCGTTGTCCTGATTTGCCAACAAACATATCTTTGGTGATTTTACCGAGAGTGCGGTGGCTGTATGTTGTCTCTCCGCGTTGAAGACGAGCATGACGCTTTGGACCAAGCTTTACAATTTCACCACTAACCATGTAGTCGTATTCAGTCTTTGCTTTACCAGGTGATAGGTTCATTGTATGTGTTCTGCTATCATCTCCACCTAACGTACGACATACGAATTTCCAACCATTGTCGTGGTTTCTACCAAGCTCTGGTCTGATCATACAAACGATGTGTGCTACTTCATGTGGAATGGTGTCTTTAACCATCTCATCGAAATGATTGGTGATCGCTTCTGGGTTGAAGCGTAGTGAGTATTGATTGCCACGACGACGAGCTTGACCAGCATTCATGCCTCTAATGTCATTGTGGATTGCAACTTGCTCAGGCTTTACGGTAGTGATATTGAAATGGTCGAATGCTCTTTTCAAACATTCTTGAACTTGTGAAGTGTGTTCTGCGATTAAATTCATGATGTCTCCTCAGACTTGTTTTTCTCAACTGGGGATATCATATAATAATACAGGGTTGTGGTCAACCCTGTTTTGAAAAGAAATGGGGACAGCTTATGCTGCCCTTGCTGGTTTAAATTCAGCGATGTTTGATTTCTGACCATCGATCCAAGCTGACTGGATGCCTTTGGCTTTCAACGCTTTGTTGTGTTCTTGGGCAGCAGTACGTGATGTGAACGAAGCGAACACTGATTGTGTCTCTTTGTTACCTACGAACCAACGGTTGTTCATATCAACTTCAGGAGCAGCTGGTTTAGCGTTTGACTTATTCCACTTTTTGTGAGCTGCATACATGTCTTCACCAGAAGCACGTTTCTTACACATTTGGAAATATGAAGCAGCACCATTCTTAGTCAACTTGATTTCTTCGTTGTCTGTGGTGGTTACGTTGTGGATGAATTGCTTACGCATTGAACCCATTTCGAATTCTTCACCTGCATCAGCAGCTTGAACTAATGGACGATAAACTTGGAAAAATACTTTACTAATCTTGCTCATAATTGTGTCTCCTCAGACTTGTTTGTGTTTCTTAACTCTATGTAGCCATTATAGGGTTGTTTGTGGTTGAGGGCAACCCTATTTCGTAAAATAAATGAAAACTTTTTTATACCACGGAAGGGCCAGGTATGCTTGACGTTCAGCCTCTTCTTGTGCCTTACGTTTGGCTTCCTGTTTGGCTTTACGCTCAGCAGCCTTCTTACGCTTTTTCTCAATCCATGGAGGAACGCTATTGATGTCCTTCAAGGCAGCTTGTCGTTCTTCTGGAGTGAGATTGGTCAGACGCTCATCTTCATATTTGCGTCCTTCAATGGTTGGGCTGAACATGTGCCAACATCTCCAGCAGTTGATGTATTCACGTTTGTGTCCGAACTTGTGCTTAGCTCCACACTTAGGACACCCAAACTTACGGTATCGGCTTGCAGGTTCATCATTCTGTAAGCTCCATTCCATGCCCATGTTATAGACCCACCATATAGACGTAGGCTTCTTTCAACGAACGGAAGTGTGTTGTTCCGATCGTAGCTTCATATCGACTACGAGCAGGATTGTATTCATATGAGATGGTAATATTCAATTTGTCAGCTAGTTCTTGAACTCGTTTCTTGGTCATCATGGTGTGTCTCCTCAGACTTAATTTCTTAACTTGGGGCCAGTATCTCATGACCCCACATTTAGGTCAACCCTATTAAGCTATTCCGTATGATTTGATTTGTTTATTGCCAACAGCTGCCCAATAGTTCTTCATTGTGTATCTGACGACCTTCACAGTGCCATCGAAGTATTCGAGTTTAAGCATTCTCAGTTTGTTTCCGTAACCCATAATGTGTCTCCTCAGACTTGTTAACTCATCTATAGGGTCCCATGGGATACAAAAAGAGTCAACCCTAAGGTCGACTCTTGTATTCTGCTTCTGCTATTGCAGCTCGGATGGCTTGTTCAATTTGCGATTGGGACATATATTATACGTCCCAGGCTTGTTTCTTGCCGTATGGGTCATTGTAGTGCTGTGATCCCAATGCTAATACAAACTTGGGTTGTGCATTTTCATCTTCATCCAAGTCATCTTCGTCTGGCTGAAGTGTGCCTGCAGCTACAACACGGGCTTTAAGAGGATAGCTTTCTTGATAGTGAACTTCTAGATCTTGGTCTAGGATCTTCTGTTCTTCTTCGGTTGCGTTTTGAACCATTTCGTGTAAACCAAGACGCTCTAACATTATTCCGATATTCATATTTGTCTCCTCAGACTTAATTAACTGACCCCATTGTATGTCAATAGGGTCATTGGGTCAACCATTATTTTGCAGCGCAATCATCGATTATTTGAATGACGTCTTCTAAGTCGTACTCACCAGACAGCTTATGACGTTTGCCGTTGTACAATATTGCTACCGAATGATTGCCCAAGGTATCATCCTCGCGTATCTCGAGTTGGGTGGTTTCGTTGATTAGGAGACCTATGAAATCTCCATCGTGGTTGTTGAATCTTGCTACCTTAGCCATTATAACATCTCCTCTAGGTCTTTGATGATTTCTTCTTTCGACTTGGCACCTTCTTCGCCTTCAACGTGATCCATAAAATCTTCGTTGTACCAATGCTCGAATTTTGAACCCATCAACATTTCGTAAATTTTCTTAGCATCCATAATGTGTCTCCTCAGACATGTTTGTGTTCTTAATTAACTGGGGTAAGTATCACACATTATAGGGTAGGGGGCAACCCTGATTTTAAATAGCTGAGGAGACCATATAATCAGGGTTGCGTTGACTTTTACTGTTTAAGTGCTTCCACCATATTGGACATAACCATGTCGATGCACTTTGATGTTGACCATTTCTGATCAACGACCAGATGATTAATCATATCGTGATCGCAACCCAACATGTAGCCTTTGTATATCCAATTGCCGTCATCGTTGCGGAACAGATCATCGGCCGACACCCAAAAGTAATCTAAGCCTAGTGAGTCGATAGTGCCACACTCTTCAATATTGTTGTGCTTCAGAAAACGGATAATCTCGGCACTCTCTTTCGGGTGGTACTGCTCGTGATATAAAATGAAATCAGATACATCTTGCTCATCAGCGTCAGCAGCACGCACAATTGATTTGGTTTGATCCAAGCTAGCTTCAAGTAGGCCGTCTGTTGATTGGCCGTGTAGTAAATAAAATAGTTTGCCTAATGCCATTATGAGTTCCTCAGCAGCCTAAGAGAAGGCTGCATTAATTTCTTCAATTGAACGTTCTGTGATGTATGCCACAAATGTTTTAGGGCCAAGAGCGAACTTCGAATAATACAGTTGGCCTTTGATTAACTGATTCACGTAGTACTTGCCTTGACGGGTACGCGTTACTGTGAACGTCTTAACCGGATTGTGCTTACAAGGAAAAAAAGCGGTCATTACTTTCATGTGATGTCTCCTCAGACTTATTAACTGGGGATAGCATCTCATGAAATGGGGTTGGTGTCAACCCTAATCTCAATCCCGTTGGCAGCCTATGAGAAGGCTGCATTCAATTCTTCCATTGTACGGCATGTTGCTTCACTCACACCATACTTCCGAGTTAGACTCGATTTCTTGTAGAAGATCTTGCCATTGATCATTTGGTTGACATAGTACTTGCCTTGTGCAGTGCGAGTTACTACCCAAACCTTTGCTGGGTTCCAAATGCAAGGTAAAAATGCGGTCATTACTTTCATGTGATGTCTCCTCAGACTTATTAACTGGGGATAGCATCTCCTATCCCCATTATTGAGTCAACCCTATTTGCGGTTATATTGGTTAACCAATTCTACCGCTTCCTGGTAGGAGTCAACCGACCGAGCATCATTAACATCCATAGCTCGGTACTGAGGCTCTTCGTTACCGAAGCGAATGATCACCTCCGAGAACTTGATACCATACCAAACATCATGACCATCAGATGTATGACCAAGAAACACATGTTTCATATCTGGTTCTTGATCATGTGTGAAATTAGGAGTAGGCTTACTCGTAGCTTTCGCTTTGGCAGCTTTCATTTCAGCTACCATGTTTAGTTGACGAGCATACTTTGTGATTCTTGGAGCACCACGCCAGTCTCTCATCCAGTTCTCAACCATCCAAGGTAGAAGAGTGCGATGCTTTAGGAAGTACTTGGCTGTGATAGAACCATCACGTGCGTCCGAACCAGAGAATCCAATGTTGTTATTGGTTTCAGTGCCGTTGTGTGACTTCTCATCTTCAGTTTGGTAATTGAAGGTAGCTACCAAGGCCTTGCCGATGTATGCTTCCTTGAAACCAGGACGCTCATCTTGAAGTGCGTTGATCATTTGTTGCTTGGTTACTAGTGCCATGTGATGTCTCCTCAGACTTGATTTCTTAACCTGGGATAAGTATCACACATTAGGGTAAAAGGGGCAACAGAGTGCCCCAATTAATTTTAACCGTAATGGTATTGTTGATCGATAACGCTAGTGTCAAATTTGTAGCGTTTACCTTTTGTATTTTCAGCAATGATCGGATATTGTTTAGCTCTTGGTTTGATACCAACTACAGTGAATGTCTCGCCATTGCTAGTGAATGTTGATCTGTATGCTTCATTTTTCAGACCAAATCTCATTGCGTATCGATTGAACTCAATTTTGTCAGCATCACCATTCGATGTTGCATACACTTCCATTTTAGATGTGTACGTTGCAGAAGAATATCGAATGTTACCGAATTTCGCTGTAACACCATGCTTTTCGCATACAGCATTAATTGCTGCTTCTATATCACGTTGAACATCATCGATGTTAGATGGGGTAAAAGATTTAATTGACATGATTGCCTCCTCAGGCGTATTGATTAACTTGAGGCTACTATCCTATAGCCTCATGTTGAGGTCAACCCTATTTAATAATCTTTATGACCGTCCCAACCTTCATTACCTTCACGCCAAGCAGCTGTTATCATCATAGCATACTCTTCTGTTGACAATTTGCGTGGTTTCTGATTCATTGCAACGTGTTTACGTGTGCGTTCGATACGACCAGGTTGTTTGTTGTGGTGTTTGTCTTTGCAGTTACCTTTACCTTTATTCGAACAGAATATAGCATTAGGGTGTGCATCAGGCATTGGTTTGGTACATTGTTTACAACGCTTGCCATCGTAGTTCATCCAAGGATCGGAATAACAGACTAAGCCTGTACGTTCTTCATGGGCCTTTAATCGGTTGGATGCTGCACGTAGACGACACGAGCTTGACTTTTTGTGTTCTTTCATGCCCTGACGTGTAACCTTCTTGCCGCAGTTTGAGCATTCGATCTTCTCTCTACGGTGAGCCTCTTTAGCACGTTTCTCGGCTATACGATCATCGTGCTTCTTGTTGATTTCAGCGACACCAGCATTGTAGCGTTCCCAAATCTTTGAGATGGCCTCACGAGCCTCGAATATGTCGCAATCGGATAGGTGGTCGTTGTGGGATAAGTTTGCATCGCAGTATCGGCAATATGAATCATTGACCCCATCGTATTCCGAATCATACGATGAATCTTCACCTAAGGCTATATTGAATAAGATGGCTGTACCTTTATTCAAACCCTTAACAAATTTGGTACGGAACTCACCTATCTCGTTTTGGCGGTCCTGTTCTTCGAAATCTCTATTCCACATAATGTTGCCTCCTCAGACTATGGGGTAAGTATCCTCTCACCCCACATGGAAGTCAACCCTATTTGAGTAGACTCTTTAGGCAGGCAAAAGGGCTGCTGTTGTTGATCGGTTTAGGTGGAGTTTCACCATCCAACATTCGGATCAAGGCTTCTTCGGCCTTCATACAATCGTCAACATCGAACCAACCGAAGTGACACGTAGTCTTATCGATGTCCATCATGGCAGCCAGATCTTCGTATGCCTGATTCCTGGACACGTCAAAATTATCCATATACTCCTGGAACTTAGCTTTCGTGTTTTTGCGTGCAGTCTTGGTTTTGCTATCAGCCAGTGTTCCAAGAGGGATGTTGGTGTATGGGTGAATGCCAACAGATGCATGACAGCCACTACAATAGTAAATCCAAGGCCATGAGCCATATGTCCTACCATTGTAGATCTTGCTGTTCTCTTCGATGGTGACTTCGCCATCACAGAACCGACACGTTTCAGGAGCAGGCAATCTGTCTTTGACGCGTTTGGTTGCTCGTTGAGATGGATTCCATGGAGTCTTAATATCGGTCATCTGTGATATCCCCTGATCAGGTTAACTGGTATTTTATTTGTGGCTGGGCTCTTGACATATTCATCAATCGCCAACATAACGTCTTCGTGGTAATTCATATCTCCAACAAAGAACACATCATTGCCTGTAGTCAAGAATAGATTGAACGAGTCGTTGTTTTCCAATGCATCCACAACAATCTCCTCGTATCCCATAAGAGCCTTTCGTAAGTCCAAGATAGCCGAGAATGGACTATCCAATGCCGTAAGGATCTCCTCGCGTGTGGTCAATACATTGTACAGCTTTAGCTGTCCACACACATTAAACGATATTACGGATATGATTGTTGGTGGTTTCATTGTGATCTCCTATCTGTACCCCATACTACCCAGTATGGTGTACATATACAACCCTAAAGTTCAGGCCAAAAGCAGCGAAGTGTACCCACTACCGGAATACTGATAACTCGACCCGAAACCACACATGCTGTTAATACTAATACTGTCATAATTGCTCTCCGTTTGATGCTTTACCCTAATAATTTAAGTATACCCTATTAATTGGGTTGGGCAACTGAAAGGGTCGAATTTTAGACAAAAAAAAGCCCAATCAATGTGATTGGGCTCGGAGTGTTTCATTTGAAACGTGGAGTCGGGTGTGGAAGTGAGCGATAAGCCGAGGAGACTAAAAACTCGCCCACCTCCACAAAAGGGGTGGTGTCGGAACAAATCAAAAGCACGATTTACAAGACTGAGGAGGTCGGTTCCGACACCAAAACTATTGCCTGGTCCTCAAACAGGTTATATGGGGATACACTCTATCTACAAAATGCATTCCTATGTAACCTTATGTTGATGGACGTGTTGTGCCGTCCATCAAATTACATTGCTTTGCTACCTAATTATCCTGGGAAAAGCTGCTAGGATCAACATCCTTTTGCAATTCCTGTGCACTTATTCATCGAGAAGTTTACGCATCTCGCTAAGAGAGAATTGTATACCGCGAACCTTCTTAAACTGATCGATTTCACCTTCGGCCAACAGAAGCGCTCTAGTCTCCTCTAATGAGAACGGAATGCCTTTAATTGTCTTGAAGGCATCATGCTCAACCGGAGAACGCTCAATGACAGCAACATTGGTTGGTTCAGTAGGAGTAACACTTTCTACTGGTACACCACCTTGTTCGCGAATTGTCTTACGCAAGTTGGTCATCTTGGAATTTAATCTCTCCTTACAACCAGGCTTATTATCCTGATGTAAAGACGAACAGTAAACGGATATAGAGCTACTTTTCGTGAATTTCGATCCACAGCATGGACAATTCGCAGTTGCACCCTTCGGTAGGTTGCGAACATCTTCTATGCGCGTTTTAATCTCAGTAAGCTCGGTATTCGGATCTTTGGTATCAGACATTTCGATTTCCTCGTGGTCAGTCTTCGATTTGTTGTATTCGATGTACTCATCAATGTATAGCGTCTTGATCGGTTTAACTGAATCAGTTGAACGACACACATCAATGGCGGCTGGACGTCCAGAGTTTGGTGTGAATGCTTCTTGACGGTAATCGTCAACATCAGCAACCACATCTCTTCTCATATACACCCTACCAAATAAGTAGGAAGTCAACGCCACACCAGGATTCACCGAATCTTTGCCGTGACGGTATAGGAAGTTACCAATCGAATCCCGAACAATAAACAGGGCACCATTGGGACCTTCACGAAACAGCGAATGTCCATTAACCATACCGGCTTTGTCTTCATCGATCATGATGTCTGTAGTTCCACATACATCATGATCATTTGTCGATAAGTTTACCGATACGATAGTAAATTCTTTAGTCATGTTCTGCTCCTCAGCTTGTTTTTATATTATACGATTATTATCATACCCTAAACGAAAAAGGGCAACCGAAGTTGCCCTTATATTTCAATCAATTAACGAATTAAGCTTCGTCAGGATCGTAATAGAATGAACCTGTATACTTCTGCTTATTAACGCGTAATTCAATAATGCTGTCCAATTTGAAAGTACGGAATGGAACCTTTTTGTTGGCACCACCTTGAGAATCAGCAGATGGTTTAGGTTTGTTCAATCCCATTACATCAGCTTCTTCGATCAACTTACCACCTTCGCGGTAAACCGATTCACCAGCTTTAAGATAGATTACGTTTAAGTAGATTTCGCCTTTGTGTTCAATCAGAGGTGTACCTTCAATGTAAGTACCCCACTTACGCTCACCAACAACGAAGTCGTTTGGATCGGCCATGTTGTCTTCGATTGCTTTAGCAGCATTCGTTTGACCAGCTTCCATCAACTCGTCAGCCACCTTCTGTTCTTCGATGCGTTGTTCAGCCAAGTGCTTCTTGACCATCGTTTCGTAGTTCGCACCGATAACAACTGTGTTACCTGAATTGGTTTTAGAGATGCGTTCGAAGTGTGGGTTAGAGATGCGAGCTGGTACTTTACCGTTAACTTCGATACCATCTTCATTTGGAATAGTCTTGTTGACCTTAACTTGTGTTAGCACATCCATACCAGCGAATGTAGCACCACCACGTAAGCCCTTCAAGATTTTTGCGATATTATGTTTTGCCATTTGATGTCTCCTCAGACGTGTTTGATTTCTTAACTTTATGTAGCCATTATCCGGTCAAATACGAATGAGGGCAACCCTGTTTCGGAAATAAAACAAAGAAAACTTAGAGGCTTATGCCGCCTCTAAGTAGATATTCACACCAGCTTGCTCGAATGATTCGTTTACCTGATCTGTGATCGTTTGAAGAGTGGACATAGGATGCATCCGCTTCTTCTTGTGATCGTAGTCGATTAGATTCTTAGCAATCGTAACAGCTACCGGTTTAGGGAGATTGTACTCACCCATGATCTTCTTAGCCACTTGCTTGTAGTTCGGTCCACCGATACGTTCAAGTAGAGTTGCCATTTTCATTTGTTGCGTCTCCTCAGACAGTTGATAAAATCCGTTATGGTGAGCAGTTAAGCTCAACTCAGATCTATATCATCCTATCAAGCCAACTCAAAGACAACAAGTTAGGGTAGAAATATAGGCACAAAAAAAGGCTGCACTAGGCAGCCTTTTCTGTTGACCGGTCTTATTGACCGATCGCAACAGGTTTGTATTCGTCTTTGTTGATCTTGTCGCCATCAATCCAGTTTGACTCGATGCCTTGGTTAACTAGCTCTTTGTTGCGTTTCTGAGCAGCTGAACGAGTAGTGAATGATTCGAACACAGCTTTGTCTTGCTTGTTACCGACTAACCAACGATTTGACATATCAACGTTGACTTCTGGTTGTACCTGTTCTTCAACAGTAGGTTGCTCTTCAGGTGCGGTTTCAGCTTTAGTTTGCTTCTTATTCCACTTCTTATGAGCATCGTACATATCTTCACCAGAAGCACGCTTACGACACATTTGGAAGTATGACGCAGCACCATTCTTGGTCAACTTGATTTCTTTATCATCAGTTGTTGTTACATTGTGGATGAATTGCTTACGCATTGAACCCATTTCAAATTCTTCACCATTAGCTTGTTGCTCAGATAAAGGACGAAATACTTGATAAAACACTTTACTAATCTTTGACATTGTAACGCTCCTCAGCATTGTTTATAATTAAGGTTGCTTGCCCAACCGTTGAATCTATTATCAGACCCTTTTGTTGAAAGGGCAACCAGATATTTTCAAATTTTTGATTTTTATCTGGTTAGGCCTGATTGACAAAACTGCTCAAATATGTCTTCATCCGACCAACACAACTAGTATCACCCTATACCGTATACTTGGCAACATTTTTAGGGGAATTCGGCACAAAAAAATACCCCACAGAATATGTGGGGTATGGTGTGATTCGGTTATAGGGTGGGAATAAGTGTGGTTACACTCCAAATGCAGATAGTAGTAAATTCACCCAGTAATCAATGCTAGCGATAAGGAATACACCAACAGGAACTATTATGGTAGCTGCTAGGTTCGTTAAACGCTGTTTACGACGAGCTTTGATTTCAGAATTGTATATTGCCATTGCTTTCATATGATGTCTCCTCAGACTTGTTCTTAATTAACTGGGGATATAATCACACAAATTGGGGATCAGGGCAACATTTGAGTCAAAAAAAAGCGGCCACTGAGGACCGCTATAACATTGCAGGAACATGAAACTATAGTACTTTGAGTTTACCGATTGGTGATTCCAATTCCGGCATACCCTTGACAACAATACGACCATTCGCTTGTTGTTTCAACGATTTTAGGTGATAAGATGATTCTGTTGATTCCACCTTACCGTCTAATTCGTTTACAATTGAGTAAATCTGACGACTATCAGCTTTATCCGAACTCGGATCAGATAGGTCGCGACCTTTGTAGTAAGACTTGATCTCACCGCCATTTGCTTTCTTCTTTGAGTTATAGAAGTAAGTGGTAGCTCCAGATTTCGTCATACCCAATTCATTGATGAATCGATCGACACAAGCATCTTTCATTTGCTTGTCGTCTGTGTTTTTTGCTAATTCCTGATAAATGGCCAACGCCTGTTCTGCTTTAGTCATAGTGTGCTCCTCAGCATTTCTTAACTCTATGTGGCCATTATCAGGTTAAAGGGTCGAAAGGTCAACCCTATTTTAAATTTATTGTGAATCCTTTTCGGCTTGTCTTAACGCCTTAATGTCAATTTCAAGCTGTTCAAACAATGTGTCACGGTCTTCCGGACAGTAGCTTGCTATTTCATCAAACTTAGCCAACACATCTGACGCCAGTTGCATGACATCGTTGTGTTTACGGACCATCAGAAATTCGTTGACAAAGTCGTGGTGATCGTCTTCATCCACGCGTTCAATCGATTCTGTTTGACCAACATGAATCTGTTTAGTCGTGTCATCTTTCATTCGAATGGTCCACAGATCATCACCCATCTTTTCAATATTACATACGAGTGTCGGCTCGCACTGCTCTGCTTCAACCTTCTCTGTGCACCATGTAATCAAAACGGTTTCGTGTAACATTGCTTGTCTCCTCAGACTTAATTAACTAACTAAGGCCATCATACAATGGCCTTATAATTGGGTCAACCCTATTTCTGAGAATTTTCAAGCTTAGTCTTTAACGCGATCCAACCTTCCAACTCTTCGTTGACTTGATTGAATACTTCAGGTTCTTCATCCATGTCAACATCATCTAAGAACGCTTCGCATTGTAGGATCTTCTGTTCGATGTACTGATCTTCAAGGATATCGTGAATTTGTTTTGTAGAAAGTTCAACTTGCATGTTTGTCTCCTCAGACTTGTTTGTGTTTCTTAACTCTATGTACACATTATCAGGGTTGACTCATTAAAGGTCAACCCTGATCCACAAACAATTTAACGATTTTTCCATTCATCATGTGTGAATGACACCCCACAACATTGAGCAGAAGTCAACTGGTCTGTGGTGGTATCCCAATAAAGAACAACGTCAGCAATTTCGTCCTGATCGTCTTCATCATTAAACCAATGCATGCCCATTCGAACCTCATACTGTGTTTCTTTATAAGGGACAACAACTAAACCACGTTTGTGTGGGATAAGCTTAAACGCACCGCGAGGATCATCATTGATTTCGCCTGCAGCTTTGAATAAACGTTGGATGTCAGAGCTGTTGTTGTTTTCAGCAAGAGCTTGAGTAAGTAGTGTGATGTTCAATGACATGTGTTGTCTCCTCAGACTTAATTAACTGAGGCTATCATCCAATAGCCTCGTATTAGGGTCAACACACTAATAGGGATAATCTAAAGAAATTTGACCATTCTTATCAACAAAGATAAAGGCATGACCATCTTCATTTCCATCGTTGTCTGTGAATTCGGCGTTGATGATAATATTCTTCTCGCCTTCTTGTTCTACAATAGAAATCATTGACGATTTTAAGACTTTAACAACATCGCCAGCAAAACCAGATTGCAACCCCACTTCGTTGATTTTGTCAACGGTTATAGAAGAAGCGAATGCTGTCAGTGTTTGAAGGTGGTTGAAGTCGATAGATTTGGTATCGATTGCGATGCATGATTCGTTCATTTAATGTCTCCTCAGACTTAATTTCTTAACTTGGGGCTAGTATCTCATGGCCCCACATTAAGGTCAACCCTATTACGAATAATCTAGAGTGATTTTTCCGAGGTGGTCTACTTCGAAATATATTGTGCCAGTGAACGCTTCCCCACCATCGACCGAATAGTCTAGTGTAGCCGCAACAAGAAATGCGTTGACATCATCGTGGATATCCATTTGGATATGATGTACTTCAAGGACCTCAATATCCTTACGTCCACCACTACGGATTTCCTTTTGGACATCTTCAACGCGATTGTGGATGACTCTACGATAAAGGAGGGCTGTGTTAGCCAGAGAGGTAGATTGATCTTGGTTTAAAGTAAGCTGTGCATGATCGGCCATGTGTTGTCTCCTCAGACTTAATTAACTGAGGCCATCATCCAATAGCCTCAATTAAGGGTCAACAACTTTACACACTATCTTTCAAACTCTGCCATAATGTGGCTGCATATGCGTTAGTTACTCCAAGCTCATCTTGAAATTTCTTTACTGCAGTTGATCGCTTTAATGTGCTATTAGCCTTCATATCCATCAGAATGTGTCTCGCCTGTTCCTTTTTGGACGGGGGTTTGATTAATGTTTCGGATTGATCGGCCATACTGCCTCGCTTTTCATCGATTGTGGTGCGGGTACTGTGCACCTTTTTGTGAGTGAAACGTGCATCTTTCATAGGAATACTCCTCTATGCACCTTACATTATAGGCAACTTATATAAAATATAACATGAAATGGACACATTAGGGTTGATTTAGCACACAACCCTATAGTATTATAAGGGCGAATTAAGTGATGGCGCCCGAAGATCTGGCGGAGACAAACACGGAGGGTGCGTATCTTTCAATACGCCAAATATACAAAAAGAGGCCATGTGGCCTCCTGTGTTGACTTATGTGTTATTTTGTGAAACAGATTGCTTCTGGATTTTCCCACTCCCAATAACCACCTTGGTTCTTGGCCCACTCTTCCAATTCAGGAGCGATCCACGGAAGGTTGCCTCTATACTCACCATAACAGTCAATAGCATCGATATCAGCACAAAGCAAATGGCCATCTCGTTCTATGAACTCACATTCACGTGTGGTCATCTCCAAGTCTTTACCCAATACCGGAATCATGATTGTTGGTGCTTTCATTTGATGTCTCCTCAGACTTCTTAATTAACTGAGGCCATCATCTTATGTAATGGGTATTGGGTCAACACATAAGGGTAAATAAATTATTCATGGTAAATGTGGCCACCAAGACGAGCCACGATCGGTAAACTGTAGTACCATTCTGGCTTGTTACGTCCTAATGCACGTTGCGATCTGGGAGACCAGAAATGAGTCGCATAATTCGTGGGATCAGGGACCTGAAAATAGTAAACATCACGGGCAATCCCGCGAATTTTGCGGGAAATCCACGGATTTGACATGGTTGGGAAGCGAATTTCACCCCGAATCGTGGATAAAACCATAGATCTGAGAGGGCCTCTGATGGCTTCGAACTGGTATCTCTTTGTGATCACATCACAAGGAGTTGCACCAAACCTGGTCGGTTCCAGCGTCCTGTTCATTATAACATACGCAACCCCCGTCATAGATTCCGCTGATTCGCCTCTAGCTTCTCCATATATTGCTAAAGCGAGGCAATTAATCTGGATTTCATCCATAACCATTAGTTCATCAATCGTATTATCGCGTTCATAATCGAGTTCGATCGGCACTATATGGCGAGTTGATGTTGATGCGATGGATGATACCTGATCAATCTCTTCTTCCAGACTGTTCAGCTTGATGCCGTGATACAATGATATAGCGGATAATAAAACTATCGCTATAGTGGACATGCTTGTCGATTGAAATAATCGGTGTAGCATTGTTTGTTTGCTAGCCATAAGTCATTATAACCCTATCTTAATTAATACATGTTCCCAATCAACTGATAGTATAGCTATAAATCCAATAACGCACACCACCTCAATAAACAGTTGCAATGGAGTGGTGTGTTTTGTGTTAGTTGTAGAAGTTGAATTGTTTTTCATATGCTAGTCTCCTCAGATCTGATATAAATTATACCCAAACCTTCGGAATACCACAACCCTATTTTTCTTCTACCCCCTAATGGAAAATGACTTTCTACGCGTCAATTTTGGAGTGAATGTGGCTGTATATATGTGAAACTTTTTTGGCGGAAAAATGTAAGGCAAACTTTTTTGGTGAGAAAATGTAAGAGGTTTTGGAATAAAAAAAGGCGAGACCAAATAGGGAGGCCTCGCCGAGGGGATGGCTCTCTATGCAGAGCCGTGCGCTAACTTACTATAAATTACTATACGCATTCCGGTATGCCCGTCAACGGAATTATGTTAGATAGCAACCACCTTTAGGTTGTGTTCGGTTGCATAATCCGTTATAACGCAAGCGAATCGTTCGAATGCTTGACATGGGAATCCGAATCCATCCTGATCATCCAACACCTCACCATCAGGACTTTTACGGATCAGATGTGCGACGAAATCTTCAAATTCTGATTCCGATTTCTTAAATTCGATATTGAATGTTTCACCATTAGACATTAACACTTGGTGGAATGCTGCAAGTTGTAATGCCAATGGATCGGTCTTAAATGAACTGATTAGTTCTTTCTCTAAAAATAAGCTATTAGATGGCATGTGGCATCTCCTCATTGAATACTTTATCGAATGCATCACGCAAAGACTCGTAACGCGGCTTAACGAATGTGGATGTGAATGTGTCGTGATTGAATTCAATCCAGATTCGAACTAGAGGAGTACCAGACCCGTTGGTGGCATGCTCAGCATCGAAAGGCAATCCATACTCATCAGCAGCTTGCTGAAAGAATGCAAGATTTTCCGGTTTTAATACACAATATTTTTTTCTACACATTTGTTCGTCTCCTCAAACTTTATGTAACCATTATCGGAGAAATATGGGTATTTGTCAACCCAATTACAGATAAACATGCAACAAAAAAGGCACCATTGTGGTGCCTTTTCTATAATGCTGTGTGGGGATTATGCGCCCACTGCCACTTTCTGGCCGATTTCGATGAAACCCTTAACCACATTGTCTTTAGGAAGACGAAGCAGTGAATTGATTTCCTGCGCTTTCTTCTTCGTTAAGAACGCGCCTGCCAGGGTAGCGATTTCGGCTTTGTCGCCACGACCAGTTCGGAACGTGCTCCACACTGGCTTATCTTTTCCGGCTTTTTCAACCGCTGCATCCTGTTCTTCCTGGATGACGGCCTTTTGTACGTGAGCCAGATAAGTCGATGCAGTTGTTGGTTGCATCTTCAATTCTTTTTGGAAGCGCTCAATGCATGTTTTGCGAACTTCGTTGTTATCCAGGTTTGCGTCACCGTATACAGAACGAAAGATTTCTTGAGCTTTATTCATTTTTGAAGTTTTAGTAGTCATGATATTCACCTTTTAAAATTACCAGAATTAATTACCTTACCTTACCATTCGAGTCTGTTCGGAGTTGCGTTCCTGTTTCAAACTCATGTTGCATACTATCTGTTAGGGTTTAGTTTCGGTCAACCCTTAAATGAATCTTTTAAATCAAAGTGTGGTTACCAGTCCAACTTCAAATTCATTCTCGGTGTTGCCCTAAACCCAGATGGACCTCAACAACATGTGAATAAGTATAATCCGTTATGAGGAAACGACAACATTAATAGGGTATAATTTTCCCTGTATGTGGTCCCATAATTCGTCCTTATATAAGGACGCGTTTTTAATGCTAGTATTTCTTCCTTATATAAGGACGCGTTTTCTCTAGGACCACACTTACTCCCTATTCAGTTGACTGATGGGTAACGAATGAGTAATATGAGCTTCATCAAATGACGAATACAAATAAACAAACCTGAGGAGAACACCATATGTGCAATGCACTTTCAATCCAAGAACAGCAAGTAGAAGAACAAATCAAAGCGTTCGATCTTCGTACAATCAATGATGCGCAAGTAGAAGAGATTGCGTCATTAGTTCATCCATTCACTGTAGATATTGGTAATGCAACTGTCGAAACAAATAAAGACGTTGCTGAAACATTAGAGCATCGTGCTCATGTACTTGAACATCTTATGCACGCTATTGGTTATGCATGTGGTTTCCCACTAAGCAAATTCACTAACGATCTTGAACAGCAAGCGGTTGAAGCTGATGCGAAAATGGAAGAAAAGGAATTTGAAACATTCCTAGAAGGCCTTCAAGCACAAGCTAATGAGCGTCAACACGAATATCGTGTTAAAGAAGCACAGGTACTAAACGCTATCGTTGAGAAAGCAAATCCGATCGATGTTGCTGATATCTTTCATGCATACTCTACTGTTCGTGTTCAAGCAGAACTATCGCGCATTAAGCAAAGTGTTGCTGGTCAGATGGCTGGTCTGCTTGGCGGTGCGATGGAAGATGCAGAAGTTGAGCAAGCTATTCACTAAGTTCCCAACCACATACCCGATCAGCATCTGTTGATTGGGTATGTTCCTTTTAGTAATATGGGTGCCAGGTAATGGCGCCCGATATTCCGGCGGAGATAAACACGGAGAGTGCCTCACATTCAGTGTGGGCTAAGTTTTTGGTAAGTGTGTGCTTTTTCAATCGATTTCCAATTTTCAGGGTTGATCTCTACCCTACTTCAAGTATAATGATCCTCAGTTAAGCAATTACAACAAGTCTGAGGAGACAACCATGGCTTTATCAATTCCACTATTAAAAGTAACCAACGTATTGGCGCATGTTGATACCTGGCGTTCTAACAAAGAGATTGAAAACGCTCTTTGTGACTGGCTGGATATGACAAGTGCTGATGAAACAGCTTATGTATCTGATGTGGATTGGACGCACGAACATATTAGTGTAAACGAACAAACACGTGATGTGGAGTATCGTGCTATCCTACAGGTAACCACAAAGAATCCTCGCGGTAATGAAAAGACTGAACAGGCATACGTTCGTATCAATGAGAACACATTCTCCAATGATGGTAGTGATGGGTTTGAATAAAAGGGTTGACCCTAATACCAGGCTCATGTAATATGGGCCTCAGTTAAGCAATTACAACAAGTCTGAGGAGACATACAAATGACAGCTTTAACCAAAACAGCAATCACCGATGCAGTAGAATCTGGTTTAGATATCAATGAATACTATGGTGATAAAGAAGTACGTTGGTTCCAAATCGCAGCACGCAATGGTGTTTATTCATCGCTATTAAACGGTGTGAAACGCATTCTAATTCATTTACCAACTGGTGCTGGTAAAACTATCACTATTGCTTGTACACTTGATGATCCTCGTATACATGAAATCTTAGGTATAGATGAACAACGACCTCTGCGTGTGTTATTCTTTGCTCATGTTCATCGTTTGCTGACACAGGCAGAAGAAACATTCGCATCATCAAATAATGTTGACATTCAACTATGTTCTGCTTTCACACCTGTCACTGATGATGATGTTGAATGGGCAGATGTGGTTGTTATTGATGAAGCACACCACGAAGCAATGATGTCACTACAGAATCAACTCGATCGAATCGGTGAGTTACCAATCATCGGATTAACAGCCACACCAGATCGTCCAGATGGAATGGTCATCAAATTTGAAGACATTATTTCACCAATCAATCGTCAACAAGCTGTTGAGGAAGGCTATCTGGCTGAAACATCAATCAATTCGTTTGTCGACATGTCTGGTCAAGATAAGACAGAGATCGTGTGCGATATCTTATCTGAATATGGCCACACTATGGGTCAAACTATGATCTTCATGCGCACACGCAAAGAAGTTCAGACTATTACAGACCACTTGATTTCGTTAGGTTACACTGCTGTTGGGTTGATTGATCAGACTAACACACAAATGAACCAAGACCTTGAACGTTTTGGTAAAGGCGAAATTCAATTCATCGTTAACTGTGCTAAGATTGGCGAAGGTGTCGATGTGGCTGGTTGTACTACAGTTTTCCTTGGACGTCAACTTAAATCATACACAATGTTAAACCAATACATTGGTCGTGCTGCTCGTCCTGATAGCGATTGTAATGTGTATGAACTAATCAATCCTTTATCAGGTAAAAACCTCGATACTACTGTGGTTGTGGGCACACCTAAATCACACAAATTGATCAACAACATGAATGGTCAATTTGAAGAGCACAACTTTGACTATGTGGGCCATGAGACTGGTATGGTTTCTGGTATAACAATGGGTGAATAAGGGTTGACCCTAATGCGGGGATATTATATGATATCCCCAGTTAAGAAATACAAAGTCTGAGGAGACATCACATGGTTAAGTTTGATCCATCTTTACTACGAATCGAGTACGCAGCACTTACTCACATCACAACAGCACTTAAAGGTTCAATGCGTTTAGTTACGTTGGATGATGAAGGCGAAGAAATCGAAACGCGTTATCCTATTCCTTTCGCTGTGGCTCGTGCTTGGAAAGAAAAGCATAAAGTAACCAAATACTTAGCACCCATTCCTGTGGCTGTTGTGTATTACGGTGAGATGGTTGTTATGGTTGAAAAAGGACCACAGCTTCCTAACTACATGCTTCAGGATCCTGAACAATATGGTAGTCTCTTTGGCGATAAACCTTTTACAGCTTATGTAGAAGAAGGTGTGGCTATTCTGAAAGCGATGTGCGAACAAGGTGAGTGGGAAACAGATGGTTTTTCAGTATACCGTATGCCTGACCACATGAACATTGCATTCGAAACTGGTGTTGAATTAACGGCTGATGGTAAGTTTCGTGCTATTGAAGTTGGTCTAATTAAATTCGCAGAATTGTCAGATAAGTCGTGTGTTCAAAATCCATCAAACCACACACTGGTTGCTATTAAAGGTGGAAACGATAAAATCTACACCACACCACCAATCTTTAAAAATATCGCAGAAATGCGTCAAGACAACTTAGGTATCAAAAAACCTAAAAAAGACGAAGCACCATCACGAGATCATATGTATCGTTTCGATATGATCGATAAGAACTTTGATGTTAACTTAGAATTTGCGTTAGCGGCTGGTAACACTGTTGGTCGGAATTATGGTTATAAGGCTGTGGGTCCACTTCGTCTTGAACGTTTAATGTTAGCGTTGACCACAGTTAACTTACCTAATATTAAACAATCTATTAGAGCCACATTCCCAACTGGTATGACGTTCCTGCAAGCTTATGCTTGGTTGACTGGTCTTGCGAGTCAAACGACTGATTTGACACAGTTGATGGAAATGCGTGCTTTAATCAAAACGCTGTGCACAAAAGGTATATTCAAAAAGAATATCATCGAGCGTGTGTTCCGTAAGGATGAGAACGGTAATGTTTCGTTTGAGAAGCCAACCATGCTGTCTCCTGAGCAATTAAAAGAATACGTGAAAGGTCAATCTGAAAGCGAAAAACGTGAAACACTAGATCGTGTGTTACGTGATGTTGAACTTCCTTCTACTAAAACAGTAGCCACAGGAATGAATCTTAATGACTAAGGTGTGGGCTCAATCGAGTCCCCCTCGGTTGTCTTTCACCCTAAATTGAGTATAATTATTCATAGTTAATCAAGAAACAAACAACACAATGCTGAGGAGCAACAATATGTCACAAGTATCTAAATTTTCACATGGTTTCCAATTGATTCGCGATGGTAAAGTTGAAATCACACGCGGGTTAAGTTCTTCTGGTGAAAAGGCAAAAGAAGTAGCGATCATGACAATTGATGACAAGTATCAACATCAATTTCACCCCGATTCGCGTGTTAGCCGAGCGCTAGCAGATACATCTGAACAAAACATCCAGAATCGTATTACTGGTGGTTCATTCTTCTTGCAAAACGGTAAGTTGGTTTCATTTAAAGATGGTAACAAACCACACTTCACCCACACCGATGATTCGATTCAAGCATTGCTTGATACTATCGGGTACACTACTGATAAAGAACACATGGGCGGATACAACCGTCTGAACACACGCGATCTTCGTCTTCAATCAGTTCACAGCAATGTTGAACTTGAAGTGCCTGGATACCAAACTGGTAATGAATTCAACTCAGAATTATCATTCACCTGGTCTCCATTCGAATCGCATGTTTCATCAGCATTTCGTCTGATTCGTTTAATCTGTGCGAATGGTATGACTGGTATGACGAACTTCCTGAACACAAACATACCGTTAGTAAATCGTTGGGAAGAACATCTGGATATTGCATCTAAGCAAATTCAGAATAAGGTAACAGGTATGATGGAGTCTCGTTTCAACCAAATGATTCATCAACATGCAACTGTTCGTGACACACAGCGTGTAATGGACCACATCTCGAAGCGAATCAAAAGCGACCAAAATCGTTCTGATCAGACTATCGAGTTACTAACAAGCACAGCTCGTATGATCGATCCACAGGTTCATGTGGGCAAGAACTATCTTGGTTCGGCATTCGAAGATGGTCGTCTGGCTGATCGTCTACCGGCACACATCTCAATGCACACACTGTGGAACATGATCACTGAGTTGACATCGCACACAAGAGCGACCGACGATTCAACAGATTTCGCTCTGGATCGTTTTGCGAATGAAGTATTATTCGATCGCCTAAGTGATGATACAATGGGAGCAGCTGGTCAAGTTGAATTGAACAGCAATTTCAACAATGTTGAAGCAGCTCTAATGTATCATCAGATGTAAAATCAAAAGACCTTTCAATGAAGGAGCCGTGTGGCTCCTTTTTTTATGCCTACACGAAACCTCCCTATACGTACCTAATGCTAAAACGGATTAATTAGATGTGGTTAGAACAACCACATATGGAATCGTCCCCATTTGCCATATCCCAGAACATCCACTATTATCAATGACATCAAATCGGGACACAATTATAAGTGATTGCATGCAATCATAACCCAACCGATTTCAGCGAGTATAACAATCATATAAACGAGTATGCGGCAAACCGGAATTGTCGCCAAGCGGTAGCTTAAAAAGCCGTAGAATCGTTTATAGACGTTTATTTTAACAATGACACGGATCGTCACGTATGCCAAGGAACAGTATGATGTCGTATGTCATTGCAGAATATCCCTCTTGATATGTTAAACCAAGCATGTCACCTATAAAAGACCACATTCAAAAATAATCGCTCATGCAGTATGTGTGCTTCGGTACCCCCACTGTTTCTGTGGATTCCACGCATGTCTGGTCACTTCTACTACCATATAATATGCCTTTTCTAGGTAGAATTGCGCGTGTCTGCGTTGCCAGGGTTCAATATCTTATAATATAATACAACTAAAGGATGAGGAAACGAAAGCAAGGCAAGAACGCCAAGAGTTAGTCGCTTCCTTGATATAATAATAACGCGTGGAGAGAGGAACTAGATGTTACGCAAGACATATAGTTTTTAAATCGGTGAGTCGCAACCTCACCATCAAATTTTTATATATTAGATAGTAAGGTATTTATTATGACACAGTTAGCAACCATTCAACCGAAAGCTCGTGAAAATTCAAACATGGCCAAGGCCTTAGAAATTTTCGTAACCGAAAGTGGCAACCAATCTGATCAATCGCTACGCCAACGTTGTACAGCACGTTTCCAATCTGAACTCGGTCAGAAGGAAGTAACAGCAGCAACATACTTCAATCTGTGTGTTAAGAAGATTGAATCAGCACAAGCGGAAGCAGATCAAAAGGTTCTGGATTCAAAACGCAAGCACAAGTACACTGCAGTACGTACTGAAAACGCATCAAGCGATGTGGCACACAAAGTACACTACTTTCTTTCAAAGAAAGCTGCACAAGACTTTGCTAACAACATGAACTACAGTGGCGTTGTCAAAGGCATCGTATCACCAGGTCAAGTGGCAAACTTGTAATGGTCTGGGGACGGAAGGGTGTGCAATAATATAGTTGCACCCTTCCATACCACACCCATCTAAAACGCTCTTTTATTCAATATTCCGTTAGGCTATAATACGCCTCCAATCAAACAACACAACCCAAATTCAACAAAGGAGATCGTGATGCAAACAGCACCTACGTTCCCAGTTCAGCTATCAGTTAGCGAATTGGAACAATCAATGTATACACTCGAAATGTGCGTTACCTCTCTTATGGAAAGTCAACGCAAAGATCCAATGAAGCAGGATGGTGGTGCACATGCATCTGTGTATGCTGACTTACTGAAGTCTAGCAACAAGATGCGCACAATGCTAACCAATCTTGGTGTCGAATTGGAACCACCTCTGTATCAGGTGTTCATGCAAACAAACGAGTCATCTGGACAGCAGATGTCATTGCACGCATAAGAGAAGGCCAACATAGGCCTTTTTTTATAGTTGCATTCAAACCCTATTTCAGTATAATGGAAGCAGGTTTGAGGAGACTATAATGATCAGAACATATCTTTCGGGTGATTTGTCTAGTGGGTTCGTTGGAATTCGTGTGGCAGTATCCGTTAACGGAAAACTAAAACAGAAGTACTACAGCTTCAACCGATACACACGATCGCTAGCTATGGAACTAGCTGTCCATCAAGAATTGAACTGGTTACAGAAGCAAACCAGGTACACCAAAGATCGTGTGTTCTCCAGATCCACTAACACTGGCATTGTTGGCCTAGCGATGACGTATGATGTTAGTCGTAAGCCTTACGGAATATACGTATCTCGGCGATTGCTGTATCAACGCAGATCGAAAGGTGATGTTCACAGCAAATCCTGGGTTATAGAGAAAGGCATAAGTGACGATATGTGGTTCGAAGTGTGTAATTGGATTCGAAACGCTCGTGGCACAACAAACAAAGTGTTCGACAGGCTAATGACAATGAAACCTTCTCAGGAACACATAGACAAGACTTATGCCAACAATCCGTGTCAAGCATTACAAGACACTGAAATTCTGAAAGAGGCCTAAAGGGCCTTTTTTCGTATCCGGAGGAACACATGACCAAATCCGTTACATGTTTCAAGTGCGATGAATCTAACCTGCGTTGGAAGAAGGATGGGGATGAATGGATCATCGTCAGTAAGGACGGATATAAGCACCGATGTAATCCTTGCAATGTATATGAGAAGCAAGAACGTGAAGCGCCTCAGAGACGTATAGAGACGCGCAGACGATTGATTGGTGTTAGATTAACGAATAGAGAATTGGAAGATGGATCGTTGGATTATTTGTGGAAATAAAAAAGGGCCATGTGGCCCCTTTATTAATGATGATTTGCAATTGCTTCTAGGTCATCGTTATCCATCAGATGCCAATCGCCAATAGCTTGATGACGCTCCGAACCGTAACGAGGAGATACTTCCTGCCAATACTGATCTAAATCCAATGCAGCACGACCAAGCACTTCAACCTTCTCTTCAATACGACTAAGCAAACGCTCAACCTGTTCAGTGCTCGTTGTTGTAAAGAAATGGGCGAATCGACGTCCATCATTCTCTTCCATTGCAACATAATGAATCTCTTGCACTAGTGGACTACCGTCTTCGTCATAACCAACTTGCTGATGATCTGTGTGATATCCGAACTGCATTGTGTTTCTCCTCAAACTTATTAACTGAGACTATCATCTCACCATGTGGCATTTATGTCAACACATAGACACAAATACGTTGAGGGTTGACCCCATCAATGCAATACCCTATAATGAAGTCTGTTATCAACTGAGGAGACAAAGATGTCACAAGAAATAAAGACTGCAGTCGAAGATGCTACCAACGCCCTTATGGATCAAATGAACTACATGGGCCTTGATGAGACAATACAGAAAGCAATGGTCAAATCTATCCTAAACAGCCACAACACAATCCAACAATCATTCTGGCGTAATATACTTGCTGTGGCTACCACATACGCTAACACTGCTTATGCAGATGGACGCAATGAAGCCTCTGTGGCCTTATGTAAGGACATAGCACAACTAGCTGAAAAGCATAACTTACCATTCGTTTAATGAAGAAGGGCCACAAGGCCCTTTTTATATCCAACTCGTTGACCCTAACCCTAATAAATGAGATGATGGGGGCAAGTTAAGGCAGAGATGAATAAGGCATCAATCGAAACAAACAGAACACACCTAGCGGGAACATTAGTCACCGGAGTTCAAGGGGGGAGAGTGGACCAAAGAAAAATCCACCACCAAAAACGAAAGACGAGTCTTCATTATCACATGTTTAGGGTATTTGGGTCAACGGTTTTTGAAATAATGTGGTCTTGGGTCTAGCCCACAGGACATGCGGGCTATAGGGCATCGATGTATAGGCCGCGAATTCTGCGGGTCGACCCAAAATGTGGTCAAAACAGGGAATATACGGGCTTATCCCTCTATACCTCCCCATAAGGGAGTGGGGACAACGCCAAATAAAAACCCCAACATGATGGTATCTCACGCGATAAGACCATGTTGGGGTTTCGGTAGGGCTCTAAAAAGCATCATACAATTGAGCTATGGTTTTAACCAATCTATGAAATCCCATGCCACGTTCACCCATAGATTAACTACTATCATACTAAACTAACATTCAAAGTCTACTCTACTCCCATAAGAGGGGAACACATTATATCTCCCTCCTCCCTTATGGGATAAAAAGAAGGGACCATATAGGTCCCTAAACATACAACATACAACATACAACATACAATGATTAATAATCTTTTAACAATCTGGCCAACAATGCCAAATCATTCAATCCTAACCCATAGTCGGAAGCATTAGGCAATAAGTCACTCTCATCACCAGCTATGTCTTTATCGCCATTATCTTCAGCACTATCTTCAGACGCGTCAGAATCGTTCTCAGACGGTTTAACGGTGGCAAACTGCTCTTCCGTATCTTGGGTATCCTTAGGTTCGTACACACGCTTCTTACCTTTGTCCGTCTTCGTATACTTATCCTCCCCATAAGCAGGAGTAACAGGGATTGGTAACCCACCATCAATCGATGCCGGACCAGCATTTAAATTACCCGTAAAAAATTCTTCTAAGCGCATATAACTTTTCCTCTTTCTAAGCCCCAGTATTTACTCCACAATACCACAACACACCCCAAACTTTTTTGGCGGCAAAATGTAAGGAAACTTTTTTGGCGGTAAAATGTAAGAGATTGCCTTCCCTCCCTTATGGGGAAATACGAAGGCACATAACAAACCCCGTATGTGGACTAAACGATAGATTCCATTTCCTCCCCATAATACAATATAGCCATATATGAGATTTCATATGTCCTTATTCAAAATCACACTTCTCCTAGTGTGTTCCCCTTAGATGTGGATTGATTTGTACCACATCATTTTTTATTCCGCCCTTATGGGAAATACATAGACTCACCTCTATATTCCCCATAAGGGCATATACAAAACCGTAGACTCACCTCTATATTCCCCATAAGGGCATATACAAAACCGTAGACTCACCTCCCCTCCCTTATGGGAAAATATAGACTCAACCACACAATCCATTACATTCCAGTAGACTCAACCACCATAAACATTCCAAAACCGTAGACTCACCTTCCCTCCATTATGGGAAATACATAAGCAGTCATAGACTCAAACCCACCTAACACTACATTAACACCGACCCAAACTCAATAATCATATAATATCCACACACTCAAACTCAATATACTCATAATACACATACACTCACATACCTCCCTTATGGGCAAATACATGTAAACACATAGACTCTCCATAAGGCATAGAAGCAATACACCCACACTCAACACAACTTTTAAAAATTATAAAAAAAGTGAGTCTTATAATAAAATAATCTAAAAAAGTGTGGGTCTGGATGAAAGCCGCATAAACAGTGGGGTTAAGCGATTTGAGTCTACGTTTATGGTGAGTTTGAGACGGGCGGACTTTGAGTTTGAGTCTGAGTCATCGCATTAACGGGCGAATAAACACCACAATATCCGCGTTAAGACCCCCAAATACTGCGCGCTTGAATTTTAATAATTTTAGCCCACTATTCCTGTGGGCTGTAACAAGTTCTTTTTATGTGTTTAACGTCCCATAACATCGTTAAGCCTAGTGTGCTGTTACTAATGGTTCTCCTTATGCTTCTTCCTATACTCTCTATGCTTATCCTTATGTTCCTTCTTATAGTAATACTAATGTTATCTCATATGGGCCTTATGCTTATTAAGATGTTCCCGCGTTTCGTTATGTTTGTATTGAATGGGGAGTAGATAGTAATGAGTTTAATGAGTCTTATGTTATTGAGGGAATGTATAATGAAGTTTATGTGTTTGTTGTTATTGGTTTTTGTTAGTGGTTTGTAGTGGGAGGATTAGGACGCCTTATGATTTTATTGATTGGGAGTCGATTAATAGGGGAAGGGAGGAGTGAATGTTAATAGGGTTGGTGGATGAGTTAAGGGGTATTTGTAGAGGGTGTGGTGGGTTAGTAAATGCGAATAGTTCTTAATAGGGAAGGACCCGAATGGATCCTTTAAGTTAAAGTAGGTTATCTTCTATATCTATTTGATACAGATTATTGAGTTGGTTGGATTTGGCTAGATTAACAACAGCGACGAAGCGATCACCATGGGGGTCATTTTCGTAAGTGATTATTTCAACGGTATTGTCTTGATGGAGAGCGACATACACAATTGTGTTTGGTTCTTCTGGGTCACAATCGCTATACACTCTATTAAGGGCTGATTGGTCTTTATTGGATACTGCTGTACTTAGACGAGTAAGGTGATCAATTCTATTGTCGAATTCTCGTTGAGTTTCGATCATAGAGTTAATGCGGTAAAGGGATTCCCACCCAATGTCGTCAACGGAATCAATCTCTACATCAACGAGGGTGTTGTCAGCCCAAGTTAGGGTAATGGTATCTTTATTATACATCATCGGATAGTCCTTACTGTGCCATCACTGAGCATTTCGTGTTCATGACGTGGCCAACTATAAAATCGGACAGGCTTAG
>PJEL010000906.1_pt1 | contig 32777 bp, 32 predicted proteins | sample 1853271 | NCBI WGS metagenome assembly PJEL01 (sample SAMN08108733, study PRJNA415343) | Invertebrate metagenome, whole genome shotgun sequencing project. | host: Globobulimina | place: Sweden: Gullmar Fjord | collected 2015-08 | reverse complement strand
CGTACAATCCATGGTCCGTAAGGTTTCCACCCCCTGAAATCCATCCGATGGCCAGGGGTATTGCGCCTGTGAGAGCACCCGGTACAGCTGCAAAGGCAGTCTTCTTTTTCAGGTAAGTATAAATAAGGTTGTACCATATGACAGCAGTAATCCCGAGTCCCGGGACAATCAATTTTCCTGTAAAAGAAAGCAATAAAATCCCTGCCGATAAAAGCAAGATTGCGATATATAATGCATGCGTTGCCTCAATTTTCCCTGAAGGAATAGGCCTGGTTTTTGTTCTAAACATCTGGGCATCATTACTTCTTTCCTGATATTGATTCAGTGCACCTGCACCGCATGCAAGTATCAAAACTCCAAGTGTCGGAGCCAGTATTCCGGCTGTTAGGTCCATTGTGATAAGGATGAAGCCTGTTGCGGCAGATAACGCATTGAATGCAGCTATCTTTATTTTACACAGCTCAAGATACGATTTAACTGAAAAACATTCATTTAATTTATTCATTTCAAATTCTTCAAATACCGCAATATAGTTTTCATCTCTTCATCGTTGATTTCCCCTTCAAATGAAGGCATCTCATCGGAATAACCCTTAACAATATCCTTATCAGGATAAAGTATGGATTTTCTCAAGTATTCTTCATCAGCAATAATCTCACGATCCATATTATTTGTAGAAACGATTGTCTTTCTGCCATATATACCCTTAAACGAAGGCCCTACAAGTTCCGAGCCGTCTGTACTGTGACAGTCAAGACAGCCGTTGTCTTCGATCAGCTCAGTCAAAACCGCGAATGCTTCATTCTTATCTTCTTCCTGCTCATACCATTTATGGAATTCATCTTTATTCATGACAATGACCTTTGATGTCATTGCAGAATGTCCTGTACCACAGTACTCTGCACAGAAGATGATATGCTCTCCCGGTTCTTTTGAAAGGAACCAGAGTTGAGTCTCCAATCCGGGAACAGCATCTTCCTTAATTTTAAAATCTGGAATGAACAAACTATGGATAACGTCATTAGATGTAATATTTAATTTTACCGGTATCCCGGCCGGCACTGTCAGTGTCTTATTTTTACGGCCATTTTCATGCTCGAAATCCCATGACCACATGCGTGCAGTGACCTTGACCTGCATTGCATTTTCAGGCACATCCCTCATGGAAACGAAATTATTCCAGCCAACATAAAATACAATGGAAACCAGTATTGTGGGAATAACTGTCCATACTATTTCTAGCATAAGGGATTCTTTCACTTCTTCTGGTTCCGGATTATTTGAGGCCCGGTATCTAACGGCAAAGTAAACCATAAAAGACGTTACCAGCAACAAAAGAACAACAGAAATCACCACAACAAGCAAAAATGCGCTGTTAACCTTGTCTGCGATATGAGGCACGGTCGAATATGAACCCTTGTCAGATACATGACCGTTAGGAATCATTAATTGGTTAAATCTGTCTATGATATTTAGAATCGAATGAAGCATCTTAAGCCTACCTATACATGATATCCGAAAATGTGAGCACTATTATTGCCGTTAATGTAATAATCGCCATAAACAACATGAGCTTTAAAACTGTTGATTCATATTTAAGGTGCATAAAGATATAAACTACCATGCCTGCTTTACATGAAGCGATCAGAATATTTACTGTCATGCCAAATCTCTCAAGCTCTATTCCTGCAACATAAATCGTTAAACCTGTGAGAGCTATAAGTGCAGCCCAGACCAGGAGGTATGTCCTATAACTTACTGTCTCTGCTTTTATCTCTCTTGGTTCCATAATATTGTGATTATCTTATGAGATACAAGAGTGGAAATAGATATATCCACACAATGTCTACAAAGTGCCAATAAAGGCCGGTATTTTCAAGTTTAATATAATCAGTGTCGTTAATCTTATCCTGCTTAGTCAATATCAACATTGATGCAATGACAATAATTCCGATCAATACATGTAAACCATGCATTCCTGTTGTTACAAAATACAGGCTGTAAAATATTATATTACCCTGCGGCTGGCTTAGCAGTTCGGGAGAGCCAGGGTAAATCCCATGATTGATTTTAGAGCTCCATTCAAAATATTTTATAACCAGAAATGCTGCTCCCAACAATATGGTGGATACCTGAAATATTATTGACAATCGCTTATCAGATTTTTTTAGAGCAGCTATTGAAAGAGCCATTGTCAAACTGCTTGTAATTAGAATCACGGTATTTACAGCGCCGATTTTTCTGTCGAGTCCTGATGCTGCAATATGAAATTCCTGCGTATACTCGGAACGGTAAACCGCGTAGAGCAGAAAAAGTCCACCAAAAAAGAGGATCTCTGTAAAGATAAAAATCCACATGCCCATTTTTGAACCTGTGTAATCAACATGTTTTATATTTACGGTGTCTGTATCCATAATTCGTTTACACTCGTTTATAAGGGCCATCTGTAATGACAGGAATGTCCCTGAAATTGTCCTTTGGCGGTGGAGACGGAATATGCCACTCAAGAGTTGTCCCACTCCATGGATTACTTCCTGCATTTTTTCCATTAAAAAGAGCTCTTATTAAATTAAAGAACATTATTATTAGTCCGGCAACGAGAATCCATGAGCCAATGGTTGAGATCAGGTTGCCGGTATGAAAAGCCGGTGAATAGTCGTAGAATCTTCTCGGCATACCCTGCCACCCAATGATGAACATTGGGAAATAAAGTATATGGAATCCAATGAATATTATGATACACGCCAGTGTTGAGAGCTTGTGATTATAATTTTTTCCGAACATTTTTGGAAACCAGTAGTGGAGTCCTGCAAAAAACGCGAATCCAGCTCCTCCGAACATGACATAGTGAAAATGTGCCACAATAAAATAAGTATCGTGTATATGAATATTGACTGCGACTGATGCATTTGCCAGGCCTGTGAGCCCTCCAAATGAAAATAGAAAAATAAAAGCCATAGAATAAATCATCGGGGGAGCAAACACTATGGAGCCTTTGTACATGGTCGCCACCCAGTTAAAGACCTTTATACCGCTAGGCACTGCAACAATAAAAGTGATAAATGAAAAAACCATTCTGGCTGTTTCACTCATGCCGCTGGTAAACATGTGATGCCCCCATACTAAATAACCTACCCCGGCAATAGAAAGACTTGAATAGACTATTGCTTTATAACCAAACACTGATTTCCTTGAAAATACAGGTATGATCTCAGAGATAATTCCCATTGCAGGCAAAATCATTACATATACGGCAGGATGCGAATATATCCAGAAAAGGTGCTGAAACATCAGAGGGTCGCCGCCTCTGGAAGGATCGAAAAAACCAATTCCAAAACTCCTTTCCAGGATAAGTAACAGCACAGTTATTGCGAGAACCGGCGTAGCAAGAATCTGGACCCACGATGTTGAATAGAGCGTCCATACAAAAAGTGGCATGCGGAACCATTTCATCCCTGGAGCCCTCAACCGGTGGATGGTAACAATAAAATTAAGTCCTGTCAGAATTGACGAAAAACCAACGATAAAAGCGGCAAATGCCGCCATAGAAATATTCGTTGTTGTTGTAATGCTATATGGGGGATAAAATGTCCATCCCGCGTCAGGAGGACCACCGGGCATGACAATAGTAGCAAGAGCCAGAATTCCCGCAGTAATGTATAACCACCATGACAGCAGATTTATACGCGGGAACGCCATATCAAGTGCACCTATCTGAATCGGAAGGAAGAAATTTCCAAAAGAAGCTGTTATCCCCGGAATGATAAAGAAAAAGATCATAATAATTCCATGCAGTGTGAAAAGAGAATTATACGTTGCTGCCGTGACTATTGTTTTCCCCGGGGCAATGAGTTCAAGGCGCATAAGTATTCCAACGGTAATGCCGGCAATAAAAAAAGACAGGATCGACGCCAGATAGAGCAGTCCGATTCTCTTGTGGTCAGTTGAGAAGATCCAGGAAAATATTCCAGAGTATCTGCCCTGATGCCGGTAAAAACTGCTCTTAAATGCATTATTTGAACTATCTGAGCAAGCCAAATGTCTCCTTACAAAGAATTTAAATAGGCAATTACGTTATCTATCTCTTCTTTTAAAGATCAATAAAAGAAGGCATTCTGCTGAAAGGTTGTTCTAACTGTTTATTATAGGTAATTCCTACCCTTTTATTGTTTTATTCAGAATTTTGCAAAGATCTTCAGGTCCGTTAAATGCCTTGCAAAAAACGTCACAGAATCCATACTCATGGAAATTAGCCATTACAAGATCATTCGAATATCCGCTTGAGACGATAGCTTTAACATCAGGATCTATCTCACGCAATCTCTTTACAGCTTCTTTCCCGCCCATACCTCCCCTTACTGTCAGGTCAAGCACTACTGCGGCAAATGGTTTTGAGGTTTTCATGGCTTTCTCATATATGGCAATTGCTTCACTTCCATCTTTTGCATACTCAACTTCATACCCCTTAATATTTAGAATCCTTGAAACAGAGTCTCTGATGATATCTTCATCATCCATGAGCAGTATTTTCCCTTCACCAATTAACGGGATATCCAACGCAGTCTCTTTTTCTTCCATCTGTTTTTCGGAGACCGGCAGGTATATTGTAAAGGTCGTACCGGTCCCTTTCTCTGACTCTACAGTTATAAGTCCTTCATGGTTCTTGATAATGGAATATATTATTGAAAGGCCCAGCCCCCTTCCCATTTCCTTTGTTGTAAAGTACGGGTCAAATATCTTCAGGAGATGCTCTTTTTCTATACCAATCCCCTGGTCCTGAATTACTATTTTCAGGTACCTTCCCTGCTCAAGCGGTAATCCCGTATCAGAACCAAGTTCATAGTTTTCTTCCTTAATCCTTATCGTTCCGCCTTCCGGCATGGCCTGGTCTGCATTGAGAATAAGATTGTGTATCACCTGATTTATCTGACCTTCATCAACCTCAACCGTCCATAGATCATCTGAAACAATAAACTCGCATTTAACATTTGATCCCTTTAATGCAAATTCAGCAGATTCTTCAATAAGATCAAAGACAGATGCTGTCTTTTTCACTGGAGTTCCACCTCTGGAAAAGGTAAGGAGCTGCTGGGTCAGATTTGTGGCCCTGTTTATTGCTTTTTCTATTGATTCTATATTTTGATAATTTATATTTTCGTGATCAAGAGTCATCTTCACTAAATATACACTATTCATAATCGCTGCAAGAATATTGTTGAAGTCATGTGCTATTCCTCCTGCAAGGATTCCAATTGATTCAAGCTTATGGGATTTTTGCCGTTCTTCCTCTAATTTATTTCTTTCAGTACTTTCTTTAATCAGTTGATCATTAATAGAAACTAATTCATTCGTACGCTCCCTTACAAGTATCTCAAGATTGTCATGTGCTTCCTGCAAAGAGACTTTATGCCTGTAGAGTTCAAGGTGCACGAGGATCTTACCGATCAGGATTTTCGGGTTTACCGGTTTTGTTATGAAATCAACGGCCCCTGCCTCAATCCCCTTTACCTGGTAAAAATCCTCTGAATATATGGCTGATATAAAAATTACAGGAAGGTTTTCTGTCTTCTTATTCTGTCTCATTAGTTCAACAGTTTCATAACCGTCCATATCAGGCATCTGAACATCGATCAGGGCCAATGCAAAGTCATGTTCCAGGGTTTTCTGTAAGGCCTCATTGCCGGAATTTGCACGAATAAAATCAATGTCGAGTCCTGAAAAAAGCTTTTCCAGGGCAATTATGTTTTCAATTCTGTCATCTACAAGGAGTATCTTGGGAATTTTATCCATATTAAGCCCCCTGTTTCCCATATAGCCATACACGCATCAGGGACAATAATTTCTCGATCTTTATTGGTTTTGGCAGATAATCATTTGCACCTGCTGAAATACATTTTTCAAAATCTTCTTTCATCGCCTTTGCCGTAATTGCGATAATCGGCAATTTTCTGAAACGCTCCTGTGATCTGATACTGTCTATTGTCTCATAACCGTCCATGACAGGCATCATTATATCCATCAATACAAGGTCCATATCAGGCATTTCATCCAGGACAGCCAGGGCTTTTTCGCCGTCCGCGGCCTTGTGAACATCCATTCCCTTTGCCTCAAGGACCTTTGAGACAGCAAAGACATTGCGCATATCATCATCGGCAAGTAATATTTTCTTTCCTTTAAAAATGGCCTCAACATCATAAAGTCTGGAGATCATCTCTTTTTTATTTTGCGGCAAATCATCTACCACCCTATGGAGGAAAAGAGCTGTCTCATCCAATAATCGTTCCTCAGAACGTACTCCTTTTATTATGATGGAGGATGCATATTCCTGAAGTTTATATTCTTCTTCACGAGTAAGCTCTCTGCCTGTGTATATTATTACAGGCGGTATAGCAGCTTCCGATTCATCAAGTATCTTCAGCACTTCAAAACCCGAGATATCAGGAAGTTTCAGGTCCAGTATTACACAATCATATTTATTAGACTTTATTTCCTCTATTGCGTCATTTCCATTCGTGACTTCATGTACCTTAACATCGCTGTTGCCAATCAGTTCTACAATATGCTTTCGAAGGACTTCATTGTCCTCAACAACAAGAAGTTTTTTTATCGTCCTTGATATCAAATCTTCTATTTTTGTAAATGTCTGTTGAATCTGCTCCATGTTCACAGGTTTCTTTATATATCCGATTGCGCCGCTTTGGTACGCATCAATCTTCTCATCCATTACAGACATTATGTGCACGGGTATATGACGTGTCAGGGGATTGCTTTTTAGCGTTTCGAGAACGTCCCAGCCTTTTATGCCCGGCAGTTTCATATCCAGGATAATTGCATCGGGTTTGTATTCCAGGGACAATTTTAATCCAGTCTCCCCGTCACCAGAGTGTATGCACTTGAAACCTCTCTCATGGCCGAATTTGTAAAGGATTTCCGCAAAATTCAGATCATCTTCGATAAGCAAAAGAGTTTTGTCATTATCCTTAATATCATCCCTGTCGTCTTTAATGGAAGGCGCGGGCCGGGTGAGAAGCCGGGGTTCTATATTATTTGTAGGGGGTGTGTTGACTCTGACAGTCTGCAAGTCTACGGTTTCCGACTCTATATGCAACTCTTCAGGGAGATAAATAGTAAATGTAGATCCCTTACCTTCTACACTCCTTAATTGGATCTCCCCACCAAGAAGCTTCACAAGTTCACGAGAGATGGAGAGACCAAGACCTGTTCCTCCAAACTGTCGTGAAGTGCTTCCATCAACCTGTTGAAAGGCCTCGAAAACCTCGGAGTGTTTGTCTTCAGGAATACCTATTCCAGTATCATTTATTAAGACTGCAATACTTTTTTCGGGTTCTAACCCGCTTCGTAACAGATCGGTTTCAGCAGACGGTCTCCGGAAATCAACTTTTATACTTCCATTATTTGTAAATTTAATGGCATTGGAAATCAGGTTTCTAATTATCTGAACAAATCTCTGCTGGTCTGTCCGAATTGACGCAGGTAAGGCTTCGTCTATTGTCACAGCCAGTTCTAATCCCTTGTCATATGTTAGATGTTTAAAGTTAGCGCTGATACTGCCTGCTAATTCTGATAGAATGACCTTTTCAATATTAATGCTCATCCTGCCTGCCTCTATCTTGGAAAGGTCGAGGATATCATTTATAAGATTAAGAAGATCTTCTCCACTGCTCTGGATAATGGCTGTTGCTTCAAGCTGTTCACTGTTAAGATTTTCATCCTTATTGGAGAAAAGATACTGGGCAAGAACAAGGAGGCTGTTGAGAGGAGTGCGCAATTCATGTGACATATTGGCAAGGAATTCGGATTTGTATTTACCCGTTATTTCCAGTTCTTTTGTTTGCTTCTCCAGGTCTTTCTGGGTCTCCTTCAGTTTCAGATTCTTTTGAAGGACTTCCTCCTGTTGTTTTTCAAGTGCAAAGGTCTTCTCTTCCAGTTCTTCGTTTGTAGTCTGTAGTTCCTCCTGTTGAGTCTTCAATTCCTCTTCAGATGCCTCCAGTTCCTGGGTACGTTCTCCCAGCTCTTCATTGGAGACCCTTAATTCTTCCTGTTGTGATTCCAGTTTTACCGCCTGTGCCTGTGAGTTTTCCAGAAGTTCAGTCATAATTGCACGAGAGTTGGCAGAGTTGATTCCTATAGCAATGCTTTCCATTACAGATTCCAGAAAATCCTGCTCAGTATCAGAAAATTCCCTGAATGCCCCAAGCTCAATTACCCCTATTGATTCGCTTTCATAAACGACTGGGATTATGATCAGATTCCGCGGCACAGCATCAATAGTTGCCGAACTGATCCTTATATTATCTTCAGGTATATTGGAAAGTATAATTGTTTTTCTTGAATGCACTGCCTGTCCTGTAAGACCTTCCTTTAATCCGATCCTGTTGTTGAAACCATCACGGCTGGAAAAGGCGTAACGGCCTGTCAGGTTCAGGACCTGGTTTGTTTTATCAACTAAATAAAATGCCCCTGTTTTTGCACCCGTATATTCCGCCAGAAATGTGATGATATTGTCAGCAAGCTCAATAATCCCTTGATCACCCCGCATCATACTGCTTAATTTATTTTGTCCTGATTTAAACCAGTCTTTCGTTTCATTCTCTTCCTTTGAAGTTACAAGGTTGTCAACCATTCTATTAAATGAAACTGCAAGCGTACCTATTTCATCACTGGATATATCTTCAGCTCTTTGCTTCAGATCGCCTTTACCGACCATTTCGGCTATACGGGATAGACGCAGGACCGGCCGTGTTATATTTCTTGTAATCAGCAATGTGAACGTTGATATGAAAAAAGCTCCCAGCAAAGTAACAATACCCGAATAAAAAGACGCTTTCTTATATGGAGCAAAAATTTCTGAAACATCTTGTTTTACCACCATACCCCACCCTGATTCAGACATAATTCTAATATGCCTGTATGCTGCCAGGACCGGGACCCCCCGGTAGTCTAAAGACTCAATTATCCCCTCTTCTCCACGTGCGGCATATTCAGCAGGTTTGGCTTTTATTTTAAACTTAAGAGGTTCAGCTATGCTCCCGTTTGCAAGGGGATGTTTCAATGAAGTTAATATCCTGACATCACTATCGACCAGAAGGGCCTCTCCTGTCTCTCCCATACCACTGCCTGTATGCAACAAAGGCTCAATGAAATGTCTGTTATGAATAGTAAAGACCACAATTGCAATAGTTTTAGATTTATCTTTAATATGGGCGTAAATGTGTAAATCAATTTCGTTATCAACAGGATCGAGCCCTACATTGAGAAAACTATCTGAATAGTTGAAACTTCTGAGGAGAGACTCACTTTCTACAATATTCTTACCCAATATCGTATCACGGCTGGACACTATTACACTACCAGTCAGAGGATCAACAATATCCAGTGCATCATACATACTATAAGTCTTTTTTGCGTGTTTCAGATGAGCTGTTATAGTCCGAAAAGCATCATGCTCTTTTATTTCATCCCAAAGAGAGCTATCTGCCTTTCCTCCTTTGATATTTTCCTGTATTACTTTCTTAAGCAATACAACCTGGGATTTCAATTGAGCGTTCTCTGCTATAAATACTGCATCATTTTTCTTTTCCTCTATCCATTGAAAAAGCCGTTCTTTTTTCAAGTCTGCAAGAAGATTAAGGTTCTTGAATACCTTTTCTTGTTCCATTTTGTATTCGCCTTCAATTGGCGTGAATGGTATTCCATGTTTTTTCACCAGTTCAATCGATATCATCGTAGCTATAAACAACAGAACAAAATAAAAAATCATTTTTACTCTGATGCCTGAGAGGAGCCCATCAGATATGTTATTCATCATTATCTCCGTTCATGCTGTACCTGAATTCGTTAAATCTGTATTTTTGGGGACTGTTAATCACCTCAAGCAGTTGACTCCTGTCAAAGCTATTGCGTACCTTTTCCCATTGACTGGATATAGAAACTGCATTAAGTTTTCTGAGAAACCTGAATTCTTTAGAAAGTGAACCATTATCCCGGAGATAGTTTTCCGGTACAATGGGAATAGATGCTGTATATAATATATCTTCTCTGGCAATACTTGCTATCTCAGCTAATGTAAGATCAAGTCTTGCCCCTGTCAACTCTCTGATTGACTTCTGCACCAATTCTCCTGCCTTAAGCAGGTTATTTTCATCTTCCTGCAACCATTTAATTGCCCTATGTTCAGCTGCCAGTACATGATGCATGGCATCTTTGTGCTCAATGAAAAAGTCTTTGAGAAAATAGAGATAACCGGAACTGAGACTACGGTGAATCACTTTAAAACCTCTGTATTTTTTTAACGCTATAAAAGGAGTCGGCTCCCATGCTGAAAAAGCATCAATATCCCTCTTTTCTAATGCTTCAGGCATAGCCATCACCTCCATAGGGACTAAAGTTACCTGAGATTCATCCAGTTCTCCTGAAGCAAGTGCATCCAGCAATGCATAATGCGCGTTTGATCCATATGCATAGGCAATACGCTTTCCCTTTAAGTTCTTTATTAACATATGATCATCAGCTATAATCGATATGAATCCCTGCTGAATCATTACCGGTACAATAGTATCCATAATTGCGGACGCCATAATTGCAGGCATATCTCCTCCTACCCCGCCATCCAGGTCACCGCTTTTCAGGAATTGGTTTACATCATTTCCCTTTAAGAAAGAATAATATCTGACTTCATATCCCTTTTCTGCCAGCACTTCCTTCAATATTAGATCACGTTTCATCACTTCAGTGATCAGTCCTGTTGGAAAATATAAAGGCTGAACACCTATATTAATATTTTTTCCATTGTTTTCGAATTTATATGTGGCATAAAGAGGAGAAAGGACTGAACGGACTGAAGTAGACACGGTGATGTCTTTATCTTCTGTCTTCACACATGAAATTTCTAATATAACAATTACTATTGTAATGATAAGAAAACAGATTGTCCCTTTTCTTATCTTATTTTCTCCCACCATGACTGGTAATTGCATTTTCCCTTGCCCTTTTTGAGAATCAAACAATTATTAAAAGTATATCACTTATTTATTCATTGATAAATATATTATTAATTCCGCTATCTTACCCAGAGACAATATATAAGCTACTTCAGATGCCTTAATTGCCGCAAGAGGCATAAAGCTCGATTCCGCTGTCTCAGGGTCCTGGACAATAGTCAATCCACCGTTGTCTTTAACCGCTTTCAATCCTTCAGCCCCGTCTGAATTTGCACCGGTAAGTATAATCCCTATGAGCTCCGAAGAGTAAGTCTCAGCAGCACTTTCAAACAGGACATCAACTGAGGGTCTGCTGTATTGGACCTTTTTATCGACCGAAAGCGAAAATGTCCAGTCATTCTCAACAAGCAAATGATAATCAGTCGGGGCAATGTATATATTGCCTGCTTTAATCGGTTCCTTTTCATCTGCTTCTTTCACTTTTAAACTACTGCGATCATCAAGATATTCAATTAAATAATTATCACGACTGTCAGGATTTATATGCTGGACAATAATTACAGGTATCGGGAAATCAGAGGGCAGTGGTGACAGGACTGACGGAAGAGCATTCATCCCGCCTGCAGATACCCCAATGACTATGGCTTTGTATTTAGCTGAAGTGTTTTTGTTCATCAGTTCACTATTCAACCCTTTTGGCCTGATAAATGTTTTCTTTATTCCAAATCCTAATGAACTTATCCGACGCATTGGAAAAACGTATACCCTCTTTATTTCCGAGGCATAAGAAACCTTTTAGTATCATGCTGTCATAAAACAGATTCAGGACACGATTTTGAAGGGTCTTATCAAAATATATCAAAACATTCCTGCACAAAATAAGATGCATTTCTCCAAAGGAAGAATCAGTAACAAGATTATGGACCGAGAATAATATGTTCTCCTTAAGTTCACGGTTCATAATTACTGATTCATACTCTGAATGATAGTAACTGGAAAACGGCTTTTTTCCACCAGCGCTCTGGTAATTGGAGGTATATTTTTTTATAGTATCAATTGAATAAATCCCTTGTTCTGCTTTTGCCAGCGCCTCCTGATTAATATCAGTAGCATATATATGTGACCTTTCATATAGGCCTTCCTCCTTTAGGAGAATTGCTATTGAATAAACCTCTTCCCCGGTAGCACAGCCTGCAAGCCAGACTTTAATAAAAGGGTATGTTTTTAATACCGGAACAACCTTATCTCTGAGAGCTTTATAAATAGGTGGATCACGGAACATTTCCGTTACAGTTATGGTAAGTGACATCAGCAGGGACTCAAACAGTTTCTTATCATGTACTATCCTGGGTACTAATTCGCTTATTTTACTGCAATCTGTTTTACTTAAAAAGTGCTTAATTCTTCTTTTAATTGATGCTGAAGAATAGTTGGTAAAATCATAGCCGTACCGCTTTAGAATTGCTTCTAATAGTATTTCAATTTCTATATTTTCAATCTCTGCATTTTTCATCAATGAACATTCTTGTCTAATTTGTATTAGGTATTCTTCAAACGGTAAAGTTGCACTCTACAATAAATTGTACAGCATTTAAATAATATTTCAACTAGTAATTCAGGACACATCTGGCCATGACAGTATTTAATAATGTAATCTATATCAAGAAATGTCAGAAATAAATTTAACAGAACCATCTAAAATCCAGACCAAAGGAAGAAAGAACGGCAGGATGGGTGCTGGCGGGCATCATGCCCTTAAAAACGTACTTCCTGAAGTCAGGTTAAGCACCGAATACATACTGAATAATAAAGATATATTCGGAAGAGACGCCCCCCTTTTTCTTGAAATCGGATTCGGCAGCGGATCATTTTTATTGGAGAATGCTATAAATACTCCAGAAAACGATTTTGTCGGTATAGAGATTTACCGACCCGGAATAGCCAGACTTTTGCAGAGCATTGTCAGTAAAAACAATCCTGAAATAATTACTGTCAACAACATAAGGGTTTACAATCACGATGCCCGTTATGTACTTACGCACAATATTTCTAAAGGTTCACTTGACGGTTCATATATCCTCTTTCCCGATCCCTGGCATAAAACGCGACATTATAAAAGAAGACTCATAACTCCAGAATTCACGAAGATCCTTTACTCCCTTCTCAAACCTCACGGATATACTGTTGTTGCTACAGACCACAGGGAATATGCCGCGTGGATAGAGCGTGCCTTTGATGCCTCGGGATTCAGAATTGACGATAGTGACATGTCAGGTATATATTCGACCAAATATGCGTTAAGAGCATTTAGAATGAAAAGCAAGGTCCGGATATACAAGTTTATAAAGCGTTAATTTCACAAGACATTAGCAGCCGGCAAGGATATAATAAACTTTGTACCCTGACCTTCTTCACTTTCCACCTTCATTTTCCCATTATGTTTTTCTATGATCCCATAAGAGAGTGAAAGTCCAAGTCCTGTGCCTTTTCCTGGTCTTTTTGTTGTATAAAAAGGATCGAATACCTTGTCAATATGCGCTTTTTCAATGCCAATGCCATTGTCACTGAATTCCATAATGACTCGGCCATCTGAATGGTCTGTTTTTATAGTAAATTCCCCTCCTTCGTTTAATGCATCGTGCGCATTTGAGATAATGTTGAGTACGACCTGTTGAAGTTCGGTTTTTTCTCCTCTGAAATTCGGTAGTTCACTCGCATATTCCTTAATAACTTGGATCCCCTTTGTCCTCAGTCTGCCGACGCTGAAGCTTAAAGTATCTTCAATCAATTCATTCAGATTAAGGTCAGTTAATTCCCCTTTTGATACCCTTGAAAAAGTACTGAAGTCTTTAACAATTCTTGCCATATGTTCACATGCCTTAAGCATTAGAGATAATTCATTATGTGCCTCAGAATCTTCATCAGAGATGTCTCGATATTTCTCAATCATGGGCAGCAGTCCTGCCAACGGTGAATTTAACTCATGTGCCAGCCCTCCTGCCATCTGTCCCATTGCGGACAACTTCTCAGCCTGGACCAGTTGTGCCTCTGACTTAACCAGTTCCTCAGCCTTTTTTTGGACAGCACTGTTTGCGGTTTTTACCTCCTCGGTAAGAAGCTGAAACCTTTCTTCGAGGTTATAAAGTTCATCTCCCCTTTCTTTGCCCTTTGGGGTTCCTCCTAAGATTTCCGTGGAAAAAAGTTCGATCCGTTTTGTCATTAACCCGATACGCCGTACAATGTAATAAATGACAAGAGAAAACAGTGCAGTAAATATAAAAGCCAGAACTAAATGGAGCAACCGGTCTTTTTGGGAAATGGGGCCCATGACCTCATGTATTTTGCTTTTGGGCAAAAAAGCTACGAACTTGAACACCATGTCCGAACTCCCGTACTCAAAAAACTCCTGCTTGAGTATAAAAAAATCATCCTCAAGTTCATCCAGTGACTGGTTTACTTCTACCAATGTGGGATCGCTGCTCACAAGTATTCGTTCAGGCACCTCACTGACAAGTGTTACGACAAAACTCTTTAAAGCTTGTCCCTGTGATGCATTAATAAATTCCTGGTCAAACGGACTCGAAAGAATCATGTAACCGATCCTGTTTTTATCTGAGTCCAGTATCTCTTTGGATGTGACTAAGCTGGGGGTTTCATCTAAGGACGTGAGATAACTGATATTGTTGCTTAAATTCAACATCCTCTTTGTAGGATGTTTGAGGTCTTCAGGTATTTCCCCGTCCCAACTATTATAAAACTCGCGCGCTCTGCCTTCGGAATCAAGGAGGATAATATTCCGCGGATTTGCAAAAGTCCTGAGGATTGTTCGTGGAGGAACCCACTGAGGTGGATCCTTGTATGACGTAATCTCCATTTTTACGGCTTGAGAAGACCAGTCCTGTTTTTTAATGTAATCGATAAGGTTAATACGTGAGCTGAAACTCTGAACAGCATGTGAATGGGCATGAACATAGCGGCTGAAATTGAGCCTGAATTCCAGAGCCTTATCATCCAGCATGCCTTTAAAGTGTTTTTCAATAGCTGTTTTTACAGTAATACTACTCAGATAATCAGACAATATAATGGAAAACAGACTGACAGTTACTCCAAAAAAGACCATCTTGGCAAGTATAGGTATCCGGTCCCATTTCTTCCTGATTAAAGATTTCATAGTATATTAAGTTTATTTATCAGGTTCTCCAATAAGTTCATCCCCTCTAAACTTCCAGCCTTTTTTCCGTAACTGGGATGCCGGAATCATATGAATCTTATCCTGTATTTTTTCTATATTTTTTACCATGTAATCGACTAGTTCAGTGGCATGCTGATTTTTAGTGTTCTTGCCTTCCCATGTCGTAATATTATATGTCCTGTACAGAGGGTAGCGTCCCATGAGTGTATGCTCTAATTCTGAGGAAGCATAACCATTAATTTTTAACGCCTTTACCTTACCTCTATGCTTGAAACGCTCTGAGACATATAATGTTTCATAACCTATGGAAGCGGTTTCCGAACCAACCAATGCTATTGTGTCCGACATGTCGCCTTCCTCAATCATCCTAGGACTGAAGAGGTTTTCATCCTTAATGAGCAGCCTCCAATGGCCCGGTCTGATCTTGCAATGCATAGACGCAACCACTCTCACAGGTTTGTCCATTCCCCCCACTTCAGACCACTTATATATTTTTCCTTCAAATATATGTCTGATCTGATCAAGCGTTAAATTATCTATTTTATTTACGGGATTAACAAAAATGGAGAGGGGTATAATACCAATAGTATGGTAACTCAGTCCGGGCAGCCTGTCTATCTCGCCAGGAGGGCAGCAGAAGCCTCCTATGTCCACCTCTTTCCTCTCAATCAAGCCAGCCGATTTTCCGCAGGTGCCTTCAGAGAAACCGATTTTCAACCCTTTTATCTCTGCATATTCTTCTACCATTGGCTTGATGTAAGGAATTAACTGCTGATTAATATCAATGACAATATCCATGTCCTTCATATTAGATTTGTATCTGACAGGTTGATTTTTCCACTTGTCGGACATTTCCTGGACTTTAGAAGGATCGCTGAAAGCCGGCCCCCTGAGATGATCTGTTTCAGGATACGCGCTATTGATTGTCAAGAAAAAGATACTAAGGCATACAAATGAGAGTCTTACCGTAATTTTCAGATGGTTTAACCTTGTTTTCATAATAGCCCTCCTGTTGGCTGGTTCTTTTTTGAACAATTCCCAAAGGTTATATGCTTACTCATTTATTCTCTATATGTTTTTCGACAATTACGTCGAAAATCTATAATCCTATTCTATATCATTTTTGAAATTATTAATAAGACATATTTATTCAGAAAATGGATATTAAGTAACTATTGTGAAGCATAATAAATCAGGGAATCATATACCGAGTTTCTTACGGAGGGTCAAACGATTTATACCAAGAATCCGGGCAGCTTCCGACAGATTCTCTTTTGTATAGGACAAAACGTATTCAAAGACATATTTATCTACTTCATTGCCAATTTTCCTGTGTATTTCCGTTTCATTCCTGTCAATCAATTTCTTAAGAAACGGAATAATGGCCAGGGAGAGTTTTTCAGAAACAGCCCTTTCATTCTCTCGAATAGTATGACTGCCGAGGTCCTTTATATCGTAAGAAGTAATATAGGATGTCTTGCTCAGGGCAATTGCCGACCTTATTGTATTTTCAAGTTCGCGAATATTCCCGGCCCAGTCATAAGAAAGGAATTTATCCATACATACCTTTGTAATACCATTGATACTCTTTTGTGTCATGTAGCGGTATCTATGCATAAAGAACTGGACCAGCGGAAAAATGTCTTTTTTACGCTTACGAAGAGGCGGCACATGAATAGAAGCAACACTTAACCTGTGAAACAAATCTTCTCTGAATTTGCGCTGTCGCACCATCTTTGCCAAATCCCTGTTCGTAGCTGAAATGACTCGAACATTTACCTGTACCTCTTTCGTACTACCGAGTGGATAAAAAGTCTGGGCCTGAATAAACCTCAGCAGCTTTCCTTGTAACAGTAACGGCAATTCACCGATCTCATCAAAAAAAACGCACCCTTCATCAGCAAGCTTCAAAAAACCCTCTTTTGCGGTAAGCGCACCTGTAAACGCTCCTTTCTCAAAGCCAAACAGTTCGGACTCAAGAAGGTCTTCTGGAATTGCTGCACAGTTAATTACTATAAACGGCTTACCAAAACGCGGAGAAAGCTGTGCTATGGATTCTGCAATAAGCTCCTTGCCCGTACCTGTCTCTCCTGTAATTAGTACAGGGACTTCCGCCTGTGACAGACGCGCCAGTTTTTTACATACATCCATAATTAGAGATGAATGTCCGACAATAGCACAGGTAGGGTCTATCGAAATACTCTTTGTACCATCAATATGGTCTTCCAGCTCGTCTCTGATATCAGCAAGTTCCTGAAGTAGTGATGATAGAACATCCTTTTTTAAAGGACGATGTATTATTTCATATGCCCCTGTTGTAGTAGCTTCTATAACAGACCCTGTTTTTTTTCTGGATGTTATGGCCACCACAAAAGTACTGTCACCATAATCTCTAATCGGAGCGATACCAAATGTATCGATATCAAGAAAAACAATATTGACTATATTGTCTGATAAACGTGTAATGATCTTATACCCCTTGGGCAAAACAGCTGTCAGTTCCTTCTTTAGATCTTTATCCTTTGTCTGTAGAAATATCTTTTCCATTACATCCTCTGTTGTATGTAAATTATATGTCCTGGTTATTATTTAATCAATCAATACCAGGTGTGTTTCACAACCAGCCTATTTTTAAAGAGTTTTAAATCAGGCACAAGAGTTGCAAATTGGGCATTAATGCATAAGGAAGCAGTTCTTCATTTTCAAAGGCTGTTACTGTTTGTAAATCTTGTTAATAGTGAAGGCAGGTAAAAATGAAACAGAATATCGATGAATTAAAAAAAATAGGAATCATTGCCCAGAAGCAAAAAGGAATGTATCTATTCCGCCTGGGTACAATAGCGGGTGAATTGTCCACGGACCAGCTGAATTCAATATCTTTGATTGCAGCGAAATACGCTGACAAAAAAGTACACTTAACTACCCGGCAGGGAGTTGAAATCCATAACATACATATGAGTGCTCTAAAAAATGTGAGCGAAGAAATTGATAAATCCGGGATTACCCTTGGTGTCTGCGGACCGAGAGGGAGAGGGATTGTCGGATGTCCGGGAAATGCTACCTGCACATCAGGGATCATTGATACAAAAGAACTGGCCGCTGACCTTGATTCTATTTATTATCGAAGGGAAGCTCCGCATAAATTTAAAATCGGGATTTCAGGATGCGCCAACAATTGCTCTAAACCCATAGAGAATGATGTAGGCATAATGGGAGGCGTAATGCCTGAATGGGAGAAAGATAAATGTGTACACTGCAAACTCTGCCTTAACATATGTCCGACACAGGCACTCAAAAACCGGGATGATAATTATCAGCTGGATCTCGATAAATGCATACTTTGTGGTCTCTGCATCAGGAATTGCCCTGTCAATGCATGGGAAGCCCAAAAAAGCGGTTACACACTGTACCTTGGCGGTACCATGGGGAAAAAGCCAAGGCTCGGAACAAAGGCGAAGGTCTTAATTGAATCAAAAGACGAACTGCTGAGATACATAAAACGTGCCTTTGATTTCTATATACACAACGGCAGGAAAAAGGAAAGGTTCGGTCATACACTCGACAGAATTGGCGTTGAAAAGGCGCTTGCAGAGATTCTTGCAGAAGACATTCAGACAATAGACCTTAGGGGAGTCAGCTGTCCCATGAATTTTGTAAAGGCAAAAGTCGCCCTGGAAGAAATTCCTGAAGGGCAGACTATCGAGATTTTTCTGGATGAAGGAGAGCCCCTCGTCAATGTTACGAGGAGTTTAAAAGATGAAGGACACAATGTTCTTAACGTTACCCCTGAAGAGCTATATTTCAGAGTGCTCGTAAAAAAGAGTACTGGGGACCGCGCTCATACTGTTGGAGCATAATATAATGGTCTTACAAATCGGGAGTTTCTTTAATGGATAATCAAAAATGATGATATAATTGAATCAAACAATGTTCATTTAATTATTCTATAGGCTTGATGAAAATTCTATTGGTTGATGACAACATAGATTCTCTCAGCATACTATCTCTAATTCTGGAGCATGAGGGGTATGATATAATCTCTGCAGTCAATGGAGCAGAAGCTTTGCAAAAGGCACGTCAGACACCTCCTGATTTAGTAATTTCCGACATCCTTATGCCTGTAATGGACGGTTTCACTTTGTGTCGTGAGTGGAAGAAAGACGATCTACTGAAAGAGATCCCGTTCATTTTTTATTCCGCTGAATATACGGATGAAAAAGATGAAAAACTCGCGTTAAAGGAAGGCGCGGACAAGTACATTCGAAAGCCTGTTGACCCGGAATTATTCCTGAGTATAATTCCTGATGTAATGTCCAGTGCCGGAAATACCAGGGGAAAAACCAGAAAACCGGAAAATGAAAATCAGGAAGAAATATTCAAGCTTTATAACGAACGGCTGATAAAAAAGCTTGAGCAGAAGATGCTGGATCTGGAACATGAAGTAACGGAACATAAACAGGCTAAAGACAAAATTCAGCGACTTTTTATTGATCTTCAACATTCAAACGCAGAACTTGTCCATGCTTATGATGCCACTATTGAGGGCTGGTCAAAAGCACTTGACCTGCGTGATAGAGAAACAGAAGGTCATTCCCAGCGTGTTGCAATGAAAACCATACATGTTTCCAGAGAAATGGGCATTAAAGAACCTGATCTTATTCACATAAAAAGAGGCGCTCTTTTGCATGATATGGGGAAAATCGGCATTCCTGACAAGATCCTTCTGAAACCCGGCCCACTGACAGAAGAAGAGAAAATCATTATGCGCAATCATCCTTTATACGCATATGATATGCTTTCGTCTATTACCTTTCTGCTACCGGCACTGGATATTCCATATTGTCACCATGAAAAATGGGATGGCACGGGCTACCCTCGTGGATTAAAAAAAGAAAAAATCCCGCTTTCTGCGCGTATTTTCTCAATAGTGGATGTGCATGATGCATTAACCCATGATCGCCAATACAGGTCCGCCTGGCAAAAGGAAAAAGCAGTTGAGTATATAAGTTCACTGACCGGGACACATTTTGATCCAAAAATAGCAGGCGTTTTTTTAAGGGTTATTCCGGATCTTGAAGACTTGCCAAACAAATATGAGATAAATCATTAAGTGCATTTTAGTGTTTAATATATATCTCGCTCTTACAATTAAATTATAGTATTAGACTAATTGTCTTTTACTTTAATGGGTTACGAGTGGTTTCTTGAATTGTTTCATGAAGAAATCTGTGAGGTTTTCATTTTATCTTTCTTTTCTCTGATCTCCACTTTCTGCACACCCAGAACATACTTATGTATTGCGTCAACATCCCTATCAAGTATTTCACTGAAATAGCAATGGCAGATATCATTTATGTCAATATTTATAATACAGACAATTGCCAGCACTACAGTCTTACATCCATCAAGACAAATTTCAACAGAAAGCTTACTGCTCTTTTTAAAATCGATATTCTTAAACGCCACTCCGCCCGCACCGATATTAACTATCTTGATTGGCCGGCCTTTTATTTTCATATCCGCTGTAAAGCGTTTATGAGGTGATACTCTGAAGCCAAGCCTTTTATCATCGGCCTCAAGAATAAAAAGTGTATTTTTATTCTCTTTTCTTTTCCAGAACAAATTCAACTCTCCTGTTCTTTGCCCGGTTTTCCTCCGTGTCATTGGAGGCGATCGGCATGAGTTCGCCGTAACCGGTTGCAGTCAAACGCCTGGGATCAATTCCTTTTTTAACAAGGAATTGCAAAACAGTTGTAGCTCGAATAGCGGAAAGCTCCCAGTTAGAAGGGAACTTTGCGGTTGATATGGGCACATTATCTGTATACCCTTTTATATTAATTGTATATTCAGGATATTCTGAAATAAGTGCCGCGATTTTATCCATAATCTGATTGGCACCGGGATTAATTTCAGCAGCACCGGGATTAAACAGGACCTTGCCCTTTATCAACATACTTATCCTTCCACCTGAAGTCTTCACTACGATATTATCACCTATGGTCTCTTCCTTTATGACTTCCTGAATGTCCTGCATCAATCTTTCCTGTCGTGTTTTCTTTCCTATGGATTCCTCAAATGATACTTCCATATCTGTCGTTGTTCCCGTGGGTTCCATAAGTTTAAGGAGATAAATCTTTGGTTCCGATTCTCCCAGATTAATCTGGATTGATGCCATGGCTTTTTTAAACTTCTCAACATGCAGTGAAGATATTGAGAAAAGGAGTATAAAAAAGACCAGGAGGAGCGTTACCAGGTCTGCATACGTAACGATCCAACTAGCAGTTTCCTCTTCATCTACTATCGAACTGATTATGTCATCATTTTCTTTCATTCTTGTCCTTTTATTATCTTATCAAGAGGTCTCCTGTTTCGTTCAGGGATAAATGAAGAAAGTTTGTCATATACAATGATCGGGTTGTTGTTATCGAGTATGGATACAGCTCCCTCAAACATGATCTCAAGATTAATGACCTGGAGGATTGTAATGGCCTTAAGTTTCCCTGCTATAGGAAGGAAAATCATTGTGGAGAGAAATGAACCATAAAATGTTGTTAAGAGCGCGACTGCCATTGAAGGGCCAATTAAATTCGGGTCCTGGAGTTTGCTCAGCATCTGGACAAGCCCGATGAGAGTCCCGAGCATACCAAAGGCCGGGGCATAGAGTCCCATTTTCCTGAATACATCCTGTACGATAAAATGTCTCAGTTTCATAGAGTCAATTTCCGTCCTGAGCGTGTTCCTGATTATCTCTTCATTAGAACCGTCCGCTATCAGCATACAGGCCTTTTTCAGGAATTTTTCGCTCGTCTTCACACTTTCAAGTTTAGCCAGACCCTGCCGCCTGCTTATTTCACAGAGTTTGATCATTATTGCGAGGGAATCATTCGGATCATTCTTTTCCTCTGTAAAAACAAACCATGCAGCCTTAAATGATGAGGTAACATCCTTGAGTCTAAAAGTTAGAAATGTAGCTGAAAGAGTGCCGCCCACGACAATCATCATTCCTGGAACATTCACAAAATTATGAACGTCCCCTCCGAGAACAATCGCACTAACAATTAATATAACACCGCAAATAAATCCGGTAAAAGACGCAATATCCATTCAGATGAATTTCCTTTTACATTAAAGTTATATCTGTTCGTATAATCAACTTATTAGTCGGTAAATATTGGAGATTTCTTTAATCGGAATCGTATTTTCCCCTGCTCACTACAGCCCTGCCATTAATATAAACCTTTTCTGTTCTCAATCCGTCAAGAACAAGGAAATCCGCTTTTAATCTCTTCCTGAACCGTTCCTCAATTGCGGATAAGAGTACTTTTTCAATACTGATTCCGGCTTTTTGAAAAAGTACAAGTTCTTTATAATAAGAAGATCCATAAGGAATAAATGAGGCCCCTGCGTCACTTCCGGGAAGAATTTTAACACCTTTGTCTGAAGCTCTTTTGAGTGTCAGGAGATGACTGGCCACAACCTCTTCGATATTCCTGATAGCCTCGTCTTTTTTCGATATTTTCTTGAGACCATCAAATGCGGAAATAGTAGGGACAAATGTAATGCCGTCCTCAGCCATTTGAGACAATGTTTCTCCAGAAACACGTAATCCGTGAATTATACAGGACACCCCGGCTTCAACAGCATCACGAACTCTTTCCTCACCATTTGCATGACATACAACATCAAGACCTTTTTTATTAGCATATCCCACTATATTTGCCAGCTCCCTGCATTCAAATCCTCCATTTGATATATCACCGGTCTCCGGCAGATATACACCGGAATTTATTACCTTAATATAATCCGCGCCCTCCCCGGCCAGTGTATCTATAAGTTTTTCAGCATCTTGCATGTCTCCAACGCCTATGCCTACAAAATTCCCGTATGTGCCTTTCCGATACAATGCGGCCCCTGCTGTTTTGATAGTAATTTTCTTCTTTAGATTCGTTTTCAATTTCAAGGCATGAAGGTCAGGTGTTCCCCCATCATATACGTATTTGATACCGTATTTTCTCAGTCCGGAAACTATCTCCTCTTTTGCATGTGAGCTGTGCGAAAACAAATGCAGATGATAATCGCTGAAACATGGAGTGACCGAATATCCTCTGAAATCAAGAACAGTTATGCCGGGACAAATACAACTGCTGTCATGAATATCATAAATATATCCATTTCGTACTTCCAGATATTTGCCGGCCTCAAGACCTTCTTCAGTCAATATGAAGTCAGCTATCACAATATATTCAGAAGTAATGTTCATGACTATTGCATTGTATCATATGGCATGGCCAGTATACACATTCGCTAAATATCCGCGAAAGAGATAAACCTTTATGTTATTATATTTGAACATCAGCGGCTTTTGGAGCCCATCCTTTATTAAATACGTAAATATGTACAGTAATATCCTATACAAAACATGAAATCGCAAAGAACAACAATTATCGAAAGTGCCGTGCAACTTGCCAGAGACACAAAGAGCGATAGCATATTCCTTTTCCTCAATGATATGCAGAGCTGTAAATGGTTTTCAAAAACAGACTTTTATACAAAGGCGAACATTGCTCTGGTAATACCTGAAGACGTAAAGATCAGAGACTCAGACTTCAAAAGAAATAAAATAACAGTAATACGGAGCTGGTCCGGTAACCAGACAAGATTTTCAAGGATTAAATACGCGTTTCTTCATGGTGTACTCCAACAGGCCATAGATACTGACAGCAAGATTGTATGTGTCCTGGGACCATGGGGGAAAAACCATCTCGACACTATGACTATACATGAACTTTCCCTCTCCTGGTCAGAGGAATTCCCTTTTGATCCAAAATCGATTATGCATAATCAGGCATTTACCACAGTACTTGCGGTTGTTGATATAGCCCTTGATATAGGGGCATTAGGCCGTGAGGGAAAACCAGTCGGCACGACTTTTGTAATTGGTGATACCGAGCATGTAACAAGACGTTCACACCAGGCTGTCTTCAATCCATTCAAGGGATACACGAAAAAGGAAAGGTCAATAACATTTCCGGATGTCGTTGAGAGCATAAAGGAACTGGCGAAACTGGACGGCGCGTTCATCATATCAGGAGCTGGAACAGTCATGGCCGCAGGGCGTCATCTTGATGCCAGGAGTATTCTGACTAAGCAGTTAAGAGGTTTGGGTTCACGACATCGTGCTGCTGCAGGAATTACCAGGATGACTTCATCAGTTGCCATTGTAGTGTCTGAAAGCACGGGAAAAGTCGTGATCTTTGAAAAAGGACGTATTATATCCACCCTTGAGCCTGTTATCAGCAACCGGCTGGTCTAAATATCCTTTTCAGTTCATATGTCCCTTTTGTCGTTGAACAGATAAAACATAATTACAGAAATCGATAGAATATTTGCAATGTAATTAAACATCATCCAGTTGACCCAGCCAAATTTCATTAAAACACTTATTACATAGCAGACCTCTCCAATTAACCACAATCCGACAAATCCGCGACTTATTCCTTTTGCACTCTTATTTTTATAACATTCCCAGGCCTGAGGTATACCGCAAACAGCGAATGCCAAGGATCCTATCCACCCTATAATATCAGCCATATTTTATCAGCTCTAAATTTATATTATTAAAAGCACATGTGTGAATATTCCAATTTAGAAAGTTTGAATATATTTTTTCAAGTAAGATGAATTAGTGGTCAATTTTCCATTCTGCGTAACAACTGCATTGCGTATTTCCGCTGGAATAGCCATGTGATTAGTAATATCATTTATACCATGTGCCGCTACCTGATATACATAGTCACGAATAAGTCTACTGAAATCATCTGAAGCGTCACGCGGCATTTCAGCCGGGAGATTGTCCACTGCAAGGACAGTGATCCCTTTCGACTTATATCCGTCAATATATTTTCTTTTTTCCGGGTCATAAGTAAATACCGGTTTCTGCGGAGTTGTAGATTTATGCGTCAATTCAATCGAACCATTAACGTCACACGATAAATCACCAATAAATTTCAGGCGGAACGGTTCTTGTTTCCATAATCTATTGATCACTCTTTTTCTTATTAGGCGGGGGAACCTGTTGTCCCAGTAGCTCGTATGTATAAGAAGATTTATATACGGTATATACTGATCAAGGTTTGATTCAAACTTGTCAGGATGTCTGAGATATTCTTCAAAGTAGAAACCCTTTCCATTCTTTGCGCGGAATTTCTCTTCTCTGAGAAAAACTATTTTGTAAATTCTGTGCATTTGCTTCCTCTGTTGTTCCATAAATTCTGTCATGTTAGCAGGGTGTATTTCTACCGGCTCTAATAAGTCCAGTACTTCCTGAGCACCTCTTGAAACATTTCCATGGCCCGTAATGCCTATAATAAAGGGGGCCAATTCTTTTGCAATTCCCCTTTTCCTTATCTTCTTACCGACTTCATCCAAAGATTGCTTTAAAACATCAAGAGACATGTATTTATGAGCAGGCAGTATATCTGATAAAAGATTTTCAGTCCCTTGATACTCCAATTTCTTTCCCAGATAATGCAGGCTGTCTACCATTCCGCATATACCGGCAAACCTTCCGAAATAAACGAGGCGAGTATTATACGAGTCAACAATTCTTTCGTAATCAATCAAAGCAATCTTCTTTTTAAGACATGCCTTGAGAAGAGGCATATTGTGGGGCTGCCCTTTTGCGGTATGTGAAAAAACCATATATATTTTGTTTAAAATCAAATCATGAACGCGTGGTTCCTTAATGCCGATTAAGAGTGATGCCTTACTTGTCCTGTCAAGAATCATGGCCCCGCTCTTCTTATACTCTTCATCACTGAAAACACGTGCCGTGCTGCGCTCCACTTCTACTGCTACGCCTCGATTTACAAGCCATTCAACATCCGAGGGCACGAGCGGTGCGCGATGCTCAAATCCTTTTGATTCTTTTAGCATTCCCACAACAAGGTTTCTTCTCATTAATTATTTTTGCACATATCCGACTTTTTTTCACATATATAAGTCTACTTTTACGTATAATTAAAATTACCTGTAATCAGACACTATTGGAATAAAATAAGGACTTTAACGATGTCGGATAATCTTATTGAGTTGAACAACGTATCTTTTTCTTACCCTGGAGGGGAACCGGTACTCAAGAGCATTAATCTTGAATTAAAGAAGAATGATCTTTTGATTATCCGTGGGGATTCCGGTGCAGGGAAAAGCACCTTCCTGAAACTCTTCAACCGTTTTTGTGAAGCGGATAACGGCAATTTTCTTTTACATGGCAAAGAAATCTTAAAATACAAACTCGACGTGTTAAGGGCCTCCATAATATACTTTCCACAGTTGCCTGTCATGATCGATGGGACCGTTGAAGAAAACCTCTCATTCCCTTTTCATTTCAATACAAACAGGAACAAACAGTTTGACCCTGGAAAAGCCATGGAATGGCTTAGCTACTTCCAACTTGATATACCTCTAAAACATGATGCATCAAAATTATCTGTCGGTCAGAAACAGAGAGTAGCACTGGTCCGTTCAATTCTTTTGGAGCCTGAGGTGCTTCTTCTTGATGAACCATTCTCTGCCCTGGACAACGCCAATCAAAAGCTTATTGAACGTAATATAGAAAACCTGATCAGCTCCTCCCATCTTACTGTATTAATGGCCACGCACAGCGATGTAGGCTTTGATAAAAACAATTATCGTATTTTACGTCTCAAAGAAGGAGAGTTGTGTGAATAATGGAATAATAGACTTATCCTGGTTAAACGTCGCCATTACTACTACGCTCGTTATTTCTGCTGGTGCATGTTCAATGTTATTGAAGTTGAAACTAGAGAGAGACCTTCTCATTGGCACTATAAGGACATTTGTACAATTGTTTCTGCTCGGCTATGTTTTAAAATATGTCTTCGCCCTGAACAGTCCTTTTGTTATTTTCATTCTTTTCTCTTTTATGATCTATTATGCTGCATCAATTATTACTAAACGTGTCAAAGAAAAGAATGTACCTTATTTCCTTCCCGTATTAGCATCTATGTTTCTAAGCTATATGCTAATCAATACATTTGTCATGTCTGTCATTATAAGAGTGGAACCATGGTACAATCCGATTTATTTTATTCCTATCGGAGGGATGATTATAGGAAACTCAATGAACGCCATTTCCCTTTCAATTAATATCTGGTTTGAAAACCTGAAAAAAGACAGGGACAGAATAGAACTGTATCTTTCTCTTGGAGCAACACCGCCGGAGAGTACAGCAGACAATTTCAAGGCTGCTGTCAAGGCTGGAATGATTCCGTCAATCAATGCCCTTATGTCAGTAGGCGTGGTCTCTATTCCTGGAATGATGACCGGTCAGGTACTAGCAGGAATCAACCCGCTTGTCGCGATAAAATACCAGATAGTAATCATGCTTCTGCTCGTAGGGTCAACAGCCCTTTCAACAGTCTTAGCACTTCACCTTGTGAGATGGCTCTCTTTTACTTTGAATCAACAGTTGAAGGTATAGAATACTAAAGCAGCTTTCGCTGATCAAAATCATCATTCAAATCAATTCCACCAACTTTAGCTCTAGTCCTTCTCTTAACCGGACCGGAACCTTCCACAAAAAGTGATACAGTATCGTCCAGTGTCTTTTCCAATGGAAACATCTTGGGATCTGATAACCAGCTTATGCATGAGTTCAGAAACATGACCTCCAGATGCTTCACCAGGAACTCGACACTCATGTCTTTCCTCACATCTCCGGACTGATGGCCCAGTTTAATTATCATTCTGAATATGTCTTCAAACCCACTCTGCATTCTCTCACTCAAAGATGTATTATTCAGATTCTTCAGCCAGTACGTCAGGTATATTTTATAAATTTGTTCTTTTGATTTGAATAATTCGACAGCCGTTTTTTTGAACGTTTTCAGGAGGCGTGTTTTTGTGTCTGGCAGCAACTGGATCATCTCAAGAATTTGATATTTCAACTCCTTTATACTACTCAGCCAATATTCACTTATAATGGATTCCTTCACAGGGAAATAGTTGTATAGGGTGCCTTTGGATATGTCAACTTCATTTGCTATCTGCTCCATAGTAGTCTCGTTAAACCCCTGCTTTTTGAATAAGTACAGCGCAATTTTTACTATTTTCTTTTTTGTTTCCTGTTTTTTTCTTTCGCGTCTACTCACGGCAATTTCATGTTCCATATCTATTATTACACCTCGCTCATTTTTGCACTCACTTTATTTCTTAGCTTGGTTTAATTTTATACTCTGTTCACTTTTAAGTCAAGCCTCTTTTATTTTAATAGCATTAACTTCTTGATATATATCGCTTTAATCGATTTTGCAATTTTATATTTTAGAGACCACTACTGTATTATTCATATTTGTTTTCTCAATGATACGATAATCGTCTATTCTCAAGCAAAAACTATAATGCTCATTCATGATAATATATCCTATTATTTACCAGTGTAAATTAGTGTAGAAAAGGAAAGGAAGCATGCCATGTTCATTTTCAAGAAAATTATTTCACAATTTTTATTCCCCCTGCCCCTCGTACTGATACTTTCTCTTGCAGGATGGTATTTCCTGATATGTACAAAAAAACAGAAAGCCGGAAAAGTCCTTTTTTCGATCTCACTTATTGTATTAATTATTACGAGCAACAGCATCATACCTGACAGGCTGATACTGAATCTTGAAAACAAATACAAACCGCATGATATACAATTTTCGGACAAAACTTTTACATCAGAAAATCCCCAATTCATTCAGTATACAGTTGTCCTTGCTGGAGGTCACCGCGACAATGCTGATTTTCCTGTCACAAGTCAAATAGGTCCATACACCCTCGTCCGCCTCATTGAAGGAATTCGCATACACAGAAAATACCCTGGTAGTAAATTGATTTTATCCGGAGGCAGTGTGAACACTATTGTAACTGAAGCAGCTCTTATGGCAAGCATTGCAAAAGAGCTTGGAGTTAATGAAAAAGACATAATCATAGAAGACAAATCAAGAGACACCAAAGACGAAGCTAAATATTTAAAGAAGATACTAAATAATATTCCGTTCATCCTTGTCACATCTGCTACACACATGCCGCGATCTGTGGCATTATTTCAGAAACTCGGAATGAATCCCCTCCCCGCTCCTACCGGACACATTGCAAATGGAAATCAGGAAATATCGATTCCTTCCTTCCTTCCTGATACAAATAATCTCTATAAATCAAAAAGGGTAATTTATGAATATCTTGGAATGGCGTGGTCTTTTCTGAGGGGTCAAATATAATAAAAGCGAATTGGAACTATAATATAGTCACATTGAGCCCTTAGCTTCAAGGTATCTAATATCACATTCTTTACAATATGTCACCGGGTATTTTTCTATCCAGCTGTCTACTTCATCGGATGTAAAATGGCCGAGATCTGCTGTAAGCCGACCTGTTTGAAACTCATTTGTCTTCTTTTCGATTTCTCGACCCTGAAAACGTATGACAATTTTATATTCCCTGTCTCCTGGAACAGTAAATGAGAAGTCCCCCTTCTTGTCTGTTCTCCCAAAACCTACTATGATATCATCTGTGTTTTTGACAATTACTTCCGCATTCTTTGCACCAAAAAGATTGGTTTTATAAATATTGTTATACATTACTTCGCTTACATAGTGGTAACCGTGTTTTTTCATATATTTTGCAATAAGACTGGTTTTAAAATAGGCTGAGCCTTCAATTGATACATCAGCTGCTATTGATGGAGCACTAAAAGCAATAACAAGAACAAAGCACACCAATAAAGATAAAGTCACTCTTTTCATACACTACCCCTCCTTCTATATGCAGCTTTATCTCTTATCGGCACTTTTCGTGTAAACTTTAGCGATATTGTGTTATCTTTTTTTACAATTTAACAAAAAGTATTAAATCTTTATATTTCAAGTATTTACTGCGTACTCTACATCAGCTACGCCATCAAATCAATTATTGTTTCGGACATTTCTTCGTAGGTTTTTAGAGAAGCAACATTCGCGGCAAAGAGGGAACGTGCATTGATTTGGCTTACCCTTTCCCTGGCATAATCAACATTGGAATATTCAGCTATTTTGCCATATCCATTGTCATAATCAGGTCCGGGTTGACTATTTTCACTTATTGTTACCTTGACTCCACCAGTTTTAGTCTCTTGTGTAGACGCGACTTTACTCTTATAGCCATCAGAATTTGCGTTGGTAACATTACTTGCGGAAACAGCCTGCATCTGAAGTGCTGCGTTGATGCCTGAGATTGAACTGCTGACAGGTGCTATCATCATTTCCCTCCCTAACTCTTCTTATCGGCATTTTCTTGAAAAACTTTAGGGACAATATTAAAAAAATAGTTCATGTACTAAAATATGATCTTAATGAGGATAAACTCTCAATAAAATCAACTAGTATCTTGACAATACAAATCAGCATTGTTAAAGCTTGAGTGATACTGGAGGCAAATATGACTTTTTTTAAAGAAAAAGAATTAGTTGTGAAGAAGCTACTGGAAGGAATTTCCCTGAAATCCGTATCAGGGGAAAATACAATGATGACGTTCTTTGAGTTTGGGCCGAATGCTGTAATCCCGACCCATAAACATCCTCATGAGCAGATTACGTACGTAATTGAAGGAGAGATAGAATTCAGACTTGAGGGAGAGACAAGAGTGTTGAAAGCAGGCGATGGAGTTGTAATTGCTGCTAATCAGGAACACAGCGCAAGGATTTTATCAATGCCGTCAAAAGCAGTTGATGCATGGTATCCGATAAGAGAGGATTACAGGTAATGTTTGCTCAAAGAATTGACAGCTTAAAAGCCAGGTTTAACTAATATGAACTTACATGTAACCACAGGCCGCTGGAAGCTCGGGCTTGCACTATCGCTTAACACGGCTTTATTATGGGGTATACTGCCTATTGCCCTTAAAGTTGTACTTGAATCTCTTGACGCATATACAGTCACATGGTTTAGATACCTAATTGCGACTTCGGTGCTGGCTGTTTTTGTCATAAAAAGAAACGCCCTACCCCCTCTGCATAAATTAAAAGGCGCAATCCTAGGTCTTCTTATTGTTACCAGTTTGGGACTGTGCGGAAATTATATCCTTTACCTCCTAGGGCTTAATTACCTCTCACCGAGTACGGCAACAGTCGTTATACAGTTGGCACCCCTATTCATGCTGCTGGGAAGCCTTATTTTGTTTAAAGAACGTTTCAGTGCTCTGCAGTGGACGGGGTTTGGGATATTGCTAATTGGACTGTTACTATTTTTCAATGACCGTATCATGGATATTTTTTACAAGATCACCGATTACACAACAGGGATATTGTTAATAGTAGTTTCTGCAATATTCTGGGCAATATATGCACTGACTCAAAAACAGCTTCTGAAATCATTTTCATCAATCACTATTATGCTATGTATTTACTTTGTGGGAACGGTACTGTTTTTTCCCTTTGCCAAGCTGAACAGTATTACAGAGCTGGATACCGTTCATTTTATACTGCTTGTTTTTTGCGCATTTAATACTTTGATTGCATACGGAAGTTTTGCGGAGGCACTTGACCACTGGGAAGCTTCGAGGGTCAGTATGGTACTTGCTGTCATTCCTGTAATAACATTGATAGCAGTAAAGTTATGCAGCATCCTTTTTCCGGAATTCATTGCAGCAGAACATTTTAATTTTCTAAGTATAACGGGCGCGGTTCTTGTGGTTGCAGGTTCCATGCTTTGTTCTTTGAGCAGGAACAATAATACGAAGTGACATCTGAATTAATGCAAACTAAATGATATAATTCATTTATAGAAATTAATCTTTTTATATTAACTGCTATTCCTTTCCCATCAAAGAGTGAATTTAGCATCTGCTTACTCGGTATCAAAACTATAGGTATCACTCTCAGTTGTCCCGCCTCTACCATCATCAGCTACCACTTTCCAATAATAGGTAGAATTTGAGCTAAGACCCGAGACTGTTTTAGTCACACCAGAGCTTGCTGGTTGAATAATAGTGGGGTTATCATCTATAACATTTCCACAGGAAACAAGTAGTGTAACTGTGAATATTAGTATTGCTCCCAATAGCCATATCTTTTTTCTACCCTTAATACCACCGATAGAAACTATTCCAAACAGCATTAATCCGATTCCATTACCTATATCCGCATAATTGATACTTTTCTTTGCAATAGAATCTATTTGAATAGGTGTAGTTCCTGAAAAAGATGGATCGGTATCATAGAAAAGTAAATACGATACATTGTCACCATCAGAATCTGTACAGCTGCTCCATTCAAAAGTCACTATCGAAGGCATATTGGATGAGTTATTAAGAGGATTCATCGGTGTTGGCTTAGTCGGCGGATTATTATTAGAAGCCATAGCATCAGCAACTAATTCTATTGTAACAGTCTCTTCATCAGTGACAGAGATATCCGGTTGATGTGTAGATAATCCGGACAGGGAAACAATAACAGTCTCTTCATCAGGGTCATTTGATGTTATCTCAAGATTTGCAGAGAATGAGCCTGAAGATGATGGCTGAAAGATGACTTCAACCGTGCAATCAGCTCCTGCATTTATAGTATGAACAATTGAACCGCATGGATT
>PJEL010000905.1_pt1 | contig 32802 bp, 30 predicted proteins | sample 1853271 | NCBI WGS metagenome assembly PJEL01 (sample SAMN08108733, study PRJNA415343) | Invertebrate metagenome, whole genome shotgun sequencing project. | host: Globobulimina | place: Sweden: Gullmar Fjord | collected 2015-08 | reverse complement strand
AGTCGACGTTCGAATCAGCTGGGCAACCAACCGCGATCCACTGGTTGAAGTGGAAGAAGGCCGGTTCCGTGAAGATCTATACTACCGTGTGCACGTTGTGCCTATCGAGATGCCACCACTAAGAGAACGCGGGAGTGACATTGTCACCTTGGCGAACCACTTCTTGAAGCTATATGCCAAGCAAGATAAGAAAAAATTCAGATCGATAGACAAAGAGACGCAAGCGTTGTTGAAGCGTTATCCTTGGCCAGGCAATGTTCGTCAATTGCAGAATGTCATTAGAAATATCGTGGTGTTGAACAATGAAACCAGTGTGACTAAAGATATGGTGCCGCCACCAATTAATAAAACGGACATCAGAACGTCCAAAAGTGTCAATCCGATACGAAATATGTCGCCAGTAGCAGTCCCCCAACATTCAGCGACCCCTGAAACCAAGTTACCACCCTTGACACCAGAGGAACTCGAACTCAACTCTGCAACTCAACATCATCAAATACCAGCGCAACAGGCACCAATGACACCGCCATTAATGACCACCGACGGTGCAATTCGTCCGATGTGGCAAATTGAACGCGAAGCCATTCAACACGCGATTAATCATTGTGATGGTAATGTACTAAATGCAGCAGTATTGCTAGAGCTAAGCCCTTCTACTGTTTATCGTAAGAAACAGGCTTGGGAATCGGAAGATGAGTACAATCAAGCCTAGTCATACGGTCCTAACACACCTTACATCGGATCAAGAACAATTGGCTCTTGATCCAAATAAAATTAAGTCAAACGAGATTTGGTTGTTGATCGACAGCCAAACCTTTGGAGGAATCGAAACTCATGTTATTGAATTAGCCCTCGGTTTAATTGAGCACCAAAAACAAGTAAGAGTCGTCCTTCTCACCAAGTTCACCCAAGAACCTCCAATCATTCAACGCTTAACTCAATTACAAATCCCCTTTTGTAACCTTTGCGATCTTGCACCGAATGGTTCGAATGTGTTGTCGCAGATCAGACAAGCTGTTGACCAACATAGACCATGTCTCATTCATGCTCACGGCTATAAAGCGAGTATCATGAGTAAGGTGACAAAGTTATCCTTGGTCAAGCCCAACAAGTTGTATCAGGTATCCACTTACCATGCCGGTGAAACGCCAACAGGAAAAGTGTGGTTGTACGATTTTTTAGATCGATACAGTGGTTTTATCTCAAATCACTCTTTAGTAGTGAGCGACAAAATAAAGGATAAGATCCCCTCTCAAACGACACTGCTCAATAATTTCATTTCAATTCCAGAAAGCCCATCGTCCCTTTTTGCTTCTGGTTTCGTTAAAGATGTTAAAGAAGATACGACAACTATCTATGATATAGGTTTTGTTGGGCGTTTGAGTCACGAAAAAGCAGCCGATAGGTTCGTGACGCTGGCCAACTCACACCCAAGTCATCGATTTCATATTTTCGGAGATGGCCCAGAAAGGCAAATATTAGAGAACAACCCGCCTACCAATCTTACTTTCCATGGACACCAATCATGTATGGATTATGCTTGGCAAATCATCGATGTGTTGGTGATACCTTCTCGATATGAAGGATTACCGATGGCGGCACTCGAAGCAATGGTACGTGGTATTCCAGTAATCGCGGCTGCGGTTGGTAATTTACCACAATTGATTGAACATCAAACCAGTGGTTACATTGCCAAAAATGAAACTGAACTCAACACTTGCTTAGAAAATTGGTTGCGACTTTCACTTAAAGGAAAAACAGCGATGAGTCATAAAGCAAGAAACACGATCGTCGAAAGGTACTCTCCACAAGCGGTTATTCCCCAAATATTGGATTGCTATGATTGCTAATTTTCATCGAATCAACGCTTTTCGTTGATAGATTCTGTCTAGTTAACCAATTCGATCTCTGTAACGCTTCTATTCAATCTGATTCTCAATTTGAAATAACCTCAAAACCCATCGAAACCTGCCAGGTAAATAATCATTAAATTCAATGATTTAATTACAATTCACATGTGGCACTCACCTTGCTATCTATTAATACGCGCAAAATTTTTCTATTGAGTTTAGAAGCCGATATTTCGTAAATTTTAATCATGATAGTTTTCAGAAAGTTCGACTACCTGAATCCGTTGATGTGCAAGCCGCAAGGAGATGCGATGAACTACCAAGCCAACAGAACACCACTCATTATTGGGCTTTCAACCATGAGTCTAATAATTGGTGCTGCTTGGTATTTAGTTCCTCATCCTGCGGTGGTTATCGTGCTTGCCTTTATACCGCTGGGCGCTTTATTCGTTATCAATAAAGCGTTTTGGTTTGTGCTTTTGTTCGTCGTATTTTCATTCTTCAGAATTCATGAGGCACTACCTCAACTTTACCCATTAAAGATACCTCTACTGTTATCTTTGGGAGCATTATCGGCACTGCTATGGCATTCGTTAATCAGTAGAGAGCTTAAGATATTCTGGCACCATTCACTGAGCTGGCTGGCCATCTTTTGGTTGCTGACCATTGTTGGCCTTGTGTTCGCATCTAGCCGTTCAATCGCATTTGCAGAATTTAAAAGCATTTATTGGAAGATCATCGTCATGACGCTCGCCATTACTTGGTTGGTTAATACGACGGAAAACCTCGCAAAGACAGCGATGACTATTATCTATGCAGGGGCTTTGGTGAGTATCATCGCTGTTTATAATTCAGTAAACGGTATTGGTATTGTCGAAGGTTCTAGGGTGACTATTGGACGAGATTTAGGCTCGATGCTCGGTGACCCGAACGATCTCGCCTTGGTGTTGCTTTTCCCGCTCGCATTCGCCATTAGCCAAACCATTACACCCGGTATTTCCAATTTCAAGCGGATAATTAGTGCATTAGTTTGTGTCTTATTGTTAGTTGCGATTATCGCTACTCAAAGCCGAGGTGGGTTACTTGGCTCGATTGCGGTTGTTGGTATCTTTGCTCTGAAACTCATTCGTTCAAAAGTGCTATTAATATCATTGGGGGCGGTCGGCGCGATAGTACTCTATTTTGTCGCAGGTATAGGCGATAGATCATCTGGAGGGGCAGCGGAACAAGGTATTGATGAATCTGCCATGGGGAGAATTTACGCTTGGGAAGCGGCCTTTAAAATGGCGGTAGAAAATCCATTGACAGGTGTTGGCTTAAATAACTTCTACTCAAACTACTTCTTCTATAGCTCCTATTGGGACGGCTTGAATCACGCAGTTCACAGCACATGGTTTGGCGTTCTGGCAGAAACAGGCTTTATTGGCTTAGTCATTTTTGTCACTTTGATTATCTCGTTAATCAGAACCTCAAGAGCCACACTAGCACGGTTATCTCAAGCCAGTACGTCTGTCGTACCCGAACTTAATGCCGTCGCTTATGCCGTGTATGCCGGTTTAGTCGGTACCATAGTATCTGGCACCTTCCTCACACAAGGCTTCAACTGGCCAATTTACATTCTAGCTGCACTCACAGTTTGCGTATCAAACGTGTCTCATACTGCTTGTCAAAATGAGAAAACCTAACAGAAAAACTCTAACTAACTGAAATAAATGAATAAATTTAGTGGCACGTAATGTGAAGGTACATCTATATAACAACATAGAAGGAACTTCATTATGACGTCAGCATCCATACATCAATTCAAACATTGGCTTAAATTTCATCCTAATTCTCGAATTAGAAATGTATTTTTCATTTTGAAAGACCTAAGAAGCGCCGAGCTACCTACCCCACAAATACTTAATCGCTGCCTATACCAAGCACACAAGTTGGTTGCAAATATGGTTTCTGGCTTTACCCGATTCTTCTACTGGACGCCCACATTCAAAGGCAGAATCGCTCAATGTGGAAAGCATTTGTATCTATACGGTGGCTTGCCATTTGTGAGCGGTCCACTACAGATTTCAATTGGCGATAACTGTCGTATCTCTGGCCATAGTACATTTTCAGGCTGTACTCAGCCATTAGAGGGCTTAGAGCACCCTCTTCTTTCCATTGGTAGTAATGTCGATATTGGTTGGCAGTCAACGATTGCCGTGGGAGGTAAAGTCATCATTTCAGACAATGTTCGCATCGCTGGCGGTGCATTCTTGTTTGGGTACTCTGGCCACCCGCTTGATGCAAAACGTCGAGCTGCAGGTGAAGGTGACGACCCTCAACAAATCGGCGACATTGTTCTTGAGCAAGACGTGTGGTTAGGTACTAACGTCACTATAAAAGGTGGCGTGACCATTGGCGAAGGCGCTGTTGTTGCAGCTGGTAGTGTGGTTACGAAAAACATCCCTTCGTTTTCAATCGCCGCAGGTAATCCTGCTCGAGTCGTTGGTCAAATTAAGTCCGAAGAAGTGACGAAATCTGATGCATTTGATTCATTTGAAACTCGTGGAGGTGATCATGCGTGATTTAATCGTATTCGGTGAAGACTTTGGCGGTCTTCCGTCGTCGACTCAACATCTTGTTCGTCATCTTGCTAAAACACACAAAGTGCTTTGGGTAAATTCAATTGGTTTGAGACAGCCTAAACTTTCAGTAAAAGATGTCTCTCGTGCGTTCAACAAACTATTGGGTAAGACAAACGCAGTAACACAGAATATGCTCGACTCAAATGGGCAAAGCAACATTACAGTCGTCAATTTAAAGACGATACCGGCACCAGCGTCTAAATTATCAAGAAAGCTGGCGCAACGAATGATGTTGAAACAACTTAAGCCGATTATTGCAGAGCTCAACCTTTACGCTCCAATTCTTTGGACATCACTTCCCACGGCTGTTGACCTGTGTGGTCACCTTGGCGAATCTGCAGTGGTTTATTATTGTGGAGACGATTTCAGCGCCTTAGCCGGTGTTGACCATCAAACCATTACTGAGCATGAATCTGAACTCATCGAAAAGTCAGATCTAATCTTTGCAGCAAGCAAGAAGCTCATGACTAAATTTCCTGAAGATAAATCTCAACTATTGCCACACGGAGTCGATGTTGGTCTCTTCTCAACACCAACCGTTAGAGCGGACGATTTGCCGAGTAATCATCGACCAATCGCGGGCTTTTATGGCAGCTTATCTAAGTGGTTAGATTATGAAATGATTGGACATGTTGCTAGCGCAATGCCGGAATGGGATTTCGTCTTTATTGGCCCAAACGAATTAGATAACTTAGCGCTGCCGACACTTAATAACGTGCATTACCTTGGACCACGACCACATCATACGTTACCAAGTTATTCCCAGCACTGGGATGTGAGTCTGCTGCCTTTCGTTGATAACGAACAAATTCGCGCATGTAGTCCATTAAAACTCATGGAATACCTAGCAGCAGGAACGCCTATTGTTACAACGCCATTCCCTGCTCTCTTGCCTTATCAAGAACACGTTACAACCGTTAACAACGCACAACAAATGATAAAGGCACTCGATAGAGCTCGCCAACTTTCAAATTCACCGATATCAATCGTTGAAAAAGACAGCTGGCAGAACCGTGGTAACTTCGTACATTGGATGTTGGAGCTATTATGAATAATCTTAAATTGCGACTATTAGTTCTTTTGAACGCGGCGTGGCGTCAGCGTTACGTAATTATGGTACCGATTCTTATCCTTCCTTTCGTTGGTTTCGGCGTGAGTAAGCTAGCGCCGACAAAATATGATGCTCATACCAGTATGTTGATTCAAGAAACGGCGAAGATGAACCCTTTTTTAGAGGACATTGCCGTTTCAACTATGCTTAAAGATCGCATCAGTGCACTTAGAACACTGCTTCATAGCCGTCATGTCCTCTATTCGGTAGCAGAAGAGCTTGAACTGATTACTCCAAAGATGTCGAGTTTGGACCGTGAGGAAATTATATCTGATTTGTCTAAACGTTTATCCGTGACTCAGCTAGGCAAAGATTTTCTCAAAATCAGCCTAAGCTCAAACACATCGATTGGTATGGAAGCGACCCTTCAGTCTGTCAGCGAACACTTTATTGAGCAGTTGTTAGCCCCGGAACGTTCATCCATTCAAGATTCTAGTGACTTTTTGAAAATTCATATTGATGAACGCAGTGCCGAACTCGCTGATGCAGAAGAAGCATTAGCGCTCTATGTGAATGAAAACGTACACTCAACACCAGAAGTGCAAAGTCAGAGCTTGAATCGTTTAGCTTCACTCAAACAAACACTTGCAGAAAAAGAAGCGGAATTATCTGGTGTTAAAAAAAGTTTAGGTTCGATTGATCAACAATTATCAAAAACCAACCCCGTGATTGGGCGCTTAGAAGATCAGATTATTGATATTCGTAGTGAACTCACTTTGCTACAAGCCAAATACACCGACAGACACAGTGCCGTGCAAGCAAAAGTTCGTGAATTAGAGCGCCTTGAGAACGAAAGAAAAATGCTACTCGATCTAAAACAACCGAGTATGAACAGTGATCAGTTATGGGACATTGCCAGTAGCACCACATTGAACAAGTTATCAGATACTCAACCACTTCTTGTGACCCAATTACACAGCTTGCAATTAGTTCGAGCTCAATTTGAATCATTAACCGAAGAGACCAAGAGCCTGAAAACAATGATCTTTGAGTTAGAAAACAAGGCTAACAATTTCGGTGAAAACGCCAAAGAGATGTATCGACTTCAACGTGATGTGAATATCAAACGTCAACTGTACGATGAGTTGACGGAACGTTATGAAATGGCGCAGCTAACCGGGTCGTTAGGTGTATTCGAACAGAACAAACGAGTTAAAATCATCGATTTACCGTTCACTCCGAGCGTAAAGTCAAACATGCCAACCTTCGTGTTTGTCCTAGCAGGACTAGTAGCTGGAATTGGTTTAGGTATAGGTTTGGCTGTGTTATTCGAATTGTTCGACTCTTCCATTAAACGTAAGGAAGAAATCGAAGACATTTTAGGTGTACCAGTGATCACTGTTATTCCGAGAATGAGCTAGTTCAAAAACCAGCTACGCCGATTTAAATTTGAACCAAGACACCAGCTCAGTGCTGGTGTTTCTCTTTCTAAACGTATTCACTCTTCGACTATTATTTATTCCTGATCTTTGAGCATCTGCCAGTTTAAGCATGTACTTTACCTTCGCTTTCACTCACTCATTCCATCATTGTGTTTTGATTCCTATATTGAGAATGACAAAGCAACAACATAAGAGAAAACATAAGGCCATGATAAATAAGGATTAATAAGTTGGCATAACTCGTGCAATTGTCTAATGAGAGAATAAAATCGAACAAACTTAGACCATTTTATTGCAGGGAGAAAATTATGGGAAACCAACTCGCTACACATGGAAAGAAGGTAATACATGTTGTTCAGCACCTTGCACCCGGAGGTCTAGAGACACTTACCTTAGATTTGCTTCGCTTTGCTAAACCGTATGACCAGGTGCTGATTGTAAGCTTAGAGGGAACAAAGCAAGAATCTATCGATAATTGGCCGAAACTAGAGTCTTACCACAACCAAATCGTATTTCTAGACAAAGAGCCAGGCGTTCAATTCAATGTCATTCTTAAGCTAATTAAAGCGTTCAAAGCTATCCGCCCAGATGTGGTTCACACTCATCACATTGGCCCATTGCTGTACGCCGGCTATGCTGCACGCATAACAGGAGTGCCAACACGAATTCACACCGAGCACGACGCATGGCACCTAAACAACACTAAACGTCGTCGCCTGCAAGCTCTTGCATTGAAAGCCGCTCAGCCCACTCTCGTTGCTGATGCTACTCGTGTTTACAAACAACTTTGCCGCGCCTTCTCTTACAAAAACATCATTACTATTAAAAATGGCGTCGATTGTGACAAATTTAGACCGCAGCTAATAACAGAGGCCAGAGCGAAACTCAATCTGCCACTCGACAAACATATTATTGGTTGCGCAGGTCGACTAGAACAAGTTAAGGGCCAAGACCAACTCATCAAAGCGCTTGCCCTACTACCAGCCAATACCAAAGTGGCATTTGCTGGAGTCGGTTCTAAGCGTGAACAATTGGCAGCATTAACCAACAAACTGCAATTAAATGAGCGCGTAATATTTCTTGGTTTAGTTGAAGACATGGCAACCTTCTATGGTGCATTAAACGTATTCTGCCTTCCATCCCGATATGAAGGTTTACCGCTTTCAACGCTTGAAGCTCAAGCCTGCAACATCCCGACGGTCGCAATGAACGTTGGAGCGGTTGATGAAACTTTATGCCCAGTGAGTGGCACACTTGTTAAAAGTGGCAGCATTACTGGGCTCGCCAACGCATTGTTAGAAAACCAAAATGAATGCTTTTTATCCCCACGGAGTTACGTACTTGAACATTTCGACATTGTAAAAATGGTCGCCTCTTACAACGACATTTCTGAAGGAGCTTTCGCATGAACGATTGGATACTCGCTGGCTTATTTTTGTTTTCTAGCGCTTTGATTGTTTATCACCACGCAGCATATCCAATACTGTTACGTTGGTATGCACGACACCATCCAGCTCGTACTGTAAGCGAAAACTCTCGTTGCTATAAAGATGTAGAGCAAGACTGCACACTTCCAACTATCACTATCCTTGTGCCTGCATTTAATGAAGAACAATGGATAGCAGACAAGATTCGTAACCTATCCGCTCTTGATTACCCTAAAAAGAAATTGCAAGTGATTATTGCCTGCGACGGATGTACTGACAACACGGTCGAAATCGCGCAGATGACCATTCAAGAAGCGATGTGCAGCGATATTTACTTTGAAATACATGACCATGTACAAAACAGAGGAAAAGTTTCTGTTATCAACGAAGAAGTGACGAGCATAACAAGTGACATCACAGCATTGAGTGACGTTTCAGCGTTGATATCATTGGATGCACTGTTAATCGCAAGTGCGCATTTTGAAAGTGACAAGGTTGGTGTTGTTAATGCGACTTATCAACTATGCCCTACTGGGAACGAAGGTGAAAACACTTACTGGAAGTATCAAACCGTTGTTAAAGAGTGCGAAGCGTCGATGGGCTCTAGTTTAGGTTCTCACGGTGCTTTCTATTTAATTAGAACGAGCTTGTTTGAGCCACTGCCTCTAAATACCATCAATGATGACTTCATTTTACCTATGCAAATCGTAAAACAAGGCTTCATCGCGGTATACGAAGCACAGATGGTGGCATTAGAGCTTGAAGCATCCAACTTGAGAACTGACTTTAAACGTCGATTAAGGATTTCTGCAGGCAATATGCAGCAAGCAATTCGATTAGTTGGCCTATTCAACCCCAAATTTAAAGGTATCGCGTTTGCGTTCTTCTCCGGAAAAGGATTAAGACTGTTAACACCCTATTTAATGATTGTTTGCTTAGTGTGCTCAGTTCTTCTTAGAGATTATTTAGTATTCGAAGTCATGCTTTGGGCGCAAATTGCTGTTTATAGCATCGGTGTACTGGGTTACATCATGCCTAAGAATCTCACTAATAAACCGATTTCTTTAATTTCATATTTAATCGTTGGTCATTATGCCAACTTCATTGGTGGCATACGTTACCTACTAGGACTCGAAAACGCCGCTTGGACTCGAGCTAATCGTTAAGGACTGACCATGATGAACATTGACCAACTATCTAACCAAAACTTATACCAAAATAAAATTGCTCGCGCGAAACGTACTTTTGATTTTGTAAGCTCTTTATTCGCGTTAGTTATCTTATCTCCGGTGTTCCCATTTATAGCACTGGCTATTGTGCTAACCTCACGCGGGCCGATCTTCTATCGTCAATTGCGCGTTGGTAGATCAACACCTGAGAAGATGGAAATATTTGAAATCATGAAGTTTCGCAGCATGTACGAAGATGCAGAAACACGTTCTGGTGCGGTTTGGGCGACTCAGAACGATCCTCGCATCACCCCTGTTGGGCGGTTTCTGAGAAAGACGCGTCTTGATGAACTTCCACAACTACTTAATGTATTAAAAGGTGAGATGTCGCTGATCGGCCCTCGCCCTGAGCGTCCAACCTTTTACAACAAATTGGAAAATGAAATTCCATACTTCGCTGACCGCACATACGGCGTAATGCCTGGTATCACGGGGCTAGCTCAAGTTAATCAAGGTTATGACACGTGCATAGATGATGTTCGTCGTAAAGTCGGTTTTGATCACAGTTACGCTCTGAGTCTATGCTCTGTTAAATCTTGGATTGCAGCAGATCTAAGCATCATTACTAAAACAATTGTTGTTATGTTGGACGGACGCGGTCGCTAAACTTTGGATTTTGTTGCGTACCATTGCTCGATTCTAATTTAACTAAAACCGATGAGTTCATCATTGCTCATCGGTTTTTTCGATTTTATATACCATTTGATATACGATACCAACCAATTATCCCAAGTCAGCATTCGAACACGTCCATCATTATGAAAATCGAAGACCTTAAACTATTCACGACCGTTGTTGAACTTGGTAGCTTTACCGCTGCAGCTAACGCATTAGATCTACCACGTGCGAATGTCAGTCGACGGATCAACGATTTAGAGAAAACACTCAATATCCAATTGTTCTTTCGTACCACTCGAAGTTTATCGGTCACTAAGTCAGGTGAGCTTTATTATAACGAGTTACTGAAAGCATTAAGTGCACTTGAAAAAGCCAACCACATGGCATCTAACCTTTTAGAAGTTCCACACGGTCGTGTGAAAATTGGTTTGCTTCCAGAGACAGGCGATATCGTTCAATCTACGCTCTTTAAATTCCAAGATTTATACCCTGAGGTTGAACTCGATATAAGAAGTATCAGTAACGGCTTTCTTGACATGTACCGCCAAGGACTAGATCTCGCCATGCATGGTGGCCGCTTAAGTGACTCCAACGTGGTGGCGCGTAAGGTGATGGATTTACAACGTATTTTTGTTGCTAGTCCAGAATACATTGAGAAATATGGCAAACCCTCAACGATTGAAGAACTCTCTCGTTTTCCGTGTGTTTGTTTTCGCTGGCCAAGCGGCGATATAGACAAAGAATGGGAGATATCAGGCCAAGTAGTTAAGGTCGAACCTTCTATCGTCAGCGACAGTATCGGTTTCGTAAAAGGCGCATCAACACGTCATCGAGGTATCGCTCTATTACCAGAACTCATGGTGAGGCAAGAGCTCAAAGACGGTTCACTGATTAACCTTTTCCCGACCGATACTATGCGAAAAGATGAGGCTTGGTTGTTGTATCCACAACGCAAGGCATTGAGTCATGCTAGCCAATTATTGATTGATTTCTTGTTACAAGAACTGCCAAATCTTTAGTTATTGTCATGATTAGCATGACAGTGTTATACCGTTAACACTGATTATCTCTGACTTACATCTAGATACAATTGCTCTATCAATATTTAGGAGCAATTCATGATGCCAATCTATCGCTATTCCCTACTTGCAGCGACTCTTCTGTCTCTTATCGGTTGTAACCAATCCGTTGTAACCACACCATCTGGCATGGGTCAGAAGAAAAAACAAGATCGCCCGATTCAAGTCGTTCAGCTAGAACCACTAGCGAATCAAACTCACAAATCGTTTACAGGTAAACTGCAATCTTCTGAAACCGCAGGCGTGGCATTTCGTGTTCCCGGCACCATCCAAAAGATCCTAGTGTCGACCGGTGATACCGTAGTTAAAGGTCAACCTTTAGCAGAACTTGACCCGCACGACTACCAAGTTGCGTTAGAGGAGTTACAAGCTCGCGCATTAGAGGCGAAATCAGCACACAAACTTGCCAAGGCAGAACTCGCACGCGTAAAACAAGCGATTGATGACAACGCCATTGCTAACGTTAACCTAGACAGAGCAATTAGTGGTTACGAGCGTAGCGAAGCAGCCGTTAAAGTCGTTGAGCAAAACATTCGCCGTGCCAAAGACACCATTCGTTATACTCAACTGCTCGCGCCTTTCGATGGAATCGTTGCTTCTTCCAACTTCGATCAGTACGAGCAAGTTCTACCGGGCATCTCTGTGTTTACGATTCACAACCCGGACCAACTTGAAGTTAAAATTGATGTCCCTGAAAATCTCATTCATAAATTCAGCTCAGATCAACAATCGCAAATCAGTTGGTATGGGTCAAAACATCAACTAACGGCTTACGCCAGTGAGATCTCGACTCAGCCACATCCAATCAAGCAAACTTACTCAGTGACTTACCGTTTAGCGTTACTCACTGATGAACAAGTATCTGGACAACTCTTACCGGGCAAAGCAGTAACCTTGTCGACTCAGCTAGATGAAATCTCTAACAACTTCTGTCTACCTTATTCAGCCATCGTGAATCAATCGGGTATCGAGCAAGTGTTCACGATCGAAAACGAACAAGCACAAGGTGTAATGGTTAACGTTGTATCGCTTAACAAAGACTCAGCATGTGTTGAATCGACATTGAAAGATGGCGACTACGTGATCGTTAGCGGCTCCCAGTACGTGATCGAAGGTCAGCATTTCTCAAATATCCAAGTCAAGAGCCTGTAGGTAGACCATGATGAATCTAGCTGATTTTGCGATCAAACAACGCACCTTCATCCTGTTTTTCACTGCATTGAGTGTGATCGCAGGCCTATTCTCTTATTTCGATTTAGGCAAGCTTGAAGATCCAAGCTTCACCATCAAAACCGCTGTGGTCGTCACTCTATACCCTGGCGCTTCAGCTGAAGAAGTTGAACAACAAGTCACTGACACCGTCGAAACTAAGCTTCAAGAAATGGCGACATTAAACCGACTTCGTTCGCTGTCTCGCCCTGGTATGTCGATGGTATTTGTAGACTTGAGGGAGTCACTACAATCAGACCAATTACCACAAGAGTGGGATCTATTGCGTCGTAAAGTGTCTGATATGAAGATACTTCTGCCCAGTACCGCCCAAATCAGCGTTGTACAAGACGAATTCTCTGAAGTGTATGGCATGCTTTTCTCAATACACAGTGAAGATGCATCACCTGTCGAATTGCGCCGTTACGCAGAAGAATTACAACGACGCATCAAAACCGTTGATGGCATTAAAAAAGTCGAGCTACACGGCGTTCAACCTCGCGTCGTGCATATTGATATCCCAGACGAACGGCTGGCTCAATACGGTCTATCGATGGCACAAGTTTGGAGTCAACTGAACACGCAAAACACAACATTTGAAGCGGGTAAGTTTTCCGCGGGTAGCGAAAGAATCCGGGTTCAACAATCCAGTGAGTTTTCGTCTCTGGAAGACATCAAAAACTTAATACTTAAAGGCGGTGTAAGTGAATTTGGCACAGGCCTAATTCGCCTGGGTGATATTGCTGAAGTCACCATGGGTTACCAAGAACCAATGATGACTGAAAATCGCTATAACGGCTCACCCGCGGTGACCTTAGCGATGAGCCCTGTTACTGGCGTTAACGTTGTTTCGTTAGGCGATGACATCAACCGTATCGTGAATGATTTCCAAGCGACTCTTCCACTCGGTGTTGATATCGCAACCGTTGCCAATCAACCAGATGAAGTGCAAAAATCGATTGATAATTTCGTCAACAACTTAGTTGAAAGTGTCGCGATTGTATTTATCGTACTTGCCGTTTTCATGGGACTAAAGAGTGCCACGATCGTTGGTACTAGCTTGATCCTGACTATCCTACTGACCCTAATCTACATGAACTTAACTTCTATTGATTTGCATAGGGTTTCGTTAGGCACGTTCATCTTGGCGTTAGGTATGTTGGTCGATAACGCGATTGTTATAACCGATATGATGATTGTTAAAATCAACAAAGGGATTGACCGTACTAAAGCGGCAATAGATTCAGTAAAAGAAACGGCTACACCGCTGTTTGGTGCAACCGTCATCGCTATCATGGGTGCAAGCCCAGTTATCTTCTCAAAAACAGATGCCGCCGAGTTTTCTAGCTCAGTATTCCTAATCATCGCTTCATCTCTGTTGTTATCTTGGTTTGTCGCGATGACCTTCACTGCACTGATGTGTTGGATCTTCATCAAGCCAACGAAGCAAAAAGAAAATACTAAAATCAGCTTATACCGTAAGAGTGTTAATTGGACCGTAGATAACCCGCTAAAAGCATTGAGCGCTCTGGTTCCATTGATATTAGTAACGGCGCTCGCAATTCCAAGTATTGCTGTTAACTTTATTCCACAAGCCGACCGACCTATCCTGTTTTTGGATTATTGGCTACCGAATGGCGCAAAGGTGGAGCAAACATCGGAAGACATGAAGCGTATCGAAGCTTGGTTATTAGAACAACCGGAAGTGACCAGCATTTCAACCTATGTCGGTGCCGGTGCCCCACGTTTCTCCGTAACCATTGAACCAGAACCGTTTGACCCTGCGTACGGCCAAATTTTAATCAACGCGACTGACTTCCCTTCATTGAGTCCATTAATTGCTCGTGGTGACAAATGGTTAACTGAGGAATTTCCAAACGCCGACCCACGCTTTAGAAGCTTAAAACTCGCAACCTCAGATAAATTCAGCGTTGAAGCTCGTTTCTCAGGCCCTGATGTTAACGTTCTACACAACCTATCTGAACAAGCTCAAGCGATTCTAGCGGAGCACCCCGATACCAAGTACGTTCGTGATGACTGGCGCCAGAAAAGTAAAGTGCTTGAACCTATCATCAACCAAGACAAAATCCGCCTAGCGGGTATTAATAGAGCAGATATCGCCTTTGCAATGAAGCGTGCGTCTGAAGGCATGCCTCTTGGCCGCATGAACCTAAACGATGAGTTGGTGACGATCCAACTACGTGGAACTGAAAGCTCAATTGAATCACTAGAAACACTGCCTGTGCGTTCACTACTTGGTGTGCACAGCGTGCCTCTAGGTCAAGTTATTGATGGGTTCGAACTCACCAGTGAAGAAACTATGATTTGGCGTCGTGACCGTGTGAAAACTATCACAGCACAAGCAGGTGTGGGTCGTTACACCACGCCAGCGGCAGTCAGAAACTCCATCAAAGATCAAATCGAAGCGATTCACCTACCTCATGGTTACAGCCTTGAATGGGGTGGCGAATATTATGACGAACACAAAGCCGTAAGCGATATTCTCAAGCAACTTCCAAAAGCAATCTTGTTGATGGTGATTATCTTGGTCGCGATGTTCAATGGTTTCAAACAGCCCGTTATCATATTCACTACCTTGCCATTAGCTGCAACTGGCGCAACGTTCAGCTTATTGCTGTTAGATAAACCGTTCGGATTTATGGCATTGATTGGTGCAGTAACACTCACGGGGATGATCATCAAAAACGGCATCGTGTTGATGGATCAAATTGAGCTTGAGCGTACCAATGGTCGTTCATTATCAGACGCGATTAAAGAAGCTACCGTAAACCGAACCATGGCAATTTCAATGGGGGCGTTAACCACTGCTCTTGGCATGATTCCACTGTTAACCGACCTGCTATTCGATCAAATGGCCGCAACCATTATCGGTGGTCTTGCCGCTGCAACCGTATTGTCACTATTCGTAATGCCTGCGTTATATAAGCTCTTCTATCGTTCAGAAGAGAGTGCGACTACGGTCAACGAAGCCATTCAAGATGCAATTGTCACCCTTGAAGCAACACCCAATTGTACAGTCAGTGGAACTCCAAATGATAACCAACCAAACATTAACAAATAAGGAGCATAAACATGTATCTATTACCTCGGTTTAAAGTGGCTCCTATTGCCCTAGCACTACTGCTTACAGGTTGTGCGGTTGGACCTGATTACGAAGAACCACAAACAACAATGGCTGAAACTTTTCTCTACAGCCAGAATAGCGAGAACCACAGCGAGACAAACCAACAACACCGTCACTGGTGGACGCAATTTAATGATCCTACGCTAAACCAATTAGTGACCGACGTTCAAAACCAAAACATCCCTCTTAAATTGGCGGCAGAACGCATCAAGATCGCTAACTCGTACAAGAGTGTCGTTGAATCGTTCAAAGTACCCACAGTGAACGTTGGCGGCGGTTACTACAACTATCAACTGAGTGAGAACGACTCCCTACTCGGCCCAGTCTTTGGGGCGTCAGACGCAGTTGAATCTGCAACAGGCATGTCGTTATTGGAAGCGCAACACGATGGTAGTTTCTTAGGTGCAAGCATCGCATGGGAAATGGACTTGTTTGGTCGAATTGACAAGCAATCCAACGCCGCAACGATTCGTATTGAACAAGCTGAAATATTCCAATCAGGTTTGAACACACTGATCACCGCAGATGTGATTCACAACTACCTGCAATACCGTGGCGCTCAAGAACGTAAAGCGATTGCCCTTGAGAACATTCAAGATCAAAAGCAAACACTGGAACTGGTCACCAAGGTTGTAAGAAGTGGTTATGGTTCTGAACTAGACCTTGCTCAAGCCAAAGCAATGCTTGCCGGAACAGAGTCTATCGTGCCGCAACTGGAGATAGCAGAGCAAGTTCACAAGCAGCGTATGGCAGTATTGTTAGGTCAATCACTCATAAGCGTGAATCAGCGTTTAGCTGTCGAATTTACCTTGCCAAGAATGACAGACATTATCCCTACGGGGTTACCTTCTGACTTGTTGGAACAACGCCCAGACATCCGAATCGCAGAACGTGAAATGGCGGCGATTAACGAAGAACTCGGCGCCAGCATTGCTAATCGCTATCCGAAGTTCTTCCTAACGGGCACACCAGGTATCACCGCAGGTAGCTTTGATGATCTGTTCAGTAGCGACTCGTTCGGTTGGGCTGCATCTGCAGGCATCAGTTGGAATGTATTCGATGGTGGCAGGGGTGAAGCCATGGTGGAAATGAACGAAGCTAGATTCCGTTCTGCTGCGCTTAACTACCAACACTCGGTAGACAGCGCGTTTGCAGAAGTAGACTCAACATTGTTCGCTTATGGCAGAAGCCAAGAAAACCAAAAGCGGATAGATGAAGCAACAGCCGCCGTGGACAACGCCGTAAGCAAAGCGAAGTCATTATACAAAGCGGGTCTAGTTGATTACTTGTCGGTACTCGACGCACAAAGACAACAAAAAGCGATGCAAGATCGTCAAGTAGCCGCCAAGCTTCAAACGGCCAACACCACGATTGCGGTATATAAAGCGTTAGGTGGAGATTGGAAAGTTGCTAGTGAAACACAAAGTGTCGAATTAGCTTCTGCAAACTAGGAAATCTATACACACCCCTTCAAACCAATGATCTCAATAAAAATACCGCTGACTCGATCAGCGGTATTTTTGTCATTATATAAAACTCAACTATCTTTACCTGCTCAACATGAAGATGCTGGTTTCAATCTCTGAAAACTATCCGTAATTCCGGATGTCAACGGGCCTGTAACCTCAGGCAACACCAATCCGTACAAAAAAACCATGCTGTACTGAATGCATAATTAATAACTAGGCCTACCAAGTAGCTGATTGATATATCTTTCTCTTTAAGCGAAGTGCTTCTCCCAGCTTGGTGGTGTACCAATGATCTCTTGAACGATTTCAATAAAGGCCAACACCAGCGGCGACTGCTTTCGATGAGTGTACATAGCATAGATATCACCAAAAGACGGAATTTCGCGCTCTGGCAACAATTGCACCAAACCTTGCTCAGCCAAACCTTCATTCAGCATAAATTGGCCTATCTGACCAAAACCGAGCGAGGCTTTTATACTTTCGACAATTAACTCAGGCTCGTTCACTCGGTAGTTGCCTTTTAGGGCGTAAGTTTCAAGCTCCCCAGTGTTACTCTCTAGATAGAACTGAACTTTGTCCGCAACAAAACCTGCATGTGAGTAGATAATGCTTGGTAACATCGTCAGCTCTTCTGGGCTGCGTGGCATACCGTGCTTATCAATAAATGCTTCTGAGGCAACTATGACCGTTTTGTTGTCGGCAAGCTTCTTGGCAATCATCGACGAATCTCTCATTGGGCCAATACGAAAGACAATATCAAACCCCTCGCCCACCAAATCAACACGGCTATCATCTAGTATCAATTCAATCGACGCTCTTGGGTAACGAGTTAGAAACTCCTCAACTGCTTTTTGCAGAAACCGACGACCGAACAGAGTCGTGCTCGATATACGGAGATTGCCGATAGGTTCTTTATAGAAACACGCGGCTATATTTTCCGTATCTTCAAGCAACTCACTCACCTTCACTGCTTGCTCTACGATCTGTTTTCCTACATGAGTAAACGAAAGTGAGCGGGTTGTGCGATTGATCAACCTTACACCCAAGTGCTCCTCTAGTTGTTTTACCTGCTTTGATAAAACAGAGCGATCAACGTTCAGCCTATCTGCAGCTTTGGCAAAAGATCCTGCTTTGGAAACTTCAAGAAGCAGTTCTAATCGTGTTGCTAAGTCCATTGTTTCGTCCAACTTTGACACTTTGTACAAGATATTACTGCACATGAAGTGTCACTTAAATTTATAAAATTATTAGGCAGCGCCTAATACAGTAATAAGTACTATGTAGTTAATCTTCAAGCCCAAGCCATGAGGCGATCGGTCGTTTTTCATGTACCACAACAAAATGAGTTCATACGCAAGGAAAAAGCAATACAGTCTGCTAACCCCACACAAGACAACTAAAAAGATCACCAACAAGCAAAATTAGAAAGATATAAACAGAAAAACATCAATCAAGTCAGTGAGCTAACGCAGAAAACTATTAATGGTATGCTTTCCCGAGAAAGGTAACCCCTTTATTCGACAGACAACAGATATCAAAAACAAAGCCCCTTACGACAAACGTTAGAGGGCTTTTCAATTTAGGCCTAATCTTCAATTAGAATTAGATTCAATTCCGCTTTCTATTCACCAACATATAAAAGACTGGCGTTAACAATAACCCAAATACGGTTACGCCAAGCATGCCATAGAAAACCGCGGTTCCCATCGCTTGACGCATTTCTGCACCAGCACCAGTGGCAAGCATTAACGGAATAACACCCGCAGTGAAAGCAATGGAAGTCATTAAGATTGGACGTAAACGCAACCGACACGCCTCCACAATAGCATCTAGTGGGCTTTGTCCCTGATCTTTTAGCTCTTTTGCAAACTCAACCATTAAGATCGCGTTCTTACTTGCCAAGGCTACCAACACAATCAAGGCGATTTGAGTGAAAATGTTGTTATCTCCCCCAACATACCAAACCCCAGCCAACGCCGATAAGATGGTCATAGGCACAATCAAAATAATAGAGAATGGCAAAGTTAAACTCTCATACTGAGACGCCAGAACCATAAACACCAGTAGCACGACCAATGGGAAGATATAGACCATGGTATTACCCGCAATGATCTGTTGGTATGTCACCTCCGTCCATTCATAAGCCATACCTTCAGATAGGGTTTGCGCCAGTACCTCTTCAATAGCACTTTGAGCCTGATCAGAGCTGTAACCAAATGCTGGGCTACCGTTAAGCTCTGCACTTGGGTATCCGTTGTAGTGCATCACTCGGTCTGGACCAATTGATGGAACGACTTCCAGCACAGCTCCTAAAGGCACCATGTCACCGCGAGCGTTTCTCACTTCATATTTCAAAATCTGTTTCGGATCGACCCTAAAATTCGCGTCCGCTTGTGCGTTCACTTGATAAGTGCGACCAAACAAATTGAAATCATTGACATATAAAGAGCCAAGGTAAACCTGTAATGCATCAAACACTTGCTCAAGCGGAATGCCTTGTAACATAGCCTGCTCGCGGTCAATGTTGATCTCCATTTGCGGAACTTGAACCCTAAAGGTCGAATACAAACCTATGAGCTCAGGGCGAGCGCGCGCTTCCACAATCACTTGGTTTAACTGATTGAATAGCTCTTCGAATCCTTTATTCGAACGGTCTTCAATCTGCAATTTAAATCCACCTGTAGAGCCCAGGCCTTGAATTGGAGGGGGTGGGAAAATCCCAACAAACGCTTCATCAATAGCAGAAAAACGCTTATTGAGCTCAGCAACAATAGCATTAGCATAGAGATCCGGCGTCGTACGCTTATCAAAAGACTCCAAACTAACAAAAACAATGCCGCTATTTGGGCTGTTAGTGAAACCATTCACTGAAAGCCCAGGGAAAGAGATTGTCTGCGCCACCCCCGGAATTTCGAGCGCCATTTGCTCCATTTCACGGATTACTGCATCGGTTCTGTCTAAGCTCGCTGCATCAGGTAATTGAGCTATTGCAACCAAGTATTGTTTATCTTGCTGCGGGATGAAGCCTCCTGGCACTGCGTTAAACAAGGTCGCTGTGCTACCGAGTAAACCAAAGTAGATCACGACAACAATCGCACTCATTCGAATGAGCTTTTTAACCAAGCTTTGGTATTGATTTGAGCTTGCATCAAACAGTCTATTGAACGGTGCAAATAAAAAACGCCCAAAGATGGTATCCAATACACGTGTCAACCAATCTGGCTTGGCGTCCTTCTCTTTAAGCAGAAGAGCAGAAAGCGCAGGCGACAGCGTCAAAGAGTTGAACGCAGAGATGATGGTCGAGATCGTAATCGTCAATGCGAACTGTTTATAGAACTGGCCAGATAAACCAGTAATAAAGGTCGTTGGTACAAATACCGCACACAAGACCAAAGCGATCGCGATGATTGGCCCTGTAACTTCCGACATTGCTTGTTTTGTCGCATCCAATGGAGAGAGACCGTTATGAATATTCCGCTCAACATTCTCAACCACCACAATCGCATCATCGACAACAATGCCTATTGCGAGCACTAAACCAAACAGAGACAAGGTATTAATAGACACGCCTAACCACTGCATGACTGCAAATGTCCCGACCAAAGACACTGGGACTGCAATAATCGGTATGATTGATGCTCGCCATGTTTGCAGAAACAATATCACCACAATCACAACGAGAATGATCGCTTCCAACAACGTGTGAATGACTGCATCAATAGACTCTCGTACGAAGACGGTAGGGTCATACGCGATCTCATAAGAGACACCTTGTGGAAACTTCTCAGATAAATTCGCCATAACAGAACGTACATCATCAGACAACTGAATTGCATTAGAACCCGGTCGCTGGAAAATCGGCATCGCCACTGCAGGTTTGCCATTCAGCATTGCTCTCAACGCATAGGTATTCTGACCTAACTCGACCTCAGCGACATTGCGAAGACGTGTTATTCCACCGTTTTTGCCAACTTTGACTACGATATCTCGAAATTCATCAAGGTCTGCCAAACGGCCTTTTACATTTAACAGAATCTGAAATTGGTTATCGATACTCGCAGGTTGCGCACCCAACGAGCCTGCTGCAACTTGCTGGTTTTGGGCACGTACAGCATTAACCACATCCATCGCGGTTAGGTTACGAGAAGCGAGTTCATCTGGGTTAAGCCAGAGGCGCATCGAGTATTCACCACCGCCGAATAGCCGCACGTCACCCACACCACCTAATCTTGCGACTTCATCCTTGATGTAGAGATTTGTGTAGTTAGACAGGTAACTGATTTCTCGACTCTCATCTGGCGAGTAGATATGAACCACCATTGTTAAGTCGGGTGACGCTTTCTCTGCGATAACACCTAGGCGTTGAACCGCTTGCGGTAGACGCGGAAGCGCACTATTCACACGGTTTTGTACCTGTACTTGAGCCTTATCCAGATCAGTCCCTAGAGCAAAAGTAACCGTTAGTGTCATACGACCGTCACTCGTCGCTTGAGAAAACATGTACAGCATATTCTCGGTGCCGGTGATCTCCTGCTCTAATGGTGTAGCAACCGTTTCAGCAATCACTTTCGGGTTGGCACCTGGATAATTGGCTGTCACCACTACGGTTGGAGGAACTACTTCAGGATACTCACTGACCGGCAATTGAAACAGAGAAATACCACCGGCAATAAGAATGAGTAGTGAAAGCATAGATGCGAAAATGGGTCTCTGAATAAAGAAGTGCGCAAATTTCATAATTCTCTACTCCTATTGACCTTGCATCGAAGAGACACTTTGCTCTTGCGTTTCTAGCTTCGCCAATGTCAATCGCGTACTTGAAAGATCAAGATCCACAGGACGTGGAATAATCTCAGTATTTGGCCCAACCTTTGCTGGACCATTTACCGCAATGTAATCACTGCTCTCTAGGCCACTAATAACAGCTCGATACTTACCATAGCGCTCGCCCAGCTCTATAGGTCGGTATTCTAAGACATTTGCTTCATTCATCGTTAAAACAAAACGGTTTTCTAGGTCTGTACCTATTGCTCGCTCTGGAACCAATAAAACATCTTGCTCATCACTGGTTGTGATTTGCACACGGCCAAACGAACCTACCAACAAAGGATGTTTGTTTGAATCGAAAACGGCGCGCACAGTCAACGTACCCGTATTAATGTCAATGGCGTTATCAACGAAGTCAACTCTCCCTGTGACCGATGTATCAGATAGCCCAGACAGAGTAAGACGAGCTGGTAATTCAGACTCTACAGTCGTTCTAGAAAAGTATCGGTTCCAAGTACGTTCATCCACATTAAAGTACGCATATACCTTTCCATTAGAGACGATGTCTGTAAGCACACTCTGGTTGGGATTAACGTTGTTACCTTCAGTGATAAAAGCATGAGAAATTGTGCCACTGATGGGCGCATAGATACGTGTAAAATCCAAGTCTAGTTGAGCTAATTTCAATTGAGCCACAATCGCTGACAGCTCCGCCGCACGTTGCTTCACCGCTGTAGAACGCGTTTCAGCCTGCTCTGCAGATATAGCTTTGCGTTTAATCAACTCGTCCGCACGCTTAAGTTCACTCTTGGCTTGAGAAAGTGCGGCTAGTGCACTCGACTTCTGAGCCTTAAGCTGTTCAACACGAGCAGCAAATGGACGAGCATCTAGTGTCACTAACAGATCGCCTTTTTCCACTCGTTGTCCATCCTGAAACTCAATCGTCTCGATCATTCCCGACACTCGGGGCATTAACGACACTTCTTTAGGCGCTTCTATGCGTGTGGTGTAAGTAAACCACTGTTGTACTGGCTCTTGCGCCACTTGTGCAATATCGAGTTCAGGAAGAACCTTCGATGGTGCTAAGGCCTTTGCCTCTTCGCCACTGCACCCATTAAGCACTGCTAACAACACGCTAGCAGCAATCATTTTTTTATACATAAATAACCTCACCTATTTGCGGCGGCTATTCTAAGAAGGTGCGGTGATGCAGAAAAGCCCCCAATTCAAACATTTAGTAATGCCTAATTTGCACGATTGAAAACCCGACTTGATCGTTGAACCCGTGTTATCACGGGTTCAACGCACTTTTCAGCCTCTTTACCAGCAAGCTATTACCGTTATTGTATTTTCATCTACAAAATAACCATTACGTCTAACTAGAGGACATTTGCATACTCTTTGTACACTTTCATGGCCTAACGGAAGAGTTATCGAAGTATCTCGATATTGGTGCACAAAACACACTAGTAAAGTGCAAATAAAACCATAATTTTTGCGAATAGGTTTTGTAGAATGCGCACTTCATCACATCTAATTGCAAAAATATTACTAGGAGTTTGAGTATGGACTTAGCTACTCAACTGGAACTACTGCTCGACGTATCTGAATACGGCACCTTTGCAAAGGCGGCCGATAGGAACCACATTGACCGTTCCGCACTGTCTAAACAGATAAAAAAATTAGAAGACAGCCTAGGGCTAAGACTGCTCAACCGCTCGACCCGATCGCTATCACTCACCAATGCTGGCGAAGAGATGGTCCAACAGGCGAAGAAAATACGTGAGCTGCTGACTGAGACCAAAAAGCTTGCAGACACTTTTCACGCTGAGCCGCGGGGTCATTTAAAGATCTCGAGTTCGTCGTTCTTTGGTCGTACATACCTTAAAAAAGCCGTCAAAAGCTTCATGCACAAGTACCCCTACATTACGGTAGAAGTTTTACTCTCTGATCATAAAGTTGACGTGATCAGTGAAGGTTACGACGTTGTATTTCGCATCGGCCCAATTCGCGAGTCGAACATGATTGTGCGCAAACTTGCGACCAATAAATTAGCCATCATTGCTTCAGAAGGTTTCTTAGCAAGACACGGTAATCCGCAAACACTGGAAAAGTTGATAGAGCTACCAGCGGTGGTTTACTCAAGTGAATCTTTCATATCGGACAAGATTAGAATTGTCGATGACGAACAAGCTGGTGAAATCAAAACCTTCAATATGAATGCCAAGTACAAGGTAAACGAAACTGATCTCATCATGGACGCAGTGAAAGACGGCCTTGGCTATGCTGTTATTGGGCAATTCATGCTACAGGAAGAACTAGAAAAACAAGGACTTGTACAACTTCTACCTGAATACCAACTATCAACTCACAGCGATATATTTGCTATGTACTCACACCGTAATCAACAACCTCTCGCCAAGCTGTTTATCGACTCAATACAGAATGAAATTGGTACAACGCCGATTTGGGAAACCTACTTGTAACAAGGCTCCCGTTTTACTCTATCGTTTTACCACTTTCTGGATTCATATAATGCAATATATCAGCCCAATTTATGACGAACGACGCGGCAACCGCATTTTTGATACGTTCATTATTTTACATAGCTTCGTACTCACATTAGTCGTTGCTTACATTAGTATTCACTTTGACTCTCATACCAAAGAGAGCTCTGTACTTGAGATCAGCCAGGTTGTTATCCTTCTAGGCACTGCACTAATCAGTTACTTCAAAGCGCGAGAGAGTCATGCCTTTTCATCGATATTAAAAATTCATTCTCTGATCATGTTACTGCTCGTTTCGAGAGAACTTGACCAAGTGTTTGAGTTGTTCTTTTTTCATGGCTTTTGGAAGGTCCCCGCTAGTGTCATATCAGCAATAATCTTCTATAAACTGCTTTCCAATCAAAAAAGCATCATTGCTGGAGCAAACCGATTTTTCACTACAGATAGTTTTCTTATCTGGGTCATCGGTTTCTTTATGTTCTTTATATTTTCTCGCATTGCCGGCTACAAAGGCTTCTGGATGGATTTTTTAGGTGATGGCTACAACAGAGATATAAAAACACTAGTTGAAGAAGGACTAGAATTCTTCGGTTACTCTTTCCTTCTCTCTGGAATTATATTAATAAGAGAAAAAAGATAACCAAGTTCCTATCATTTTTGATAAAAGATCGAAAAACAATAAGATAGAATATTTTATACCAAATACTTGTGCTTATTATTTACCATAGTTAATTGATAATTACTCACTTTTAAATAATCCATGTGTATAGATAATTACTTCGACTTAAAACACAATGTAGTGGTAATTAAGATATGGACAAGAAAATCATTTCGCTGGCAATTGGTGCCGCAATCTTTGGCTCTGCAGTTAATGCAGCACAAGTTTACTCTGATTCAGAAACTGAACTGAATATTCACGGTAGAGCTAAAGGTGCTTACTATTTTTCTAGTGATAAAAATATCGACGGAGACCAAAGCTACATCCGTGTTGGCCTAGACGGAAAATCTCAAATTAATGATGATTTATATGCATTCGGTTTGTACGAGCTGCAATTTAAATCTAATAGCGGCAACGAAAACGAAGACGAATTTGACGTACGTAAAGGTTACGTAGGTGTGGGTTCTGAGCTTTGGACGGTTAGCTACGGTCGCCAATTTGGTGCAGTAACACTAGTGTCTGATTACACAGATATCTTCCCAGAGTTTGGTAACGAAGCTGCAGGTGTAAGTGCTGATCTATTTGGTACTGGCCGTTCAGATTCTGTATTCAAAGCAACGGGTTCTTACGATGCTCTTAATGTACACGTAAGCTACCAAGGCGAGAATGACCAAGTTTCAACAGATGCCTCTTCATACGGCATTGCAGCAGACTATGCACTGCCGTTTGGCATGAAAGTAGCACTAGGTTACAACGAAGGTGAAGGTGAAGGTGCAGCTGCTGGCGCAGATTCTGAACTTCTAACGGCAGCAGTTTCATACACCTACGAAGATCTGTACGCTGCAGTAGTGTTCAGCGATGGCGAGAACTGGGAAAAAGATGGTACGGATAACGATATTGACTACGAAGGTATTGAAGCAGTCGTTACTTACCAGGTAACTAAAGAGCTTAACGCTCTAATCGGTTATAACAACCTAGAGAAAGACGGTGTAGATACAGTTGATTACTACTCACTAGGTGGTGAATACAACCTAACTCCTAACTTCAAAACACTTGCTGAATACAAGATCACCGACGTAGACGGTGAAGATGATATTTTAGCGTTAGCACTTCGCTACTCGTTCTAATATTAATCAAGAAAAAGCCCACTTATAGTGGGCTTTTTTATATCTAAAGATAGCTTGATGCAAGTATTACCACAATGTATGGTTATTTATTATCGAGACAAATCACTATATTTAAAATATTATTTACCTCGTTGACTTTCCCCACTGCCTTTGAAAGTTACTTATTAACTGCGAAATATTCTAGCAGCAATTTATTGCTGCTTTTTTTACCTATCAAACACCCGCCACTTTCACTTTCACTTTCACTTTCACTTTCACTTTCACTAAAAACATAAACCTCTCAAAGAAAAAATCGAAAATATAAAATTATTACGTAGCTATACCTTTAGCTGCATTGTCACTAGATGATCTCTTCATTTAATAGTTTCTATAAGCTTCACAAACTGTATAAAAACACCTCCAACGTTAAAAATGTCACCACACCTGGGTCAAAAATGGAAAACCAAGACTTTATTCGTGCATTTTTAACATCAGTGAAAAGAAGAATGTGATATTTATCACACTTCAATTCTGCATAATAATAGCGTTGTACCGAGGCAAAGCGCCTCAAGAAAATAAAATTATTTGAGGATTACATTATGAAACGCATTATTACTCTTGCAGCAACTATTGCATTTACTTCAGCATCTTTCGCTTCATCTTCTTGGGTTCAAATTGATCGTGAAGCCGATCTAAATGTGGGTGTTTTTGCCACTCAGAAACAGGCACAAAACGCTGCTGAAGAGTTTGCTTCTTCACTAAATACAATGAGCAATCAAGAGCTAAAAGCAACGTTACCAACGAATCAACATCACTTTGTACGTAACGTACACCTAGGTGAATCAAATGTATCAGTTGAACAAATAGAAAGTGGTAAATATCAAGCAAACCTACAGCAAGACTACGCATTCACTGCGTTTGACCGTGACTAATCTAGAAACCCAAACGCATAGATGAAGCAACAGACGCCGTGGATAACGCCGTAAGCAAAGCGAAGTCATTATATAAAGCGGGCCTAGTCGATTATTTGCCTTTGTTCGACGCACAAAGCAACAAAAGTGATACGAGATCGCCAAGTGGCCGAAAAGCTTCAAATAATCAACACCACGATTGCGGTATATAAAGCGTTAGGTGGAGATTGGCAAGTTGCTAGTGAAATACAAAGTGTCGAATTAGCTTCTGCAAACTAGAGAAGCTATACGCGACTCTTCAAACCAATGCTCTCAATAAAAAATACCGCTGACTCGATCAGCGGTATTTTTGTCATTATATAAAACTCAACTGTCTGGATGTCGCTTAGCCCATTCTTTCAAGGCATCACCCATTGTCAACCCAGTCGCACTTTTCATCCAAAGCATAAAATCACGGTTGAATTTAAACTGCTCACCAAATTGGGATTTGAAATATCGGCGAACATTCTGAGTCGTTTTGTAGCTATCTGTAATAACGGTACTGTCGTCAATTTTATTCTTATGCCAATCAACCTTTTCCATGGCTTTAACCTCTTCTATTCGCTCAATACATGAATCACGCGTTTCGAGGACCAAACATGATAATCGCCATACCAAGTAGAGCGATTGAGCCACCTACCATATCCCACGTTGTCGGTTTTTCGCCATCAACCAACCACAGCCATATCAATGCAACCGAGATATACACACCGCCATATGCCGCATAAACCCGACCTGTCGCTGTCGGATGTAGAGTGAGTAACCAAGCAAACGCAGCAAGACTAATTGCAGCCGGAATTAAAATCAGAATACTCTTATCTTGCCTAAGCCAAAGGTAAGGTAAATAACAGCCGACGATTTCCGCTATCGCAGTTAATACAAAAAGACCTACTGTTTTAAATTCAATCACAAAATACCTTATCGGCTAACCAATCAAGCTAGCAGAAATATAGAGCCACCTTAGGATCGAGACTCAAAATAAAAACTAGATATTGAAAGCTAGAGAACAGTTACGCCTTCAACTTCAATCACTGAGTTAACATTAGCGCGTTCGATTACCTTGAGTAAGGTTGTTTGAATGAGCTCATTATCTCTAATTTCAGTTTCACAAGAAAAACGCTCTTCTTGAACACTGTCTCCCTCGCCCATTACAAATTGGACGGCTACTTGAGTTGCAACCTCTTTTGTTGGGCCAAAGTACGCTAACGTAATTTTAGGGTAGCCGTTGTCGCCTTTCTTAACCTGTTTAGCAATCCGTTTCTTCGCTTTATCTAAATTCATACCACTTCCTTTTTAAGCTGAAACTCAAGATGACACTAACGTCTTGTTATGTCGATGCTTCACTATAAAGTATTACCACAATCGCCACATGATTTTGTGGCCGAGAATCCGCTTTTTCTTGTGTTAGCTTTTCCACATGAACTACAAAATTTTACAGAGTGGACATTGTAAATAGAAACTAAAGTGACCAATGGAACCCAGACCAACAATTTTGCTCCTCCACCGCCCGATAAATAAATATATCCAATTAAGAAAATACCAAAAGTAACATTCTGGAAAGTCCACAACGATTGTTTGAACTTAGCGTTTTTGATGACAAAAAATGTAAAAAATCCAATAACGCTACTGATAAGCCCATAAGCAATAAACCCTATAAAGATTTCTTGTTGACTCATAAACTGTCCTTGTTCATATACCACTTTACGGTCCGAGCAACGCCACTAACCTAAACCATAAGACGTTAAACACTAACCTAGCATTAAACGAGAAGTGCCAAGCCTTGTAAATCAGTTGCAAGCGTACTTTTCAAATTCGAATCACATTCAGTTAAGCACATGACAGCGCGTGAGAATTACGCGCCAAGAAGCGGTAGATGTTTGCGTTGCTGATAAGTTAAGGCGAGCTCTAAGCACTGCTTAATAGACGCCTTTGGAAGTGGTTCAGTTAGGTTCAAGATGATTGACCGATTACCTTAAAATGCCAACGTACCATCGTGTAACTCTCTGAATGTGTCGACTAGCTTTGTTTGACAGTTAAAAAACAAGAAATAGTTGTTTGGCGATTTCAATTTCCAGTCGATTCGAATTGGGCTGCCTGTCTTAACGCTGTAACTCGGCTCACCCCATTTCAGAGACTCTTCGACGTCACCTAAACCCAAATCAGAGGAAAGCTCAAAGATTAATGAACGTAACTCTTCAAGCCGGCCCCGAACATCATCAGGATACTCGTCGAAATGTGTTTTGATTGCTTTGTCCATTGAACCTCCGATTCACTTGTTGCGATATAAAGGCGTTGCTAACTCAAACGATGCTTGGCTATATAGCTTGCTAAGTTTCCTGTTGAACCCAAACCATATTTTCAAGAAGCAGCGCTCCTATATATTCGAAGAAATACTCTAGATCAGACCGACTTGCTTCCACTATTCTCACGCAGTCTCCTTTTTGCGCATGATTATTTCTTTTAGAACGGTACCAATACTGCTAACTACAAACGTAAAAGCAGACACCACAATTGGCCCATAAAAATCAAACGCACCGTCTGTCATAAAAAAGTACTGATAGATCGCAAAACCAGATCCAATACTTACAGCTAACTGCATATTTCTGAATATTCGTTGTTTCATGTTGATCCCTTGGTTTCTTTGTCGTGACCATCGTTCAACTGTTGTACTTAGACCTGGTGCATCAATGACTCTATGCTTATTCAAGAGACAGTTCTACTTAAGTGTTTGTTACGCTTGCAGCTCCATCAAGTACTCATCATCCGCTTTTTTCACAATCACAAAACCCATCTGCAAATACAACTGTTGAGCTGGATTGGTTTTAATGACACTTAAACCTATTTTAGAGCTCGTTATTGCAGCTTTCTCGATCAATCCATTAATCAACGTCCTACCAATCTTTAAACCTTGGTATTCGGGATCAATTTGAATTTGCACCAAATGCCAGTAGTTAAGATCTTTATTGTAGGTAGCCTTGAATAATCCAATGGGTTCATTGTCCAACTCAACGATTTTCGCATGCGCAAATTCATAGCGTATTCGCTTTTCATGCTCTTCGTTAGTTGTTGATATACCAACATCTTCCAAATATTGGTTCATCGTTTTATCGCGCAGTGAAAGTAAAAAAGGAATATCTTTTTCACTTGCCTGTCTGAGGGAAATATCCATTCCTACTCCGTAAGCCTAATACCTGCATAACACGTTCTCTGCTATGCGATTAAGTCCAAACTTACCACTCAACGCGGTAAACCAAAAGTAGCCTAGAGTGGCGAAGGTAGCAAATTGGGAGGATGTGCTATATCGAGAATGTTAAGTGACTATTTTCTTTGACATATTGTAGCCAGAAATAGCAAAGCCAATTTCTTGATACAGCTTTAACGCTCTCTGATTTTGGTAAGCGACTCTCAGCTTTATCTGTTCAATACCAACCGATTTCAATTGCGATTCAAGAACAGAGATTGCCAATTTTCCGTAACCATTATTACGGAAGTTTGGAAAAATAAAGAAGTCATAAATAAACGTGGATTTGTCAGCTGCATTAATTGAATGCCACAAATAACCAACCAATTCTGAACCCGATTCAACGCACAACAACGCATGATCGTTAGTTTCTAAACCATTTGGAAAACTACGAAGAAGATCCTGATTAGCCAATTCAATCGCCCTATCCAATGAATGACCATAGTTTTCAACAATTTCACGACTGTAATCATCAATAAAATAATCACAATAAGCTGGATATTCACTTGAGGTCATTGGTCTGAGCTTAATCATGTCTAATCCTTTAAAACGATGAACTTAGAAAACGATATAACGCCTTGTTTTGAAATTCAATGTGAGTTCTGAACAAATTTGGAATTTAAAATACCACGTGTTGGCTGTCTGCTTGGATTGATCAAATGGCTTGTTAGCATCGCGTTTTAGCATAAATCATCGTGCTATCGATCTCACCTGACGGCAGTCGCCTAGAGTTAATTAGTGTTGCTTCAGCCTCATAACCACAACGCTTTGCAACAGCCTGACTCTTAAGGTTTGACGCTGCCATTCTAATTTCTAATCGTAGTGCTAATAAGTCATGAAAAGCGTATTGTTCAACCAAACCAACAGCTTCAGTTATGTAGCCAAAACCAGTTTTTGAAGTTTGTAACCAATAGCCAATTTCAAAATATGGTACGGATTTATCTCTGGCAATAAAACCTACAACGCCGATAAACAACCCTGTTTTCTTTTCAATGATATTAAACCAAAATTCACCAGTACAGCTGGCAAAATTCACCATTGCTTCTTTAGTGTTATCTTCTAAAGTTTGTTTAGATAATAAGCCTGAAACCCAAGGCAAAAACTGGGAGAGATCTTGCTTACATTCCTCAATGACTCCATACATAGCATCGATATAATTTAAGGAAGGAGGTTCCAATTTTAATCTTTCACTTTCCATCTAAACTCCGATGTTAACAAGTGCTTATAAACCGTTTGTCAGTACTAAAATTCATCACATGTATCACGCTCTTCATATTCAGGGAAATCAATTTCAATGGAACCGTTATCATTGAGGACAAACAGTATCCTTCCATGCTCGATACCAGCGTCATTCATGTCAGAGCAACCACGATAGACTTCCCAATCGTATGAATAGTCGAGTTGATATTGATTGGAACTCACGTAAGAAATCTTTACAACTTCAATACCATTAACATTGTGAGCCATATGATCTATGTGAGACAGATCTGGAACTAGTTTCTGTTCAAAGTTACTTTTGTTTTTGGATAAAAACCTAGCCAACTCTTCACACAAATGAGTACCATTAACTAAGGGTTGATATGAATTAGAAAAAAACATTTTCAATACTCCTAAACCTACCATTGTAAACACAAAACCCAACGTATCGTAAAATACCAAGCATTGACGTTCTGCTTTACTACTTGTTATGTGAATTCTCGGTTGAAACGCCGAACTTTAGTACGTATGTTTTTCATAGGTGATGACGTATTAAACTGAATCATGCGCCCCAAAGTCCATTGTTCATACCACGCAACACCATACAAATCATGGTCACTTAAGCTTGAAATGAGTAAAAGTATCTCGTTAACCGTCGACTCAAGTTCAATGAGTAAATCATCGTATTTCCAATCACGATACTCCTCGTGGAAGCTTTCGGCGAGTGGGCCTAATTGGTTCCATTTGTAACCAGTTTCCGGGAAATCTACCTGTTGATGCTGAGATCTTTGGTGATGCCATTTAAGAACGAGCTTACCCCAACCAATCAAGTAAGCCACCGTATCACTAACGCTAATGGTTGTACCTTTGACGTTCCCCTCTACTCCAAATGTACGAACTTTCCTTTCTGGAGTTGAACGATAATCAGCCATGAGTTTCGGAAATATCGAGTTTATAGCTAGCTCCAATTCATCCTTATTTCTTGGTACAGAAGACATTTTAACCTCCATTAACATAACGAATGACATGGATTCGCCCTACAGGGGGGGATCTGCCACACTTATGTGGTGCTTAATTGTGCCGTAATCCCTAAAGCTGATTTAAACCTTAAATGCCAAGCGTTGCGAATCTACTTAAATGGTTTGTTATAAATTTGAGTATGGATTCATCCATGCCTTAGGAAATTTAGAGAACAACGTATAACTAATTGCTTCACGTAAACTAAACTTGCCT